>Ga0082212_10000436_pt1 | contig 60903 bp, 46 predicted proteins | sample TergutNt197P3_FD_71548 | JGI IMG/M metagenome (GOLD analysis project Ga0082212, IMG submission 71548) | Neocapritermes taracua P3 segment gut microbial communities from Petit-Saut dam, French Guiana - Nt197 P3 | ecosystem: Host-associated > Arthropoda: Insects > Digestive system > Gut ... | reverse complement strand
CAAATGATTCAGCCCGGCCAGCCACTTCCAGGAGGTTGATCTTTTGGGCAGTGATTTCAGGCAGTAGCTGTCTTCAGGCTTGGAGCGGTTCAAGAGGCGTTGCCTGACAGAAGCAGACATATTTTTCTGGTGTTTCAAAATATAGCCTCCAGATAAGGGTGCATCACGTTTTCGACACGGCAGATTTTCGCGTAACTCATTATTGCGGATATATCTGTGTGCTTTCTGGCTTTGTAGAGCCTGATTGCCTCCAATGCGACATCAATACCGATTTTGTTCCTGAGTTTGAAACAATCGGCAAGGGTTTTTTCAAGGCTATATATTCTCACTGATGCCCCGCCAATTTGGTGCTCTTCAATGCCTGAATGAAACGCAACACCAGAAAAGCGATGCACTCTTAAAGGTGGATACTCCAAGTGCGGCTGGCGCGATTCTCTTAGCACTGCAACATGTACGCTACGTGGAATCTGTGTAGTAATCTCGTGGTAGGCCAGTGCAGAGACTGTGCAGATGACAGCTTTGGGGAAGCGCAGCCCCACTATAGCGAGGTCTGGGTTGCTAATTGGCGGCAACTCTGTCATGCGGTATATTCCTCTGCTGACTCGTTCAACGATCCCTTGGTCGAGCAGGTCATAGAGCGTACATCGGCTGATTCCGCACCCTATCGCCTGACTCATTTTCAGTAGGCCACCGTTTGAACGGAAGATGTCTTCAGCACTTTTCTTTGTTATCGATCTAGACAAAACGACACCACATATTTATAAATGGTAACAATTTGTCTAAACACTGTCAAACTGATTATTTTACCTTCACATCAAGCGGGTGTAGCAGGTTGGCTCTGCCCAATATCAGCCACATGCGACAATTCAAACTATAGCCCCATCGCCCTGACGGAAGACTTTCACCTGATTGGCCGCGTTGTCTGGTCACTCAAGAGTTGGTAGCGGTTTTCGCCAGGGGCGTGAGTTTTGTTGTTCGTAAGGTGTTTAGTGGGTTCTCAGGAGTTTTTTTGAATTTCAAGGCAGGAATGCGAAAACCAGTTGTCGATTAGCCCTTATCTTGCCAGATTCAACTTCTATTATTTTTTGCTCTCGTAGGTATTCGACATCGCGTTTGATGGTTTTTGGTGTCTTTTTGGAGTACTCGCGAGCCAGGGCAATGGAAATATCAGGGATATGGCTCGTTTCAAGCCATCCTTCCACTTTGCCAATGGCTAGTGCCAACTTTCGCTGACGCATTCTAAATTCGGATTTGACATCGCCAAAGAATTCGTTGACATAGTTTTCCCAAACAATGTCCCACTGTTGTACCCATATTTCCTGAAGTTGTCTGTGCAGACCATCTACAAAGCCACTTACGGCATAGTTAATGAATGGCAAAATGTCGCCGCCTGATTTACTTGCCAAGGCCAGTTGCCTATAGTACTCCGGCCTTGTCAGATTGTAGTGATTGCTCAACAAGTGCGCGGCTGGCGATGGTACTCCTGCGGCAAGCAGTATATGTAGCTCCAGGAGTCTTGCGGTGCGGCCATTTCCATCGCCAAATGGATGAATCCATGCCAGATAGAGGTGGGCGATGATCGATTTTAGTATGGCAAAAGCCTTCTCGCCGCTATCAGGCCACGCTTCTGGGGGCTGGAAGTCTGGCCCATTCAGCCAACCACAAAGACTGTCGAGCAGGTATTGACAATCCTCGGCATGGACTCCTCTGTAGACTCTCCCGACTACAGCCGTATGCGTCCTCAATATGCCGGGTACAATGCCTTCTTCTAATTCCAGATTGTTTAGCACAGCACTGTTGTAGCCGCAGATCAAAGAGGGGGACACTTGATTCAGCGTATTAGTTTTTATTCCATGCAAAATCGTATTGAAGGCATCCCGTATGTTTTCCACTTCCTGTTTTTGGTATTCTAGGGACGGTGGAACCTTTAATTTGCCATCTATAGCCTCAAGCACTTGTTCTTCTGAAAGAGTGTTGCCCTCAATGGCTGTCGTAGCGGCAATGCCCTTGGCTAGGTAAAGCCGGTAAATTTTGTCGGCAGTATTGGGACGTAGCGGGACATGCGCCAAGTGGTCGCATTTGCTGGCCGCTTCGCCAAGCAATATCCAAAGTTTAGTATCTGCCTTGCTAAGGTTGCAGGAAAACTTGATCCAAGGATGCGAACTTTCATATTGTCGCATTGATGTCACCATTCATGTCCATATATATGTCCCTCTAGATTATTGATAATACAGTATGTTTTTCAATTATTCAAAAAAAATGTCCTGAGAGATGTCTTGCATCAAGTCTGGCATCGTGACCATAAAAGAATGGGCAGGCAACTTGGTATGAGGCGGACTTTGACTTGGTGTGCCCAGCAGGACTCGAACCTGCGACCTACGGCTTAGAAGGCCGTTGCTCTATCCAGCTGAGCTATGGGCACTTGATAGTAAATGCAATGTACCATTCGGTAGCATTTGCAGTAGCCAGTTTTCAATTTTCCGAGTGTACCAAACGATCTAACGACGATATGCAGTAGACGTTTTCGCACTCTAAGTTATTGGTATTACCTTCAATTGCCCATTTCAGCGGCGACTTCAGCGGCGAAGTCATCCTTGCGCTTTTCCAATCCCTCACCCATAGTCCACTTGACAAAACGGCGTACAGCCAGTTTTTCACCAATTTCTGCAGTTTTTTGGGAGATGTATTGTTCCACGGTGAGGTCTTGGTTCATTACAAATTGTTGTTCGAGAAGACAACTGTCTTTATAAATCGAATTTAGCTTGCCTTCGACAATTTTTTCGACAATATTAGCGGGCTTGCCAGTGGCCTCCGCTTGGGCGCGGGCGATTTCTTTTTCTTTTTCAATGAACTCTTGAGTGACTTCATCCCTGCCAACAAAAACTGGCTGGGGGTCATGGGCGGCGCAGTGCATGGCAATTTCTTTTACCAACCTCTTAAAGCTATCATTTTTTGCGACAAAATCTGTTTCGCAGTTTAGCTCAATAAGCACGCCTATTCTGCCACCTGGGTGAATGTAGGCTTCAACAATGCCTTCTGCGGCGATACGCCCGGCCTTTTTGGCACTGGCGGCAAGCCCCTTTTTGCGGAGCCAATCAATAGCCTTTTCAATGTCGCCATCATTTTCTTCAAGAGCTTTTTTGCAGTCGGACATGCCCAAACCAGTTTTTTCCCTGAGAGCTTTTACATCTAAAGCGGCAATAGCCATAATGAATCTCCTTAATTAACCTTATTCGCCCTCGTTTACTTTTTCTGCCATCATGGCATTCATTTCGGCATTATCCTTTTTGTCAGAAAAAGACTGGCGACCTTCCAAGATTGAGTCGGCAACCCTTTCTGAAAATAGAAGGATAGACCTAATGGCATCGTCGTTTCCGGGTATCACGTAGTCAATTTTGTCGGGATTACAGTTTGTATCAACTACTGCAATTATTTTGATACCTAGTTTGCTTGCCTCTGACACAGCAATGTCTTCATGGTTTGGGTCTATCACAAAAAGGACATCGGGAACATGTCGCATTTCCCGGATACCAATAAAAGATGCTTCAAGTTTAGTTTTTTGGCGGCTAAGTGCCAAAATTTCCTTTTTGGCAAGCTGGGATGTCTTGGCAGGATCATTAAGAGTGGCCTCAATTTCCTTTAATTTATCCAAACTTTTTTTAATGGTGGAAAAATTGGTCAACATACCACCTAGCCACCTGTTGTTTACATAGTGAGCACCGCACCGCTGAGCCTGCTCTGCAATCAACTCCTGAGCTTGTGGCTTAGTTCCGACAAACATAAAGCTCTTGCCTTCAGATGCCGCCTTAGTGATATAGTTACCGGCAGTATTCCAAAGGCGCAGTGTCTTTTGCAGATCAATTATATAGATGCTGTTTCGGGCACCAAAGATATAGGGTTTCATTTTTGGATTCCAGCGCTTCGTCTGGTGTCCAAAGTGCACACCTGCTTCCAAAAGTTCTTTCATCTGAATTGTAGCCATCGTGGCCTCCTCAAAAACTGCAACAGAAAAATCACCCCGTTGCTTTTGGGATTAAAGGCGGCTCGCCGCCCGAATCGCCCGGAATACCGAGCCGGAAATGGAGGACTCCCCCTCCAAAAAAATTATCGCTTGCTGAATTGGAACCTGCGACGGGCACCCATCTGGCCAGGTTTTTTACGTTCTTTCATACGTGGGTCGCGGGTAAGTAGGCCAGCGCGACGCAATAGAGCCTTTAATTGCTCGTTGTAGGCCAGTAAAGCTCTTGATAGTCCCATACGAATTGCTGAAGCCTGACCAGCGGGGCCGCCACCGGTCACAGAAACCAACAAATCAAATTTTCCGTTCATCTCAGACAATGTCAGGGGCTGGTTTACCACCATGCGCAACACGGCGTTGGGAAAATAGTTTTCGATGTCTCTGCCATTGACCGTCACCTTGCCAGTGCCGGGCCTCATAAAGACTCTGGCTATGCTGGTTTTGCGACGACCTGTTCCATAGTGTTGATCGATTGACATGTGATTGCCTCTGATGAATTAGCAATTTTCAAACAGGGTTTCCCAGTTGAAAAATCCTCGTATTACAAATTAATATCCAAGACTTCCGGTTGCTGAGCTTGGTGTGCGTGGTTTGGGCCGGCGTACACCTTGAGTTTGCGATAGAACTGTCTGCCAAGCGGCCCCTTTGGCAACATGCACTTGACAGCCTGCTCGATAACCCTCTCAGGGAATGTCTGTAGCATTTTGTCGGCTCTGATTTGTTTCATGCTACCGGGTTGTGGGGTGACTCGCCTGTAGTATTTTTGTGTTAGTTTGTTGCCGGTGAGGACAACCTTTTCTGCATTGATAACCAAAACGTGGTCGCCGGTGTCCAAAAAGGGAGTCCAGGAGGGCTTAGTTTTGCCCATTAGTACTTCGGCAACAACAGTACTCAAACGACCAACAGGAACCCCTGTGGCATCAACAAGATACCACTTGCGTTCTATTTCTTTTGCTTTTGGAAAATAAGTACCCATAGGTGCAACTCCTACACAATTCGTTGCAATACAACGTAAAGCATTGAACACAAAAACCCTACATGCGCTCAAATGCACAGAAAGAAAATCCTATCGCATGGTCAAAACAATGTCAACGAATTTTTTTTGGAATATAGGTTTCGCATCTTGCCAAGTGTGCCAAATCGGGGACAATTTGGTATAAAATAAATGCAATTGTAGCTCGTTTTTAGGAGACAGCCATGCACACCTTTTTTTCGACACTTGCCGTAGCGGCAGTAATAGCCATTCCAACAGTGGGTATGGCTCAGGAAGGATACTTCAGAATGCCTGCCCATAAGGGAGATAAGGTATTCTTTGTAGCTGAGGGCGACATTTGGAGTGCGTCCATGAATGGGGGAAAGGCTCAGAGGCTCACTACCCATACAGGGCAGGAGACTAGGCCGGTGGTTTCCCCAGATGGTAAGTGGCTGGCTTTTTCTGCAGGTTACGAGGGTCAAAATGATGCTTATGTAATGCCTGTTGAGGGCGGATTGCCGAAACGCATTGGTTTTGAGGGTGGCTCTCCGATAGGTTGGACACCAAAGGGTGAAGTAATCTATGTATGTTCAAATAACAAAGGGCCAAGCGGACAGAGAATTTTGGTATCGGTAAACCCAAGCACCTTAGTTAGAACACCATTTCCGCTTGCAGATGCAAACGATGCATGCATGGATGACTCTGGCAAGTACCTATACTTTATCCGCATTGGCATCCACATGATGGGTGACAATGCTCGCAACTACCGCGGTGGGGCAGTGGCAGAGCTGTGGCGTTACGAAGTTGGCACAAAAAATGAAGCGATAAAACTAGACATCAAGGGAGCCGCAAAGCGTCCAATGTGGTGGAAGGATAGGCTTTATTTTATTGGTGACAGCACAGGTTGCGACAATATCTGGAGCGTAAAGCCAGATGGTTCTGATCCGATACAAGTTACTAAGCACCGGGATTGGGAAGTTAGGTCGGCCTACCTAGCCGAGGGTAAAATCACCTACCAACTGGGGGCTGATATACACCTCTTGGACTTATCAAGTAATCAGGATCAGATAATCAAAATTAATTTAGTTTCTGACTTTGAGCAAATGCGAAATCGCTCTATCAGGGCGATGAGTTACCTAAATAATGTCTCCTTTGCCCCAACTGGCGAAAAGGTGACATTTACCGCAAGGGGCAACGTAACTGTTGCAGGAGTACAAAATATCCGCCGAGTAGACGTAGCCGTTCCAAAAGGCTCAAGGGTTACATCGGCAATTCTCAGTAAGGATGGAAAGTCTGTATATGCTTTCAATGACGCTGATGGAGAAAAACAGATATGGCGATACTCGGCAGACGGAACAACAGGCGCGGAAGTATTGACAAAGGACAAGGGAGCAGATCGGGCAGGGATGTATCCATCTCCCGATGGTACATATTTGGCTCATTCCGACAGGAAGGGAAATCTGTGGCTCCTAAACCTTACTACAAAGGATAATCAGCTAATTGACTCCAACAACTATGGGGCTACTCCATCAGTGACTTGGAGTACCGACAGCAAAACCATCGCACTACAGAGGCCAAACTCCAACGTGAGGTCTAATCAGATCGTACTTTACTCGTTAGAAACAAAACAAAAAGTGCAGGTGACAAGCGATAAGTATGAATCATCCTCCCCTGCATTTTCTCCAGATGGAAAGTGGCTTTACTTTTTGTCTAATAGGCACTTTCAGGTGGTCAACGGATCGCCGTGGGGCGACCGCAACATGGGGCCATATTTCGACCGCAGAACAAAAATGTATGCAATTGCGCTACAAGAAGGACTCACCTTCCCATTTGAGCCTCGCACAGAGCTAGATGCGCCCCCCGCTGAATCTCCAAGGCAAGAGGGCAGGGAAGGTAATCAAGCTGGTGCCCCGGCTGGCAGAGATGGCGGTGCAAGAGAAGGTGGTAGGGATGCACGGCCAGCTAACTTGCCTGCGATTCAATGGGCGGGGCTTGCCGAGCGTATTTATGAAATACCACTGCCACCAAGCAATTATTCAAACTTGAGCGTTGATGCCAGAAGGCTCTATTTCATGGAGAGAGAAACTGGTGGAACTGCGATGAAAACGCTCGAAATCAGTAACAACGGTGCTAGAGCAGAGGTCTTTTTAGCAAATGCCTCTTCCTATACACTTTCCCTTGATGGTCGCAAGCTACTTGTCACCCGTCGAAGCGGCGGAGGCGCGCCTGGTGGAAGAGGTGGCCAGGGAGGCGGTCAGGATGCTGAATATTTGATTTTAGATGCAGGTGCCAGAGCACCGCAGGATGTTTCCAGATTTACTGTTAGGGTTGGGGACTGGAATATTACAGCCGACCCCAAAGCTGAGTGGCGACAAATGTTTTATGATGCGTGGAGAATGCACCGCGACCGCTTCTTTGATGCCAAACTCAGGGGCCTAAATTGGGAAGGACTCAAGAAAAAATACGAGCCACTAATTAGTCGCGTTACCGACAGAAACGAACTTAATGACCTTTTGGCACAGATGATGGGCGAACTAGGGGCAATGCACTCCCAAGTGAGGGCAGGCGACCAGCGTAGTATACCCGATTCATGGGCGCAGTCCTACCTAGGGGCGATTCTTGAAAAAACACCCGAAGGCTATCGAATAGAGCATATTTATCGCACCGAAACTGAATTACCAAACGAAGCCGGCCCACTAGCTAAACAGGGGATGAACATTAAAGAGGGTGATGTTATAACCTCCATCAACAACCGTCCTGTGCTTGAGGCAAGGCATATTTCCGATCTCCTCAACAATCGCTCTGGCCAACAAGTACTGCTAGGCCTAAAGAGGGGCCAAACGGAACTGAAGCCAGTAATCGTTACACCGGTAAATGGTGGGCAAAATAATACACTCCGCTACACAGACTGGGAAGAAAACAATCGCCAGCAGGTGGAAAAGGCAAGCAACGGACGCTTTGGATATCTTCACCTGAGAGCAATGGGAGGCAGTGATATTAACACATTTGCCAGAGAATATTATGCAAATGCAGAAAGGGATGGCCTTATCATAGATGTTCGCAGAAACAATGGAGGCAATATTGATAGTTGGGTAATCGAAAAATTACTGCGTAGGGCATGGTCATTCTGGACTACTCCCACAGGCAACTATCGCGGAGCCAACATGCAACAAACCTTTAGAGGCCACTTAGTTGTTCTGATTGATGAATATACATATTCTGATGGCGAAACATTTGCCGAAGGCATCAAACAACTTGGCCTCGGCCCTGTAGTAGGTAGGCGTACTTCTGGCGCAGGGGCGTGGCTTACCGACTCCAATGGCCTGGTTGACGGAGGAATGATAAGAGTCGCCGAATGGCCACAATTTTCTGTCAAAGATGGTTCTTGGTTAATAGAAGGAGTGGGCGTTACCCCTGACGTAGAAGTAGTAAACCTACCCTACGAAACCTTTAATGGCAGAGACAGGCAACTCGAAACAGCCATTAAGATACTTCAGGATAAAATGAAATCCGACCCAATAGTCCCGCTCAAGCCCAAGGGCATACCTCCGTTAAATAGGTAAGCACTTATAGCAGTGGTTTTGCGCCAGTGTGCAGTCAAAAGGTTGCACACTGGCGTTTTGTCGAGTAATTCAAGACTGTAGCAAACAAGCATGTGGACAGGTGACGATCTTTACTTTATGAATATGGCTCTCGACGAGGCTTATAAGGCCGAGCGCGAGGGCGAAGTACCTATAGGGGCAATAATAGTTTCAGATGGCCTACTATTAGGGCGCGGCCACAACTGTCCCATTGGGAGTAATGATCCATCTGCCCATGCAGAGATAAAGGCATTGCAAAGTGCCGGCAATTGGATCAAAAACTATCGGATGCCCCATGGCACTACTATGTACGTTACTTTAGAGCCGTGCCTAATGTGCTTTGGTGCCCTTATCCATGCAAGGGTCGATAAAGTTATCTATGGTGCAGAAGATTCCAAGGTAGGAGTCACCAAGCACTTTGAATTACTGCATAAAGCCCGACTAAACCACCAAATAGATTTTGTAGGGGGGCTGATGGAAACTGAATGTAGTAGTATGTTGCAGGAATTTTTTAACCGGAAGAGGTTTTCGAGTGGTGGGGGTGTCCGATAGAAGTGCAGGGAAAATTGGGCTAATATTTGTCACAAATATGACATTTTAGGTCAATAGCTAAACATTATAGCCCTCATAAGGCCAAAAATGTCTAGATTGCAAAAAACGTAAACTTAGGAAAACACTATACTTACAGGATTTTGGAAAATATTCTATAAAACCTGTGGCTCAATTGTTGCATATATAAGTTGGAGGCTTCTATGGAGGCCGCTAGGTAATATTTTACCTATTTGTAAGGATTTTTGTATGAGAACAGGTGTGAAATACACATATTCAGAGAGGGGTAGGGGGCTAAGTGTAGCTAATACCCAACTTATAGCTTCATATCCCAGTAGATTTCAGCTTTCAACTCCCAAACAGTTTTTTTCTATGAACCAATTGAGTTTATTAACTATGAGAAGGTACAACCAATAACCTCTCCAAAATTCCTTTAATGGAGGCAGTATGTCACATCGTATTTTTGGCCAAGTCGCTGGAATAGCAACAATTACTGGCTTGGCTCTGAGTCTTGCCTGTGGTGGGGGCAATAAAGAAGAACACAGTATCGCCCCGCGAACGCCAACCGTAACTGGTCCAACAGGCAAATCAGGTTCAGATAATGGTTTTACAAACCACTATTACATGATAAAAGCTTCCAACGTGACGGGAGCAACCGAGTACAGAGCCTCTGCCAAGTTTGGGGAAGTTACATCAATTACTTTCGGTGGCAATGAGTGGAATTACAAAGCTCCAGAAACAGCCCTGACAGATGAAATCAAAGTTGCCGCTAGAAATGCAGACGGCATGTGGTCAAACGATGCCACCCTCTATATCACTGTCGCCCAAACGCCGGCACCGATTTATCCATCTAGCATTACAGATGGTAATAAGGTAAATATTAAGCCAGGCGCAACTGTTCCTATCTCGCTACCAATGTCTGTTGCAATGTCTGGGTTTAACCCCGATACTCTTCTCTGGATTACTCCTGTAGCAAAAGATAATGCCAACGCCAAAGACTTTACCACAAAGGGTTCTGCTTCCATCGACTTAGATGGCACCCTAAAAATAGCCGCCCCCAGCACGCTTACGACATCAGATTTTGGTGACTACCAACTCACCGTAAATGCACTGCAATGGCAAGATAGTTATTTGGTTGGTAATCCCTCCTATACAATTACCGTAAATTTGGGCCCCAATGTGGATGGTTCAGATGAGCCTCCATCCTACCCATCAATACCAAAAATTGATAAATCTAAGTTGCCTCATCCCACTTCACATAAAATCACTGCTGGCATTCCCGAAACTATACAGTTCTATGCCCAGGACGATGAACCCCTAAACTTTGCCAACCAACCTAAGATATGGAAGCTCGACAATGGGACTGGTGTTGTGGGTGATAAGGCGAGTGCTAGCCCTGCGAATTGGGGCTGGATTAAAACACAGTACGTTTCAAAGGATGTTTTTAGCGAAGATGAAAAGCCCCCAGCAAATGCCAATGCGTCCTACGAAACCTGGAGATGGACGGTAGCACCAACCCATCCAATAGATAGGACATATTCGTATGGTGAAGGAGTATTTGTAGCACCAAATGTGGCTGGACCTATAAACTTTGGGGTTGAAGTGGGTTTCCTGGATGTGGATGGTAACATCGCCACAGACTACCAGACGTTCCAATTTGATGTGAAAGCAAACACGGCCCCAGTGGTCACTACAACCACCACCAAGGACAGTATTGTCACAATAATAAATGATGGTGGCCCACTCCCATGGGAAGGGGAAAATAACCCAATAACAGATAAAGATTTCATCGTGCTTGTGGCAAATGAAAAATCCATGCCACTGAGTTCTACGATTACATTTGAACGCACAATCACTGATGTCGACTGGCCAAAAGATCGAGTCACCCTATCCCTCAAGGGTGTTTGGGTAGACACCGATCCAAAGGATACAGACCATAACATGAAGGACAAGCTTGATATTGCTCCACAAGACCCATCAGTAGACCAGCCGTTAGGTGGCACATCCGCAAAATGGAACAACACCATCAAATTTAACAATAATCCAATGGTCGGAATGAAATACGGAGGTACTAATGGTGAAACCTACACCTTAACTGGTGGTGCATCAGGAGAAGGCAAACTTGTTTTTAGATATACAGTCAAAGATTTAGCCAACGAATTTGATTACGATTTTGAGGTTCCCTTCGTTGCAAATGAACCACCGGTGCTTGATGGCAACACATTGCAGGATGAAAATTGGCTTTGGTCTGATAGCATTGAAAGTACTTGGATAGACCGCAGACCAACCGAGGGGGTAGAGAGTACTTGGAAAATTGAATGGAGTAATACCCCAGCCCGCCTCAAGGTATCCCATAGATTTGATTACGATGTTTACATGGAGACAACAAACAGCCAAATATTAATACCCTTTAACGCTCCTGTAGGCCAAGTGACTGACGGTAAGCCAAATAACTTTATGTTCAAGTGGACACCCATCGCAAGTCAGGCTCGCCAGGAATATTTATTTGAAATCCGAGCATGGGATCAATACGGAGCATACGCCCAGCCATTGCAGATGAAGGGTACAGTTTCCGGTAATCTCAAAGGCGAACCCATCAGCAAAGTAATCTATCGCAACGGTGAAACAGAAACCACAGCCGACAGGCCCGTAGATTTATTCCGTTGGGCAAACCTTGAAGTCGACGCATTCCACGAGAAAAAGGGCCTTTATAGGTCTGAATTAGGTGAAAAATTGTGGTTTACTCCAAGACATGAAGACGATTCATGGGAAGCCGCCGACGTGCCAGACAGATACCTAATTTCGGGTGGGTATAAAGGCTACCTTGATGGAAAGGATATTACTGCGCCGGTAATAGGCCCTGCTACCCGAAGAGGCAACCTTATCTTGCCTGCCACAACCTGGGTGGATGGCAAGGGTGGCAACCTGATGGCATATGCCTACATTAGTTCTACCGAGCCTGACCTCACCACTTATGTTGGTTCTGGCAATATTGCTGGAATGACTGATCCATCCCTAGGCGCACAATACTACGATTTTGGGTTGGACACCCTAACATCGCTTTCAGGAAGCCCTCTAACCTATATGACCAAATCTGATAAAGACCTGACATTCGAGACGGTTTCTGATGCCATACAGGTGGCCTTCCCAAGCATTGGCCAGTCAGCCTTCTTTACCTTAGAGACAACATTGCCCGCAAAAGAAGAAAACAGATATCCCATTGAGGATTATTGGCACCTCAGGCAGTTATTTGGAAGTACACCCATTCTTGGTAAATTGAACCCATCCGCCTACCCCTACTACGGCGATGAAACTGGCACCTTCATGGTTTTTGATTTTGCCGGAGCGTTGCCATACGCCATGACAACGGATGACAACATTGTTCTTACCAGAATGGCAAAAGAAGAATCTTTCTCCAAATTTAAGCCAGAGAATGGCCTATTGGATACAGAGCACGTTTTCTCCTATTGGACGATGGCGGCCACCGGCATCGCAAACAGTGCCGAAGACGAAATCGACGTGACAGACCTATCAGGTGCATCGCGCAACATCAAGATGAATGTTGCTGGGGATAGCGATAAAAAATTTAATGCCAATATCGACCGCAGAACCTTTAGAGACGCGCTAAACACTCTTATTACCTTCAATAGTACAGAATCAGCACTTGATCCCAATTCGGAGACAAGCAACAAATACAGAAACTATCTATTCGGTGTAGACGAAACCCTGCAAGTGTTGGCATACGTAAACGGCACGGAGCTTGGGGCGGTCGAAAACCATCACGGTGTGCCGGTTTATCTGGAATTTGGCAACCTCAACAAAAAAGATCATCGCCCCTTTGGTGGTGAACTCAACCTAGGTTCAATAGACATCCCAGCACCAGGTGCTTGGCACAGTAACTGGAAGAAAACCCCTGTGGTCAGCTACGTAGTCAAATACTCTACCGATTCAACAATAACTGAATATTCGGATGGCACTGGCCTTACGGGTACTATGGGTCTTATAACCACTGATACCACCAGTGGCATTGCCCTGAATCTCCAGCCTGTAACAAACCTAGAAATTACGGGCAAGATACTTCCCTCTGCCACTACAGTGGTTGAATTGCCAGTTTCAAATTATTACAAGGACGATATCCTTTACCGCCCAGGCAATATTACCTTTGGAGCGACCCACGACGAGACCCATAAAGGAAAATTTGGCCCAACTGGTACTGAAATAACAAAAACCATCCAGGCCCATGGCATAAAGGTGGGTGATGACAGCAAGGTTTACCTAAGCTGGAAAAACCCCAGAGATCCCCAAAATCCAGAAGAAATGGAAAAATTCTCCGGCAACATCATTGAATTCTTTAAGGTGCCAGCAGGTGTAAACCCGCTTGCGGACGCTACCAACCCAACACCAGCCTTCAAAGTATTTGTAGCCCCTGATGTAGAAAAATTCCCCATCCCCAACACCTGGGTTGTAAGCCTCGGTAGCGGAACTGGAGAGGCAGTAGCGCGAATACGCACCGTACGATACGGTGAAGGCGATGGCATGATTGACTTTAACGACACACCATTCATGCAGGCCCTACCCGCCACCTGGACAGAAACTATAACCACCAAGATAGACTTCACCAACACCGGCGTACAGGAGATGGGATGGGTCCATGGGGATAGCTACATCGAATGGAGCCCTGCCGAGGCTACAGTTGCTATACCGGGGTTTTCTTTGGCTGGAACAGATATCTTTACCAACCAAAGTACCGGACTCCTTACGAATGTTACGGCGAAGACTGTTAGGGCAGGAAATTTGCCCATCGGCGACCTTGACGACGTGAGCTATGGCCTTTGGAATGCGTACACCACCGCCGCACTTACAATTCCTTGGGGAACGGGGTCATCTGGTACTGTTACTGGAACTCCTCATGAACCCAATACCTTGAATGTAGCCTTCATTTCTACTCCCACTCTTGAGCACGGGGATGTCATGTGGCTTGCCACAAATCCGGTTGTGGATGATGGGGTTGACACTCAGCCTACTACAACCAAGACAGTAGTAAAAGTGACCTTTATGGATCTGAATGCAAACACCACACTGGACATAGATGGTTTAGAAACAGATATCACAGTAGCTGGGTCAGCTATATACGCTTCAGTCCCACTCGGTGTTAGCCCAACAGGGTTTTCCCTTGTCAGTCCTTGGCTTGAGATGGCAGGGCGTAACCCTCCTGATGGTTATAAGTTCGTTGCAAAAGTCACCAAGGTTACTGGGTGGCAGAATCCGCCAGGTCCTGAGTATGCTGATGAAGCCGAAGCCATAGCTGATATTACTACGAATCTACGATTGGTAAACTCAGGAAACGGACGCTTGATGACGAACCCGGAAGTTAAGTCAGGGAAACCCGGTAGTTTGAATATTGGAGCTACTATAGAAATAACCGTGCACTTTGAAAAGGATGATGCTTCTGGATTAAAAAGCAAGCCGTTTGTGATCAAGATAACTGTAGTTTGATTATTGGAGCTACCATAGAAACAACCGTGCACTTTGAAGAGGATGATGCTTCTGGATTAAAAAGCAAACCGGTAGTAATCAAGATCACTGTGTAAATCCACGTTGTCTACCTACATCCAAAAAAAAGCCCCGCGAGGGGCTTTTTTGGGTGTAGGGAATGCCATACCCTCACTCTATGACGAAATAGTGTAAAATGAGGTCGTTATGGCGATGAGCTCTGAAGAGAAATTTGAACATTGGCTTAAGGTTGCTCATACCAAGTTACAATGCTTTGATTGCAACTCGGTATCGGAACACAGAATCAGAGGCAAAAGGCACTCTACACCCAAACAAAAGAGGTGTTCGCATGGCTGTTGACATCGAAGCCGTAACCCAGATTTGTAGACGATATGCTGGCGACACGCCTATCCCGTTGACAAAGCTGTGCTGTACGGTTCTTACGCCAAAGGCACCGCTGACAAGCATAGCGATATTGACATCTGTTTTTTCATCAATAGCTACGGTGAAAAGAGGCGCATCGATATTCTGAAAGACTTGTTTTGGTTGACGGAAGGCTACAAGGCTGTTGATATAGAGCCAATTGTCTTTGAGACCTCTGAACTCGAAAATGACAACCCTTTTGTAAAAGAGATTCTCCGCACAGGCAAAGAAATACTTCAGTAAAAAGATTTTTTATAGTGGGTTATACCAAGTTGCGACCGTATGTGTGCAACTTGCTATAAACTATTATCAAGGAGGTTCTGTGCCTAAGCGATTTTTTATTACTACTCCGATGTACTACGTTAATGACCGTCCGCACATTGGACACACGTACACCACTATTCTGGTGGATGTATTGGCGCGCCACCACAGAATGTTGGGCGAGGATGTGTTTTTTTTGACAGGCACTGACGAACATGGACAAAAGATTGAGAGGGCGGCCTCTGATAGGGGAATAACTCCGCAACAGCTAGTAGATGAGGTGGCACCCAATTTTGAAAACCTTTGGCAACAAATGGGGCTTACACAAGACTATTTTGTCCGAACTACACACCAAGCCCACAAAGAGCTAGTCCAGCAACGGTATAAAGAGCTATCTGCCAAGGGCGACATTTATAAGGCAGAGTATGAGGGGTTATACAGCCTTTCAGATGAAGCGTTTGTCACCGAAACCCAAGTAAAAGAGTTGCAGGCTCAGGGTCTTGGACATACGCTAACCACACTCAAAGAGGAGAGTTATTTCTTCAGGCTATCTGCCTATGAAAACTGGTTGATTCAACTTTTTGACAGATACCCCGAATTTGTCAGGCCAGAATTTCGCCTAAATGAAGTAAAGCGGTTTGTTGCTCCAAATGGCGAGCGTGGTCATCTGCAAGACCTATCTATCAGCCGGACATCAATTACCTGGGGCATCCCAATTCCGGATGATGAAAAACATGTGGTCTATGTGTGGTTCGATGCTCTGCTCAGCTACATGAGCGCGTGTAAGGAGGGCCATTGGCCTCCACAGATACAAGTGATTGGCAAAGACATACTTCGATTTCATGCTATTTACTGGCCTGCCTTTCTCATGTCGATGTTCAGGGAGGAGGGCGACGACCTAAATGGTGAGTTGCCAGACCGCATACGCCAACAACTGCCCCAAACCATCCTGACCCATGGTTGGTGGCTGATGGGAGAGACAAAGATTAGCAAGTCGCTGGGCAATATTGTGAGGCCAAAGGAATTACTGCACTTTGGCGTTGATGCCGCAAGATTTTATTTGATACGCGACATGCAGTTAGGCCATGACCGCAGTTTTACCTTTGAAAGCTTTATTGAACGCTTAAATGCTGACCTGGCAAATGGCCTTGGAAATTTGGCCAGCAGATCTATTAGTATGCTCCACAAATATCGGGCAGGTGTTGTGCCTATACCGAATGTTTGGGATGAATCAGACAATGAAATTAAAGACATGATTTCCAATACAGCCACTGACTATCTGGAAAAAATGGAACAAAACAACTATAGCGGCGCATTGGAGAGCCTGTGGGCAACCCTCAGAGCATTGGATGGCTACATTGTAAAATCCCAACCTTGGAATTTGGCTAAAGATGCCTCCAATTCCGCCGACTCCGCCAAGCTGGATACTGTATTAGCACAGTTGTATCGCGCTTTACGGATGACTGCCGTCCTGGCAACCCCAGTGATGCCTCAAATATGCCAACTACTATGGGAATCCCTTGGACTTTCCGGCAAGGTTGTAGATCAACGCTTTGCAGGTCTCGCAATAGAAAGCCCTGCCCCAAACCCAGTCAAGGATGCGTTGCCTCTTTTTTCTCGGATCGATAAAGATGTTGCACTGTCTGAAATTGAAGCAATCCAAATAGCGAATACCCAACCAGACAAGCCAAGGCTCGATGTCCCCGAATTGCGTGAGACTACAGATTACGACACTTTCTGGAAAACAGATCTGAGGGTAGGCAAGATACTTGAAGCCCAAAGGGTTCCAAAAAGCGAAAAGCTAATAAAGATGAAGGTAGATATTGGGTTAGAAATACGCACTGTGGTAGGAGGTATAGGCACGGCCTATGAGCCTGAGCAGTTAGTTGGCAGAAGTGTAGTTGTGGTAGCCAACCTAGCACCCCGAAAGCTGATGGGCATAGAGAGCCACGGGATGCTGTTGTGTGCTTCTGACAATAATTCTAAGCCCTATTTGATCGTCCCCTCAGACTCTGCACTGCCTGGGTTTATCGTCAAGTGAAGCGACCCGTCTGGCAGTTTGAAATCATTAGAGACACCAATGCCCCATTAAAGATTATAAGAGAATCACTCTTGAATGGGCGGGGCTATGGCCTCTGGCATCCGCGCCATAAATCGGTGGAGCCGGAAATTATTAGCGATGGAGAATACCTGGAAATCAAATACAACATATTGGGTTGCTGTGTTTCCGAGGAGGCTTGGTATAGGGTAGAACTTATGGGAGAGCGAATATTACTTACCTATAGAAATAAATTCAAAGGCTGGCCAGTACTATTCCTGATGGGGTGGTGGCGAATCCGTAGCGAAAATATTTGGGATCGGTTTATAGCATCTTTAGAATAGAGGGGGATATGATGCGATTTTTTTCATGGAACATAAATGGCTTTAGGGCCGCCCTAAAAAAGGGCTTTATGGATTGGCTTGAAGATGCCGACCCCGATGTTTTATGCCTTCAGGAAATAAGGTGCGAGTGGAACGAGATTGATATGTCTGTAAGGAAAATTTTGGAGAATGTGTTTGATATTTGCTGGTTTCCTGCAAGCTCAAAAAAAGGCTATGCAGGCTCTGCCACACTAACAAAAAAAGGTGAGGGCTGGACACACCAGCGTGGCCTTGGAAAACCGGAGTACGATCAGGAAGGCCGGATGGTGGTTAGCAAAAGGGGCGATTTGGTTTTATTAGGTGGATATTTTCCCAATGCGAGTCACGGCTTGGTGCGTCTCCCATATAAACGAGCCTTTGCCAAAGATTTGGTAGCGCGCATAAACGCAGAGCATAAAGCAAACCACAAAGTAATAGTGGTGGGCGACCTCAACGTAGCTCCTACCGAAATTGACATAGCGCGCCCAAAAGATAATGTGATGAATCCAGGTTTTACACCCGAAGAAAGGGAAGACTTTCAGGGGTATCTGGGAGCAGGACTTGTAGATATTTTGCGCTACCGAAATCCTGACGTGCCGGGACTATATACATGGTGGACACAGCGAGGAGGCGCAAGGGAGCGCAACGTAGGTTGGCGGATAGATATATTTTTAATTAGCAATGGGCTGACAGACCAAATAATATCTGCCGATATTCACAAGGATATCTTTGGCTCAGACCATTGCCCTGTAAGCATAGAAATACAACTCTGAAGACACGAAGGGTAGAAGTTATACCAAGTTGCTACCGGTTGGGTGAGAATTGGTATAATACTTAGCACATGGTGCACAAATAGCTATACAATTACCCTGTAGAAATAGGTGGGAAAAATGTCAATGAGGATCAAAGCCACGTTAATAATATTCCTGGTCATGGTGACAATCAGGCTTATTGGTTCTTTTTCTGATCTAAGTTTCACAACTAAGAGCCTAGTCGAAACAATCAAAAACGAGCAGATTTTAGAGCAGAGCCTTGCCAACGAACTTGCAAGCGCAAAAATTGACCTACTAATATCAAATGCAGAGGCTGTTGCGTCTCAATTGTCTCTGGTTAAGGCTGTAAATAGCAGGTCATCAGTAATGAAAAGCCTTCTACAAAAATTTCCTGAGTTTACAGCTTTTACCATTTTTAATAGAGAGGGATTAGAGGCTACTTTTGGTTTAGACCCGGCCGAAAAAGAAATGCTATTTGCAACAGGCCACAACTTGTCAGCGGCCTTTGCTGGTAAAGGCACCATCACTACTACCCAGTATAATCAAACATCCAACACGCTTGTTTTGTATATATGTGTGCCAATGGAAGGTGACAGGGCACTCGTAGCAACTATGCCTGCGAGGGTTTTTTCTGATTATTTTTCTGGCCATCGAATATGGAAGACCGGAAGTATTTACATCATAGATGGGGAGGGCACTCTCGTAGTGCATTACGACCAGCGAAGAGTTCAAACCCGTGACAATCCTATCGAGCTTAGCAAGACAGACCCATCGTATAAATCCACTGGGGAATTTTTCCAAAAAATGCTCCTTACCAAAGAGGGATCGGGCACTTATATGCTGGATGGAACATCGAAACTGTGCTCATACAAATACCTTTCATCGGAACGGGTTGATTGGATTCTTGGTGTAGTAGCTCCCTTTAATGAAAGCCCTCTCGCCAAACTACGGTGGGGGTTAGTGACATCGTCATTGGCTATTTTTGCGGTCGGCGCGATTGCCGCTTATATCATTTCTGGGTTTATTATTCGTCCCTACAACAAACTTAAAGAGCTAAACAAAACGGTCCTGAGTCAGGCGGCTAGAATAGAAGATGAGCACAGTCGCGCAATGTTGATGCTGGACTCAACGCCACTAAGTAATTTTGTTTTCGATAAAAACCACCGAATTATCGAATGCAATGAAGCCGCCCTAAAACTGTTCAAGGTGAATAGTAAACAGGAGTTTTTTGATCGCTTCTTTGAATTTTCCCCCGAATTTCAGCCAAACGGGAGACCATCCCGCGAAACGGCAAACTACAACATACAAAAGGCCTTCGAGGATGGGAAATACGAGTTTACATGGGTTCATATGTTGGCAGAAGGTACTTTGGTGCCATCAGAGATTTCCTTGGTAAGAGTTCCCTATGAAGATGATTTTGCAGTTGTAGGTTATGCGCGTGACCTCCGCGAACACGAGCGGATGATGCAGGCAATCCAGCACCGAGATAAACTTCTTAGGGCGGGACAAGAAGTGGCCGCACTGCTCCTGACCACCACTGCTATCAGCTATGAATCCTTTGAGAGCACCTTACTCGAAAGTATGAAGCTGATAGGTACCGCCGTTGACGCAGACCGTGTGCAAATTTGGAAAAACGAAATGGTTGGTGGACACCTTCATTTTGTGCTTGAATTTACGTGGCTCAGCGAGGTTGGATGGCAAAAGACTCATCTTCCAAAGGGTCTGAAATTCCCATATAAAGACAAGCCTTCATGGGAAAAGAGATTTTTGCGTGGCGGCCATATTAATTCGCCATTGTCAGTGCTGGCAAAAGATGACCAGGAATTTTTGAGTGCATACGACATAAAATCAGTTGTCATCATCCCGTTGTTTATGCAGGATAAATTCTGGGGATTTTTTAGCCTGGACGACTGTCGGGAAGAGCGTGTTTTTTCTGATGACGATATAAATATCCTCCGATCTGTTGGCTTGATGTATACAAGCGCAATGAACAGGGACGCACAATCTGCGATGATCAGCGAAGCACTCAATCGAACAAGGCAACTACTTGACCAGATGCCATTTGGTTGCGATCTATGGGATGAAAACTACAACCTGTTTGATGCAAACGATGCCGCCGCACGGCTTTTCAAGATGGACGATAAGCAGGACTACATAAATCAGTTTGGTAAAATGTCACCTGAATATCAGCCAGATGGACAACTCTCCAGTGACTTCACACATGACCAGCTCAACAAGGCTTTTGAGGAAGGAAAATGTGTTTTTGAATGGACTCATCGTCTGCTTGATGGAACGTTGTTGCCAATGGAAATCACCCTTGTCCGTTACCGTTTTGGGGATGACTACGTTGTTGCGGCATACAAGCAAGACCTGACAAAATATAAACAAATCACTGCAGAACTCGAAAAAGCTCTTACGGATGCAAAAAATGCAAATATCGCAAAATCCAGATTCCTAGCAAATATGAGCCATGAGATGCGTACTCCCCTAAATGCTGTGCTGGGGTTGTCAGAGCTGGCCATGGAAACTGAAGGGCTAAATAATGATGTGTTTACTGGCTTAGAAAAAATATATGGAGCTGGTTCCACACTATTGAGTACCGTAAATGATATTTTGGACATTTCAAAAATTGAGGCTGGCAAATTTGAAATCCTGGCCGACGAATACGACGTGCCGAGCCTTATCAACGACACGGTGACTCAAAATATTTTACGTATTGGTGAAAAACCAATTCGATTTTTGCTGGAAATCACTAGCGATCTCCCTGCACGCCTGTATGGGGACGAACTAAGAATTAAACAAGTATTTAACAACCTATTATCCAATGCTCTAAAATATACTAAAGAAGGGGCAGTAGAACTAAGCATCAAGTCTGAAAGGGTTGGTGATACTGTTTGGATCACAGCCGGTGTTAGAGATACAGGCATCGGCATCAAACCCGAAGACCTCAACCTACTGTTTGACGACTATGCCCAGCTAGATATGAAGTCTAACTACAGGGTAGAAGGTACTGGACTTGGACTTTCAATAACTAAGGCGATATTGGATTTGATGGATGGCACAATATCTGTAAAAAGTGAATATGGCACGGGCAGTTTATTTACAGTTAAATTCCGCCAGGGCTTTGTAAATGATGACATTATAGGCGACCAGACGGTTGAAAACTTGTTGACATTCCACTATACAAACGACAAGCGCGGACAACACATGCGCTTTGTGCGTGCCAACCTCTCCTATGCCAGGGTGTTAGTAGTCGATGATATAGTTACCAACCTAGACGTTGCCAAGGGTTTGATGAAGCCCTACGAAATGCAGATAGACTGCATATCCAGCGGAGAAGAGGCCGTTGAAGCGATACGTCGCGAGGAAGTGAAATATAACGCTATATTTATGGATCACATGATGCCGGGCATGGATGGTATCGAAGCCACAAGGATAATAAGGGAAGAAATTGGGACGGAATATGCCAAGACAGTGCCCATCATTGCTCTTACAGCCAATGCTGTAGTAGGAAATGAAAAAATGTTTTTAGAAAATGGTTTCCAAGCGTTTTTACCAAAGCCAATTGATATATCTCGACTAGATGAAGTAATCAACCACTGGGTTCGCGATAAGCATGATTTAACTCACCATAGCCACCATCAAACAAATGACGGTACTGGACAAGATAACCATTCCGATCACCACATCGACAGAAGGGGTGGAATAGATAGGCGCATCTTTGGCCAGCATATCCCTAGTCTGGATGCCCATGAAGGGATTGATCGTTTTGGAGGAATTTCGCCATATACAGAAATCCTCCACTCTTATGCCACTACCACAAAGCCTATTCTAGAATCCATCAGCGAAATAGACCCCGAAAACCTAACACAATATATAACCTTGGTACACGGAATAAAAGGCTCCAGTAGGGGCATAGGGGCGCACGATCTCGGCGAACAAGCCGCTACCCTAGAGGCCGCCGCCAGAGATGGCGACTTCCAATTTATAAGCAACAACAATAAGCATTTTGTCGAAACAGCAAAAAAACTGATACACGACATTGAAAAACTACTTACCGAAATAGCCAGCCATGACCATAGGCCACAAAAAGATAAACCAGACAATGAAACTCTGGCAAAATTGCTTACTGCTTGCAAAGAATTTGATATGGATCAAGTAGACATGCTGATGACAGAAATCGACAGCTATGAATATGAATCAGATGATGGCCTGGTGGCATGGCTGAAGGAAAATGTATCCCTTGCTAATTTCTCTCAAATATGCAACAAACTGCAAACGCTTGTATAGGTCTTATACCAAATTGCTCCCGGTTGGATGCAACTTTGTATAATTAGCTACCAACTTCGGCCATAAGCTGTAAACTAATACAATGTCAGACAGACTTATTCTTGTCACCAACGATGACGGCATCTTTGCCCCTGGGATAGAAACCCTTGCCAGTTCTGCATCCAAGTTTGGCAAAGTGGTAGTTGTTGCACCTGACAGAAATAGATCTGCTATTTCATCTGCGATGTCCGTCCACAGTATTTTGCGCATAGATGAGATTGCTCAGGATCGCTACGCTTGCGATGGCACGCCCGTGGACTGCATATTGATGGGTGTACGCCACGTACTTGAAAAAACTCCAGATTGGATCCTATCAGGCGTAAATTGGGGATTTAACCTAGCAGAAGACGTGCTCTACTCTGGCACGGTTGGTGCCGCATTGGAAGGCCGCCTACAGGGCTTTAGAAGTGCCGCATTCTCTCTAGAACGTAACGGCAACCTGGAAGTCGCTGGAGGATGGATAGAGAAATTTTTATTGGCATGGGAAACTATCGATCTGCCGCAGGGGAGTATATGGAATGTAAACATGCCTGAGGGCGAACTAAAGGGTTTTCGCATAACTACCCAAGGACGGCGTGATTATTACGATTTGATGGAGAAGAGGCTCGACCCCAGAGGCAAGCCATATTTCTGGATAGGCGGCGAGGGGGGGCCAGATTACGAAATGGCAGAGGGTACAGACACTGCGGTAGTCCATGATGGCTATGTCAGCCTCACGCCGATAAACATAAACCTCACCTGCCGGGAGACCATCGCAAGGCGTAAGGAATATGAAGGGGCGTTTGGTATATAGCGGTTTAACTCAATATAGCAGTTCAACTTTTTGTTGCCCACAATTTAATTATATTAAATTATATCTGTGATTAGTGCAACCGGCTATACTTGACAGCTTCAATATTTTTACATAGGATTTACAATAATATGGTTGTACTTTTGCATTTTGGGGGCAAAAACCATGAAATTTCAGCGCAAAATTGAACTTATCAGTCTAGGTTCTCTGGTTGTCATGGGAATTGTAGTAGCAATTGTTTGCATACAGGAATTTAGCTCGACTCTCAGAAGGGAAAATCAGGGAGCCATATCCGTATATACGCATTTAGCAACCGAACTTTTTGACGACGAATTGACGACCATAGAGTTAGCCGCGGGTGGCATTGCCGACAATCCAGACTTAGTGCAGGCTGTTTTGAGAGACGATACTCCACAGGTGCAACGCATAGCAAAAAGTGCCATGAACGTTTACGGAGTGGGTATGGTGACAGTTACCGATTCCAAAGGCAAGATACTGGGGCGCGGGCATTCCGATAGGTTTGGCGACATTCAGGACACCAATAGTAGCCGAAATGCGTTGGCCGGTAAAAAAACTAAAGGGCTTGAACAGAGCGGTGCCAACGCATATTCAATGCGCGCTGGTGCCCCGATCTATTCAAATGGCAGGGTTATTGGCTGTGTTAATACTGGAAACTCTGTGATAGCAAACCATTCGATGGTTGACAAAATAAAAGAAATATCAGGGGCCGAGTGTACCATATTTCAGAATGACACCAGGATATCAACAACACTTATCAATGCCGACGGAAAGAGAGCCGTTGGTACAGCTCTAAAGGATAGCAAAATCATTCAGGCTGTATTAAAAGAGGGAAAAATTTACGTTGGCACAATCAAATTATTTGATAGGGAATACAATGTAACTTACCAGCCCCTCAGAGGCCCAGGGGGTGACATTGACGGTATGCTTTTTTTGGGCTATGACACGAAACCTATTAACAAAACAGTTTCAAAACAAGTATTTATTACCATAATAACGATTGTAATAATCGTAGTAATAATCGGATTAATTTTACCGCGCGTTATCCGAGGGACTGTCAAGCCTATTCAGGATATTTGTATCCTGTTAAAAGAAGTCGCCAAGGGCAACTTAACCGTAAAGTCCAGCATTACATCAAGCGATGAAATTGGTGAAATGGCCATAGCACTTGATGATATGGTCATAGCACTTAAGGATTTGATAAGTGGCGTTAGTCATGGAATAGACGGGGTAGCCAGTGGTTCAACCCAATTGTCTGCGTCATCTGAGCAGATGTCGGCAACAACAGAGCAGATAGCAAAAAGTGCAGACTTGCAAAGGAGTGGGGCAGAGAGGATGGCCGCCGCGATGGCAGAGCTATCGGCATCCATTGATGAAGTAAGCCATGGTTCACAGAATTCGCTTTCTCAATTAGATTCTGCAATAGAAGCCACGCAACAGGGTAACACTGCCGGCGAAGCCACAAAAGACGCTATGGACGACATCACGCTGACCACAGGCCGCATAGCCCAGGCCATCGGAGTGATCCAGGAAATAGCAAACCAGACTAATCTCTTATCCCTAAACGCCGCAATAGAAGCGGCCAAAGCCGGCGAACAAGGCAAAGGCTTTGCAGTTGTGGCAGAAGAGGTCAGAAAATTAGCCGAGCGCAGTGGAACTTCGGCCAAAGAAATCGCTCAGCACAACATCGAAGCGCGAAACTCCGTACAACGAGGTGGCGAAATGGTTGCCACCACAGTAGAATTGCTACACAAGATCAAGTCTAACCTAGACCAATTTGCAATTCAGACCAGAGAATCTGTGGTCGCCGCTTCCGAACAGGCTCGTGCTGGATCTGAAGTAGCCAAGCAAGTGGAGAGTAGCGTGAGCGAATCCGCATCCGTAGCATCCGCGACTTCCCAAATGAGTGCCACAACATCCGAAGTTTCCCGCACCGCAACCGAACTAGCCCAGTTAGCCTCAGACCTACAGTTGCAGGTCAAAAAATTTTCAATATAGTATTGTGGTTCAACTTTTTGTAGTTGAACTGCTATATGCAAGGATTTGTCCGCATAGCGAAGGTGACGCTGGAAAAGAATCTGCTAGCGTGCCTCCAAGTCTGCCAAATTTATAGTGGTGGACGTGGGGGACTCGGACATACGGTTTTGAAAATGCCTTAATTGGTGCCATTTTATGTTCATTGCCCTTTGAGCGGTAGATGGTATCAATCCAAAGGATTATTGTATGCTATTAGAGGAAGTGTTTTATTGCTAGGAGTTTTTATGAGTCACCAATTTGTCGATGTCTGCAATTTGAAAAAACATATCGGAGAAACGGTAGGGGTGCGTGGCTGGGTCAGAAATGTCCGCACAAGTAAAATTCGTTTTGTAGAACTACGGGACGGAACGGGGTTTTTGCAATGTGTCATTACCAATTCAGATGCTACGCCGGAGAGTTATCAACTAGCGGCCACGCTTACCCAAGAATGTGCAGTTGAATTATCAGGCACTATCCAAACTCATCCGAAGACAGGCCAGCCGGAAATGTTGGTTAAGAGCCTAACGATCATCGGTGGTAGTAGCGATTATCCCATCACTCCAAAAGAACATGGGACTGCCTTTTTGATGGACAACAGGCATCTGTGGTTACGCTCAAAGAGACAATGGGCAATACTTCGCATCCGCCACACTATTGCAAAAGCAATCAGGGACTTCTTTGATGGCGATGGGTTTACCTTGATTGATAGCCCAATTTTGACCCCTTCTGCCTGTGAGGGTACTTCAACCCTATTTGGAACGCCATATTTTGACGAAGGAATGGCTTTTTTGAGCCAATCAGGACAGCTATACCTCGAACCAGCCCTTGCCGCTTTTGGTAAGGTATATTGCTTTGGACCAACCTTTAGGGCGGAAAAGAGCAAGACCCGTAGGCATCTGACCGAATTTTGGATGGTCGAGCCGGAAATATCCTTCGCCCATCTGGAAGATGCCATTCAGCTAGGCGAGAGGATGATGAAATTTATCATCCAGAGAGTATTAGAGACAAGGCAAGAGGAATTAAAGATTTTAGAAAGAGACCAGGCACCCTTGGAAAATGCTCTAAATAATACTTATTTGAGGATGACTTATACAGAGAGCGTAGAGCGTCTAAAGGCCCTTGGGAGCGACATAGAGTGGGGACAGGATTTTGGAAACGACGACGAAACAATCCTGATGAATTCTTTGGATCGCCCCTGCTGGGTACATCATTTTCCAAAAGAATTTAAGGCTTTTTATATGGAACCAGACCCTGACGACCCAAGGTTGGCACTAGGTGCTGATTTACTGGCTCCCGAAGGGTATGGAGAAATAATTGGTGGTGGCGAAAGGGCATCCAGCCTTCAGTATTTGCTTGATCAAATTGCCAAAGAAGGCTTGGACGAAAAAGACTACAGATGGTACTTGGATGTTCGCCGCTATGGCTCTGTCCCTCATGCAGGCTACGGCCTTGGCCTAGAGCGAGCCGTAGCTTGGATATGCAAGCTACCACACGTCCGCGAAACTGGCGCATACCCAAGGATGATGGGAACCCTCTGGCCATAGAATAGCCATTTAGCGACTAGTGACTATAACAAGCCTTGCTACGCAGGGTGCTCATTCCAAACTTTCCCATAAATATCTGGCAACAACCGAGCGCCAAGGCCGCCAAGACTCGGCTCTTGCTTTCATTTCGGCAGGTTTTGGTTCGGCGATTCCAAAGTGCAATCCATAGGCCTTCTTAATGGCGAAGTCGTCTACAGGCCAAATATCGGTACGGCCAAGGCTAAAAATGAGTAGCATTTCTACAGTCCATCGACCAATACCCCTAACCTGTGTTAGACGTTGAACTATGGCCTCATCATCCATTTTTTGTAGTGTTGCCCAGCCTGGTACTACTTTAGATTTTGTCTTTTCTGCTAAGTCGTAAATGGCTGTCGTTTTTGCGGCGGAAAGGCCAACAGAGCGCAGTTTGTCTTGGGGTGTTGTCAATATCTTGTCGGCAGTCAGGCGACCATTAAACAGATCTAATAATCTGCCAAAAATTGCCGTGGCCGCCCTTCCGTTGAGTTGCTGGCTGGTAATAGACTCTGCCAACGAATGTAGAGGGGATGGCGGGTGTTTTTGATTTATGGTGATCCGACCAACCTTTTTAAGTAGTGGAGCAAGTTCTTTGTCTCTGAGTAAATGGGTCAGAGCCGTCGATAAATATGATGTATTGAGTGATATGTTAGGCATTTTTTCAGTTAGCACTTTCGCAAATAATATGGAAATAGTTATTCCAAAATGGTTCGAATCGTTTCCCGCCACAGCGGTGAGGGGTCCTCTAATAATAGCAATTCTGGTTTTAAGGCAACTCTTATCCAAGCTTTCTGCTCTAGCTCTTTTTCGAGTTGCCCAGCACCCCATCCCGAATAACCAAGGAACAGGCGAAAGTTTGCCGATGGGTCTTTTGCTAGGGACTCCAGCAAATCCCTTCTGAAACTAACAAAGTCAGTAAAATCTAGCACTGTATCATCTGGTTCGGGCAAACCTCCACGCACTAGCACTATCCCCCGGCCAGGCTCTACTGGCCCCCCATAATAGGCCGTAGTGTTGTTATCTCTGTTATATTCCATGCCTCCCTCTTCGCAAATTTGGGCAACCGTAAGGGGGACTGGCCTATTGAGGACAACCCCCATCGCCCCTGCTTCGCTGTGATCGATGATCAAAACAACACAGTGGAGGAAATGTGGATCCAGCAAGAGTGGGCTGGCTACCAGCAGGCATGGTGCAACATAGCTCATAAGCATTATGATATAGCAGTTTTAGATATGGTGGGCATACCTACTTATAGTGGTTAGCGATCAGTTGCTGGTAATTCAGCTTGCTTTGAGGCAACAGTGTCACATCATTTATTTGTTGTATTCGAGCTATCTTTTTCACTTTCTTGTTTTGGCTTTTCACGTTCTATATAAGTAAAAATAGGCACTCCCATTTTTACAGTTCCATCAGGCATTGGTCGCCATATATCAGACTCTTCCCTAATTAATGCGGCCCCCTCTGGAAAAACATCTCTATCAATTTCTCCGACTTCAGGATATATGCGATGCCATACGGCAAATGGATTTTTATCTCTTAACTCCTTTTCACGCGCCTTGATCGTTTGTTCAGCTTCAGTAATAAGATCAATAATTGATTTATTCTGCAAATCTGGTGGTTTGTTAAAATTCGCTTTATTGAATTCTCTTTGTGCATCGCCGGCATCAGGTGAGAGGATGGCATCCTCCTCTTGAGCTGAAATAAGTACCGTTCCATCCTTTTCTGGGTTGGCACACAAAATAGCTGTGGAGTTGCCATTATTGACTACCCATTCGGGAGTGGCTTTGCCAAAGATTTTACCTGCATGCTTAAGGGTGGCCGTTTCTAATGAAAAAATCCAGTAAAGTCCGGTACTCTTGCTTAGGAGCACGGCAAATTTGCCTGCAATAATCACCCTACTGAGATATGCCGCACGGAACAGAGATGGAAGAGGGATATCTTCCCCCATTCTATGGGCTATAGGAGCAGATATTTTAAGTTGGGTACTGCCCTCTGGTATGGACATTCGGACAAAAGGGGTTCTGTCAGGCCCGGAGTTGCCATTTAAATCTGTACCCATATTTGATTTAGAAATAGCAATAAAGCGACCATTATCACAGGGTATTATTTTTAGCGATTCAGTTATGTCAGTGTTATAACTGCCTACCAGATGCCAACTCTCATCTTCCCACTTAGCTAACGTCCAGCGTTTGAACTTTGTGCCGTCTTTGTTTGTTTCATATTTCCCACCGCCATAGGCTAGAGTATATAGCGCACCTTCATGCCAACACATATTCGTAGATACCGATAGGTACACACCGGAAATGGGAAATCCGTCTGCATTTACCAAGGGTAGTATTTTCTTCCGGATGATATTGTTTTCATCCACAAGGAGTGATGGAGGTGCAGTAGAATCATTTATGCTTACTAAATAAAGGTCATCTACCCATTGTCCCGGGATTTGTTGGGCAAAAATATAACTGCCTAACGCCAATAATTGGCACAGCAAAAGGAACAGGCCAATTTTGGTAATGTTTTTAGACAGGTGCATAACAGATTTACCTCAAACACAAAATTGTTCACATTGATTCATCAAGAATTCTGCCATAGGTCCCCATTTCAATTCCATTTCGGTCACTAACTCCTCATAACTGCCTGCCCTCACATACCCATCGCCATCGGCATAGTAGCAAAATTCGGCAGTCCAGACAATCAGACAACTTGCAGATACTGGCAGGATGGTGCTATAAGTTTGGCTGTATGTGGTCTCTATCTTGTCAGATGCAGGTTTTTCAGCACATCCAGTAATCGAAAGAGCTGAAGCGAGTAGCAGTGAGTATAGCATGTGGACTCCAAAAAGAGATAAGTTATAACTAGAGGCTAAACTGCCCCAATAAAAAAACTAATAGGTAATGCCATACAAGTCAAGCCAAAAATTATTTATCTCCATGTTTATGTAGCTAGATGCTTAAAGTTAATGCCTCTTGAAAAGGTAGACATTCAAGGGATCTCCTTCTAGTATAGATTATTGCACCCGAAAGGAACAACATGTCTAACCCTCTAGTAGGTATTTTGATGGGGTCTAAGTCTGACTGGGAAACAATGAAGAACTGCGCTCAAACGCTAAAGGATTTGGGCATACCATTTGAAACCCATGTTGCTAGTGCCCATAGAACCCCAGATAAAGTAGCAGAGTTTTGCATCGGAGCCGAATCAAAAGGGATAAAAGTAATAATTGCGGCGGCAGGCGGAGCGGCGCATTTGGCGGGAGTTTGCGCTAGTAAGACCCATCTTCCCATTTTGGGTGTACCAATGAAAGGCTGGGCGGTAGAGGGCTTAGATGCACTATTGAGTACAGTCCAAATGCCTAGTGGAATTCCTGTAGGAACTCTGGCCATAGGCAAGCCTGGAGCTATAAATTCCGCACTATTGGCCGTTTCCATACTTGCGCTGTCTGACTCAGGCATTCGTGATAAATATCTTGCCTACAGAAAACAGGCTACAGAAAAGGCTTTGGCCGATGATGACATTCAGCCATAGGCATTGCTACCAATCACGTTCTGAAATGTGTCCTGATGGACTTGACCACTGCCTCCGCGAATTGCTCTCTATAGTCAGCATTTTTAAGTAGTAGTGCGTCTTCTTCATTTTGAAGATTGACAACTTCTATCAGCACCTTTGTTGTTGCTACATTGGTGCGGATTACCGCTGGCACAAATGATTTCCCTGATCGATTTATCACGTTGCGAAGTGGACGGTTTTCATGGATGGGGAGGCCAATCCTGCGTAGCTCTTTTAACAGCCCTTCTGAAAAAAGGCGGCTCTGAGCCTCAGATACAACTTTTTGCCTCTGTGTAAAATTGACGCTCGCCCCATACTTTAGCTCTGCTACCTTTGTTCCCGCCCCACCCCAGGAGAACTTGCTTGGAACTAAGTTTGATGCAGGAACATATACCATCGTGCCCCTGGCAGATGGATGCCGACTATCGGCATGGAAACTAATAAAAATGGTTTTTCTCAAGTCTATTGATTTTGTGGCTGTAAAAAAGTTGTTTGCCATCACCCATCGCAAATTTACGCTTGTATTAGCAGAAGATTCGCCATCATTTGGCTTGGGAGGCGTAGTCTGTAGCACTGCATTTTTAGTGATGTTGGGTATAAATTCCCTGATGCCAAAATCAATGCCTGGATAGCGCAGGGTAGTAAATATTTGCGCGTCTGTATTGGCCTCTAATAATCGGCGCACTCGCATGGTAATGTCGTAGACAAAGTCGGATTCCCATACACCGTTTACCATAGCTCCGGGGTCAATGCCACCGTGACCTGGGTCGAGGACTATACGAACTCCAGATAGGCGTGGCCCAGCTTCGATTTTTACCGTTCTGCGTACTTCTTCTGCCATCTCGCGGTTTTCAGTAAGCCCTTTTGAACCCTCTGGCAAAAATGGGTCTGCAAGGCAATCAAGGGGTATTTTAATGAGTTGCCCCGGCTGGATCGACCTCACATCTACAATGCTACTTCTTTTTGCTATTCGAACCGCTAGTTGGTTTACCTCCTTTGCATCAACCAAGTCGGTATAACGCATCACCACGCTGGAATAGAGTGCTTCGCCCTTACGCAACTTGTAACCGGCATATTCTCCCTGAGAATCTTTTGCGTAAGTTAGCATTGCCCTTAGAGAGGCTACTAGGTCTTCAATCTCTACTTCAGCCTGACTTTTTTCGGGGATAGTAGCACTGCCACCCAATTCCTGCGAGAGCATTACCGTCGGAATTCGCCAGATATTGCCCTCTATTAACTGCTCAGGGTTATTGGGATTAGCCTTCATCAGCTTGTCATAGTGTTGGCCATGACCTGCAAACAGCGAGCTAATTAACCAAACGGATTCCACCTTTGGCCACCTGATTTTGTGTTTAATTTCATCTTTTGACCACACATCATCTGGGAACAGAGCCTTTAATGTCCATTTTTTGCCTTCGGCAGTTAGGTCTTCAAAGGGGAGCCACTGAGGCAAGTTGCCCGTTTTTGCAATAAAAGACTTTGGCAAGTCTCTGGACTCAACAATCACGCCCATTTTGAATTGCAACCTAATCGTAGCTCTTTTTCCATTAGGGAGCATTCCCTTTACCTCAGCCAATTCCGGGTCAACTGACGCAAAAACAATTGCGGCAGGCATCAATCCGATTGCAAGATTGTTGATGGTTCCCATGTAGCTATTTCGATTCCAGACCTAAACTGACAAATATTCGGCTGTATGACAAAATCACGTCACAGCTTTTCGATTGGATGCTTTCCAATTTCGAGTCGCCCCCTTGTCACACAAAAGCCTTATGGCACAGATAAACTTTGCTAGATACTCCCCCGAATGACAACCCAGACTCCCTAATTGTACCCCATGCACTTTGGGCATCAGCCGCCTTTGAAACCCTTTTGAGCAAATTTCAGACCAGAGGAGGGGATTAAAATTTACTGATGTTTGTGCAGGACTGCAAAAAGTATAACAGCGATAATCCTTCAACTCTTTGCTAAAATAGCTCATGCCACTTTTTCATCAACGCGTATTGGAAAGACATCTCCAACACATACAGGCCGATCAGCACCATATCGCCATTTTGGAAAAATGGACAAAAAACCTGGAGCGAGGGGTTTACAACAGAGAAACCCAAAATGATGGCGAATTTATTCAGAGAATCCTGATCGAGGTTTTGGGCTATGTGGGCAGTAGCGAAGGCAAAAACTGGACGGTGGCCAAAAATCAACCCGTGGGTAGCGGAAACGTTGACGTGGCTTTGGGTCATTTCACACCAGATTCAGCCAGCATCATTGCCCCAATGGAGCTAAAAGGCGCAAAGACCCAATATCTCGATGCAATTATGCACGGACGCAACAAAAGCCCAGTAACCCAGGCCTGGGAATATGCAATGGACGCAAAAGGGGCCAAGTGGGTACTTGTGTCTAACTTTCAGGTGATAAGACTCTATGCAATTGGCTATGGCCGTAAAGAATATGAACTATTCGACCTAACAAAGATGTCAGAGCCAGGGCAGTATGCAAAATTTATTACATTGCTGTCAGCAGAAAACCTACTTGGCGAAAAAACATATACCCTGCTAAAGGAATGTGAACAGGCCGAAAAAGATATTACCGACCAGCTCTACAAGGACTACAGAGAACTACGTATGCGTCTGATAAAGAAGATGGGCGACAATAACCCCAGGATAGACAAACTAGTAGTAATCAGGGTAGCCCAGACAATCCTGGATCGAGTTCTTTTTATTGCATTTGCAGAGGATAAGGGGCTGTTGCCTGACAAAACCCTTGTGCAGACCTTTGAAAGTGCCAATCCATTTAACCCACAGCCGATCTGGGAAAACTTTAAGGGCCTGTTTCGCTACATCAACGAGGGCAATCCTAAATTGAGCATCCCCGGCTACAACGGGGGGTTATTTGCAGATGATAATGTGCTAAACAGCTTAAAGATCAGCGATGATTTGTGTCACGACCTCAGGAAAATCGGTGAATATGACTTTGACAGTGATATTAGCGTTAATATTTTGGGAAAAATATTTGAGCAATCAATAAGCGATCTGGAAGAGCTAAAAAACCAATCTCAGGACAGCAACATCTCAGAAAGAAAAATCACCAAGCGCAAGCGAGATGGTATTTTCTATACACCGCCCCACATCACCCGCTACATGGTAGAACAGGCGGTAGGGGGCTGGCTGGCGGACAGGCGAAAAGAGATAGGCTTTGCAGAACTCCCCCAAATACCTGACACAGCCCTCGACCCCAAGCAGAGCAGAAAGAGTCTAAAGGCTATCGAAAAAAAGAGCCTTGCCCTGCACATAGCGGCATGGGAAGCGTACCAAAAGGCCATGTCAAATATCAAAGTGCTAGACCCGGCCTGTGGCTCCGGGGCATTTTTGAATGAAGTCTTTGATTATCTATACAGCGAAGGGCAAACCATAAACAACGAATTAGCTAGGCTACGGGGGCGACCTTCGCTCTTCCGCTGGGATAAACATATACTAGCAAATAATATTTATGGAGTAGACATTAACCGGGAATCAGTGGAAATTACAAAACTATCTCTTTGGCTTAAGACAGCCAACAAAAACGAAAAGCTGACCTATCTGGAGGACAATGTCAAGTGTGGCAATTCCCTGATTGACGACCCCAATATTGCCGGTGAGCTTGCTTTTGACTGGCAAAGCGAATTTCCAGAGATCATGGAATCTGGTGGTTTTGACGTGGTAGTTGGCAACCCGCCGTATGTATTGTGCCAGCCTTCAAATACAGATGAGGATGTGTTACTTTTCTATAAAAATTTCAAAGTAGCAAGCTATAAAATTGATTTATTTCATTTGTTTTTTGAAAGAGGAATTAGCCGATTGAAGCCAAATGGTAAATTCTGTTATATCACCCCAAATACTTATTTGACGAATACTAATATGGAGAATTTGCGGGCTTACTTGTTGGGAAACAAAATCATTAGCTTGTCATTGAGCCCTAAGGGAGTATTTCGGGATGCAAGTGTTGATGTCTGCATAATTCTAATGGAAAAAACTCACCTCGATGGAAATAATGTAAAAATTTTCGGCATGGATAATGTTGGTAACGTTGTGCTACAAAACGAGATTCCACAAGCACAATGGGAAAATAACAAATCCAAAACGTTTACTATTCAGACTCCGTTCCAGATTGACAGTGAAAATACTTGCCCGTTGGGGAGTATTGCGAGCGTAACATTTGGGTTGCAGACAAAAGACAAGAGTATCTACGTCAGGGAAACAAGCGGTGGAAGCGATTGGGAAAGCTGTTACACGGGGCGGGATATTGCAAGATATTACTTAAAAGAAGCAAGCCTGTTCTTTAAGAATTGTCCGACTGAAGTTAAGGCAGGAGGTTCTTGGGATATGGGAATCCACCATTCAAAGAAAATCGTGGTGAGACAAATAGGTGCACCAGAGCCACTCTTTGCTTTTGATGATTTCGGACTTGCCACATTAAACACGATGTACAGCATAGCTTTATCAAATGAGAAAAATTTTTCATACGGGTATCTATTGGCAATACTCTGCTCATCTTTGATAAAAAATTGGTGGCTATCATCGTTTTCTGACAATAAAGATATTTTTCCAAAAATCAAAGGAATCCAATTAAAACAAATACCAATAAAAAAAATCTCTAGGGTTGCTCAACAACCATTTGTTGACTTGGCAGACACCATGCGTTCTTGCAATATTACTTTACATTCTATTCGCAGGCGTTTTTTTAACCGATTATTTGCGAATTTTGATGGCCTGAGAATAACTGGCCCAATGGAGTACTTGGAAAAGATAGATTTCAACGAAACTTTTTTGACAGAGCTAATAAAACAAGGAGTCAAACTGTCCTTGTCGGAGCAAGACGAATGGGAGGATTATTTCGATGCCTGCAAAAGCGAGTGCCAAAGCCTAGTGACTCAAATCGCTACTTCCGACAAGGCGATAGACCAACTGGTCTATGCCCTCTACGGCCTCTCGCCTAATGAAATTGCAATTATCGAAGCCGGCAACTAAGGGCATGGTTTTGAGTGACAAGGCCAACAGATGTAGAAATGTCGAAAAAGAGATTGTCGCCTTTCTGTATAGGGAATACAGAGTACTCAAGTCACAGTTAGCAAAATCAATTGGCACATGTTGCCCTAAAATGGGCGATCTGGACATCTTTCACCATGCCCAAACCATGTCCATTCGTATTTTGTTTTTGGCCTTTGTGGAGGCGAGGGGCTGTTCGCCAGAAAAGAATTTAACTTCTGTCTTGACTTTAGCCCCCCTTCCTGATTTGCAACTATCATGGAGTGACATTAATGGGTTAGTCGGAGCTATTGCCTGTAGTTTTGCAAAAGATAGTGGCTACCTAGAAAATCTAAACAACCTAAAAATAAGCAAAAAAATATGTTGTAGTGTGTGGAAAATTATTGAATATTTTCGTAGATACGATGCAGATGCCAGTATTTTGGGCATTATCTTTGAACAATCTACTAATGACTTTGAGGAACTCAGTACCAATCACAGTGACAAGAAAACCACCAAGCGTAAGAAGGACGGCATATTTTACACACCGCCTCATATTACCCGTCACATAGTGGAGCAGGCCGTTGGCGGCTGGTTGGCCGACCGGCGAAAAGAGATAGGCTTTGCAGAACTTCCCCAAATACCTGATACAGCCCTCGACCCCAAGCAGAGCAGAAAGAGCCTAAAGGCTATCGAAAAAAAGAGCCTTGCCCTGCACATATCGGCATGGGAAGCATACCAAAAGGCCTTGTCAAATATCAAAGTACTCGACCCGGCCTGTGGCTCCGGGGCATTTTTGAATGAAGTCTTTGATTATCTTTATAGCGAAGGACAGACCATAAACAACGAATTAGCAAGGCTACGGGCTACACCATCGTTGTTTAGGTGGGACACCCACATCCTCGCCAATAATATCTATGGAGTAGACATTAACCGGGAATCAGTGGAAATTACAAAACTATCTCTTTGGCTTAAGACAGCCAACAAAAACGAAAAGCTGACCTATCTGGAGGACAACATCAAGTGTGGCAATTCGCTGATTGACGATCCCAATATTGCCGGTGAGCTTGCCTTTGACTGGCAAAGCGAATTTCCAGAGATCATGGAATCTGGAGGCTTTGACGTGGTAGTCGGCAATCCGCCATATGTATTTGCTAGGGAAAAGATAACCGCCATCGAAAAGGACTATTATTCCAGGCACTACCAGTCGGCACAGTATCAGGTAAATACCTATCTGTTGTTTATCGAAAAATCCATAGACCTGATAAAAAAAGGCTATGGCAGGTGTAGCCTGATAGTGCCAAATGCCTGGCTGATGGTTAGCTCGGCAGAGAGGTTACGTGCTTTGTTGCTGGAGCAAACAACCATTTGTAGTATCACAAATTTGATGGGTCAACCCTTTGAAAGTGCGTCTGTAGAAACGATCATATTGGAAACAAAAAAAACTGTGGCGGACAAGAGCCATGATATTAAGGTGTTTTTCAATGATGACGACAACAACCAATTTGTCTTTTCTCACCCCAAGCTACAGGCCGAGTTTGCCAAGAACCCCGGTAGCGAGCTAAAAATATTTGCTCATGGCAGTGATACCGATGTACTGAAAAAAATCAAAAAGGATTGTCTGCCACTACATGAACTATATGAAGTTAAGTCTGGGTTGATGGCCTACTCCGCAGGCAAAGGGAGGCCAAGGCAGAGCCCAGAGGATGTCAAGAACAGGATATATGATTTCAAAGAAAAGATAGATGACAAAACTCACAAGTACTTAGATGGCAAAAATGTCGGCAGGTACTGGCACAGATGGGAAGGCGCGTACCTGCGTTATGGGGACAACCTTGCATATCCGAGTAGATTTGAGTTTTTTTCAAACCCTGTGATCATTGTCAGGGAAATTACTGGGAAACATCCCCGCAGTTTAAGTTGTACATATTCCGATGGTTCAGAGACGCTACTTTTTAACAGAAGCAACATAGCAATTGCGGCAAGATGCCCAGAAAATGATCTTAGATTTTTGCTAGGGCTAATAAATAGTAGCCTTATGTCGTACTACTACATGCGCTCTACGCCCAAGTCTGTGCGAAAACTGTTTCCAAAAATAATACTTGCTGACCTAAAAAAAATCCCAACAAAAAGTGTCAGTGCAGAAATCCAACAACCTGTCATCAAAGCAGTAGAGCGGATGTTGAAACACAAAAAGGAGTTGATTGAGTTATCAGATTCATTCTTAAACTTGATCAAGTTGGAGTTCGATGTAACAAAAAACAGCCGTGACTTGAAATCTTGGCACACGCTGGAACAAAGGGCATTTCTGACTGCGCTAGAAAAAAACATAAAGCCCCATACAATAACCCTTGCCCAAAAATCAGAGTGGTTAAAGCATTTTGAAACAGAAAAAACCAAGGCTCAATCTCTGAATTTACAAATAGAAAATCTGGATGCAGAGATAAATGCGATGGTATATGTCCTCTATGGCCTCACTCAGGATGAAATTGCAATCGTGGAGAAGGGCTGATGTCGTACGGCATCCAATGAAATGAGTAATACCAAGTTGCACCCATACGAGAGCAACTTGGTATCAAATCGCTGTTTGTTTGGTTGCTACGTCACCTTCATTATGGTGTTTCGCGTTTAATCCCGATTAAACGCAACCTAGTATTAGTAGCTATATTTATACAGGTAGTTCCAGACAGAATATGCTACCAACTTCTAATGGCTCATACTTTGCCTCTCCGTTGTGGTCTTCGGCAATTTTTCTGGCTATGGCAAGTCCCAAACCAGTACCCTGGCGCTTTGTGCTGAAGTATGGCTCAAATAAATGTACTCTGGCCTCAGAAGGGACTCCACCTCCATTATCAGTTACTGAGAGGCGAACCTTATTGCTAATAGATTTTGCCTCCAGCGTTATTATTCCGCCAGTTTGAGGCGATTTACTTTGAATGGTATGAATGGCATTGTCTATAAAATTGATGATGGCTCTCTTTACCATGTCAGCATCCCAGTTTGCTTGTATCTGTCCATCTGGCAATAGCAATTCGACATGGATAGATTCTTGCTCTGTTCGATAGAGGGCATATACCTGTCGCAGTAGTTCGCAGGCATCGCAAGACACTGGGTGTGGGGCTGGAAGTTTAGCAAAGCGTGTAAAGCTGTCTACCAAGCGGGCTAGGCTTTCTACTTCGTTTAGGATAGTCTCTGCACCTTCAGAAACAGCCTCAACTTCTAGGCGACCATCCCTGACCCTGCGGACTAGTCTCTGGGCTGTAAGTTTAATGGGGGTAAGTGGATTCTTGACTTCGTGAGCCATTCTGCGAGCTACCTCCTGCCACGCCGCTCTCTTTTCCGCCTGTGCTAAAAGGCTTAAGTCTTCTAATACTGCCAGTAGCCCCCCAGACGACAAAGGCACAACAATTGCTCTAATTGGCCGGCCTTCACCTTCGCTCCCAATCCTCAATTCCTCTTGTTTGGGTTGCGCAGATTTCCTCACATGGTCAAAGAGTTCTGGCAGTTCGCCCAAGCGAGAAAGCCAAGCGGGATCGCCCCAGTAGTCTACTCCAACTTCAAATGAGTGCATTCCTAGCCATGATTGAACTGTGTTGTTACAAATCCGTACCTGTCCATCCGCAGATGTTGATATAACACCCACCGGCAGAGTATCCAATAGCTCTTTCAAGTATGCCCTCTGCATTTCTATACTCATGGTATGTTGTTTGATCTCCTCGTTGCCGGCCTTTAAGTCGCGGGTCATGGTGTTAAAGCTACGAGCCAAAAATGCCAACTCGTCTTCACCCTCTTCTGGTAGAGCCAAGTCTAGGTCGCCCCTGCCAACCCGCAGTGCCGCCCTAGCCAGTGCCCGCACGGGTTCGGCAATAGTTCGGGAGAGCGTAAGACCTGTCCATACCGCCGCAAATATTGTTAGCAATGTCAACAAGAGCAATACATTGTCAGTAAACTCCACCAAGGTATTTTTTAGGCCAGCAATCTGTACCGCCTCAAGCTGGCGACGTTCTAATCTAGCGAGGCTCTCCTGAATATCACGCCGAATCAAACGACCCACAATCCAGTCGCCACTTCGGCCAAAATACCAAGTTCCATTCTGTCCAGCCTCTATAGTCCATGTCGGCGAAAACCCGCTGTCAGAAATACTTAATACAGGAGCCTCGATTCCTGCGCTAATGGCTACTTCACCAGAATTAGAACACCAATTCAGATCAAATTCAGACAAGATTTCTCTCGGATTTTTGCCCAGCCCAGAGGCAATCACTGCAGATCGCCCAGCCCTCTCCATCTGTTCATTTTTGTATTGGCGAGCTATTTCGCTACCATCCCTAATAAGGCGCTCTGTCTCAGGCGAAAACCACCTTTCGACATTTTTTAGAATATAGTTCCGCCCCATAAAAAAGAGCATTACACTAGGCAAAATCCCTACTGCTAGGAATGCTACAACTAGTTTGGCTCTGATTCTGGAGCCTAGTACTCCGCTACGACGTTCAAAAAATATTTTTGCTAAGGTTCGGGCAACAATAAAGAGAATCAGTCCTATAGCAATTGTATTTGCCAAACCCAGAGCCAGTAGCCCTTCCCAGCGGCCTACCCCAAGCACGCCTTCTTCTGAAGAGCTAAGTAGCTTATAGAGCTTAAAAAATGTATAGCTAACCGCCGCTAACCCTGCCGCAAAATAGAGCCTTGTAAGCTCCTGATTTCGCCTCTTGCGCCTAGTTTGACCAGGCTGTTTTGAGTGCTTGAATAGCTTTGGTTTGAGTGGGGACATGTTGGGAGACAGAACAAAATTGGTAGCTTGCAGTTTGTAGCTCTGGACTACCACTATTACCCAGTATATCAAGTTGCTATTATTCCGGCTCAACTTGGAATGAGTATGGCATGGATAAATTGTCTTGCAATTTTTTTCTAAGATTGTCGTAACGTATCTGAATTATTGTTCCTATTGTAAAATCGCCATGATACTTATTTCCAACTCTTCTTGTTCGGGATCGTTTAGCGTCAATGTCAATGTCTCGCGTAAACTGCCCGGTTGAGCGGTAGGCGAGAGATGAATTTCAATTTTGTGTTCAACCGCACTCGCTTTGCCAATGCCAGATATAGTTATGAGTGGCGAAGTCGCTTTTGCTCCCAATATCTTGAACGGTTTGCTACCAGAGTGGAACAAACTTATTGAGGTGGACAACTCTGTACCAGCATTGTCGACCCATGCGATTCGGCCAGGAGCAGCAACTATTGGCACTTGAATATCCCATTGTATGCGAAACTGCACCTCTGGAATATTTTGGTTTGTAGTACGGACAATCATCGTTTCCAAACCTTTGTTGTGCCCCACAGAAATTAACTGACTGTCAAGGGTCAGGGTCAGGATTACATCGTTGCCAGCTTCTAAAGTCTTACAAGACAGGTATGGAGCATTTTCTATTTGGATACCAGACAAAACCACTGGCTGGCTATTGCCAGATTCTAGCTTGATGCTTCGCGATACAGAAATGTTGCGAGGTATTTTGTCAAAAAAAATTGCAGTTTCGCTTACTATAATCTCCCTGTACACATAGGCTTCAAAAGTCAGCATTGAACGCGGTTTAATAGGGTCGTCTGTAACTATTTCTATAGCTTTGCGGATAGGTCCTGCAAGTCCCCAAGGGTTAAACACGACTTTGATATAGCCACTTTCGCCGGGATTGAGTAATGTCTTTTCGACATCTGTGATACTGCAACCACAAGATGATACAGCCTTGATAATATTTATTGGGGAAGTGCCAAGGTTTGTTGCCACGTATCTATGTGATGTGATTTTGTAATCGGGAATTTTGCCGAATACGTGGTGAGTAGCATCAAAAACAACCCCTGATTCCGATTGCGCCAAACAAGCAATCGGAGCCAAGACAAAAACTATTCGCCACAATATCTGTCCGGAGAAAAAATTCAAAGCGGTGTCACATCACTTATTAACTGCGTTTGAGTCGCCATCTATGGCTACTTTTTTTGCTTCTTCTAAAATAATATTGCCCATTTTTACAGATCCGTCTGGCATTGGGCGAAAAGTAGTCGTCAAAAACTCACTTTTCAAGAGGGAGCCACCGTTCGGAGCATCAGGCAATTTTTCGACCCTTCCACTCTCGGGAAAAAGCCTGTACCAAACAACAAATGGATTCCGTTCGTGCCGTTCTTTTTCTAGTCGCTCAAAAATCCTTATATAATCCTGGCGGGTTTTAGGTTCGGGCATAGCTTGGAAAATCTCTGTGGCTTCCTTATTTGTGTCACTTCCATCGGTGAGAAAAAAGTTTTCATCCTCGCTAGCTATCAGTATTGTTCCATCAATTTCAGGATTGAAGCACAAAATGGGTACGGCTATGCTACCTTTCAAAAAATTTTTGCTAGCCAGAAATTCGGGAGTGACTTTTTGAAAAATATTACCAGCCCAAACCAAGTTAGCCTTTTCCAAAGAAAAAATCCAATATAGACCCGTTTGATAGTTAATTAATGTGACATGGTTATCAGTCATGGTGGTTAGGCTTGAGCCAGCCAAGCCAAACCAAGCCTCGTCAGACATTTTGTCCTTAATGTCATCCATACCGTGGTATATGCTGGAATCTAGCTTGATAATGTTTGTCGCATTATGGGTAGATACCAAGGCTCGCTGGGAGTCTGTTGCATTTCTTGATACCACTGCACCAACTATTGAACGATCCTCACGGTTCATTACTGGATTAAAAGGCACACCTGCTGGAATATTAGTTGGGAAGCTACTTTTTACAGGAGGTTTTGCAAGAGTTGCCAGACAGAATGGAGAGCGGTCTAACCTTTTATTGTCAATTAGATCAGTCTTATTTGAGACTAGGATGAAGCGGTCATTGTCGCATGGGATGACCCTTATCATTTCGCCAGGAGGCGTTTCCAAAAAACCTAAAAATTCCCAAGTATCATCTTGATACCTTGCAAAAGTAAAGCGCATAAATTCAGTGCCGTCTTCTTTTTCTTCAGTCGCACCGCCTCTTGCAAGCACATAAAGTATACCATTGTGCCACAATGGCTTCAAGCATATCGTCCTAAAAGATGCAGGCACGGGGAAATTAACCGCCTTCGACAAGCTAGGAATTTCAGATTGAATAATGTTTTTTTCGTCAATTAAGACCGTTGGTCGCGAAAAAAGGCTATCACCTGCCCGCCCGAAGACAGAATACAAACCATTTACCCATTGGCCAGGGTCTTTTTGGGCAAAAGCACACTGCCCCATCAACAATGATATTATTATGATTCTTAGAACAATAGTAGAGCTAACAGCTTGCATAAGCGTCAATACCAATCAGGTGGCGTAGAGGAAACAGTACAGAGGTCACCAATGATAGCAACCAGGTTCTCAAGGCCACGTACTGATGTATGAGTTCCATCAGGACCCCAAACATGGTATTCCTCGGAGCCTTCACCTCCAACCTCAAAAATATCACAATCTAGAACATAAATGAATTCGGGGTCAGTGATAGCCGAAGTAGAACCAGCTATCATTTCAGGGCTTCCAGCAACTGAAAGCGAAAGTGTGAGGAGCAGTGAAGATAACATAAAAATTCTTGTAAGAGATTATTGGTGACTCAGGAGAGCGACTTGCTCTCCCCTCTACGAAATTTTCGCAGGTCATCACCATATATGTCAAGAAAAAAGGGTGTAGCTGGATTCAAAGTGCCTATTCCACCTTTCCGGATTGTTGGATAGAGTCTAGTGGCCAGTGACAAAGAAGGGATTTCAGAATTACTGGAGTTTATGCAGAATATAAAATTAATTTGCTGAAACAAATTCTCAGTCAAGTGTAGGATTATTTTTATGGCAGTAAACATAGAAAATCGTCAAAAGGCTCTAGAGGCCATTGTAGGCTCCGGCGGCATTTGGTCAGAATTTGTTTTTGATGACGAATGCTTTCCAGTTGTCACAGATGAATATTGGACATCTAAACAGAGACAGGCATCTAGTCTACATGAGATTAGCTACAGGGCATGTTTTAAACCACAACTGCCAAGGTTTTTCATTGGAAGGCTAACAAGCCCAATGGATATTGTTTATGACCCATTTGGGGGGCGTGGCACAACAGCCGTTGAAGCTGGACTGCTTGGCCGGCAAGTTATTTCTAATGATGTCAACCCACTCAGCCAAATGCTGGCCAAACCCCGCCTCAACCCGCCTATCTTTGAAGAAATAGTAAACCGCCTTGCCAAAATATCGCGTATCGGCGATGAAAAAAATGACCTTGAAATGTTTTTTCATCCACAAACCGAGGGCGAAATCAGGGCGTTGCGGCAATGGTTTATTAGCAGACAGAAAAATGGCTCATTCGATAATGTGGACGGATGGATCAGAATGGTGGCAACAAATAGGCTAACAGGCCATAGCCCAGGCTTTTTTAGCGTCTACACCCTCCCTCCCAACCAAGCAGTAAGTTGTAAAAAACAAATAGAAATTAACAATAAACGCAACCAGATACCTGAGTACAGAGATACCCATGCCCTCATACTCAAAAAGAGTCGGCAACTTTTGGCTGGCATATCACAAGCCGATAAATCTAATTTGGCAACAGTTTCTAAATCAGCTCGATTTCTCATCCACGACGCTGGTGCGACAGGTGACATTCCATCTGACTCCGTATCGCTAACCGTAACATCTCCGCCATTTTTAGATGTAGTTCAATATCAGAATGACAATTGGTTGAGGTGCTGGTTCTGTGGCCTAGATGCTAATGAAATAGGAAAAAACATCACTATGGCTCGCACGGTTGACGGATGGGCAACAATAATGGGCGATGTTCTAAAAGAACTATATAGAATTACTAAGCCATGTGGGCATGTGGCATTTGAGGTTGGCGAGGTAAAGAAAGGAAGGCTAAAGTTAGAAGAAGAAATACTCCCTATCGGTATTCATGCAGGTTTTGATCCCTTGGGGATTGTAATAAACACACAAGTTTTTACTAAAACGGCAAATATTTGGGGAGTGGATAATAACTCCAAAGGGACAAACAGCAATAGGATAGTAGTGTTTCGGAAATAAGTTAGATAGCAAATTTTTTGAAATTAGTTATTTTGAAGCAATCCACTCATTCACCAGGTATTCAAATCTCTCGCCCCTTGCTTCAAAATTTTTGAATTGGTCAAAACTGGCACAGGCTGGGCTGAGTAGGATTTGATCCCCCGGAATAGCTAATTCAAATGCTCTAGCAACAGCACCATCAAAATCTTTGCAGATATAGTGAGGCAGGTTTCCTAAATCCCTCACCAGCATCGGAATGGCATCTCCTAGGAAAATTGTTTGTTTTAATTTGCCATCAAGAGCATTAATTAAGGGGCAATAGCTACTTCCTTTATCTTCACCGCCCAGCAAGAGGATTATTGGGCCATTCAGGGCATGAATTGCGGTCAAGGTGGCTTCTACATTCGTCCCTTTGGAATCGTTGTAAGCTCTTATTCCATCCTTTTCACCACAAAAGGCCAGACGATGTCTCAATCCTGGATATGTCCTAAGTCCTAAACGCAGGGCAGAAACAGTGGCTCCCCCATGAGTAGCCAGCAAGATAGCTACTAGGCTATTTTCTACATTGTGATCTCCTGGGATCAACAATTCTGATCGATTGATCAAGTTTGTTATAACTTCATCGGCAGACCGAAATAACAAGTTACCTTCCTGATCGCACCAAGCTCCTTGGCCTTCTATGCTATGCCACCCGAACTTTGCCATCTGACTGCAAGGTGAGGCAGGTGTTTGAAAGTCTGCATTACTGGGTATTATGCTCAAGTCTGTCTGTACCTGTCTTTCAAAAATGCGAAGTTTTGCTTTCAGATATGCAGTCATAGTGCCATGTCGCTGGAGGTGGTCGGGAGTTAGGTTGAGAATTGTAGCTCCATCTGCCCTAAAACTATGCACAGTTTCAAGTTGATAACTGGAACATTCAACAACAAAGCGCGAACCTGACTCTGCGGAATTTACTGCGTCCAAAAAGGTATGGCCAATGTTGCCACAGGCGATTGCGGGGATACCATCTGACTTGAGCAAATGTGCCGTTAGGTCGGTAGTTGTGCTTTTGCCATTTGTGCCAGTTATTGCCAATATGATAGCTGTTGGGTCTTTTGCTCGCAAAACCCTATGCGCCAATTCTAGTTCGCCGATAACGGGGATGCCGCGCCTGATTGCTTCTTGGACAAAAGGGATGTTTGGGTTGATAACTGGGCTGAGAACTACTTCGTTTGCATTGTCGAGAAGAGTGATTGGATGACTGCCCCAAAACCCTTGCACTTCCCACTCTGCAAGCTGGGATAACAAATTTTTGTCAGGGTTCGGATTGCTATCAGTCAATACTGAAGGCACTCCATTGGCAAACAAATGCCTTGCAACGGCCAATCCAGACTTGCCAGCTCCTACAATGATTGTATGCTTCATTACACTCTCGCGCCCTACCTCACTGTGATATTAAGTTGCGTCCTTTGTTTCAAATGGTTCTAATGTCATCACAAGTGTATATATCTCCAAACTTGAACCCTCTTTTGCATGTATTTTAGATACCCGCCCGGCCTTGGTAGCCCTGTATTCATTTTCCATTTTCATTGCTTCTAAAATGAAGAGTGGTTGCCCTTCTTCTACTATTTCACCTTCTTTTACAAAGTACTTCATCAACTTACCTGGCATCTGGGCTTTAACAGTACTACCACCAGATAGGGGAGCTTTTGCCATTGCTTCTGCAAGCAATCTCTTGTTTGGATCCTGAAGAGTAAACTCAAGAGCACCTGCATGATAGCTACCCCTAAACCCGTGCAGGTCTGGGTCCTCTGAAATGCGAAGGCGGTCAACATTAATGCCTACGCTTCGCTTATCAATAATTACCGAATAGCTAGTTGGCTCTACACGAACAATATCTACCGGGATTTCTTCTCCATCCCAGACCATAGTTATTGCGCCACTGTGGCGATACATCTCAAGTTCGTGGCTTTCATCGCCTATCTTAAGTGTTCTCTTCATACATCATCCTCATATCCGATTAAATTTTCCGTGAGTTTTCCAATTAGATGGCTCTGCATTGCCATTCCTGCCCACAGGTTGCTGTGCACGCATCTCTTCCATCTCCAATTCGTCAAAAAGTGCGGCGGCTACGACAAACTTTAGGTCTCCAAGCTCTGGGGTACCCCACCAGTTATTGTCTAGCATTGCTGTATTGGTTTCGCCCCTCTGGAATGCTGAATGTTCGTTAAGAGCTTTTTGAAATGCGATATTGTTTCGCACTCCTCCCACTCTGTATTCGGACAGTGCTGTCGCCATTCTTCTGATAGCTTCACCTCTGGATAATCCCCAAGAACTTAATTTTGATAGCGTTGGTGCGTAGGATGGTGAAAGTGTCCAACCGTTGTAGACACCGGAATCATTTCTGATGTTGCGACCGGCTGGGGTGCGCAAATAGCTGATACGTCCACTGGATGGAGCAAAATCTCTTACAGGGTCTTCCGCATTGATGCGCGCCTGAATAGCATGTCCCCAAAGAGGTATATCTGCTTGTTTCATGGGCAATTTTTCGCCTCGGGCTATGTCAATTTGCCACCTGATGATGTCTTGACCGGTAATCCATTCTGTAACCTGGTGGCTACCCTGAATGCGACAAGTCATTTCTAAAAAGTAATAATTATGGTTTTCATCTACAAGAAATTCGACCGTTCCAGTACCTACATATCCCACCTTTTTTGCTATGGTGACGGCGGCTTCACACATGCTCTTTCTGAGTTCGGGACTAACGAATGGGCTGGGTGCCTCTTCCAAGACTTCCTGAAAACGGCGTTGGATGCTACAGTCTCTCTCCCAAAAATGCACGACGTTGCCAAATTGGTCTGCCATGATTTGAACTTCGATATGGTGGGGCTTTTGAAGAGCCTTTTCTAAATAGATTTGATCATCTTCAAAGTGGACAATAGCATCCCCCTTGACCCAAGGCAGACTTCTCTGCAACTCAATAATGGATTTAATGAGGCGGATCCCCTTTCCATGTTCGCCCTTGACGGCTTTAATCATAAGTGGAAAACCCAGCTTTTGAGCTTCATCAAAAAGGGTTTCATCAGGCATTTGACCAACAACTGCAGGAAGCACAGGCACACCGACACTTTCGGCAATTTTTCTGGCTTCTATTTTGTTTCCCATAATTTCGAGGATTTCCGGCGAGGGCCCAATCCAAACTATCCCGGCATCTATTATTTTGCGAGCGGCGTAGGGATCACAACTCATAAAGCTACATCCGGGGTGGATAGTATCAGCTCCAACAGTTTTTGCGGCGGCAATAATTTTTTCTACATCCGCATATCCGCTGGATGTAGGAGTCTTTCCAATTGGGATAGATTCTTGGGCTAGGCGAACGTGCATTGCGCCTCGGTCTGCATCAGAAAACACGGCAACTGTAGGTATTTTCATCTCCCGACAGGTTCGGATAATTCTTGTAGCAATTTCTGCCCGATTTGCCACTAGGATTTTTGTAACTGCCATCCGGTTTGTCCCTTTCCAAAATTTTCAACAATGTATTATCAATCATCTAGGTATTATACCAAGTAGCACCCGAGTAGCCTAACTTGGAAGACAATCTTTAGGTTTTGACCAATATAGCTGTTATACCAAGTAGCACCCAACCGGGAAACAACTTGGTATAACGGAAAGGCGAATGTGGGGCCCGCAGAAGGAAGGTGAAGAAAACAAGATACCAGCAAGCGTGCCCGAAATCTCAAGTTTCTAAAAGTGTTTGGCGTGGCAGTCTCGCGTATCCGAAGGATACCGATAGGTTTTTGATTATGAAGGCTGTTACGCCAACCACTATAAATTTGGCAGACTTGGAGGCACACTAGCAGGTTATTTTCCTGCGTCACCTTCGTTATGCAGGCAAATCCCGACCTAGTGCATTATTTTCCTTTTCCAATGAAGTGGAATGGGTCTATCCCCCAAGTGGTCGGAACTTCGTAGCCCACAATAATATCTTGGCAACTTGGAGTAGCTAAGTCTAAGTCAGTTGGGGGCAATTGGTAGCCCAACCGAGTATCAAACACAAGCCTTACGAGAGGTTTTAGCAAGTTGTTTTGCCCCTGTCGCAAAACAACCGCAAGCCTAGCACTTTCTAGGCGAACTAACGACCCCACGGGATAAATTCCAACTCCTTTAATGAATTGATGTACAAGTGAGTTATCAAAATGTTTCCCACCCCATTCGTAAATAAGTTGCATTGCATTTATTGGCTCGAGAGCTTTGTGGTAAACCCGGATAGAAGTGATTGCATCATAGACATCGACGATGGAAGCCATTTGTCCAATCCGCGATATAGCACTCCTAGAAATTCCCCTTGGATATCCGGAACCATCAAACCTCTCGTGGTGTTCTTCAACAATTTTCATCGTAGATTCACTTAAAGAATGCCCTGCCCGGAGATATTCTACGCCTTCAGTAACGTGACTCCTCATCACTGCAAATTCGGAGTCAGACAGCTTTCCGGGTTTGTTTAGGATTTGGTTGGGAATCCTCATTTTGCCTACATCGTGAAAAAGTCCTCCTAGGCCAATCTCATGCAGTTCATCCTCGCTATAGCCTCCAACTGCATTGCAAAAAGTCACTAGCAGGGCAGAGATGCTAACAGAATGCTGAAAAGTATATGAATCTCGTTGCTTAATTCGACAAAGGCTAACCAACGTGCCGTCGTTGCCTAATACTGCCTTTGTTATGTCTGAAACTATTGGAGCCGCTTTTTCGACGCTGACGTGCTTGCCAATGCGGGCATCTGTGAGGACATCGCTAACAACTTTTACTGCTTCAGTGTGAATTTGCTTAGATTCTGCCCACTGCATTTCCAGATTGTTTGCTTTGGACACGGGGTCAGGCTCTGAGGCAATGTCTAAAATCATTTCCATCAGCTCAGATTCTGCCTCTTCCTTTGTTGGGGCATGGGTTGCATCCCGTCCTTTGGAAGTGTCAATCAAAACATCAGATATTTGTAGCTTAACAATCTTTTCAATTTGCTTTTCTGTAAGGAGCATAAAGCGATTGCTGGCAAAATTGTGTTGAAGCCACGGCACGTTCAAATCGTGGATAAACATTCCAACTTTGAGGTCTGAAGTATTGACTTTTTTGATCATGATATAGATGCCAAACTCGGAATTTTTACATCACGCGCCTTTTCCTATGAACTTGATTGGATCAATGCCCCAGCTTTCAGGTAATTCATATCCTACAATTTGTTCTTGGCAATTTGCATCTGCTAGGTTGAGGTCATGGGGAGGCAGTCTGTGTCCACCGGCGGCGTTATATACTATCCGCACAAAAGGCTGTAGCAGATTTTCTTCACCTTGCCTCAAAACCACCGCCAGGCGACCACTTGTCAGTCGTATTAGCGATCCAACGGGGTAAATGCCAATTGCCTTAATAAAACTATGTACCAATACTTCGTCGAAGTGTCGCCCAGCCCATTCAAATATACGCTTAAGAGCATCCGAAGGCTCCAAGGCAGAGTGGTAAACCCTGATAGATGTAATTGCATCATAGACATCGACTATTGAGGCCATTTGACCAATCTTCGATATTTCTCTATTAGCCAGCCCTCGAGGGTATCCCGTGCCATCAAATCTTTCATGGTGCTCAGCGGCCACTTGAAGAGCGAAATCGCTCAGGCCGTGTTCTGCTTGCAGGTATTCTAGCCCCTTCCTCACATGTGTCCTCATAATTGAAAACTCATCATCGGTCAGACGGCCTGGCTTATTGAGGACTTCGTCAGGAACCTTCATCTTTCCAACGTCATGGAACAAGCCCCCAAGCCCAATGTCAATTAATTCGCCCTTGCTAAAACCTCCCATCGAATGACAGAGCGTGATAAGGAGGGCTGAAACACTGACAGAGTGCTGAAAAGTATAAGCGTCTCGGTTCTTTATCCTGCACAGGCTTACCAGGGTGCCATCATTCCCCAAAATAGCATCTGCAATACTAGAAACGACAGGAGTAGCTTTTTTGATATTGACCTGCGCACCTATTCGCACGTCATTGAGGATATTGCTGACCGTCTTCATCGCCTCTTGTTGGATTTTCTTTGACTCTGCCCAGTGAACCTTTAATTCGCTGGCCATATTCTCGTTGGTCTCTGCTGAAACAGCAGTAATCATTTTGCCCATCAAAGCGGTTTCGGCCTCTTCAACAGTAGGGGCGTGTGCATGGTCGAGCCCCCTTTCAGTGTCTATGAGCACTTCCAAAATATTTGCGTGCATTATTTTTTCTATCTGCTTGTCGTATTGCAACATAAAATGGTTAAGGACAAATCCATGCTCTAACCAAGGTACATTTAGATCATGGATGTACATCCCTAGTCTCAGTTCTGTAGTCTTTACTTTTTTTATCATGGGAATTGGCTCGATCGCAAACTTGCAATACCATTATTATATAATATTACAGTGTGGTAGCTTGCAAAGATCAATTTTGCAAGTTCCATGGCAACTAGCAACTGACTACTGACAAACCCAGAGTACAACTTTTTATTACACTTTGGTAGCAGTTGACAGTTAAACCTTTTGGCAAATTAGGGGGGACTATGAGTTTGTTACATCTATTGCGACCAATTGCAATTGTATTCCTCGGACTTGTCTCGTCGGCGTTTCTCTACGCTCAACAAAAAGAGGGGCCAATTCGACCTGTCAACATCAACACCGCCACTAGGACAGAGCTTATGCAGATTCCAAAAATTGGTGAAAAAATGGCAGACCAAATAGTTGAATTCAGAAAAGCGCATGGCCCATTCAAAAAAATTGAGGAAATAATGAATGTACGAGGGATGGGAGAAAAAACTTTTCTTTCGATCAAGCCATTCCTGACCGTTGATAAGAGAAAAGTGGGCAATGGACAGTAGGGGATAGATGATTATTTTAGGGAAATTTCTAAAGATACTGCTATGAAAATTTCTGATATTGCACCCGAACAAAGACCACGCGAGAGGCTATTTGCAGGTCGCGGTAATGAACTGAGCGATGCAGAACTATTAGCCCTTCTCTGGGGTTCCGGACGAAAAGGAAAGAGCATCATTGAAATCGCGTACGAAATACTATCTCAGACAAATGGATTTGTAGGACTCATGGCTCTTGGCTTAGAAGAGCTAAAAGAACTAAAGGGCATTGGGCCTGCCAAAATAGGACAGTTGTGGGCAGTTCAGGAACTAGTGCGACGATCAAAGAGAGGCAACGCCAAAAAGAGAATTAGCTCTCCACGAGAGGCCGGGGAATACTTGCTAGACCACTGTACAGGCTGGACAGAAGAACACTTTGGTCTGCTTGCTCTAAATATCAAGAGCGAATTGATTGCGGAGCGAATTTTGAGCAAAGGTACTGCAAAAGGGACGATGGTGACACCAAGGGAATTTTTTAAGGAGGCTCTCAGATACGGAGCGACTACAGCCATAGCATTTCACAACCACCCAAGCGGATGTACCGAGCCAAGTCGAGAAGACAGGCGCTTGACAGCCAAACTGAGAGCGGCTGGCGAAACGATGAATATTCCGCTTGTTGATCACATAATAGTCGGCTCTGATAATTACTACAGTTTTAGGTCTTTTGAAGACTGGGAAGTGGGCGGGAGCTTGTAGCACTTTTTTTTACCAGATGATACCTTTTATACAACGACATAGGAGGCAGGTTTGCGTCCCCACATCCTTATGATTCACACTGGCGGTACGCTTGGTATGGCTCCTTCAGAAGACTCAGGCTATCTGGCTCCGGGGACATTTCTAGATCAAATTCTTACCCAATTGCCTGAATTGGCTGAGATAGCAGACCTAGAATTAGAAGTACTATTCAACTGCGACAGTTCGAGCATAGAGCCAGAAAATATCTTGCTCATATCCAACTTCATCCGTGAACGCAGTACTAAATATCATGGCGTGGTAGTTATTCATGGAACAGATACTATGGCATTTACAGCATCTGTGCTAGGCTTTACGCTATCCGACTTGGATATTCCAATAGTAATAACAGGCTCGCAACGCCCACTGGCCTATGTTCGAAGTGATGCAAGAAGCAACTTGATCGATGCAGTCACTCTGGCGACCAAGGGAATAGCTGAGGTAGGAATATGTTTTGGCGACCACTGGATACGTGGCGTGGCCGCAAATAAAAATAGCGTCCATAGATATGGTGCATTTGATTCTCCCAATCTGCCATATCTTGCCGAATTGGGGATGATGATACAGATATATCCATACGCGGGCAACTTTGAGCGCAGGGTGCCAAAGGAGATTGGCAACCATTTAGAGTGCAATATAGCAGTCTATACTCCACACCCAGGTATGCCTTGGGACATCGCCCCATCTTGGGCAAGGGGGGTGCTGATCCAAGCATACGGAGCAGGTAACCTGCCGATGGGAAGGTCAGACTTAGTAAGGTTGTTTGAGGACGCACAAAAAAGGGAACTCCCAGTTGTGCTCACTAGCCAATGCGCTTCAGGAGCCACAAACCTTATGGCCTACGAACTAGGTAAAAGGGCCGCCGCCATGGGAGCTATTGCTGGAGGATTGCATACCAGATGGGCGGCTCTAGCCAAGCTAGGGCTGTGCCTTGGAGCGTCTTTCAACTTGAAAACAATCAGAGAGGCCTTCGCAACCCAGTGGGCCGGAGAGCCAGTGTAGAATTTTTGTATTATAGCAATGTTACTTTTGGTAGTTCATAGTTGCCAAGGCTTTTTGTGTTTGCCGTACACACCCCAGGATATAAGTGGCCAGTGATCAGTGTGGTTTATGCGGCGGTGCCACTCTTTATTTATTTTTGTAATCGTTCTTGCAAACCTATAGCTATTTACGTTTTTGTTGTTCACTTAACGGCGAGCCAAGCCCGCCTATGAACAACAAACGGCCAGGATTCGCAAGCAAATCCTGGCATATAGCAGTTCAACTACAATAAGTTGAACCGCTATATTCCCCAATCCCAAATTATCATTTGCTATTTCCCGTAAATCATAGTAAGATAAACGTCCGCCTGAAATCGGGGCGGGCTTTCGGGTCGACCGACCCTTAACCAACGAGAGAGCCTATTGGCTTGGTAGGAGGAAAGTAAAATGGATTCAGCAATTGCTGTTGCTCTGCGTACCGAAACAGGTAAGTCTGCATGCAACAAAATCCGTAGGGAAGGGTTAATTCCGGCGACAGTATACGGGCTTGGTGAAGAAACCGTTTCTCTAAAGATCAATCCCAAGATAGTTGCCCGTGTTCTTTCTTCCGAAACTGGCGTAAACAGCCTTATATACCTACAGAGAGAAGGCACTGATATTAAACGCCATGTGATTATCAAGGATTTGCAACGCAACCCTGTCACTGGCCGCCTTGCACACGTTGATTTTATGCGTGTTGATCCTAACCGCAAAGTCAAAATTCGCGTTCCGATTCACCTTATCGGAACCCCTGCGGGTGCAAAAGAGGGCGGAAGGCTAGAGTTTGTAAACCGCGAAATGGAAGTGGAATGCTTGCCAAAAGACATTCCGGCTCATATCGATGTTGATGTCACCCACCTCAAGATTTCTGACAACATTCGAGTAGAAGAAGTAAAGCTACCAGCAAATGTTCACCTCCTTGATGCTCCAAACAACGTCATTTGTATTGTCCATGGACAAAAGGCTGAAGAAATTGTTGCCGAAGTTGCCACTCCTGAAGGAGAAACAGTTGCTACTGGTACTCCAGCAAAAGAGTAGTTGCATTATAACTAGGTAGTTGCTAGGTAGTTGCAAAACCCTGTAATACACCTGCTCCCTCCCTTCTGCCTTCTCCAGCTTAGATTGTGCAAGTGTTGACATATCAAATAGTTTCGCTGGATTCGGTTACGCTTCGGGCGCAGATTATCATCTAAGGCACTTGCCCTTGTATTGGAATGGCTAGACCAGCACAGGGAAGAACTGATAACTATGTGGGATTGCCAAAATCTCAAAAAGCTACCGCCACTGGAGTAGTGGGGGATTTCTATGTTTTACAGGGTAAAAGAAATTGTGCTATTGCCGGATTTGATTCTAAAGGTCATTTTTGAAAATGGGATTATCAAGCGTTATGACATGAAGCCCCTGATGGAGGAGCGTGAGGAGTTTCAAGACCTCAATAACTACAACCTCTTCAGCTATGCTAGGGTGACTACTAGGGGGCTAGGCATAGAATGGAACGATTATATCGACCTATCATGTAATGAGCTGTGGCACGGCGGGACTACAATAGACTCCAGTAACTAAACACCTGCATGCTCTTTCCGGCAGGGTGCCATTACTCGCAATTATTGTGCTCTGAAATCCAATTTGCTAAATAGTCTGAAGGCTTTGAAATTCCGTCATGTGGTTTCAATTTTGGAAAAAGAAAAAAACTCCCTTGGCTATTGGCCAATGCCAGTGGATTGTTGTGCCTCTGGGCAATCCAGGCGATGAATATGCCCACACACGACATAACCTTGGGAGGCTACTGTTGCAGAGATGGATGGACAACCATTCCATCACTCCTACAATCGCACATAAATTCTATTACGGAACACTTTATTCGATGACTGAGGCATTCCTTGCCCTAGTTCCATCGACATATATGAATTTAAGTGGCAAGGTAGTTGCCGAGGCAATCGATGCGGATTGCCCGATTGGACAAATGATAGTTCTTTATGACGACAAAGACTTACCGCTGGGAACTGGCCGGCTGGCTAATAGCGGAAGTTCGGGCGGACATAACGGCATTCAGAGCGTCATGGGTAAAATCGGCACTAATAGTATAACTAGGCTACGGCTAGGCATTGGCCAGTTTAAGCGTCCATTGCAGGATTGGGTGCTGGGTGAGTGGAGTGACGACGAGTGGTGCATAATTGAACAGATGGATATACCCTTCGCCGAGTTTATGTCTATCCTTGCAGGTGGTGCTACTTTCAATGTTTTGCAGAGTAGGGTAAATAGCAATGCCTTCTGGCAAAAAAAACACTTGGATTAATTGGTTTTTTGTGGGATACTGCTCGTTCACGCCCCCATTTTGGGGGTTCTCCTTGCTCCGATGTGGTGTCGGGGCTTTATATCCGTAAGGAGGATATCCGATGCGCCATTATGAGAGCATCTTCATTGCCTCCCCACTGTTGGCTGAAGAACAGGTGGAAGAACTTGTCAAGTACTTCGAGGGGATTATCGCTGAGCAGGGTGGCGAACTGCTTAAGACCGACCGCTGGGGCCGCAGGAAATTGGCCTATGATGTCCAGAAATTCAGTGAGGGTTTCTATACCTTATTTGAACTCAAGGCTGGCCCGAAACTCATCGCCGAATTAGAGAGGCGGTTTCGTAACCACGAAAATGTTATCAAGTATCTCTCTGTCCGAGTAGATGAAATTCAAAAAGCCTCTGAGAGGCAGAAGATTCGCTATGAGCGCGAAGGTAAGCGCAAGGCCGCTGCCGGTATCAAAGAACGCACTCTTGAAGAGGTGATGGGATGATTAGAAAAGGCGGAGCAAAAGGCAAGGGTAAGGGAAAGAAAAAAACTTTTGGTGGTCGACGGAATAAGTTTTGTAAATTCTGCGTCGAAAAAGCCACTATGATTGATTACAAGGACGTTAAAACGCTGTCTGCGTTTACACCTGAGCGTAGCAAGGTTCTGCCCAGGCGCACCAGTGGCGTTTGCGCCCCGCACCAGCGCATGTTGGTCGAAGCCATTAAGAGAGCCAGAAATATTGCCTTGTTACCATTTACTACTGACTAGGCAAGCCAATTTCAATTGAGCTAACAGTTACAAATGGGCTACTGATACTTGGAGTATTCTTTAAGTTTGTGGCCGATGGTGAGGTTTTATATGACTAAAGTTGCATGGCTTTTTCCTGGACAGGGGTCACAGGCAGTTGGGATGGGGATGGCCTTTGCAAAGGCCAATCCAGAGGCGGCCCATGTGCTGAAGGCCACAGACGATGCACTTGGGTTTGGTTTGTCAAATATCATGGCAAATGGGCCGGAAGAAACCCTAAAACTTACTGAGCATACCCAACCTGCAATTCTCACCCATAGCGTCATGGTTGTCGAGGCGTGCAAAGAAAAATTGCCCAAACCTGATTTTGTAGCAGGTCATAGCCTAGGCGAATATAGTGCCCTAGTTGCTGTTGGTTCGATATCCCATCCAGACGCTGTTCGCACGGTAAGAGAGCGTGGAAGGTCTATGCAGGTTGCCGTACCCGTTGGTGTAGGTGCAATGGCCGCAGTTATCGGCATGGCAGTCGCTGACGTAGAAGACGGCTGTAGCGAAGCGCAGGCCGCTTCTGGAAAAATAGTTGTTCCAGCAAACTATAACGGTGCTGGGCAGGTAGTCATAGCAGGCCATGCTGAGGCAGTAGATACTGCTATAGAAATACTAAAGGCCAAAGGTGGGCGCAAGATGCTAAAGCTACCGGTGAGCGCACCATTTCATAGTCCCTTGATGGAACCAGCCCAACTTGCTATGAAACCAGTATTAAATGCTTTGGCGATTAAGGCTCCCATCTGCCCTCTAGTCAATAATGTGGATGCTATGCCTGTATCAGACCCAGAAGCGATTCGTGCAGGACTAATTAGACAAATCCCCGGAGCAGTGCGATGGGAAGACACTATAAAGTTTCTACTAAGCCAGAATGTGACCACGTTTTTCGAACTCGGCCCTGGTAAGGTATTGAGTGGTATCGTATCAAGAATGGAAAGGGAAGCGGGTGTGGTAGTTAAGGTGGTCGCAATAGGCAATCCAGAAGATGTTAGTATTGCCTTTTGACTTGTGCTAGTTAGAAGCCGAAGGAATTCTAGTAATAGGGAATAGGGAATAGGGATCGGTGGCCATAAACTTCGGAGTAAAAAGTGGATATAGAACATCGCGCCAAAAAGATTAAGCTGGTATGTACTGACGTAGATGGTGTGCTTACTGACGGGCTACTAAACTATGGGCCGGAGGGAGGACATTGGAAGCAATTCTATGTTCGGGATGGCGTAGGCATCAAGGCACTTCAAAAATCTGGCATTCCCGTTGTTTTTATTTCTGGACAGTTGAGCGAATCTACTACCAAGCGAGCGCGTGACTTGGGAGTCGAAGATTGTTTTACAGGAGTAGCCACAAAGGTAGACCTAATTGAAAAAATATGCATTAAATATGGTGTTTCCCTCGAAGAGATAGCCTATGTCGGTGATGACATGATCGATATTGGAATGTTGAGACAGGCCGGGTTTGCTATATGCCCACAGGATGCTGTCCCCGAAGTTAAGGCCATTGCTCACTGGATTGTTCCAGTAAATGGCGGCAGGGGTGTAATCCGTTCAGTCGCCGAATTCATCATCAAAACGAAAGGGCTTTGGGAGCGGCTGGTAAAATCTTATTTGGGTTAATCTAGCAAATTTTTTTTTAGTTTGTAGTAGCCCTTTCAAAAATGATATATAGCGGTTCAATTTATGGTAGTTCATAGCCGCAGTGCCGAATCCAGCCCCTGATGTCTTCAATGAACGTTATACCAAGTTGCTCCCGTATGGGTGCAACTTGGTATAACTTGTGACAAGCAACGCTTGGAGTAAGTAAGCCAACGCAGTCGAATCTCCATAACTCCGTACTGCTTTTTTGGTTAATTCCCTATATCTCTTTAGTTTTCAGCTTAGTGGCCACTGTTTCCTCCCACTGACCACTAATGAAGGTCACAAAAAACTAAAATCCAGGCATCACTAGCATTGGTCTTCTAAACCTTGCATTAATGTTTGATTCTAGCCCCCATATCCCTGCGACAATCAGCTCTTGATTCACTGACACTATGGAAGGATTCCAGCTTCTGGCAAATTGGAGGAGATATGGACTACCACCAGACGACATCCACCCCGGATCATCCACCAGCAGATAGATAGCTTTTTCGGCATTGCCAACATTGGTATATGTAAGCCTTGGTTCCATCTGCGGAAGTCTAGAACTCAACCCCCCCGGAACCGCCTGCCCCCAAGCATCACATATTATTAGCCTAAACCAGCCCCTGTTGGGATGTTCTAGGTTTATGGTGACAGTTTCGCCTGGAGGAACCACCATGCCATAGCCTCTCCAGCCTGCCGGAGTCTCGGAGTAGTCCGTCAATTCGTATACATCTGCAGGGATAGCCGTGACTGGGATATATCCCCTCCTGCTAACAAATCTGATGTCGTTTAAAATACTACGAAACCTCATATTCCAATAGATATTTACAAATCTTGGATATACCGCAAGCCGTGGTAGTGCGCTAGGTCGTTCTGGCCGCGCAGGAGGACGCTCCCTCCGTTCCATATCCCTATCAGGTCGTTCATACCCCCCACCTCCTCGACGCTCGGTACGTTCTGCTCTTTCCAAAGATTCATCTTGCTTTGCACTGTTAGTAGGCCGACCGCTATATCTTCCCTCTTCTCCAATAGGAGTTCTTTGAGAGGGAGCAGGTTGTCTTTGTGGTCCTGTGCGTGGAGTCGGCGGCCTCTGCGGCTGACTTGGTGGCCTAGTAGGAGGCCTTTGTTGCGGCGGCCTCTGCGGTGGTGGCGCACCCTGGCCAAAAGCGTATGGAATTGAAATAACGCTACTCATAATGAAAATCAACACCACAGGTAGCCTTGAAAGCAATCTTCCATGATCACCCATACATCACCCCCAGTATGCAATCTCCCATCATCATTATACCCAAAAATACACAAATTCCACCCACAAATAATTCTGACCACTGATCACTGTTTTTAGCAGTAGCTTGTGACTTTAGCTAGCAACTACTATACAATAGCCCTTAGGAGGTGTTTTTATGTCCTTCATAATCCTCACCGAAGCCGTATCAAAGGGTCAAATTTGTGTAAACCCCGCATACATTGTAATGACTGAAAAACATGAAGAATACACAAGAATATCCCTCCACAATGGCATTTCTATTGATGTCACCGAACCTTTTGATGGGCTTCTTTTGTTGCTGAAGGCAGAGAGCTTGGGGGGAGAAAACTCAATTTCAAATTTTTTGGCAGGAGAAATGATGGATCATGACGGCCACATCCACAACGTCACCCGCTACACAGAATTTGGCAGATAACAAAGCCCTTTTCAAAACCATGTACTGCGCCTACTCCGTCCATTCTGCCGTGTGCTCCAAAGTCCCCCCGGCTTTATAGTCGTTCAACTTGTGACAAGCAACGCTTTCTTGCAAATAAACCAACGGACTTGTATCTCCATAACTCTTTACTGCTTTTTAGGTTAATTCGCTATAGCTGTTCAACCACAATAAATTGAACTGCTATAAACCAACTTGGTATCATAAAACAATGCGAGCTTTCTACTTACTTCTACCAGTTCTATTTCTAGTCACCATGATCTCGCTGGTTGGTTGCGGAGCAAAGGGCGACCCAATGCCAAAACAAAGACCACAGCCATCATCTTGCACGGTGCGTGTACTGGATATTAGAACATTTGAAGTAGTATTACCAACTACTGACACACAAGGTAATAGCCTCTCTGGAATCGAAGCTGTCAATATTTATTATTTGCCACTAGGTAGCCATTACCCAACTTCTCTGGAAGTATTTCAGCATGGTGAGGCAATCCTTGAATATCGCCGGCCAAACCTACCGAAGCCTGGCAAGGCTATCAAAATGGATTTATCCAGTTTTGGTCGTTCCGCGGGGTGGCTGGTAGTAGTGGCTTGGGCTATCAACTCCCCCGGAGTGCCCTCCCAAGTACTGCCTTGGGTTGATCCAAGTTATTGAACCAATATCCGCCATATAAAAACGGTTCGCTAACAAATCCTTTGCATAGTAGCATCAGTCTGTAGGAGTGCGACGATTACCTGCTGGTAGTGGTTGATGTCCTCAAAGGTTAGTGTTTTGCCCTTACGGTCTTTTAGCCATTTTTGTGCAGGTTGGTAGCCGCCAATATAGAAGTTCCATGCTACAAGTGGTACTTTGTCGAAGTATTGTGTGTCGTTGATCCAGACCTTGCCAACGGAACCATCTTTATTTGACTCCCAGCGCAGTTTTTCTACAATGTCGCTACCACTGATTGGATACTTCGTAATTAGCTTGTTGAGCGCGGGGTGCTCCATGAGGTGTAGTAAGCGCAGTTCCTCTCCCAACTGTGCCAAACGGCGAAACTCAATGGCATCCGTGGGGTATGGCACTCGCGGGAAGTCAATTTTTAAGAACTCTTTGTATTTCTCTCGGTAATTTGGGGAATGGAGCACGGCGTAGATGT
>Ga0082212_10000435_pt1 | contig 60987 bp, 69 predicted proteins | sample TergutNt197P3_FD_71548 | JGI IMG/M metagenome (GOLD analysis project Ga0082212, IMG submission 71548) | Neocapritermes taracua P3 segment gut microbial communities from Petit-Saut dam, French Guiana - Nt197 P3 | ecosystem: Host-associated > Arthropoda: Insects > Digestive system > Gut ... | reverse complement strand
GGTCGGCGCAGCACCGGGTCGCCGGACTGCACGATGGGCAGCAGGCCCGCCGGCCCGACGGCCGAGAGCAGGCTGGAGACCGCCGCGTACAGCTCCTCGTCGACCGGGCCAGCGAACCCTGTGCCGCTCACAGCGCCAGCCGCTCGCGCACGACGGCGGCCAGCGAGTCGGCGACGCCGTCGGCCTGCTGCTGCGTCGCGGCCTCGACCATGACGCGCACCAGCGGCTCCGTGCCCGAGGAGCGCAACAGCACGCGGCCCGTCTCCCCCAGCAGCGCCTCGGCCGCGGCGACGGCGGAGAGCACGCCCTGGTCGCTGTCGGCGCGCGCCTTGTCGACACCCTTGACGTTGATGAGCGTCTGCGGCAGGCGCGGGATCGCGGCCGCCAGGTCGGCGAGCCGCTGGCCCGAGCGCTTGACCTCCGCCGCGAGGTGCAGCGACGTGAGCACGCCGTCGCCGGTGGTCGCGTGCTCCGCCAGGATGATGTGGCCGGACTGCTCGCCGCCCAGGCCGTGCCCGTGGGCGCGCATCTCCTCGAGCACGTAGCGGTCCCCGACGCCCGTCTGCACCGTGGTGATGCCCGACTTCTTCATGGCGAGCAGCAGGCCCAGGTTGCTCATCACGGTCACGACGAGCGTGTCGTTGGGCAGGCGGTTCTCCGCCTTCATCGACCGGGCGAGGATGCCCAGGATCTGGTCGCCGTCCACCAGCACGCCGCCGTGGTCCACGGCCAGGCAGCGGTCGGCGTCGCCGTCGAACGCCACGCCGAAGTCCGCCTCGGCCGCCACCACGACGGCCTGGAGCTGCTCGGGGTGGGTCGACCCGGCCTTCTCGTTGATGTTGCGGCCGTCGGGGCTCGCGTTCATCACGACGACGTCGGCGCCGGCCTGGCGCAGCGCCTCCGGCCCGACGGCGCTCGCGGCGCCGTTGGCGGCGTCCACGGCGATGCGCAGGCCCTCGAGGGGCCGGTAGTCGGCAGTCGTGCCGATGCTGCCGATCAGGTGCTCGACATACCGGTCCACGGCCGACCCGTTGTCGATGCGCACGCGCCCGACGGCGGCGCCCGTGGGCAGCTCCCAGGTCTCCTGGATCCACGCCTCGATGCGGTCCTCGACGGCGTCGTCGAGCTTGAGGCCGCCGCGCTGGAAGAACTTGATGCCGTTGTCGGGCATCGGGTTGTGCGACGCCGAGATCATGACGCCCAGGTCGCAGTCGAGCTCGCTGACCAGGTACGCCAGGGCCGGCGTCGGCAGCACGCCCAGGTCGATCACGTCGACGCCCGCGCTCGCGAGACCGGCGGTGACGCCGGCGCCGAGGAACTCGCCCGACGCGCGGGGGTCACGTCCCAGCACCGCGCGGGGCCGGTGGCCGGGGGCGTGGTCCGACGACGCGAGCTCGTGCGCGGCGGCGCTCCCGAGCGCCAGGGCGAGCTCCGCGGTGACGTCGCGGTTCGCGAGACCTCGCACTCCGTCGGTGCCGAACAGACGAGCCATGTGTTTTTCCTCCTCGGACGATGCCTCCCGATCGTAGACCGGGTCTTCGCAACCTCTGCCCGCCGGTGGCCACCGGTCCACAGGGCGGCGGCGCCGCCAACGGCGACGGCCCCGCCGGACGATGTCCGACGGGGCCGTACGTGCAGCTGGAAGCGACGATCAGCGCTTCGAGTACTGCGGAGCCTTGCGGGCCTTCTTGAGACCGGCCTTCTTACGCTCGACGGCGCGCGGGTCGCGGGTCAGGAAGCCGGCCTTCTTGAGCGCCGGACGGTTGGCGTCGCGGTCGATCTCGTTCAGCGCGCGGGCGATGCCGAGGCGCAGGGCGCCGGCCTGGCCGGACGAGCCGCCACCCGAGATGCGGGCGACGATGTCGAAGCGGCCCTCGACCTCGACGAGCTTCAGCGGGGAGTTGACCAGCTGCTGGTGCACCTTGTTCGGGAAGTAGTCCTCGAGGGTGCGGCCGTTGATCTTCCACTGGCCGGTGCCGGGGACCAGGCGAACGCGCGCCACGGCCTCCTTGCGGCGACCCAGGGCCTGGCCCGGAGCCGTGATGGACTGACCACGGTTGGCGACGGGCGCCTCGGTCTCAGTCGTGTAGGTGCTGGGGGTCGTCTCGTCCAGCTCGGTGTCGACGGTGGTCTCTGCCACTTTTCGAATCCTTCGTGTCGCTCTTCGGCAGCGGCTCAGGCCTGCTGCGAAACCTGGGTGATCTCGAACGCCTGGGGCTGCTGGGCCGCGTGCGGGTGCTCCGCGCCGCGGTAGACCTTCAGCTTGCCGAGCTGCTCGCGGCCGAGGGAGTTCTTCGGCAGCATGCCGCGGACGGCCTTCTCGACGGCGCGCTCGGGGTTCTTCTCCAGGAGCTCGCCGTAAGCGACGGAACGCAGACCACCCGGGTAACCGGAGTGGCGGTACGCCAGCTTCGTCGTCCGCTTGTTGCCCGACAGGGCGACCTTGTCGGCGTTGATGACGATGACGAAGTCACCACCGTCGACGTGCGGGGCGAAGGTCGGCTTGTGCTTCCCGCGCAGGAGCGTGGCGACGTGGGTCGCCAGACGGCCCAGGACGACGTCGGTCGCGTCGATGACGTACCAGTCGCGCTGGACGTCGCTGGGCTTCGGGGTGTACGTACGCACGGTTCGTAACCTTTTCGTGTTCGGTAGTCGTCGGGCTAGAAGCGGTGCCCGAAGTGACAAGGCGCTGTGCGCGGGAGGTTCCTGGGGTGACATCCCGGCCTTGCGATCACATGTGCGAGTGGGCGCGCTGCGATCGCGGGACGTCGGAACAAGAGCACAACGACTGACCAGACTACCCCGGCAGGTATCCGATCTCCAAAGCGAGATCGGTCACGTGCCACGGCAGGATCAGCGCCGGCCACCGCCCAGCAGACCGCCCAGCCCACCGAGCAGCGAGCCGACGTCGAGGCCGCCGCCGGCGCCCCCGGACCCCCCGCCGCCGAGGATCGAGCCGAGCACGCCACCGAGGTCCGTGCCGCCGGCGCCGGCAGCCCCGGCCTGGTCGCCCTTGTGGCCGCCGAACAGGTTGCCCAGCAGCCCGCCGATCCCGCCGCCGCCCTGCTGTGCCTGCGCGCCCGAGGCCTGCGGGCCCGCCGACACCTGCTTGGACAGGTACGACATCACGATGGGCGCGAGCGTCGGCAGCAGCTTCTGCAGCACCCCCGGCTCGGTCCCGGTCGTCTCGGCGACCTTCGCGACCACCTGGTCCTGCTGCGCGCCGAAGATGTGGTGCGCGATCTTGGCGCCCTCAGCGTCGTCGACGTCGGCCAGGTTCACCCCGCCGTCGACCAGGCTGGAGCTGTGCTGCGTGAGCGCCTGGGAGATCGATGCCGCGCCGGCCGGGTCGGCGGCGTTCGCCTGCAGGCCGCCGACGAGCGCCGGGAGCAGGCCGCTCGCGGCGGTCTGCGCGGTGCCCGGGTCGACGCCGAGCTTGCCGGCGATCTGGTCGAGCGGGAGCGACGAGAGCAGCTCGTCCAGTCCAGCCATGGTGGGCTCCAACGTCCGAGGGCGCGCTCGGGCGAGCTCGCCTGCCCATCGACGGTAGCCCCGCGCCGACGGCGCCGCGCGCCCAGCAGCGCACCACCGCACGCCCAGCCCGGCGCCAGGACGCACCCAGTGGCGCGCCGCCGCGCACGCGCGCCCTCGGCGCGCGATCCTGGGGGCATGAGTCCTGAGATCCCCGGGACGGCTCCCGACCCCGAGTCGGGGGCCGAAGGCGACACCGACCAGCTCGCGCCCGACGACATCCTGTACGACCGCGGCGACTACGACCCGCTCGACGAGGGCGTCTCGCCGCCCGACCGCGAGCGCCACGCCCGCTGGGGCGAGACGGCGTGGGAGCAGGCGCGCGACGAGCCGCTCGACTCCCGGCTGGCGGCCGAGGAGCCGGACTGGTGGGAGGAGGATCGCCAGCGCCCTCGTGACTCCCAGCGCGCCGGCCGCCTGGTGGGCGACGTCGACGCCGACCGGGACGAGGTGGGCGCGAGCCGCGACAACGACCTGTACGGCGAGGACGCGGGCGTCGACGGCGCGGGCGCGTCGGCCGAGGAGGCCGCGGTGCACTGGACGGAAGGCCCCTAGCGGGGGCCCTCCCACACGTCCTCGTCCATGCGCAGGGCGCGCACGCGGTCGGCCCGCTCGGCCAGCTCGGCGTCCGGCGGGTAGACGACCTCCTCGAGCACCAGGCCGTGCGCGGGCACGACCGCCGCGTTGAGCTCGCGCCGCTTCGAGGCGAGCACCTCCGCGGGCCACCCGACGGGCTTGCGCCCCTCCCCCACGGCGACCGACGCGCCCACGAGCGAGCGCACCATGTTGTGGCAGAACGCGTCGGCCACGACGCGCGCGACCACGAGCCCGGCGTCGGGCCCCTCCGCGGGGCGCTCCCAGTCGAGCTCCTTGAGCTCGCGGATCGTGGTGGCGCCGGGCCGGGGCTTGCAGAACGCCGCGAAGTCGCGCACGCCCCGCAGGGCCTGGACGGCGTCGTGCATGGCGCCGACGTCGAGCGGGCGGCGGTGCCACAGCACGTGCGTGCGCCGCAGCGGGTCGCGCAGGCGGGGGTCGTCGGCGATGCGGAAGGCGTAGCGGCGGTAGAGCGCGGAGAAGCGCGCGTCGAAGCCCGCCGGCGCCAGGCCGGCCCGGTGCACGACGACGTCGCGCGGCAGCACGCCCGCGAGCCGAGCCACGAGGGACTCGCCGGGCTCGCGGTCCGAGCGGCCGGGCAGCGCCTCCCAGCGCTTGACGGGGATGTCCACGTGCGCGACCTGCCCGCGGGCGTGCACGCCGGCGTCGGTGCGGCCGGCGACCGTGAGGCGCGGCGCGGGCAGGCCCAGCGCCCCGAGGCGCAGCACGCGCTCGAGCCCCTCCTCCAGCGCGCCCTGCACCGTGCGCAGGGAAGGCTGCGTGGCCCACCCGGCGAACCCCGTGCCGTCGTAGGCGAGGTCGAGGCGGACGCGCACCGTCTCCATGGCGTTCACGTGGACCATTCTCCCGGACGCACCCGGTGGGCCGGGCGATGATGGGGACGTGTCAGAGACCCTCACGCTCGCCGTCGACTGCGGGGGCGGCGGCATCAAGGCCTCCGTCCTGGACGCGGGCGGCACGGCCCACGCCGCCGCCGTGCGCGTGCCCACGCCCTACCCGCTCCCGCCGTCGCTGCTGGTCGAGACGATCGCCGGCATCGCCGCCGACCTGCCGCGCGCCGACCGCGCCACCGTCGGCATGCCGGGCATGATCCGGCACGGCGTCGTCGTGCACACGCCGCACTACGTGACGCGGTCCGGGCCGCGGTCGCGCGTCGAGCCGGAGCTGCTGGAGGCGTGGTCGAGCTTCGACATGCGGGCCGCCGTCACGCAGCGCCTCGGGGTGCCGGCCATGGTGCTCAACGATGCGCAGGTGCACGGCGCGGGCGTGATCGCGGGGTCGGGGCTCGAGCTGGTGCTCACGCTCGGCACCGGGCTCGGGTCGGCGCTGTTCGACGGCGGTCGGCTGGCCCCGCACCTGGAGTGGTCGCACGCGCCCGTGCGCCGGTTCGTCACCTACGACGAGTACATCGGCGAGCCGGAGCGCCGCCGGCTCGGCGACGGCCTGTGGTCGCGGCGCGTGGTGAACCTTGTCGAGGGCCTGCGGCCGGTGTTCTGGTGGGACCGCCTCTACCTGGGCGGCGGCAACTCGCGCCGCATCACGCCGGCGGCGCTCGGACGCCTCGGCGACGACGTCGTCATCGTGCCGAACTCAGCGGCTCTCGTGGGCGGGGCGCGAGCGTGGGAGCTGCCGCACGAGACGTGGGGCTGACCGCAGCGGCCGCCTCGAGCACCACCCGCGCGAACGCGACAGGGGCGTCGAAGCTCACTGTGTGACGGGCCCCCGGTACCACCACGAGCCGCAGCGGCGCGCCGCCCGAGCGGGCGGCCGCGACCATGCGCCGCTCGCCGCCCCGGAAGTGGTCCCAGCGGCCGTTGACGAGCCACACGGGGCTGGTGCCGCGCGCCAGCGCGGAGAGCGTGTCCGACGGCGCGAGCTCGCGCAGCACGTCCGTCATGACGGTCAGCGCGTACCCGCCCGCCGTGATGTCGGCGGCGGCGGCGTCGTCGAGCGTGTGCGCCGTGAGCCAGTCGTTGAGCCACGCGCCGTGGTCGGGGCGCGACTCGAGCGCGTGCGACGCCGACTGCCACAGCCCGCGCAGCGGCGACTGCGGCGGCGTGCAGCACGACGCCGCCACGAGCCCGGCGGACTGCTCGGGGTACCGGGCCCGGTGCTCGATCGCGAGGTAGCCGCCCAGCGACAGCCCGACGACGAGCGCCCGCCCACCCAGGCCATCGACGCCGTCGTGGATGGCGTCGACGGAGCCGTCGAGCGTGAACGGCTCGTCGATGCGCCCGCCGTGCCCGGGCAGGTCGACCGCGACGGCCGTGACCCCGGCGCCGTCGAGCACCTGGAGCTGGCGGCGCCACATGGTGCGCGAGGTCCGCGCGCCGTGCACCAGCAGCACGGGTACGCCGGAAGCCATCCGCCCCACCCCCTCGCCCCGGTCGGAGCACGGGGTCTCACCACTCTGCCACCGGCCGGCCGGGCACGCGAAGGGGCCCCGCACCGGCATCGGTGCGGGGCCCCTTCGTCAGGCACGCGGGACGCGTGGAGGCTCAGGCCTCCTTGGTCTCCTCCGCGGCGGCCTCGGCGGCGGGCGCCTCGGTCTCCGCGACCTCGGCCTCGACGGCCTCGGCGGGGGTCTCGACGGTCTCCTCGACCGCGGGCTCCTCGACCTGGGGGGCAGCCTTCTTCGGCGCAGCCTTCTTGGCGGCCTTCTCGGCCTCCTTGACGACGGCCTGCTTCGGGCTGACGGGCTCGGTCACGAGCTCGATCACGGCCATGGGGGCGTTGTCACCCTTGCGGTTGCCGATCTTGGTGACGCGCGTGTAGCCACCGTTGCGCTCGGCCACGGCCGGGGCGATCTCGGTGAACAGCGTGTGCACCACACCCTTGTCGCGCACCACGGTCAGGACGCGACGGCGGGCGTGCAGGTCGCCGCGCTTCGCGAACGTGATGAGGCGCTCGGCCAGCGGCTGGACGCGCTTCGCCTTGGTGACGGTGGTGGTGATGCGGCCGTGCTCGAAGAGCGCCGTGGCCAGGTTCGCGAGGATGAGACGCTCGTGAGCCGGGCCACCGCCGAGCCGCGGACCCTTGGTGGGGGTAGGCATGTTGGGGTTCTCCTAGAAAAGAATCAGTACGACTGCTCGTCGTAGGCCGTGTCGTCGCCGCCGTCGTAGAACGTCGCGGACGGGTCGAAGTCGAGCGGCGAGTCCTTGAGCGCCAGGCCGAGCTCGGCCAGCTTCTCCTTGACCTCGTTGATCGACTTGGCGCCGAAGTTACGGATGTCGAGCAGGTCGGCCTCGGACCGCGCGACCAGCTCACCGACCTGGTGGATGCCCTCGCGCTTGAGGCAGTTGTACGAACGGATGGTGAGGTTGAGCTCCTCGATCGGCAGCGCCAGGTCCGCGGCCAGCGCGGAGTCCGTCGGCGACGGGCCGATCTCGATGCCCTCGGCCTCGACGTTCAGCTCGCGGGCGAGGCCGAACAGCTCGACGAGCGTCTTGCCGGCGGAGGCGAGAGCGTCGCGCGGCGTGATGGCCGGCTTCGTCTCGACGTCGACGATCAGCTTGTCGAAGTCCGTGCGCTGCTCCACACGGGTGGCCTCGACCTTGTAGGTGACCTTGAGGACCGGCGAGTAGATCGAGTCGACCGGGATGCGGCCGATCTCGGCGTCCGCCGACTTGTTCTGCGCGGCGGAGACATAGCCACGGCCACGCTCGACGGTCAGCTCGATCTCGAGCTTGCCCTTGTCGTTCAGCGTGGCGATGTGCAGGTCGGGGTTGTGCACCTCGACGCCCGCCGGCGGCACGATGTCCGCGGCGGTGACGGCCCCGGCGCCCTGCTTGCGCAGGTACATGACGACCGGCTCGTCGTTCTCGGAGGAGACGACGAGGTTCTTGATGTTGAGGATGATCTCGGTGACGTCCTCCTTCACACCCGGCACGGTGGTGAACTCGTGGAGCACACCGTCGATGCGGATGGAGGTGACGGCCGCGCCCGGGATGGACGACAGCAGGGTGCGGCGCAGCGAGTTGCCGAGCGTGTAGCCGAAGCCCGGCTCCAGCGGCTCGATGGCAAAACGGGTGCGGTGCTCCGAGATGACCTCTTCGGTCAGGGTGGGGCGCTGTGCGATCAGCACTGTGGTTGTCCTTTCGGTGTGCGTCCGCCATATGACGCATCACGGATCAGCGATCACTCGCACGACCGGACGGTGGGATCTCCGCCCGGGCAGGGGTTCAGCCGGTCGGCCCCCAGGGGGACCGACCGGCTGAGAAGGTCAGACGCGGCGGCGCTTCGGCGGGCGAACGCCGTTGTGGGCCTGCGGGGTGACGTCCTGGATCGAGCCGACCTCGAGGCCGGTCGCCTGGAGCGAGCGGATCGCGGTCTCACGACCGGAACCCGGGCCCTTGACGAAGACGTCGACCTTCTTCACACCGTGCTCCTGGGCGCGGCGGGCGGCCGACTCGGCGGCGAGCTGCGCGGCGAACGGCGTCGACTTGCGCGAGCCCTTGAAGCCCACGTGGCCGGCGGAGGCCCACGAGATCACGGCACCCGTGGGGTCCGTGATCGACACGATGGTGTTGTTGAAGGTGCTCTTGATGTGCGCCTGGCCGACCGGGACGTTCTTCTTGTCCTTGCGGCGCGGCTTGCGCGTGCCGGCGGCGGCACGGGTCTTGGGAGGCATGTGCTCGTTCTCTCCTAGTACTGAGGTCGTCGGACCGGAGCGGGCCGTGAGGCCCAGCTACCCGGACTGCTAGACGTCAGCGGGCCTTCTTCTTGCCCGCGACGGTGCGCTTCGGACCCTTGCGGGTACGCGCGTTGGTCTTGGTGCGCTGACCGCGCACCGGCAGCCCGCGACGGTGGCGCAGACCCTGGTACGTGCCGATCTCCACCTTGCGGCGGATGTCGGCGGCGACCTCACGGCGGAGGTCACCCTCGAGCTTGTAGTTGCCCTCGAGGTAGTCGCGGAGAGCGACGAGCTGGGCGTCGTCGAGGTCCTTGACGCGGACGTCCGGGCTGATGCCCGTCGCGACCAGCGTCTCCGACGCACGGGTACGGCCGACGCCGTAGATGTAGGTGAGCGCGATCTCGACCCGCTTCTCGCGGGGGAGGTCGACGCCGATAAGACGTGCCATGTGCCTGACGGCTCCTGTACTTCACCGGAGGTCTTCCGCACCGTCGTCCCGCGTACTGCGGGCCCCGGCCTCCGGGCCGAGGGTTCCACCGCCCCGCTCCGGGGAGCGGACGGCTTTGTGACGGTGCGCTGGTGGGCGGCTGGCGCCGCCCGAGGTCAGGATGCTGCGATCAGCCCTGGCGCTGCTTGTGGCGCAGGTTCTCGCAGATCACCATGACGCGACCGTGCCGGCGGATCACCTTGCACTTGTCGCAGATCTTCTTGACGCTCGGCTTGACCTTCATGAGTCTTCCTTAGCCGCCGGCACGCACGAGGGCGTGACGCCGGCTGGGTCGGTTCGAGTGGGGGACGGACTACTTGTAGCGGTAGACGATCCGGCCACGGGACAGGTCGTACGGGCTCAGCTCAACGACCACCCGGTCCTCAGGGAGGATGCGGATGTAGTGCTGACGCATCTTGCCCGAGATGTGGGCGAGCACCTTGTGACCGTTGGCCAGCTCCACGCGGAACATCGCGTTCGGCAGGGCCTCGACCACGCTGCCCTCGATCTCGATGACACCGTCCTTCTTTGCCATATCCTCCGCTAACTCTTCGTCCTGACTTCTCCCCTCGTCCCCGGGCGAGCCCGGTCGCACCGCGCGGCGTAGGGCCGACGGCGTGGCACCGATGGTGGGACGTGGGATGTCGCGTGCTGCCGCTCGAGCGTGCCTCCGTCGGGCTGAGAGCCTGGCGGAAGATGGGCGCGAGCGGACTACACCCGACGGACTACCCTACCCGACGACTCCTGCAGGGGAAAGCCAGATCGGGGTGCCGTGCCTCACGCCGGCGCGGTGCCCGCGCTCAGTCGACGGAGACGACGTCGACGCCCAGCGCCGCGAGCCGCTCGGCCCCGGCGTCCGGGGCGGTGAGCACGGTGATGCCGTCCTCGAGGATCGCGACCGAGTGCTCCCAGTGGGCGGCGCGCGAGCCGTCGCTCGTGACGACCGTCCAGCCGTCCGCGAGCTCGCGGGTCTGCCCGCTCCCCCGTGTCACCATCGGCTCGATCGCCAGGCACATGCCGGTCTTGAGCGGGATGCCGCGCGACGACGTCGCGTAGTTGAGCACGTCCGGCGGCAGGTGCATGGCGGAGCCGATGCCGTGGCCGACGTACTCCTCCACGATGCCGAGCTCCTGGCCGGTGGCGGCACCGGCCACCTCGAGCGCCGCCTCGACGGCGCGCCCCACGTCGTTCAGCCGGCCGCGCTGCGCAAGCGCGGCGATCCCGGCCCACATCGCGGCCTCGGTGGCTCGCACGAGGGCGTCGTCGGCAGGGTCCGCGTCGGGGGACCCGGACGGGAGCGTGCCGTCGGCCCCGAGGATGAAGGTGGTGGCGCTGTCGCCGTGCCAGCCCTTGCCGGCGGCGTCGCGGACGAACGCGCCCGCGTCCACGGACACGACGTCCCCGGCCTGCAGCACGCGCGGGCCGGGGATGCCGTGGATCACCTCGTCGTTGACGGAGGTGCAGATCGTCGCGGGGAACCCGTGGTACCCCAGGAAGTTCGAGGTGGCGCCCGCCGCGTCGATGACGCCGCTTGCGACCACGTCGAGGTCCGCCGTCGTCATGCCCGGGCGGGCAGACGCGCGGACGGCCGCGAGCACGTCGGCGACGACAAGACCGGCGCGTCGCATGACGCGCACCTGCTCGAGCGTCTTGAGCTCGACGCGCTCGCGGCCGAAAGCCATCTCAGCCGAGCTGCGCGGCAAGGCCGGCCACGATGCGGTCGGTGACCTCGCTGACCTCGCCGATGCCGTCCACCTGGACCAGCAGCGAGCGCTGGCCGTAGGCGGACGTCAGCGGGGCGGTCTGCTCCGCGTAGATGTCGAGGCGGCGGGCGATGGCCTCCTCGGTGTCGTCCGCGCGGCCCTCGATCTCGGCGCGCTTGGCGATGCGGGACATGAGCTCGCCGCGGTCCGCGGTGAGCTCGATGACGCCGTCCAGCTGCCAGCCGAGGTCGCCGAGGATCCCGTCGAGCGCCTCCACCTGGTGGGCGTTGCGCGGGTAACCGTCGAGGATGAAGCCACCCTGGGCGTCCTGCTCGCCGAGGCGGCTGCGGACCATCTTGTCCGTGACCTCGTCGGGCACGAGCTCGCCCTTGTTGGTGTACTCCTGCGCGAGGCGGCCCAGCTCGGTCTCGCCCTTGATGTTCGCGCGGAAGATGTCACCCGTGGAGATCGCCGGGATGCCGAACACGTCGGCGAGGCGCGCGGCCTGCGTGCCCTTGCCCGAACCCTGCGGGCCCATGATCAGGAGGCGCGTGACGCGGCCCTCCGGACCCGGGGCGGGGTGCAGGTCGTGGCGCGAGGGCGTGGAGCTCTCTGTCAACGGAGGAACCCTTCGTAGTGACGCTGCTGCAGCTGCGAGTCGATCTGCTTCACGGTCTCGAGGCCGACACCCACGATGATGAGGATCGACGAGCCGCCGAACGGCAGGTGCGTGGCGAGGCCGAGGAAGACGACCATCAGCGTCGGGATGAGTGCGATGACCACCAGGTAGACCGAGCCGGCCGACGTGATGCGGTCGATCACGTAGCTCAGGTACTCGGCGGTCGGGCGGCCGGCGCGGATGCCAGGGATGAAGCCGCCGTACTTCTTCATGTTGTCCGCGACCTCGTCCGGGTTGAACGTGATCGACGTGTAGAAGAACGTGAAGAACAGGATCAGGACGGCGTAGAGCACGACGTACAGGGGCGCGTCCTGGCGGGCGAGGTGGCTGGTGATCCACTGGACCCAGCCGGCGCTCTGGTTGCCGAACTGCGCGATCAGCGTCGGGATCGCCAGGATCGACGACGCGAAGATCACCGGGATCACACCGGCCATGTTGATCTTGATCGGGATGTACGTGGACGTGCCGCCGTACATGCGGCGTCCGACCATGCGCTTGGCGTACTGGACGGGCACACGGCGCTGCGACTGCTCGACGTAGACGACCGCACCGATCACCACGACGATCACCAGGATCACGATGATGATGTTGCGGATGCCGTTGTTGCCGCCGGCCACCGACCACAGGCCCGACGGGAAGCCGGCCGCGATCGAGGTGAAGATCAGCAGCGACATGCCGTTGCCGACGCCGCGCTCGGTGATGAGCTCACCCATCCACATGATGAGGCCGGTGCCCGCGGTCATCGTGATGACCATGAGGAGCATCGTCACGACGCTGGAGTCCGCGAGGACGTCGAGCGAGCAGCCCTGGAACAGCAGGCCCTGACGGGCGGTCGTGATGACCGTCGTCGACTGCAGGATCGCCAGGGCGATCGTCAGGTAGCGGGTGTACTGCGTGAGCTTGGCCTGGCCCGCCTGCCCCTCCTTGTAGAGGACGTCGAAGCGGGGGATCACGACGCGGAGCAGCTGGATGATGATGCTCGCGGTGATGTAGGGCATGATCCCGAGCGCGAAGATCGACAGCTGCAGGAGCGCGCCACCGCTGAAGGTGTTGACGAGCCCGAGGAGCGACGTCCCACCGGCCGTCTGAGCGAGGCACTGGCGGACGTTGGGGTAGTTCACGCCCGGCGTCGGGATGAAGGAACCGACGCGGAAGATCGCCATCATCGCGATCGTGAACAGCAGCTTGCGCCGCAGGTCGGGCGTCCGGAAAGCCCGGGCGAATGCGCTGAGCACCTATCCTCCTGGCCCGCCGAGGCGGGATGACTCGTGTCGCCGGGCGTCCCGACGAGTTGTGGCGTCGCGTCGGCGGGCAGAGCGCCCGCCGCCGTCGGCGCCGGATGGACGCGGTCCGGGCCGGGTCGTCAGACCCGGACCGCATGCTGCACCCGGGGGTGCAGCAGGACCGGAAGGGATTCTATGCGGACGACGGGGGCAGGTGGCCACCATCTGTCCCACTGATGACAGCACGCAGGGCCGGGGGCGCCAACTGCGCCACCGGCCCTGCGTGACCTTCTCAGTCCTCCGAGACCGAGCCGCCGGCCGCCAGGATCTTGTCCTTGGCGGAGCCGGACAGCGCGTCCACCGCGACGTCCAGCTTGACGGCGATCTCGCCCGTGCCCAGCACCTTCACCGGCTGGCCCTTGCGGACCGCGCCCTTGGCGACGAGGTCCTCGACGGTGACGGAGCCACCCTCGGGGTACAGCGCGGCGAGCTTGTCCAGGTTCACGACCTGGAACTCGACACGGAACGGGTTCTTGAACCCGCGCAGCTTCGGGAGGCGCATGTGCAGAGGCATCTGCCCACCCTCGAAGCGCTCGGGCACCTGGTAACGAGCCTTCGTACCCTTGGTACCGCGGCCCGCCGTCTTACCCTTCGAGCCCTCACCGCGACCCACACGGGTCTTCGCGGTCTTGGCACCCGGGGCCGGACGCAGGTGGTGCATCTTCAGCGGCTTGACCGAGGTGGTCTCCTCGACCTCGGCCGCCGCCTTCTTCTTGGTCTCAGCCATGGTCAGTCGACCTCCTCGACGGTCACGAGGTGCGCGACGGTGTTGACCATGCCGCGGATCTCGGGACGGTCCTCCTTGACGGCGGTGTCACCGATCCGCTTGAGGCCCAGGGTCCGCAGCGTCTCGCGCTGGTTCTTCTTGCCGCCGATGGCGGACTTGGTCTGGGTCACCTTGAGACGAGCCATCACGCACCCACCTTCTCGGCGTCCTTCTTGGCCAGGCCGGCAGCCTGGGCACGAAGGAGAGCGGCAGGGGCCACGTCCTCGAGCGGGAGCCCGCGACGCGCGGCCACGGCGGCCGGCTCCTCGAGCTGCTTGAGCGCCTCGACCGTGGCGTGCACGATGTTGATCGAGTTCGACGAGCCGAGCGACTTGCTCAGGACGTCGTGGATGCCCGCGCACTCCAGCACGGCGCGCACCGGACCACCGGCGATAACACCGGTACCCGGCGAGGCCGGACGCAGGAACACGACGCCGGCGGCAGCCTCACCCTGGGTGGGGTGAGGGATGGTGCCCTGGATGCGGGGGACGCGGAAGAAGTTCTTCTTCGCCTCCTCGACACCCTTGGCGATCGCCGCGGGCACCTCCTTGGCCTTGCCGTAGCCGACGCCCACGGTGCCGTCACCGTCGCCCACCACGACCAGCGCGGTGAAGCTGAAGCGGCGGCCGCCCTTGACGACCTTGGCGACGCGGTTGATCGTGACGACGCGCTCGACGAAGGCCGACTTCTCGGCCTCGCGGCGGTCGTTGTTGCGGCGGTCGTCGCGGCGGTTGCTGCGACGGCCGTCGTTGGTGCTCTCGTTGGCGCCCTGGGGGGCGCCGGTGCGCTGCCCTGCAGCCATCAGAGGTTCCTCATCTTCCGTGCGTTGATCGTCATCACAGCGCCAGACCCGACTCGCGCGCACCGTCGGCGACGGCGGCGACACGGCCGTGGTACTTGTTGCCACCGCGGTCGAAGACCACGGAGTCGACACCGGCAGCCTTGGCACGCGCGGCGACGAGCTCGCCGACCTTGCGGGCCTTGGCCACCTTGTCGCCGTCGAACGCGCGCAGGTCGGCCTCGAGGGTCGACGCCGAGGCGACGGTCTTGCCCACGGTGTCGTCGACGACCTGAGCCACCATGTGGCGGTTCGAGCGCGTCACGACCAGGCGGGGACGAGCGGCGGTGCCGGTGATCTTCTTGCGCAGGCGGAGGTGGCGGCGCTGACGAGCGACGGCCTTGCCCTTGCCCAGGATCTTGATAGCCATCACTTACCAGCCTTTCCGACCTTGCGGCGGACGACCTCGCCGGCGTAACGCACACCCTTGCCCTTGTACGGCTCGGGCTTGCGGATCTTGCGGATGTTCGCCGCGACCTCGCCGACCTGCTGCTTGTCGATACCGGCCACCGAGAACTTGGTGGGGGTCTCGACAGCGAACGTGATGCCCGCGGGGGGCGTCACGACGACCGGGTGGCTGAAGCCGAGCGCGAACTCGAGGTCGCTGCCCTTGGCCGTGACGCGGTAACCCGTGCCGACGATCTCGAGCTTCTTCTCGTAGCCCTGCGTGACACCGGTGACGATGTTCGAGAGCAGCGTGCGGGTGAGGCCGTGCAGCGCACGGGACTCACGCTCGTCGTCCCGGCGCGACACCACGAGAGTGGCGTCCTCCTGGGCGACCGTGATGGGGGCGGGCAGCGTGTGCTCGAGGGTGCCCTTGGGCCCCTTGACCGTCACGAGCGCACCCGAGATGGTGACGTCCACGCCGGCGGGAACCGGAACGGGGATCTTGCCGATTCGAGACATGGCTTATCTCCTTTCCGATTACCAGACGAAGGCGAGGACCTCGCCACCGACGCCCTTGGCCTGAGCCTGGCGGTCGGTGAGGAGGCCGGAGGAGGTCGACAGGATCGCGACACCCAGGCCACCGAGGACCTTGGGGAGCTCCGTCGACTTCGCGTACTTGCGAAGACCCGGCTTCGAGATGCGGCGGATGCCCGACAGGGCGCGCTCGCGGTTCGGGCCGTACTTCAGGGTGATGGTGAGGTTCTTGCCCACCTTCGCGTCCTCGACGACGAAACCGGCGATGTAGCCCTCCTTCTGAAGGATCTCCGCGATGTGGAGCTTCAGCTTGGAGGACGGCATCGTCACGGTGTCGTGGTGCGCCGAGTTGGCGTTCCGCAGACGCGTCAGCATGTCTGCGATCGGGTCAGTCATCGTCATCTGGGCTCTTGCCCTTCCTCGCCGTGGTTTCCGGCCGGCTCAGCGTGGACTAGCCACACGGTCCCGGCCGGACCTTCGACGTCGTAGGTTTACCAGCTGCTCTTGGTCACGCCGGGGAGCTCGCCGCGGTGGGCCATCTCCCGGACGCAGATACGGCACAGACCGAACTTGCGGTAGACCGAGTGGGGTCGGCCGCAGCGCTGGCACCGGGTGTAGGCGCGAACCGCGAACTTGGGCTTCGCGGCGGCCTTGTTGATCAGGGCCTTCTTCGCCATGTCAGTTCTCCTCCTTGAAGGGGAAGCCGAGACGGCGGAGCAGGGAACGGCCCTCGTCGTCGGTGTTGGCCGTGGTCACGATCGTGATGTCCATACCGCGGACACGGTCGATCCTGTCCTGGTCGATCTCGTGGAACATCGACTGCTCCGTGAGGCCGAACGTGTAGTTGCCGTGGCCGTCGAACTGCTTGCCCGACAGGCCGCGGAAGTCGCGGATACGGGGCAGGGCGATCGACAGCAGGCGGTCGAGGAACTCCCACATGCGGTCGCCGCGCAGCGTCACGTGGGCGCCGATCGGCATGCCCTCGCGCAGCTTGAACTGGGCGATCGACTTGCGGGCCTTGGTGACCTGCGGCTTCTGACCGGTGATCGCGGTCAGGTCGCGGATCGCGCCCTCGATGAGCTTCGAGTCCTTGGCGGCGTCGCCGACACCCATGTTCACGACGATCTTGGTCAGACCGGGAACCAGGGTGACGTTCGGGTAGCCGAACTCCTCACGGAGCGCGGTCAGGATCTCCTCGCGGTACTTCTGCTTGAGGCGCGGCGTGGCCGGGGCCTCGAGAGTCGTCTCGGTCATCAGATGTCCTTCCCGGAGCGCTTCGCGACGCGGACGCGAACCGTCTTGGTCTTGCCGTCGCGCTCGACCTGCTCGAGGCGGAAGCCGACGCGGGTGCCCTTCTTGGTCTCCGGGTCGACGAGCATGACGTTGGAGACGTGGATCGGGGCCTCGACGGTCTCGATGCCGCCGGTGCGGGTGCCGCGAGCGGTCTGGCCGGCCTTGACGTGCTTGGTCACACGCTGGACGCCCTCGACGACGACGCGGTCCGAGTCCGTGAGGACCTCGAGCACGCGGCCCGTCTTGCCCTTGTCACGGCCCGAGATGACGACGACCTGGTCGCCCTTCTTGATCTTCGCCATGGTCAGAGCACCTCCGGCGCGAGCGAGATGATCTTCATGAACCGCTTGTCGCGAAGCTCGCGACCGACCGGGCCGAAGATGCGGGTACCACGAGGCTCACCGTCGTTCTTGAGGATGACGGCGGCGTTCTCGTCGAACTTGATGTAGGAACCGTCCGGACGACGGCGCTCCTTGGCGGTCCGGACGACGACGGCCTTGACCACGTCGCCCTTCTTCACGTTGCCGCCCGGGATCGCGTCCTTGACGGTGGCGACGATGACGTCACCGATACCGGCGTAGCGACGGCCGGAACCACCGAGAACGCGGATGCAGAGGATCTCCTTGGCACCCGTGTTGTCGGCGACCCGGAGTCGCGACTCCTGCTGGATCATTCAAATGCTCCTGTCGTCGAGCTGGTTCTCTCGCGCGCGCAGAGCGCCCGCATGAGCCTGGCCGAACGGATTGATGGGTTGGGCCGTGCCGCGCGCATACGTGTGTCACGCCGCAGCAGGCCAGTCGAAGAGTCTACGCCGCCCGGGCCGCTGATCGCGGCCCGGGCGACGAAGATCACTTCAGGGGTGGGTCACTTGGCCTTCTCGAGGATCTCCACGAGGCGCCACCGCTTGGTCGCGGACAGCGGGCGGGTCTCCATGATCACCACGAGGTCGCCGATGCCGGCGGTGTTCTGCTCGTCGTGGGCCTTGACCTTGGTCGTGCGACGCATGACCTTGCCGTAGAGCGGGTGCTTCACCCGGTCCTCGACCTCGACCACGATGGTCTTGTCCATCTTGTCGCTGACCACGTAGCCGCGGCGGGTCTTGCGGATGCCCCGCTCGACCACGTTGGACTCAGTCGTCTCGTTGCTCATCTCTGCCTCACTCAGCGCTCGGAGCCGTACGGATGCCGAGCTCGCGCTCACGCAGGATCGTGTAGATCCGCGAGATGTCGCGCTTGACGGCCTTGATGCGGCCGTGCGACTCCAGCTGGCCGGTGGCCGACTGGAAGCGGAGGTTGAAGAGCTCCTCCTTGGCCTTCTTCAGCTCGGCGACGAGCTTCTCGTCGTCGAAGCCGTCCAGGTCGGTCGGGGCAAGGCCCTTGGTACCGATAGCCATCAGATCGCACCACCCTCGCGCACCACGAAACGGCACTTCATCGGGAGCTTGTGGATCGCGCGGCGCATGGCCTCGCGAGCCAGGGGCTCCGGGACGCCGGCCAGCTCGAAGACGATGCGGCCGGGCTTGACGTTGGCGACCCACCACTCGGGCGAGCCCTTACCGGAACCCATGCGGGTCTCAGCGGGCTTCTTGGTCAGCGGACGGTCCGGGTAGATGTTGATCCAGACCTTGCCGCCACGCTTGATGTGGCGGGTCATCGCGATACGAGCAGCCTCGATCTGACGGTTGGTGACGTAGGCGGGCTCGAGAGCCTGGATGCCGAAGTCGCCGAACGCGATCTGGTTGCCACCCTTCGACGCGCCGGAGCGGCCGGGGTGGTGCTGCTTGCGGTGCTTGAGCCTGCGGGGAATCAGCATGCTCAGGCCTCCGTTCCGGTCTCAGCCGGCGCCTCAGCGGCAGGGGCCTCGGGGGCCTCGGACGCGGGGGCAGCCGAACGCTCGTTGCGGCGACCGCCACGGCGCTCGCCACGCTCGCCACCACGCTCGGCGCGCGGGCCACGGCCCTGACGCGGAGCGGCGGCGGCCTGCTGGGCGGCGAACTCCTTCTCGGTGATGTCGCCCTTGTAGATCCACACCTTCACGCCGATGCGGCCGAAGGTGGTGCGCGCCTCGAAGAAGCCGAAGTCGATGTTCGCGCGGAGCGTGTGCAGCGGCACGCGACCCTCGCGGTAGAACTCCGACCGGCTCATCTCGGCGCCGCCCAGACGACCCGAGACCTGCACGCGGATGCCCTTCGCGCCGGCACGCTGCGCGGACTGGATGCCCTTGCGCATGGCACGACGGAAGGAGACACGGGAGGCGAGCTGCTCGGCGATGCCCTGAGCAACCAGCTGCGCGTCGATCTCCGCGTTCTTGACCTCGAGGATGTTGAGCTGGACCTGCTTGCCCGTGAGCTTCTCGAGCTCGCCGCGGATGCGGTCGGCCTCGGCGCCACGGCGGCCGATCACGATGCCCGGGCGCGCCGTGTGGATGTCCACGCGGACGCGGTCGCGGGTGCGCTCGATCTCGACCTTGGAGATGCCCGCGCGCTCGAGGCCGGTGCCCATGAGCTTGCGGATCTGGACGTCCTCACGGACGTAGTCGCGGTACCGCTGACCGGGCTTGGTGCTGTCGGCGAACCAGCGCGACCGGTGGTCGGTGGTGATGCCGAGGCGGTACCCGTGCGGGTGAACCTTCTGCCCCACTATCGGGCCCCTTCCTTCTTCTCGCGCGGTGCGACGATCACGGTGATGTGGCTCGTCCGCTTGAGCACCTGGGCCGCTCGGCCCTGGGCGCGCGGACGGAACCGCTTGAGGGTCGGGCCCTCGTCGACGAACGCGGAGGTGACGACGAGCTCCTGCTCGTCGAAGCGCTCGCTCGCGCGGTCGGCCTTCACCCGGGCGTTGGCGATCGCGGACTCCACGACCTTCAGCACCGGCTCGGCGGCGGCCTGCGGCGCGAACTTCAGCACCGCGACGGCCTCGCCGGCCTGCTTGCCACGGATGAGGTCCACGACGCGCCGGGCCTTCATCGGCGTCACGCGGACGAACCGCGCCTGCGCCTTGGCTTCCATTGCTGTCCTGCTTCCTTAATCGAAGACAGTCCAGGTGTCGTCACTGAGCCGAGGCTCAGCGACGACGACCCTTCTTGTCGTCCTTCACGTGGCCGCGGAAGGTCCGCGTGGGGGCGAACTCGCCGAGCTTGTGGCCGACCATCGACTCGGTCACGAAGACCGGCGTGTGCTTGCGACCGTCGTGCACGGCGAAGGTGTGACCGAGGAAGTCGGGCGTGATGACCGACCGACGGGACCAGGTCTTGATGACGTTCTTGGTCCCCTTCTCGTTCTGCACGTCCACCTTCTTCTGAAGGTGTCCGTCGACGAAGGGGCCCTTCTTCAGGCTACGAGGCATGTTCCAGGCTCCTTATCAGCGCTTCTTGCCGGTGCGGCGACGGCGGACGATCAGCTTGTCGCTCGGCTTGTTCGGACGGCGGGTACGACCCTCAGGGTTGCCCCACGGGTCGACGGGGTGACGACCACCGGACGTCTTGCCCTCACCACCACCGTGCGGGTGGTCGATCGGGTTCATGGCGACACCACGGACGGTCGGGCGGACGCCCTTCCACCGCATGCGGCCGGCCTTGCCCCAGTTGATGTTCGACTGCTCGGCGTTGCCCACCTCGCCGACCGTCGCGCGGCAGCGCAGGTCGACGTTGCGGATCTCGCCGGACGGCATACGCAGCTGGGCGTAGGGGCCGTCCTTGGCGACGAGCTGCACCGAGACACCGGCCGAGCGGGCGATCTTCGCGCCGCCACCGGGCTTGAGCTCGATGGCGTGGATGACCGTACCGGTCGGGATGTTGCGGAGCGGCAGGTTGTTGCCGGGCTTGATGTCAGCGCCGGCGCCGGCCTCCACCACGTCACCCTGAGACAGCTTGTTCGGGGCGATGATGTAGCGCTTCTCGCCGTCCGCGTAGTGCAGCAGGGCGATGCGCGCGGTGCGGTTGGGGTCGTACTCGATGTGAGCGACCTTGGCCGGCACGCCGTCCTTGTCGTGACGACGGAAGTCGATCACGCGGTACTGGCGCTTGTGGCCACCACCCTTGTGGCGGGTCGTGATGCGACCGGTGTTGTTGCGGCCACCCGTCTTCGACAGGGGGCGGACCAGCGACTTCTCCGGCTGCGAACGGGTGACCTCGACGAAGTCCGCGACGCTCGAGCCGCGACGGCCAGGCGTAGTCGGCTTGTACTTACGAATACCCATGGGATTCAGTCCTCGATCTTCTTAGTCCGGGTCAGCCGACCGGACCGCCGAAGATGTCGATCGAACCCTCGCGGAGGGTGACGATCGCACGCTTCGTGTCCTTGCGCTTGCCCAGGCCGAAACGCGTGCGACGCGTCTTGCCCTTGCGGTTGATCGTGTTGACCGAGTCGACCTTCACGCCGAACACCTGCTCGACGGCGATCTTGATCTCGGTCTTGTTGGCACGCGGGTCCACGACGAAGGTGTACTTGCCCTCGTCGAGGAGGCCGTAGCTCTTCTCGGAGACGACCGGCGCGAGCAGGATGTCGCGCGGGTCCTTCTGCACGGTGGTCACTTCGTGGCCTCCTCAGCGGCCTCGGCGGCCTCCGACTCGGTCGCAGTCGCCTTCGCGCCCTTGGCGGGGCCGGCGAGGAACGCGGCGAGCGCGCCCTCGGTGAAGACGATGTCGTCCGAGATGAGGACGTCGTACGTGTTCAGCTGGTCGGCCGCGATGAGGTGGACCTCGGGCACGTTGCGGAGCGACAGGATGGTCGCCTCGTCCGTGCGCTCGGTCACCACGAGCACGTTGGGGCGCTCGGTCAGGGTCGACAGGGTCTTCAGCGCGGTCTTGGTCGACGGCGTGCCGTCGATGCCGAAGCCGGAGACGACGTGCACGCGGCCGGCGCGAGCGCGGTCGGACAGGGCGCCACGGAGAGCGGCGGCCTTCATCTTCTTGGGGGTCCGCTGGTCGTACGAGCGCGGCTGCGGGCCGTGGACGGTGCCACCGCCGGCGAACTGCGGAGCGCGGGTCGAACCCTGACGGGCGCGGCCGGTGCCCTTCTGCTTGTACGGCTTCTTGCCACCACCGCGGACCTCGCCGCGGGTCTTCGTGGCGTGCGTGCCCTGGCGGGCAGCGGCGCGCTGCGCGACGACGACCTGGTGGATCAGCGGGATGTTGGTGACGACGTCGAACACCTCAGCAGGAAGCTCGGCGGTGCCGGCCTTCTTGCCCTGGGCGTCGAGAACGTCGACGATCTGTGCGGTCATGTGTTTCACGCACCCTTCGCGGCGGTCTTGACGACGACGACGCCACCCTTGGGGCCGGGAACCGCGCCCTTGACGAGCAGCAGACCCTTCTCGACGTCGACCGCGTGGACGGTCAGGTTCTGGGTGGTCTGACGGGCGTTGCCCATCCGGCCGGCCATGCGCAGGCCCTTGAACACGCGCGACGGCGTCGAGGCGCCACCGATCGAGCCCGGCTTGCGGTGGTTGCGGTGCGAACCGTGGGAGGCGCTCACGCCGGCGAAGCCGTGACGCTTCATGACACCGGCCGTGCCCTTGCCCTTGGTCGTACCGACGACGTCGACCACGGCGCCGGCCTCGAAGGCGGCAGCGGTGATCTCCTGGCCGACCGAGTAGTCGGCGGCGTCGGCGGTGCGGATCTCGGCCACGTGACGGCGCGGCGTGACGCCGGCCTTCTCGAAGTGGCCCTTCAGCGGCTTGGTGACCTTGCGGGGGTCGATCTGGCCGACGGCCAGCTGGACGGCCGAGTAGCCGTCGGTCTCGGCCGTGCGGACCTGGGTCACCACGTTGGTGTCCACCGCCACGACCGTGACGGGAACCAGGCGCCCGGCCTCGTCCCACAGCTGCGTCATGCCGAGCTTCTTGCCCAGCACCGCGGTCACGTTCTTCTGCAGGTTGCTCATCTGTCAGTCACCTGGCCTCAGAGCTTGATCTCGATGTTCACGTCGGCAGGCAGGTCGATACGCATGAGCGAGTCGACGGCCTTCGGCGTGGGATCGATGATGTCGATGAGCCGCTTGTGCGTGCGCATCTCGAAGTGCTCGCGGCTGTCCTTGTACTTGTGAGGCGACCGGATCACGACGAAGACGTTCTTCTCCGTCGGGAGCGGCACCGGGCCCACAACAGTCGCACCGGCACGCGTGACCGTGTCAACGATCTTGCGCGCCGAGCTGTCGATGACCTCGTGGTCATAGGACTTGAGCCGGATGCGGATCTTCTGTCCCGCCATGGCGTCGTCTGACTCTCTCTCTCGAACCGCTACTGTCCGGCCCCCGCGCTCGGGCGTGTCGCATAGCGAACCGCTCGAAGCCCTGGGGGCCGTTGAATTGCGATCTGTCCGTGAGGACGGACCGCGACGTAAGTCGGGCCTGCCGAACCCTCTCCTGGAGGACGTGTGCCTACCGGGAGCCCGGTCGTGCGGAGCGCTCTGACGAGTGAACAGACGGCACCCCGCGAACCCCTCGTCGTGAGGGGGACCCGCTCCAGCCGACTCGGCGGAGGCCTGGGATCGAGTCCCGGAGAGGCTCCGCGCGGCTGCGGTACAACACACTGTTCGACACAAGAAAGAACGCGCCCGTGACAGGCAACCTGACTAGTGTGCCATACGGGTCGCGGTGCTCCAACCGCGTGGCCTGTGACGCTCCCCGCACGACGGGGCCTGGTCAGCCGACGGCGAGCAGGTCCAGCACCCGCGCGACGAAGGCGGCCCGGTCGACGGTCTCGACCAGGTGCCCGTTGCGCTCGAGCTTCGTGTCGCTGTACCGGTCCGTCACCGTCATCCCGCGCGTGATGCTCCCCCGCGTCTCCACCCCGACGAAGCACTCCGCTGACGTGCACAGCGAGTCGTCGGCGGCATAGACGACGGCCAGCGGGTCGTGGAGCGCCGCGCCCCGGCCACCGGAGTAGCGGGCGACGAGCGGCAGGTACCGGCCGATGACGTCGGCGAACAGCACGGCGCCCGGCGACCCGAGGGCCCTCGCCTGGCCCAGCTCGTCGGCCGTGATGTACGCCTCGTGCGTCACGTCGAGCGGGCAGAGCCAGAACGGCACCCCGCTGGTGAAGACGCGCTGCGCGGCCTCCGGGTAGACGTAGACGTTGAACTCGGCCGCCGGCGTGGTGTTCCCCGCCAGGAACGCCCCGCCCATGACGACGACCCGCCGCAGCCGCTCGCCCAGTTCCGGGTACGTCGCCAGGGCGACGGCCACGTTCGTGAGGGGTCCGGTCGCGACGACGTCGATCGGCTGGTCGCTCGACGCCGCGACGTCGCGCATCACCTGCCACGCCGGGCGGCCGTCGGCGACCCTGCTCGACGTCGGCAGCTCGACGCCCAGCAGGCCGTCCGTGCCATGGATCTCCGCCGCCGTGACCAGGTCGGCCACCAGAGGCTTCGCGGCCCCGCGCGCCACGGGCACGTCCCACCCGAGCAGCCCGACGACGTCGAGCGCGTTGCGGGTCGCCTGCTCGACGTCGACGTTCCCCGCCACCGTGGTGACGGCCGCGACGTCGAGGTCGCCGCGCTGCGCCAGCGCGTGCGCGAGCACCAGGGCGGCGACGTCGTCCGTGCCCGGGTCGCAGTCGACGATGACGGGGACGCCCATCAGCCCCTCCCGTAGTGCGCGACGGCGTCGACCAGAAGGTCGACGTAGGCCTGGCGGTCGATCCCCAGAGCGACCCGCGCGTTCGGCAGCTCCCCGCTGGCCCCGAACACGTCGCCGACCGTGGCCCCCCGCGAGTACTCGCCCGTCGTCTCGACCTGCACGTACAGGGGCTGGACCTCGAGGATCTCGGGGTGCGTGAGCGCCACCACCGCGACCGGGTCGTGGACCGGGGCGCCCGCGTAGCCGAGGTCGCGGTGGTAGGCGAAGAAGAACTCGAGCCAGTCCGCGACGATCCCGGCGAGCGGGGTGCCGACGGCCCGCACGCGCTCGAAGTCCGCGGGGAGCACGTACGCCTTCTCGGTGACGTCGAGCCCGGCCATCAGGATCGGCAGCCCCGAGGTGAACACGACCTGCGCCGCCTCGGGGTCGACCAGGATGTTGAACTCCGCGGCGGGCGTCCAGTTGCCTGAGTGGATCCCGCCGCCCATGAGCGAGATGCCCGCGATCCGGGCCTTGAGCTCCGGGTGGGCGAGCAGCAGCGTCGCGACGTTCGTGAGCGGGCCCGTCGGCACCAGCCACACGGGCTCGGCGCTCTCGCGCAGCAGGTGGGCCATGAGCTCGGCGCCGGGGCGGGCGTCGAGGTCGACGGCAGCCTCCGGGAGCGCGGGGCCGTCAAGTCCCGACGTCCCGTGCACCGAGTGCGCGACGATCGCCTGGGCGACGAGAGGACGGGCGGCCCCCTGCGCGAGCGGCACCCCGCCGACTCCCAGCAGCGTCACGATCCGCCGCATGTTGTGGGTGGTGTTCTCCAGGCTGGCGTTGCCGGCGACCGAGACGATCCCGCGCACGTCGAGCTCCGGGGAGGCGAAGGCGAGCAGCCAGGCGATGGCGTCGTCGTGCCCGGGGTCGCCGTCGAGGATGACCGGGATCATCGGCTCACCTCCGGGAGCGTGTCGCCGGCATCCGGGTAGGAGGGCTGGGCGCCGGCGCCGGTCACGGCATAGGCCCCGACGCGGACCGCGTGCCGCGCCGCGTGGACCAGGCCCTCGCCCTCGGCGAGCCGGGCCGCGAGGGCGCCGACGAACGCATCGCCCGCCCCGGTGGTGTCGCGCGCCTCGACCTGCGGCGCCGGCACGGTGACCGGGTCTCGGCCACCCTCGGCCACGAGCGCACCCTGGGCGCCGAGCGTGAGCACGACCGACCGCACCCCGGCCCCGACGAGCGCCCGCACGACGCCGGCGTCGTCGGCCGGGGCGTCGCTCGTGAGCAGCGCCAGCGCGCCGAAGGCCTCGTGCTCGTTGACCACGAGCGGGTCCGCGAGCCGCACGACGTCGGGGTGCAGCTCCCGGCTCGGCGCGAGGTTGAGCAGCACCCTCCCCCGCGCCGCCCGCGCCGCGGCCTCGACGCCGTCGCGCGGGATCTCGCACTGCAGCACCACGACGTCGGCCTCGGCGACGAGCTGCTGCCGGCCTGCCACGGCCGCGGCCCCGACCGACCCGTTGGCGCCGGGCACCACCACGATGGTGTTCTCCCCCGCGTCATCGACGGTGATCAGGGCGATACCCGTCGGCCCGGGCACCAGAGCGACGGCCGACGTGTTGACCCCGGCGGCCAGCAGCCCCGACATCGCGGTGCCGGCGAACGCGTCGTCCCCCACGGCGCCCACCAGGGCGACGTCTCCCCCGAGCCGCGCGGCCGCGACCGCCTGGTTCGACCCCTTGCCCCCGGGCAGCACCTCCAGGTCCGACCCGAGCACCGTCTCGCCAGGACGCGGGTGTCGCGCGGTGCGCGCGACCAGGTCGGCGTTGACGGAGCCGACGACGACGATACGGGCCACGCGCCCAGCATGCCGTGCCGAGGGGCCCCCGGCAGCCCGGGCCGCTATCTCGCGGGCGAGCGCTCTATCTCGCGAGATAGAGCTCCGGGCCGCAAGATAGAACGCTCGCCCGCGAGATAGAACACGAGCACACGCACGAAGGCCCCGGCTCCCTTGCGGGAACCGGGGCCTTCGCAGCTGATCAGATCAGCAAGCCATCAGCACAAGATCACTTGATGATCTTGGTGACACGGCCGGAGCCGACGGTGCGGCCACCCTCACGGATGGCGAAGCCGAGGCCCTCCTCCATGGCGATGGGCTGGATGAGCTGGACCGTCATCTCGGTGTTGTCGCCGGGCATGACCATCTCGGTGCCCTCGGGCAGCGTGATGACGCCGGTGACGTCCGTCGTGCGGAAGTAGAACTGCGGACGGTAGTTCGAGTAGAACGGGTTGTGACGGCCGCCCTCGTCCTTGCCCAGGATGTAGACCTGAGCCTCGAAGTCGGTGTGCGGGGTGATCGAACCCGGCTTCACGACGACCTGGCCACGCTCGACGTCCTCGCGCTTGATGCCGCGCAGGAGCAGACCGGTGTTGTCACCAGCCTGAGCCTGGTCCATCGACTTGTGGAACGTCTCGATGCCCGTGACGGTCGTCTTCTGCGGGTTGCGGATGCCGACGATCTCGACCTCGGAGTTGACGTTCAGCGCGCCACGCTCGACCTTGCCGGTGACGACGGTGCCACGACCGGTGATCGTGAAGACGTCCTCGATCGGCATGAGGAAGGGCTTGTCGAGGTCACGCACCGGCTCGGGGACGTTGTCGTCCACGGTCTGCATGAGCTCGAGGATCTTCTCCTGCCACTCGGGGTCACCCTCGAGGGCCTTGAGCGCCGAGACGCGCACGATCGGGCCGTCGAAGCCCTGGTCGCCGAGCAGCTCCGCGACCTCCATCTCGACGAGCTCGAGGATCTCCTCGTCGTCGACCATGTCCGTCTTGTTCAGCGCGACGAGCATGTAGGGAACGCCGACCTGCTTGGCAAGAAGAACGTGCTCACGCGTCTGGGCCATCGGGCCGTCGGTGGCGGCGACCACGAGGATGGCGCCGTCCATCTGGGCAGCACCCGTGATCATGTTCTTGATGTAGTCGGCGTGACCGGGGGCGTCGACGTGCGCGTAGTGACGGTTCGGCGTCTCGTACTCGATGTGCGAGATGTTGATCGTGATGCCGCGCTGCTTCTCCTCGGGCGCCTTGTCAATGCCGTCGAAGTCGACGACCTGGTTGGCGAGGTAGCCCTCCGACGCCGGGTACTTCTCGGCGAGGGTCTTGGAGATGGCAGCGGTCAGCGTCGTCTTGCCGTGGTCGACGTGTCCGATGGTGCCGATGTTGACGTGCGGCTTGGTCCGCTCGAACTTGGCCTTAGCCACTGGGGTCCTCCTGGGACTGGGTAGATGTTCCCGAACGTTGCGAGACTCGGCTTTGAAGCCTACCTCCCGCGGGGCGACGGGGATTTCCTACAGGTTGATGGTGAAGCAGGTCGACCTGTGGGGACTCACTCGCCCCGGGTCTTCTTGATGATCTCGTCAGCGACGTTGCGAGGAACCTCGGCGTAGCTGTCGAACTGCATCGAGTACACCGCACGACCCTGGGTCTTCGACCGCAGGTCGCCGATGTAACCGAACATCTCGCTCAGCGGCACCAGGGCGCGGACGACCTTGACGCCGGTCGCGTCCTCCATGGACTGGATCATGCCACGGCGGGAGTTGATGTCTCCGATCACGTCGCCCATGTACTCCTCGGGCGTACGGACCTCGACGGCCATGACCGGCTCGAGCAGAGCCGGGTCGGCGCGCTTGACGCCCTCCTTGAGGACCATCGAGCCGGCGATCTTGAACGCCATCTCGGAGGAGTCGACCTCGTGGTAGGCGCCGTCGAGCAGCGTGGCCTTGACACCGACGAGCGGGAAGCCCGCCAGCACACCCTGCTGCAGAGCGGCCTGGATACCGGCGTCGACCGACGGGATGTACTCGCGCGGGATGCGGCCACCGGTGACGGCGTTGTTGAACTCGTAGAGCTCGCCCTCGGTCGTGTCCAGCGGCTCGAAGCTCACCTGGACCTTCGCGAACTGGCCCGAACCACCGGTCTGCTTCTTGTGCGTGTACTCGACCTTCTCCACCGCACGGCGGATGGTCTCGCGGTACGCGACCTGAGGCTTGCCGACGTTCGCCTCGACCTTGAACTCGCGACGCATGCGGTCGACGAGGATGTCGAGGTGGAGCTCGCCCATGCCGCCGATGACGGTCTGGCCGGTCTCCTCGTCCAGCTTGACGCGGAAGGTCGGGTCCTCCTCGGCGAGCTTCTGGATCGCCGTCGAGAGCTTCTCCTGGTCGGCCTTCGTCTTGGGCTCGATGGCCACGTCGATGACCGGCTCGGGGAAGGTCATCGACTCGAGGATCACCTGGGCGTTCGAGTCGCACAGGGTGTCACCGGTGGTGACGTCCTTGAGGCCGATGAACGCGTAGATGTGGCCGGCCGACGCCTCGTCGACAGGGTTCTCCTTGTTGGCGTGCATCTGGAAGATCTTCCCGATGCGCTCCTTCTTGCCCTTGGTCGAGTTCACGACCTGGGCGCCCTGCACGACCTTGCCCGAGTAGACACGGATGAAGGTCAGCTTGCCGAAGAACGGGTGCGCGGCGATCTTGAACGCGAGGGCCGAGAACGGCTCCGCGGCGTCGGGGTGACGCTCGACGATGATCTCCGGGTCCTTGACGTCGTGGCCCTTGATGGCCGGGACGTCGAGGGGCGACGGGAGGTAGTCGACGACGGCGTCGAGCATGGGCTGGACGCCCTTGTTCTTGAACGCCGAGCCGCACAGGACCGGGAAGGCCTCGCCGGCGACGGTGAGCTTGCGGATGCCGGCCTTGATCTCGGCGACCGTCAGGTCCTCGCCACCGAGGAACTTCTCGAGCAGCTCGTCGTCGGTCTCGGCGACGGCCTCGAGGAGCTCGGCGTGGTACTGCTCGGCCTTCTCCTGGAGGTCGGCCGGGATCTCCTCGACCGTGTACTCGGCGCCCATCTTGGTCTCGCCGCGCCACACGATCGCGCGCATCTCGACCAGGTCGACGACGCCCTCGAAGTCGTTCTCGGCACCGATCGGCAGCTGGATGACCAGCGGACGGGCCTTGAGGCGGTTCACGATCGTGTCGACCGTGTAGTAGAAGTCGGCACCCAGCTTGTCCATCTTGTTGACGAAGCAGATGCGGGGGACCTCGTACTTGTCCGCCTGACGCCACACGGTCTCGGACTGGGGCTCCACGCCCTCCTTGCCGTCGAAGACGGCGACGGCACCGTCGAGGACGCGCAGCGAGCGCTCCACCTCGACCGTGAAGTCCACGTGACCCGGGGTGTCGATGATGTTGATCTGGTTCTTGTTCCAGAAGGCGGTCACAGCAGCGGACGTGATCGTGATGCCACGCTCCTGCTCCTGCTCCATCCAGTCGGTGGTCGACGCGCCGTCGTGCGTCTCACCGATCTTGTAGTTGACGCCCGTGTAGAACAGGATTCGCTCGGTCGTCGTCGTCTTGCCGGCATCGATGTGCGCCATGATGCCGATGTTCCGGACCTTGTTGAGGTCGGTCAGCACGTCAAGTGCCACGGGGTTCCCCTTGTTTGTGGAGGGCGGGACGCCTGCGGCCCCGGGGGGTGTGCACCCCCCAGGGCCGACGAGCGATTACCAGCGGTAGTGAGCGAACGCGCGGTTCGACTCGGCCATCTTGTGCATGTCCTCGCGGCGCTTGACCGCGGCACCGAGGCCGTTCGAGGCGTCGAGGATCTCGTTCATGAGACGCTCGGTCATCGTCTTCTCACGACGGGCGCGCGAGAAGTCGGTCAGCCAGCGCAGGGCCAGCGTCGTGGAACGCGTGGGGCGCACCTCGACCGGGACCTGGTAGGTCGCGCCACCGACGCGGCGGCTGCGGACCTCGAGGGCCGGGCGGACGTTCTCCAGCGCGCGCTTGAGCACGACGACGGGGTCCTGGTCGGTCTTCGCACGAACGCCCTCGAGGGCGCTGTAGACGATGGCCTCGGCCGTGGACTTCTTGCCGTCCAGCAGGATCTTGTTGATCAGCTGGGTGACGACGGGGGACCCGTAGACCGGGTCGGCGATGAGCGGCCGCTTGGGGGCCGGACCCTTACGAGGCATCAGGCCTTCTCCTTCTTGGCGCCGTAGCGGCTGCGAGCCTGCTTGCGGTTCTTCACACCCTGCGTGTCGAGCGCGCCGCGGACGATCTTGTAACGGACACCCGGGAGGTCCTTCACACGGCCGCCGCGCACGAGCACGATGGAGTGCTCCTGGAGGTTGTGGCCGACGCCGGGGATGTACGCGGTCACCTCGATGCCGGAGGAGAGCTTCACACGCGCAACCTTGCGGAGCGCCGAGTTCGGCTTCTTGGGGGTGGTGGTGTACACACGGGTGCACACGCCGCGCCGCTGCGGGGAACCCTTGAGCGCGGGAGTCTTCGACTTCCCCGGCTTCGTGGTCCGGCCCTTGCGGACGAGCTGCTGGATCGTAGGCACTACGTCTCCGTCGTCTTCTGTGAGCTCACGGAGACCGGCCGGCCTCCGCCTGTGGGTATAAGGCTGTGCGTGCCGACAGCAGGCGGCACGCAGTCCTCATGGAGGGACCGCAGCGCCACTTACCACCGGCTCGATGGCCCGGACCCGCCGCAGCTGTCCGGCAGGACGCCGTCGGGCGGGATCTCGGGATGCCCCTGCACTCACATCGCGACGCTCCCCGGAGGGCGCGCGCACGACGGCACGGGCACGGTCGTCAAGACTACCCGGCCCGCCGCGGATCACCAAAGCCGCTGGCTGTGAGGTGCGTCGCGCGCCGGGCAGGGGGACGCCCCCGCCACCGCGGTGCGGTGACGGGGGCGTCCGGGAGAGAGATCAGCGGAGCTAGGGGTCCCCGCGGGTCCCCGCAGCGAAGCGAGGAGACCCGTGGGGTCTAGCGGAAGTCGCCGAAGTCCAGGTCCTCCAGCGGGATCGCCTCGCCCGAGCCCATGCCGAGCGTCGGGAAGTCGATCTCGTCGTAGCCGAAGCTCGGGTAGAGCTCGGCCTTGGCCTGCTCGGTGGGCTCGACCTCGATGTCCCGGTACCGGGACAGGCCCGTGCCGGCGGGGATGAGCTTACCGATGATGACGTTCTCCTTGAGGCCCAGCAGCGGGTCCCGACGGCCGCTCATGGCCGCCTCGGTGAGCACGCGGGTCGTCTCCTGGAAGGAGGCGGCCGAGAGCCACGAGTCGGTGGCGAGCGACGCCTTGGTGATGCCCATGAGCTCCGGACGGCCCGAGGCGGGCTGGTGACCCTCCGCCACCGCGGCGCGGTTGGCGTCCTCGAAGCGCGTGCGCTCCGCGAGCTCGCCCGGGAGCAACGTGGTCTCGCCCGAGTCCAGCACGGTCACGCGACGCAGCATCTGCCGCACGATGACCTCGATGTGCTTGTCGTGGATGTCCACGCCCTGGCTGCGGTAGGTCTCCTGGACCTCGTCCACCAGGTGCTTCTGCGCGGCGCGCGGGCCCAGGATGCGCAGGACCTTCTTCGGGTCCACGGCGCCCAGGACCAGCTGGGTGCCGACCTGCACGTGCTGGCCGTCCTCGATGAGGAGGCGCGCACGCTTCGACACCTGGTAACGCAGCTCCTCGGAGCCGTCGTCGGGCGTGAGGACCAGGATGCGCGAGCGCTCCATGTCCTCGATGGCGATGCGGCCCGTGTACTCCGCGATGGGCGCCTCACCCTTGGGGGTGCGGGCCTCGAAGAGCTCGGTCACGCGGGGAAGACCCTGCGTGATGTCCTCGGCCGAGGCGACACCACCGGTGTGGAAGGTACGCATGGTCAGCTGCGTGCCCGGCTCACCGATGGACTGCGCCGCGATGATGCCGACGGCCTCGCCGATGTCCACGAGCTTGCCCGTGGCCAGCGAGCGGCCGTAGCACTTGGCGCACGTGCCGACGCGGGACTCGCAGGTGAGCACGGAGCGCACCTTCACGGTCTCGATGCCGGCCGCCAGGATGGCCTCGATCTCCGCGTCGCCCGCGTCCTCGCCGCCCCGGGCGACGACGTTGCCGTCGGCGTCCAGGACGTCCACGGCCAGCGTGCGGGCGTAGATCGACGTCTCCACGCGGGGGTGCGGCACCAGCTGGTCGCCGATGCGCTCGCCCACGGGCAGGTTCAGGCCACGCTGCGTGCCGCAGTCGTCCTCGCGGATGATGACGTCCTGCGAGACGTCCACCAGACGACGGGTCAGGTAGCCCGAGTCCGCCGTACGGAGGGCCGTGTCGGCCAGACCCTTACGGGCACCGTGCGAGGCGATGAAGTACTCGAGGACGGACAGGCCCTCGCGGTAGTTGGACTTGATCGGGCGGGGGATGATCTCGCCCTTCGGGTTCGCCACGAGGCCGCGCATACCGGCGATCTGGCGGACCTGCATCCAGTTACCACGGGCACCCGACGACACCATGCGGTACAGGGTGTTGCGGGCGTTGCCCTCGAGGTTCTCGCGCATGACCTTGGCGACCGTGTCGGTGGCCTGGGTCCAGATCTCGATGAGCTCCTGACGGCGCTCGTCGTCGGTGATCAGACCGCGGTCGAACTGCTGCTGCACCTTGAGCGCACGCTGCTCGTGCTCGTCGAGGATCTCGTCCTTGACCGCCGGCATGGCGACGTCGGAGATCGCGATCGTGACGCCCGAGCGGGTCGCCCACTTGTAGCCGGCGTCCTTGAGCGCGTCGAGCGCCGCGGCCACCTCCACCTTCGGGTACGACTCGGCGAGGTCGTTGACGATCGTCGAGAGCTCCTTCTTGCCGACCACGCCGTTCTGGAACGGGTAGTCGACCGGGAGGGCCTCGTTGAAGATCGTGCGGCCGAGCGTCGTCTCGAACAGCATCGGGACGTCCGGCTCCCAGCCCTCGGGCTCCTTGCCGGGCTCGAAGACGACGTCGGACATGCGGATCTTGACCTGGGCGTTGATGTCCAGGTCACCACGGTCCATGGCCATGATCGCCTCGGCCTGCGACGAGAACACGCGGCCCTCGCCCGTGGCACCGGGGCGGTCGGAGGTCAGGTGGTGCAGACCGATGATCATGTCCTGCGAGGGCATGGTCACCGGGCGGCCGTCCGACGGCTTCAGGATGTTGTTGCTCGAGAGCATGAGGATGCGGGCCTCGGCCTGCGCCTCGGCGCTCAGGGGCAGGTGCACGGCCATCTGGTCGCCGTCGAAGTCCGCGTTGAACGCGGCGCACACGAGCGGGTGCAGGTGGATGGCCTTGCCCTCGACGAGCTGCGGCTCGAACGCCTGGATGCCCAGACGGTGCAGGGTGGGTGCACGGTTGAGCAGCACGGGGTGCTCGGTGATGACCTCCTCGAGCACGTCCCACACGACCGAGCGCGTGCGCTCGACCATGCGCTTGGCCGACTTGATGTTCTGCGCGTGGTTGAGCTCCACGAGGCGCTTCATCACGAACGGCTTGAACAGCTCGAGCGCCATCTGCTTGGGCAGACCGCACTGGTGCAGCTTCAGGGTCGGGCCGACCACGATGACCGAACGGCCCGAGTAGTCGACGCGCTTGCCGAGCAGGTTCTGGCGGAAACGACCCTGCTTGCCCTTGAGCATGTCGGAGATCGACTTGAGCGGGCGGTTGCCCGGGCCGGTCACCGGGCGGCCGCGACGGCCGTTGTCGAACAGCGAGTCGACGGCCTCCTGGAGCATGCGCTTCTCGTTGTTCACGATGATCTCGGGGGCACCGAGGTCGAGCAGCCGCTTCAGGCGGTTGTTGCGGTTGATGACGCGGCGGTACAGGTCGTTGAGGTCCGACGTCGCGAAGCGGCCACCGTCGAGCTGCACCATCGGGCGCAGGTCCGGCGGGATGACCGGGACGGCGTCGAGCACCATCGCCGTGGGCGAGTTCGACGTCGTGAGGAACGCGTTGACCACCTTGAGGCGCTTGAGGGCGCGGGTCTTGCGCTGGCCCTTGCCCGTGCGGATGATCTCGCGCAGGTTCTCGGCCTCGGCGTCCAGGTCGAAGCTCTCGAGGCGCTTCTGGATCGCGGCAGCACCCATCGAGCCCTCGAAGTACGGGCCGAAGCGGTCCTGCAGCGAGCGGTACAGCATCTCGTCGCCCTCGAGGTCGGCGACCTTGAGGTTCTTGAAGCGGTCCCAGACCGTCTCGAGGCGCTCGATCTCGGCGTCCGCGCGCTTGCGCAGGTTCGCCATCTCGCGCTCCGCGGCGTCGCGCACCTTGCGGCGAGCGTCGGCCTTGGCACCCTCGGCCTCGAGCTCGGCGAGGTCCTGCTCGAGCTTCGTGGCGCGGGCGTTGATGTCGTTGTCGCGGCGGTCCGCGATCTCCTTCTTCTCCAGGTCGATCTCGTTCTGGAGGCGCGGGAGGTCCTCGTGCCGGCCCTCGTCGTCGACCCACGTGATCATGTAGGCCGCGAAGTAGATGACCTTCTCCAGGTCCTTCGGGGCGAGGTCGAGCAGGTAGCCCAGACGCGAGGGCACACCCTTGAAGAACCAGATGTGCGTGACAGGCGCGGCCAGCTCGATGTGGCCCATGCGCTCACGGCGAACCTTGGAACGCGTGACCTCGACACCGCAGCGCTCGCAGACGATGCCCTTGAAGCGCACGCGCTTGTACTTGCCGCAGTAGCACTCCCAGTCGCGAGTCGGGCCGAAGATCTTCTCGCAGAAGAGGCCGTCCTTCTCGGGCTTGAGCGTGCGGTAGTTGATGGTCTCGGGCTTCTTGACCTCACCGTGCGACCAGGCACGGATGTCGTCGGCCGTTGCGAGGCCGATACGCAGCTCGTCGAAGACGTTGACGTCGAGCAAGGTATTCCTACTTCCCTTGTGGCTCTTGAAAGATTGTCTTTGTCAGCGTTGAGCTGAGATCAGATCTCGTCGATCGAGGACGCGGCGTTGGGGCGGCGCGACAGGTCGATGCCGAGCTCCTCCGCAGCGCGGTACACCTCGTCGTCGGACTCGCGCATCTCGATGGACGAGCCGTCCGAGGACAGCACCTCCACGTTCAGGCAGAGCGACTGCATCTCCTTGAGGAGCACCTTGAAGGACTCCGGGATGCCCGAGTCGGGGATGTTCTCGCCCTTGACGATGGCCTCGTAGACCTTCACGCGGCCGGGGACGTCGTCGGACTTGATGGTCAGGAGCTCCTGGAGCGTGTAGGCAGCGCCGTACGCCTCGAGGGCCCAGACCTCCATCTCGCCGAAGCGCTGGCCACCGAACTGCGCCTTACCACCGAGCGGCTGCTGGGTGATCATCGAGTACGGGCCGGTCGAGCGCGCGTGGATCTTGTCGTCGACCAGGTGGTGCAGCTTGAGGATGTACATGTAGCCGACCGAGACCGGGTCCGGGAACGGCTCGCCCGAGCGGCCGTCGAACAGGCGCGCCTTGCCGTCCTCGCCGACCATGCGGTCGCCGTCACGGTTGGGCAGCGTCGTCGACAGCAGGCCGCGCAGGCCCTGCTCCTCGAGGCCGTCGAAGACGGGCGTCGCGACGGGGCTGAACGGAGCAGCCTTCTTCGCGATGTCCGGGACGTGGTCGAGCCACTCGGCCGACTGGTCCTCCGCCAGGTCGGTGTCCCAGCCACGGCTGGCGACCCAGCCGAGGTGCGTCTCGAGCACCTGGCCGACGTTCATACGACCGGGGACGCCGAGCGGGTTGAGCACGACGTCGACGGGCGTGCCGTCGGGGAGGAACGGCATGTCCTCCTGCGGCAGGATCTTCGAGATGACGCCCTTGTTGCCGTGACGGCCGGCGAGCTTGTCGCCCACCGTGATCTTGCGGCGCTGGGCGATGTACACGCGGACCAGCTGGTTCACGCCGGCGGGCAGCTCGTCGCCGTCCTCGCGGTTGAACTCGCGCACGCCGATGACCGTGCCGGACTCGCCGTGGGGCACCTTGAGCGAGGTGTCGCGCACCTCGCGGGCCTTCTCGCCGAAGATGGCGCGCAGCAGGCGCTCCTCCGGGGTCAGCTCGGTCTCGCCCTTCGGGGTGACCTTGCCGACCAGCACGTCGCCGGCGCCGACCTCGGCACCGATGCGGATGATGCCGCGCTCGTCGAGGTCCGCCAGGACGTCCTCGGAGACGTTCGGGATGTCCCGCGTGATCTCCTCCGGGCCCAGCTTCGTGTCGCGGGCGTCGACCTCGTGCTCCTCGATGTGGATCGAGGAGAGGACGTCGTCCTCGATGAGGCGCTGCGACAGGATGATCGCGTCCTCGTAGTTGTGGCCCTCCCACGACATGAACGCCACGAGCAGGTTGCGGCCGAGCGCGAGCTCGCCCTCGTCCGTCGCGGGGCCGTCGGCCAGGACCGAGCCCGGCTCGACGCGCTGGCCCTCGTCCACGATCACGCGCTGGTTGTAGGACGTGCCCTGGTTGGAACGCACGAACTTCGAGATGCGGTACGACGACGTGGTCGCGTCGTCGTTCGCGACGAGCACCAGGTCGGCCGACACCTCGGTGACGACGCCGGCCTTGGTGGCCACGACGACGTCGCCGGCGTCGACGGCCGCACGGCGCTCCATGCCGGTGCCGACGAGCGGCATCTCGGAGCGCACCAGCGGCACCGCCTGGCGCTGCATGTTGGCACCCATGAGGGCGCGGTTGGCGTCGTCGTGCTCGAGGAACGGGATGAGCGCGGTCGCGACCGACACCATCTGGCGCGGGGAGACGTCGATGTAGTCGACCTCGCCGACCGGCACGTCGGACGTCTCGCCGCCCTTGACGCGCACGAGCACGCGGGGCTCGGCGAAGTGGTTCGTCTCGGTGATCGGCGTGTTCGCCTGGGCGATGACGTAGCGGTCCTCGTCGTCGGCCGTGAGGTAGTCGATCTGGTCGCTGATCTGACCGTCGACGACCTTGCGGTACGGCGTCTCGATGAAGCCGAACGGGTTGATGCGGCCGAACGAGGCGAGCGAGCCGATCAGACCGATGTTCGGACCCTCAGGGGTCTCGATCGGGCACATGCGGCCGTAGTGCGACGGGTGGACGTCACGGACCTCCATGCCGGCGCGGTCGCGCGACAGACCACCCGGGCCGAGGGCGTTCAGACGACGCTTGTGCGTCAGGCCCGCGAGCGGGTTGTTCTGGTCCATGAACTGCGACAGCTGCGAGGTGCCGAAGAACTCGCGGATCGACGCCACCACGGGGCGGATGTTGATCAGCGTCTGCGGCGTGATGGCCTCGACGTCCTGCGTCGTCATGCGCTCGCGGACCACGCGCTCCATGCGGGACAGGCCCGTGCGCACCTGGTTCTGGATGAGCTCGCCGACGGCGCGGATGCGGCGGTTGCCGAAGTGGTCGATGTCGTCGGTCTCGACGCGCACCTCGACGGCCTCGCCGTTGCGCGAGCCGGCCAGGGTGACGACGTCGGCGTGCAGGGCGGCGAGGTACTTGATCGTCGCGACGACGTCGGAGCGCGACAGCGTCGAGTCGGTGAGCGGGGCGTCCACGCCGAGCTTCTTCGACACCTTGTAGCGGCCGACCTTCGCGAGGTCGTAGCGCTTCGGGTTGAAGTAGAAGTTCTCGAGCAGCGCGCGGCCGGCCTCGACCGTGGGCGGCTCGCCCGGGCGGATCTTGCGGTACAGGTCGACCAGGGCCTCGTCCTCGGTGTGGACGTGGTCCTTCTCCAGCGTGTCGAGCACGGCCGGGAACTGGGCGAACTCCTCGCGGATCTCCGCCTCCGTCATGCCGAGGGCCTTGAGGAGCACGGTCACCGACTGCTTGCGCTTGCGGTCGACGCGCACGCCGACGGCGTCGCGCTTGTCGATCTCGAACTCGAGCCAGGCACCGCGCGACGGGATGATCTTGGCCGAGAAGATGTCCTTGTCGGACGTCTTGTCGGGGGTGCGCTCGAAGTACACGCCGGGCGAACGGACGAGCTGCGAGACGACGACGCGCTCGGTGCCGTTGATGATGAAGGTGCCGCGCGGGGTCATGAGCGGGAAGTCGCCCATGAAGACCGTCTGCGACTTGATCTCGCCGGTGGTGTAGTTCACGAACTCCGCGGTGACGAAGAGCGGCGCGGCGTAGGTGAAGTCCTTCTCCTTGCACTCGTCGGCCGTGTACTTCGGCGGCTCGAAGCGGTGGTTCGAGAAGGACAGCGACATCGACTGCCCGAAGTCCTCGATCGGCGAGATCTCCTCGAAGATCTCCTCGAGGCCGGACGTCGCCGGGACCGCCTGCGAGGCGGCGGCGACGCGCGCCTGCCAGGCCTCGTTGCCCAGGAGCCAGTCGAAGCTCTCGGTCTGCAGGCCGAGAAGGTCAGGGACCTCCAGCGGCTCGTAGATCTTGGCGAAAGAGACGCGGCGGGAGGCGGTGCGGTTCGCGATAGCGTCGGCGGAGGGAGCAGAAGGGGTGCGCGAGGCAGCCAAGAGGGGTCCTTCCCTGCAGTTCGATGGCACGCTGTACGCTTCGTGCACCGAACGGGCCGCCTTCCGCGCGACGGACGTCACAGCCGTACCCACAGAGACGTGGGGACAGAGACGGGGATCCGACGGGGTTCGGGGATGGCGGCGAGGGCACACGCGAGCGCAAAGCGCTAGCATAGCCGACCGGACTAAACGTGTCCAACGCGCGCAGGCACGCCGAAGGACGCCAAGCCAGGCCGGTCGTTGTCGGTACGGGGTTCTGTGCGACGAATCACACGGTTCCCTGGGACCGGGAGGTGCGAGGCGTTGTCTCGGTGGCCGCCATATGCCGCCCAAGAACAGCGGTGCGGGGAAGTCTACGCCTCCCGGCGACGACAAGGCCCTGTCCCCACCCGTCGGGTGGAGGACAGGGCCTCGTCAGTGAGTCAGTGAGGTGCGGCTAGGCCGCACGGATCACTTGAGCTCGACGGTCGCGCCGGCGCCCTCGAGCTGAGCCTTCGCCTTCTCGGCGGTCTCCTTGTTGACGGCCTCGAGAACGGGCTTGGGGGCGCCGTCCACGAGGTCCTTGGCCTCCTTGAGGCCGAGCGACGTGAGCGCGCGCACCTCCTTGATGACCTGGATCTTCTTGTCGCCGGCGGCGGTGAGGATGACGTCGAACTCGTCCTTCTCCTCGACCTCCTCGGCGGCGGCGGCCGGGCCGGCGGCCACGGCGACAGCGGCCGGGGCGGCGGCGGTGACGTCGAAGGTCTCCTCGAAGATCTTCACGAAGTCGGAGAGCTCGATCAGGGTCATGCCCTTGAACTGCTCGATGAGCTCCTCGTTGGTGAGCTTCGCCATGATGGCGTTCCTTCCTTCAAAGCTTCTTGGCTGGACGCCGGTCAGAAGCGTGGGGTTGTGGGTGTGCTGCACGATCCGCGGGAGCGGATCAGGCAGCGGCTTCCTGCTTCTGACGCAGGGCGTCGATGACGCGAGCGACCTGGGCGGGCTTCGCGGTGAAGGCGTAGGCAGCCTGGCTGATCTTTGCCTTCATCGCGCCGGCCGCCTTGGCCAGCAGAACCTCGCGGGACTCGAGGTCCGCGAGCTTCGTGATCTCCGCAGCGGTCAGGCCGCGCCCGTCGAGGACACCGCCCTTGATGATCAGTGCGGGGTTGGCCTTGGCGAAGTCACGCAGCGCCTTCGCGGACTCGACCGGGTCTCCGGTCACGAACGCGATGGCGGACGGGCCCTTGAGGTCGGCGTCGAGACCCTCGACACCCGCCTCCTTGGCCGCAATCTGGGTGAGCGTGTTCTTCACCACGGCGTAGGTTGCGTTGCCGCCGAGCGCGCGACGCAGCTCCTTGAGCTGCTTCACGGTGAGCCCGCGGTACTCGGTCAGCACGGCCGCGTTGGACTCGCGGAACTTGTCCGCGACCTCTGCGACAGCGGCTGCCTTGTCCGGCCTCGCCATGGCAATCCTTCCGATGGTGGTCCCGCCGGCTCCAGGATGGCGAAGCCCGGAAACGAAAGGAGCCCCGGCGCAGGCGCACCGGGGCTCTCAAGAGCTGACGAGTGTCACCTGCGCAGGCCCCCGCATCTCAGCGGGACTTCGGTCAGCGACCACCCTCGAGGAGGGCAGCCGGAGACGACCGGCGGTCTTGGGTTACCCGTGAAGCGTACACGGCGTGCCGCGGGAGACGAAACCGACGGGGCGCGATCCGCGTCACAGCACGAGCGGGCCGAAGCAGACGAGCGGGACGGGCTCCCGCTCCGCGGCGGTCGCGGCGGCGAGCGCCGCGCCGGGCGGCAGGCCGTCGCGCAGGCCACCGTGCAGGCGGGGCATGACGCGGACGGCGACGTCGTCGCGCAGCGGGGCGACCGCCGCGACCACCGCGCGGGCCCCGTGACGCAGCAGCACGCTCGCGAAGCCGAGGGCCTCGCCGCCGACGTCGGACGTGGACAGGCCCAGCTCGCAGGCCGAGAGGACCACCACCGCACCCGTGAGGTCGACGCCGTCGAGCTCGTGGGCGAACAGCGGGCCGTCGGCGAGCCGCAGCGACGAGAACAGCGCGTTGTCGCGCGAGTGGCCGCCGTGCGCAGCGAGGTGCACCACGGCCGCCTTGCCGAGCGCATCGACGGCGGCGGCGGCCGTCGCGTCGTCGTCGGTCAGCAGGCGGGCCCCCGCCCAGGTCGCGGCCACGGCGCCGGCCTCCCCCGACCCGCCGTCCGTGCCCGGCCCGGCGAGGACGACGACGCCGCCCGGACGCCCGACCCCGGCGTCGGCGAGGCCGCGGCGCAGGTCGACGCGGTCGGCCACCCACGTGCTGTGCTCGGCGCGGGACGGCACCGACGACCAGGGCAGCGTGAGTAGGCGCCCCCGGGCCGCGACGAGCAGGTCCTGCTCCACTCCCAGCGGGGTGACCAGGAGGTCGTCGAGCCGGGCGAGGGCGCGCGTGAGCGAGCTGGACGCTGCCGCACGCAGCGGCGCGGGAATGAGCTCGTTCGCGACGATCGCGAGGTCGGCGTGCGCCCGGTGCGCCAGCTCGATCACCTCGTCCCGCTGGGCCAGCCGGTGCAGGGTCTGGCCTCGGACGTCGGAGCGGACGGCCAGCACCTCGCCACCCATCGAGACGTACGAGGCGACCACGGGCGCGCCGCGGTCGGACTCGTCGAGCTCGCGCAGCGCCGCCGTGAGCATGCGCACCGTGGCGGGCTCGACCGGGCGGCGTGCGCCCTCGACCTGCCAGGCCCGCTCGCGCGCCCTCGACTGCAGGCGGCGAGCATCGACCAGGTGCGCCCGCTTGGCCCGCAGGCCCTCGGGCGTGGCCGTCGGGCCGAGGGCGAGCGCGGCCTGGTGCGCCGCACGGGCCTGCTCGAGCAGGTCGGCGAGCTCGCGGTCGTCGGGCGGGACCACGCGCGCCGCGCCGGCAGCGGTGGCCCGGCCGCGCTCGAGGGCGTCGAAGATCGCGCCCGCGTCCCCCGAGGCGCGGGCAGCCTGGAGGTCCACCAGGTTGAGCTGCATCGCGTGCACGCCGCTGGCGGCGACCGCCTCGACCGTGCCCAGGCCGCGGTGGTCCACGAGCATCCGCTGGCCGTGCCGGATCGCGCGGACGCCCTCGGCGCGGCGGCCGGACGCGAACGCGATCCGGGCGGCGACGGCGGAACGCCCGAGGCGGAGCGGCAGCGGCGCCGTCCCGAGGTCGGCCGGGACGCCAGAGAGGTGCGCGCGGGCGGCGTCGAGGTCGCCCGCGATGGCCGACCACTCGGCGGCCGCGAGCAGCGCCGGATAGGTCACCACCATGCGGCCCACGACGCCACGCGGCTCGTCGTGGGCGGCCAGGTCGCGGGCGCGGGCCGCCCGGCGGCGCAGCTCCGCCCGGGGGGCGCGCGTCCGGGTCCACCGGTCCGCGCTCAGCAGCGCCTCGAGCTCGACCACCTGGGCGCGCAGCGCCCACGGCTCGTTGTCCGCGTGGGCGAACGCCGTCGCGGCCGCCCGCGCCGCCGCGGCCGCGCGCTCCGGCTGGCGCAGGTCCATGAGGCAGCTCGCCAGGGTCAGCTCGACCTCCGCCCGGACCAGCACCGAACCGCCCTCGAGCAGCTCCGCCGCGTGCTCCAGGGCCTCGACGGCGTCCGTGACCAGCCCTGCGTCGGCGAGCACGCGCGCGCGGTCGAGCAGGCCGACCGGCTGGGGGGTGTCGCCGAGGTGTGCGGCCTCCGACATCTCGCGCAGCGCCGAGGGCAGGTCGCCCTGGAGGAACGACAGGAGGCCCAGGTTGTGGCGGGCCATCGCCTCGACGTTCCGCTCCCCCGCCCGCGACGCGACGTCCGCGGCGGCGCGCAGGTCGGGGCCGGCGTTCTCGGGGCTGCCGTAGTCGAGGTGGAGCACGCCGCGGTTGAGCAGGGTGACCGCGAGGTCGCGCGACGGCGGTGCTTCGGGCGAGGGCGCGATGGCGTCCAGCGCCTCGAGCGCGCCGGCGACGTCGCCCGAGCGGAGCAGCAGCAGGCCCCGCTGGCCCTGGGCGGCCAGCCGGTCGGTCTCGAGCCCCTCGTCGATGGCGCACTTCTCCGCCTCGTCGATGGTGCTCATCGCCCCCGCGAGGTCGCCCGTCGACTCGTAGCGGGCCCGAGCGATGCCCAGGATCGTGCGGACGCGGAGCTTGCCGGCGTCCGGACGTTCGTCGTCGAAGTCCGTGGCGTCGAGCATGTCCAGGAGCGCGCGAAACCCCGCGATCGCCTCATCGAACCGTTCGAGCTCGTCCGCGCGATGGGCGTCCGCGTACAGCGCGCGTGCGCGCACGAGGGCGTCGGACACGTCGTGAGGTTACGTCCGCACGACCTCCGTGGAGCCGGCGATCCCTCGATTTCACCCGCCCGTTCCGCAACGCGGTCACCGTCACCGGGCCGCAGGCCCCGCCCCCTCTCCGGGGACGTCGACGACGGTGCGGAGCACCTGCCACCCGCGGTGCACCTGGCGCCGCCGGGCGTCGTAGACCGCGCGGGCCTGCGGCGAGTCGGCACCGTTGGGCGCGTCCTCGGGGTCGTCCGGCTCGCGGTGGTCCGGGCCGGCGTCGGGCGCCGCGTGGGCGCCGTCGAACCGCAGGCGGGCCTGCTCGGCGAGCTCGCCAGCCAGCACCGGCGCGGAGAACGACGTGCCGCTCCAGACGGCGAACCCGCCCTGGAAGCCCTCGGGGTCGATGGTCGAGCGGTGGTGCCCCTTGCTGAACAGCTCCGGCAGGTAGCGGGTGGGCGCGACGGCGCCGTCGATCGTCTGCGGCGCCGTGCTGACCAGCGACGCGCCCTTGCGCAGGCACGTGACCCACTCGCCGTCGTTGCTGAACAGGGCCGTGGACCCGTCCGGGTTGAGCGCGCCGACGGCGATCACCGGGGGCGTCTTCTCGTGGAAGCCCGGCGCGTAGGCCGGCTTGGCGCCGTCGCGGTCCGTCCTCGGCGCGAACGCCGCCGGGAAGGTCTCGCGGACCTGGCCGTCGTTGCCCGTCGCGCACACCACCAGCACGCCCCAGTGCCGCAGCTCGTCGAGCACCGTCCGCAGGGGGGCGTCGAACGAGGTGTCGGCGGGGCTCTCGTGGTAGTAGCCGAGCGACAGCACCAGCACGTCGACCGGAGCCCAGCCCCCCACGCCTGCCAGGCCGCGCAGGTGCAGCAGCAGCAGCCGGCGCAGCGAGCGCAGCAGGTTGCGCTCCGGAACGATGCCGCTGCCGCCGTAGACGCGCGGGGCCAGGATCGTGGCGTCCGGGCAGAGCTGGTGGACCAGCCCGGCCATGAACGTGCCGTGCCCGGCCACCGGGTCGAGCGGCCCGGTGAGCGGGTTCATCGAGACGCCGCCGCGCTCGGGGTCCTGGTAGTCGAACTGCGGCTTGGGCTGCACCCCGACGACGCTCGTCGCGTCGCCGCGGAACACCTCGGGGTCGCGCACGACGACGTCGCCCCGCCGCGCAGGGGACCCGCCGCCGGAGAACCACGGGTGCTCCCCCACGCCGGTGTCGAGCAGCGCGACCACGGGCCGCCGCCCGCCGTCCTTGCCGGCGAACTCGTTCTCGCCGGCCTCAGGCATGTCGCCGCGCGGCTCGGCGCCCACCCAGGCGACGGGCTGGCGGCCGCCCCAGCCGGCCACGACGTACTCGCTCAGCCCCGTGACCGGGTAGCCCGTGGTCATCGAGGTGGCCTGCACGGGGTAGCCCGTCGTCATCGAGTACCCGCTGGTCATGGGGTAGCCCGTGGTCATGCTGTACCCGGTCGTCATCGACAGCGGGTGCACGAACGGCTGGGTCGCGGCCAGCGGCTGGGGCTGCGTGGCCGCCCCGCCGCCGATGCCGCCCGCGGGCACGATCACGTGGTCGAGGGCCACGGGGAACTCGTGGCGGTCGCGGTCGCGCAGACGGGTGCGCAGCAGCCAGGCGTCGGGCTGCGGACCCACCGCGCGCGGCGCCAGCAGCACCGACGTGCCGAACACGCGGCGCAGGCGCTCGCGCGTCGAGTCGCGCAGGCCGAGCTCGTCGGCCACGGCCGTCATGAGGTGCAGGTCGTCGTAGGTCTCGGGCTCGATCCGAGCATCCAGGTCGTGCTCGCGGGCAATCTCGACGAGGCGCTCGAACCAGTCGTCCGGGCCGCGCGTCCCGGCGCCCTCGGGCGGGGCCGCGCGGTCGAGCAGCAGGCGGTCGCCCACGTACCAGGTGGGCTGGAGCAGCGGCTGGGTCGCCGCGGACTCGTCGCTCGGCGCCCGGTGGGCCGTCGTCGGGTCCAGCGCGCGCGTGCGCCACTGGAGCCTCAGCGCCCAGTCGCGCTGCTGCCTCGCCGACCAGGTGCGGGGCGTCGCCCCGCCGTCGTCCGGCGTGCTCACAGCTCCACCACGGGCGTCACCACGGGCGCGCCGCCGTCAGCGGGTCGCACCAGCAGGCTCGCCGGCCCGCGCTCGACGAGGTCGAAGGAGAAGCGCCCGTCCTGGTCGGACGTCGTGGACCGGTCCCCGTCGGGCTGCCGCAGCTCGACGACCAGCTCCGCGGCCGGGACGAGCCAGCCGTCGATGCGGACCAGCCCGGAGTCGGCGGCCGACAGCGCGACCATGACCGTGAGCGTCTCGTGCGTGAAGGTGATCGTGCGCGCCTCGACCGGGGCGGTGTCGCCGCGGATCGCGCCGGCGAGCGTGTCGACCTCTTGCATCGACATGACCTCGCCCTCGAGCGCGGCGAGCGTCATCGCGAACAGGGAGCGTTCGATCAGGCCGTCCGGGACGGGGTCGAGCGTGCCGAGGGCACGGGCGAGGCTGTCGAGGACTGCAGCGTCCTGGTCGTCGATCGGGGCGTCCGGAGCGTAGTTCATGCTGTCCACGGGTCCTCTCCCATGTCGTCGAGGACGGTCCTCAGCTTCGCGAGGCACCGCCCCCGGGTCGCGCCGATGCTGCCCACCGGCATTCCGATCGCCGTCGAGATCATCCGGTAGTCAGGCCGGTCGGCGAGCGAGACGAGTCTCAGCAGCTCCTGGCACCGCTCGGGCAGGCGCGAGAGCGCGCGCCACACCATGCGGTCGCGTTCCTCGGACAGCACCTGGGCGTCCGGCCCCGGCTGCGGGTCGCGGAGCGTGTACGGGTTGTCCGGGGTGTCGTCGGGGAGCTCGGCACGACGTCGCAGGTCCTCGCGCGTGTGCCGCACGGCCTCCCAGGAGGCCCGGCGGGCCGTCACCAGGAGCCACTTGAGGACGGCGTGCGGTTCCGCGATCGTGTCGGCGTGCCGCACCAGCGCGGCCCAGACGGACTGCACGACGTCGTCGGCCGTGTCGCGGTCGACGCCCTGGGCGCGCACCGTGTGCCAGAGGAGAGGGGTGGCCTCGCGGACGAGGTCGGCCATCGGAGCGGTGCGGCCCTCGCGGTACTCGAGCAGCGCGTGCGCCGCGCGGTCCCCCAGGGTCTGCGACCCCTCGAGGTTCGCGACCGACTCGTCCGGTACGTCTTCAGCACTCATCCAGCTCTCCCACAGACGCTCCGTCGCGTTCGTCCCCCCTCGTGGGCCCGAGCCTATTTCCGGCCTGGCACCGCCGGTGGGCATGGGGTACCTGTCGGTCCGCATTTCACCCTCCGGCCGCTCGGCCTGCCGCTGTCACGAACAGAGAGGCCGTCGGTCGCATGGTGATACACGCAGGGCCCGCCACGTCCGAAGACGTGACGGGCCCTGGGCCGGGAGGCGCAGCGTCAGGCCGCGGTCTCCTCCGTGAGCTTGGTCGTGCGCGACGGGTCGACCGGGATGCCCGGGCCCATCGTCGTCGCGATCGTCGCCTTCGTCAGGTAGCGACCCTTCGACGTCGACGGCTTGAGGCGCAGGATCTCCTCGAGCGCGGCGGCGTAGTTCTCCACCAGCTGCTTCTCGTCGAACGAGACCTTGCCGATGATGAAGTGCAGGTTCGCGTGCTTGTCGACGCGGAACTCGATCTTGCCGCCCTTGATCTCGGACACGGCCTTGGCCACGTCCATCGTCACGGTGCCGGTCTTCGGGTTCGGCATGAGGCCACGCGGGCCGAGCACGCGGCCCAGGCGGCCGACCTTGCCCATGAGGTCCGGGGTGGCGACGGCCGAGTCGAAGTCGGTGAAACCGGCGGCCACGCGCTCGATGAGCTCGTCACCACCGACGATGTCGGCGCCGGCGGCCTCGGCCTCGGCGGCCTTCGGGCCGTTCGCGAACACCAGGACGCGGGCGGTCTTGCCCGTGCCGTGCGGCAGGTTGACCGTGCCGCGGACCATCTGGTCCGCCTTGCGCGGGTCGACGCCGAGACGGAACGCGACCTCGACGGTCGCGTCGTACTTGGTGGTCGAGGTCTCCTTGGCCAGACGCACCGCGTCGAGCGGGGCGTAGAGCGAGTCGCGGTCGATCTTGTCCGCGACGGCCCGGTAGGCCTTGCTGTGCTTCGCCATGATGGCTTCTCCTTGAGTGGTCGTAGCGGGCCGGGAGGCCCTGCCACAGGTGTGCTACGGGTTCCAGCTCAGAGCTGGGTGGTGATGCCCATCGAACGCGCGGTGCCGGCGACGATCTTCATCGCGGCCTCGATGTCGTTCGCGTTGAGGTCCTCCATCTTGGTCTGCGCGATCTCGCGGATCTGGTCCGCGGAGAGCGAGGCGACCTTGACGGTGTGCGGCGTGGCGGAGCCCTTGGCGACGCCAGCGGCCTTCTTGATCAGCTCGGCGGCCGGCGGCGTCTTCGTGATGAAGGTGAACGAGCGGTCCTCGTACACCGTGATCTCGACGGGCACGACGTTGCCGCGCTGCGACTCGGTCGCCGCGTTGTACGCCTTGCAGAACTCCATGATGTTCACGCCGTGCTGACCGAGCGCGGGGCCGATCGGCGGGGCGGGCGTGGCCGCGCCGGCCTTGATCTGGAGCTTGATGAGGCCGGCGACCTTCTTCTTGGGAGGCATGTGCCTTCCCCTTCCTTGTTCGTGGGACTACGCCTTGGGGCGATGACCCGGTTGCATGCTGCCGAACGTGCGAAAAGCGCCCCGAAGGGCGCCGTCCGCGACTGGTCAGATCTTGGCGACCTGGTTGAACGACAGCTCGACCGGGGTCTCCCGGCCGAAGATGGAGACGAGGACCTTGAGCTTCTGGGCCTCGACGTTGATCTCGGAGATCGTGGCGGGCAGCGTGTCGAACGGCCCGTCCGTGACGGTGACCGACTCGCCGACCTCGAAGTCGACGATGACGGCGGCCTTGGCCTTCGCGGCGGCCGCGGCGGGCTTGCCGGCGGCAGGCACCTCGAGCATCGTCGGGGCGAGCATCGAGAAGACCTCGTCGAGCGTCAGCGGCACCGGCTGGTGCGTGTGGCCGACGAAGCCCGTGACGCCCGGCGTGTGGCGCACGGCGCCCCACGACTCGTCGGTGAGGTCCATGCGGACGAGGACGTAACCGGGGATCCGGACGCGACGGACGGTCTTCTTCACCGTGTTCTTGATCTCGGTCACCTCCTCCATGGGGACCTCGATCTGGAAGATGTAGTCCTCCATGTTCAGGCTCTGGATGCGGTTCTCCAGGTTGGCCTTCACACGGTTCTCGTAGCCCGCGTAGGAGTGGATGACGTACCAGTCGCCCATCTGGGCGCGCAGGGTGCGCTTGAACTCCTCGGCAGGGTCGGCCTCGGCCGGCTCGGCCTGCTCGTCGTCGGCCTGCTCGTCGTCGGCCTGCTCGGGCTCGGTGACCTGCTCGGTCTCGTCCGCGGGCACGTCGAGCTCCGCCTCGGTGCCCTCGACGGGCTCCACGGCGTCGACGTTCTCCTGGTCCAGAGGCTCCTGGGACACGAACGAACCTGCTTTCCGACTTGGTGATGTGTGGTGCGGTGGGCTGGGCTCAGCCGAGGAGGTGGAAGACGCCCAGACCGACGAGGTAGTCGACCAGCGAGACGAAGGCCATCACGATGACGACGAACACCAGGACGACGCCGACGTAGGTCAGCAGCTCCTGACGCGTCGGGGAGACGACCTTCTTGAGCTCGGCGATGACCTGGCGCACGAAGAGCGCGATGCGGGCGAACAGGCCCTTGCGGTCCTGGTTCTTGCGCGCCGCGCCACCCGTCTGCACGACCGAATCGCTCATGGGCTGACCTCGAACTTCCGACGGCGCCCGCGCCGCCTGCCGGCGGCTACGGACGGCACTGACACCTGAACACCAGGGTCCTAGGGACCCGCTGGCAGGGTAGACAGGACTCGAACCTGCAACCTGCGGTTTTGGAGACCGCTGCGCTGCCAATTGCGCCACTACCCTTTGGCTCTGACAGCCACCACCCGCACCCGAGGGCGCGATCGATCATCGTGGCCGTCAACCACCGAGCGACAACTGTACGCGACCGCAGGGGATGGGTCGAACCACTTCCCCGTCCACCGTTCGGTGGACGCCAGGTCCAGCCGTCGGGTCGTCCCGCACCAGCGTGCGCGCCGGGGACCTTGGAGGCATGACGACGACGATCCCGGTCCCGGCCGGAACCCGGGCAGCAGAGAGCACCGCCGCCGTGCGCGTGCGCGGTCTGCGCAAGAGATATGGGACGCACCAGGCGCTCGACGGCCTGGACCTCGACATCGAGCGCGGCGAGGTGTTCGCGATCCTCGGCCCCAACGGGGCGGGCAAGACCACGACGGTCGAGATCCTGGAGGGCTTCCGCTCCCGCGACGGCGGCCAGGTGCGCGTGCTGGGCGAGGACCCGGCCCTGGCCGGCCGCGCGTGGCGGGCCCGGCTCGGCGTGGTGCTCCAGGACTCGCGCGACCTGTCCGAGGTGACGGTCGGCGAGATCGTGCGTGCGACGGCGGCGTACTACCCGGCGCCGCGCGACCCGCACGAGGTGATCGACGCCGTCGGGCTGGCGGCGAAGGCTCGCACGCGGGTGCGGGCTCTCTCCGGCGGGCAGCGGCGCCGGCTCGACGTCGCGCTCGGCATCGTGGGGCGGCCCGAGCTGCTGTTCCTCGACGAGCCGACCACCGGGTTCGACCCCGAGGCCCGCCACCAGTTCTGGGACCTGGTGCGGTCCCTGCGCGACGGCGGCACCACCATCGTGCTGACCACCCACTACCTCGACGAGGCCGCCGCGCTGGCCGACCGCGCCGCCGTCGTGCGCGACGGGAAGGTCGTGGCGCTCGGCACGCCGGAGACGCTCGGCGGCGAGGCCGCCCGCACGCCCGTCGTGCGGTGGACCGACTCCCGCGGCACGCATGCGGAGCGCACCACCGAGCCGACGGCGATGGTCGCCCGGCTCATGGCGACCGCCGCCGGCCCCGACGGCGAGGTGCCCGGACTGTCCGTGACCCGACCCAGCCTCGAGGACGTGTACCTCGGGCTCATCAACCCCGAGGAGAAGCGATGACCACGCTCGCCGTCACCCCGCGCCTGCCGGCCGTGCTGTCCGTCGCCCGGGTCCGGGCCGGCATCGAGGTGCGCCAGTTCCTGCGCGAGCGCGACGCCGTCGTGTTCGTGCTGATCTACCCGGTGATGATGCTGGTCATCTTCGCCACGGTGTTCGGCAAGAGCCCCATCGCCCTGCCGGGCGGTGCGGGCACCGTCGGGTTCGCCCAGTACTTCCTGCCCGGGATGATCGCCACCGGCGCCGTCCTGTCGAGCTTCCAGTCGCTGGCCGTGACCATCGCGGTGGAGCGCGACGACGGCACCCTCAAGCGCCTGCGCGCCACGCCGGCGCCGGCCGCCGCGTACTTCCTCGGCAAGGTGGCGCAGGTGGTCACGGTCACCGTGACGCAGATCGTGCTGCTGCTCGCCGTCGCGCACTTCGTGTACGACGTCGCGCTGCCGACGTCGGCGGACCGCTGGGCGACGTTCGCGTGGGTGCTGCTGCTGGGGACGGCCGCCGGGGCGGTGTGCGGCGTCGGGTTCTCGTCCGTGCCGCGCTCGGGCCGGTCGGCGGCCGCCGTCGTGACGCCCGTGGTGCTGGTGCTCCAGTTCATCTCCGGGGTGTTCTTCCAGGTGGACCAGCTGCCGTCGTGGCTGCGCCAGGTGGGCGAGGTGTTCCCGCTCGCCTGGCTGGCCCACGGCATGCGGTCGGTGTTCCTGCCCGACGACGCACGCGCCCTCGAGCCGTCGGGGTCGTGGCAGCACGGGCTGACGGCTGTTGTACTGGGCGCATGGTTGGTGGCGGGCCTGGTGCTGGGGCTGCGGACGTTCCGGTGGCGGCGGCGTGACGACGGCTGACGTCCCGGCCCACGCGTGCGAACCGCCCGCGCCCGCCTCGGCGGCGCGGGCGGTCCACCTGCCCGCGTGGTCGCGCGTCGTGGTGTGGTGGGACGTCTCGTTCTACGTGCTGGCCCTGCTGGCGGCTCTCACGTTCGTGATCGACGGCGCCCCGCAACGAGCGCTGGCGATCCAGCTCGCCTGCGTGGGCGCCATCGTGCTCGCGTACGCCCTTCTCGGGGCGCGGGCGGCGCGCACCCGCGAGCGGGGCCGCACCTGGGCCTATCTGGCGGTGCTGGTCGTGGCCACGACGGTCGCCATGACCCAGGGGACCCTCGCGGAGGTGCTGCTGTTCGCGTCGTTCGCGCAAGCGTGGATGCTGTCCGAGCGGCCTCGCGAGGGGGTCGTGACGGTGGTGCTGCTGGTGGCCGGGGCGACGGCCGGGATGTGGGCGGCGTCCGGGTGGAGCACCAGCGTGATCGCCCACCTGGCGCCGTCGATGGCCGTGACCTTCGTGTTCGCGGTGGCCCTGGGCCTGTGGTTCGCGCGGACGATCCGGCAGGCGGAGGACAACGCGCGCCTGGTCGACGAGCTGCGCGCCGCGCAGGCCGAGCTCGCGGCCACCCAGCACGCCGCCGGGGTCGCGGCCGAGCGCGAGCGCGTGGCCCGCGAGATCCACGACACGCTCGCCCAGGGGTTCATGAGCGTGGTCACGCTCAGCCAGGTGGCGACGGCGGCGCTCGACCGCGGCGACGCCTCCACCGCCCGCGAGCGCCTGGCCACGGTCGAGGCGACGGCGCGGGACAACCTGGCCGAGGCGCGGGGCCTGGTGGCGGCCTTCGCGCCGGTGCCGCTGCAGGGGACCACGCTCGCGGACGCGCTGCGGCGGCTGGCGGACCGGTGGTCGGCGGAGACCGGCCTGCACGCCGTCGTCGAGGTCGACGCGGCCGCGGCGCTCGCGCCGGGCGACGAGGTGGTGCTGCTGCGCGCCGCCCAGGAGGCCCTGACGAACGCGCGCCGGCACGCGGGCGCGCGGGCCGTGTGGATCTCGCTCGAGGGCGGGGGCGACGGCCCGGTGCGGCTGGAGATCGTGGACGACGGGACGGGGATCGTGCCGGGGACGCCCGACGGGTTCGGGCTGCGGGGCATGCGGGAGCGGGTCGCGGCGGCGGGCGGCACGCTCGCGATCGGCTCGGGCGACGACGGCGGCACCTCGGTGACGGTGACCCTGCCGGTGAGGGCGGGGTCGTGACGGTGCGGGTGCTGGTGGTGGACGACCACCCGGTGGTGCGGTCGGGGCTGGTGGGCATGCTCGCCACCGAGGCGGACCTCGAGGTGGTGGGCGAGGCCGGCGACGGCCAGGAGGCGGTGTCGCTGGCTGCGGAGCTGCGGCCCGACGTCGTGCTCATGGACCTGCGCATGCCGGTGCTGGACGGGGTGGGGGCGACGTCGCGGATCGTCGGGACGGGACCGCGCGTGCTGGTGCTGACCACCTACGAGACCGACGCGGACATCCTGCGGGCCGTCGAGGCCGGCGCGACGGGCTACCTGCTCAAGGACACCCCGCGCGACGCGCTGGTGCGCGGGATCCGGGCGGCGGCGCAGGGGCAGACGGTGCTCGCGCCGACGGTCGCGACGCGCCTGGTGGGGTCGGTGCGGGCCTCGGCGGAGCGCCTCACGCCGCGCGAGGCGGAGGTGCTGGGGCTGGTCGCGGAGGGCTGCTCCAACGCCGAGGCCGCCCGGCGCCTGTTCATCGGCGAGGCGACGGTCAAGACGCACCTGCTCCGGGCTTTCGCGAAGCTGGGCGTCGACGACCGCACCGGGGCGGTGACGGAGGCTCGGCGCCGCGGCTGGCTCGCGTGAGCGCCCGAGGTGCGAGACTGCACCGATGCGTGACCTCGCCCGGCTGCCGAAGGCGCACCTCCACCTGCACTTCACCGGGTCCCTGAGCGTCCCGTCGCTGCGCGAGATCGCGCGGGAGCAGGGCGTGCGCGTGCCGTCGGCGCTGCTCGACGGCGACCCGCTGCGCGTCCCCGCGACCGAGCGCGGCTGGTTCCGCTTCCAGCGCCTGTACGACGCCGCGCGCGCCTGCGTGCGGTCGGAGGCGGTGATGCGCCGCGTCGTCGACGAGGCTGCGGCCGCCGACGCCGCCGAGGGGTCCGTGCGGCTGGAGCTGCAGGTGGACCCGACGTCGTACGCCCCGTTCGTGGGCGGGATCACGCCGGCGGTCGAGATCGTGCTCGACGCCGCGAAGGCCGCGAGCGCCGCGCACGGGCTCGAGGTGGCGGTGGTCGTCGCGGCGAGCCGGATGCGGCACCCCCTGGACGCGCGGGCGCTGGCCCGGCTCGCGGCCCGGTACGCGGGCGACGGCCCCGGCGAGGTGGTGGGGTTCGGGCTGAGCAACGACGAACGCTCGGGCGACACGGAGGCGTTCGGGCCGGCGTTCCGGATCGCGCGCGCCGCCGGGCTGGCATCCGTTCCGCACGGCGGCGAGCTGCTGGGCGCCGACCACGTGGGCACCCTCGTGGAGGCGCTCGTGCCGGACCGGCTCGGCCACGGGGTGCGCTCCGTCGAGGACCGGGCCGTGCTCGAGTCCGTCGTGGCGCGCGGGATCGCGCTGGAGGTGTGCCCGGCGTCGAACGTGGGTCTGGGCGTGTACCCCGACCTCGCTGCGGTGCCGGTGCGGTCCCTGGTGGACGCCGGGGCGACCGTGGCGCTCGGCGCGGACGACCCGCTGCTGTTCGGCTCGCGCCTGGTGGACCAGTACGAGGCCGCCCGCACGGTGCACGGGTTCGACGACGCGGCGCTCGCCGGGCTGGCGCGCGGGTCGATCCGGGCGAGCCGGGCGTCGGAGCCCAGCAAGGCCCGCATGCTCGCCGGCGTCGACGACTGGCTCGCCGCACCGGCGTGACGTCCCTTTCCTCCCATTTCACCCGGTGCCCGGCGCAACGTTCCGACCTCGGGAGACGTCATAGGGAGGAGAGGTTGCCGAGGTCACGGATGCATTCCGATCGCTGGGACGCTCGGCCCGCTCCAGGGCGCCGACGCCGGTTCGGTGCCACCGTGGACGGGGACGGCGGCGTGCGCGCCGCAGAGACGAAGGGGCACGATGTCGCACCGAGCAAAGCACCGCCAGGGAGCAGGCCGCCTCCGCGGCGCCGCGTCACGCGCCGCGGCCGCGGCGATGGTCCTCGCGCTCGCCGGGTGCGCCTGGCCGGGGCAGTCCGCCCAGCCCGGCGCCGGGTCCGCCTCGCTGCCGGTCGACGCCGGTGCGCCCGTCGCCTCCAGCGCCCCGCCGGCCTCCACCGCGCCGGCCAGCCCGACCATGCCTGCCCCTGACCCGTCGACGCCCGCCCCGACGACGACGGTCGCGCCGACCCCCGCGCCCGCCCCCGCCGCCGCGACCCCCACGCCGGCCGCACCGCCCGCCCCCGCACCGGCGCCCGCCACCCCGGCCCCGCCGCCCGCCCCGACGTACCCGTCGCGCGGTGCGGCCGGCGACCAGGTGCGCGCGATCCAGCAGCGGCTCCGCGACCTCGGCTACTTCGTCCCGACGGTGGACGGCTCGTTCGGCGGGTCCACCCAGCAGGCCGTGTGGGCGTTCCAGAAGGCGGCCGGGCTCAGCCGCGACGGCAAGGTGGGGCCCAAGACCCAGCAGGCTCTCGACGCGGGCGTCGTCCCGCAGGCGCGCACGTCGTCGGGCCACGTGGTCGAGGTGGACCTCGAGCGCCAGATCCTGCTCGCCGTCGACAACGGGCACGTCACCCGCGTCATCAACGCCTCGACGGGCAGCGGCAAGAAGTTCGAGGCCGTCGGGCACCAGTACACCGCCACCACCCCGCGCGGCACGTTCCACGTGTACAAGCAGGAGAACGGCATGCACACGTCGACCCTCGAGATCGGCACCATGTTCCGCCCCAAGTACTTCACCGGCGGCCTGGCCGTGCACGGCGAGGGCTCCGTGCCGCCCTACCCCGCCTCGCACGGGTGCGTGCGCGTGAGCAACTCGGCCATCAACTGGCTGTGGGACACGTGGGGCATGCCGATCGGGACCACGATCGTCATCTACTGACGACGGGTCTCGACCACCGGCGGCGGATCGAGCGCCGGGAGACCAGGGTGGGCGTCAGAGGCTGACGCCCACCAGCACCGGCTCCGGCTCGAGCTCCACGCCGAACGCGTCGAGCACGCCGTCGCGCACCGCGCGGGCCAGCGTGACGACGTCGTCGGCCGTGGCGCCGCCGCGGTTGGTGAGCGCGAGCGTGTGCTTGGTGGACAGCGTGGCGGCGCTCGCGGGCCCCGCGACGCCGAAGCCCTTGCCGAACCCGGCGTGGTCGATGAGCCACGCGGCGCTCGTCTTGACCAGGCTGGGGTCGACGACGCCGAGGCTCGGGCCCGTCGTCGTCTCGGGGCGCGACGAGCGCACCGGGTAGCGCGGGGCCTCGGCGGGGAGCAGGCCGGCCTGGTCGGCGGGGACCACGGGGTTGGTGAAGAACGACCCGGCCGACCAGCGGTCGTGGTCGGTGCCGGTCGCGACGCCGAACCGGCCGTCCTCGAGCATGCCCTTGCCCGCCCGCAGCTCCAGCACGGCGGCCCGCACCTCGGCCTGCGGGGCGCGGTCGCCGACCTCGACGCCCAGGCGCGAGGCGAGCTCGCCGTAGGCGATCGGGGCGGACAGCGTGCCGAGCCGCATCTGCAGGTTCACGTCCAGCACCACGTAGCGCGGCGTGGGGTACCAGGGCGCCTGCGGGTCGGCGGCCGTGGGGGCGCCGCGCATGGTGCGCTTGAGCAGCGACGTGCGGTACCCGAGCCCCAGCTCCCCCACGGCGAACGTGCGCACACGGCCCAGGAGCCGGTCCCACGTGCGGACGTTCGAGATCGCGAGCGAGACCTCCTGGCCGTACGCGCCGATGTTCTGCACGGGCGCCGCGCCGACGGTGCCGGGGATCCCGGACAGCGCCTCCAGGCCCACCCAGCCGGCCTCGACGGAGGCGACCACGAGCTCGTCCCAGTCCTGACCGCCGACGACGTGCACGCTGGCCCCGCCGCACGAGTCCTGCTCGTCCAGCCGGATGCCCTTGCGGACGTCGCGCAGCACGACGCCGCCGAAGCCCTCGTCGGAGACGAGCAGGTTGGACCCGCGCCCGACGACCAGGAGCGGCTGGTCGGCGTCGTCCGCGGCGCGGATCGTGTCGATGAGCTCGGCCTCCGTCGACGCCTCGACGTAGGCGTCCGCGGGGCCACCCACCCGCAGGGTCGTGAGGTCGGCGAGGGCGGGAACGTCCGTGGAGATCGTCACGCGGTCAGCGTAGGCGCTGGCGGGGCCTCGCGGGGCGCCTCACTCGTGCGCGCGACGGACGAGCGGTCGCGCGCTCCCCGCCAGCAGCAGCCCGACGACCACGGGCAGCCCGATGACGGACAGCGCGTGGCGGTACCCGACGTGGTCGGCGACGAACCCGATGAGGGCCGGCCCGACGAAGAACGCCGCGTACCCGATGGTCGAGACGACGGCGACGCGCATGGCGGCCCGCCGCGGGTCGTCCGACGCCGCCGACATGCCCAGCGGGAAGCCGAGCGCCGCCGAGGCGCCCCACAGCAGGCTCGCGGCCATGGCGAGCCAGAGCCACGGCGCGAACGCGAACAGCCCCACGCCCACCAGCGCGGCGAGCGCGCTGACCCGCAGCACGGCGACGCGGCCGAACCGGTCGATCAGCGAGGTGCCCGCCAGCCGCGTGAGGGTCATGGCGGTGAGGAACAGCGCGAGCCCGAACGCGCCCGTCGCCTGGGTGGCGCCGAACCCGTCCACGAGGGACAGGCCGGTCCAGTCGTTGGCCGCGCCCTCGGTCAGGGCGGCGGCGAGCACCACGACTCCGACCAGCAGCGTGCGCGGCTCGCGCCAGGCCGCCAGCGAGTCGCGCAGCCCGTGCACGGGGGCCGCCTCGGCCGGGTCGAGGCCGTCGGCGGCGGGCTGCGGCACCCCACCGGGCGGCGTCGACACGAACCCGCGCACCCCGGCGAGGGCCACGAGGGTGGTCAGCGCGACACCGACGCCGACGTGCCACACGAAGGGGACGTGCGCGTGCGCCACGAGCGCGCCGACCGCCGCGCCGGCCACGGTGCCGAGCGAGAAGCCGGCGTGGAACCGCGGCATGATCGAACGCCCCAGCCGCTGCTCGACGACGGCGCCCTCCAGGTTCATCGCCGCGTCCCACACGCCGATCCCCACGCCCGCGACGAGCAGGCCGGCCCGGACGGCGAGCGGCGTCGTCGTGCCGACGCCCACGCACACCAGCGCGTACCCCGCGGCCCCGACCAGCGCGAACGTGGCGACGGCGCGCGCGGCGCCCAGCCGCGACGTGATGACGCCCGAGAGCGGCAGCGCGGCGACGGAGCCGATGGCCCCCGTGAGCAGCAGCAGGCCCATCTGGCCGCCGGAGAAGCCGAGGGCGTCGCGCACGGCGGGCACGCGGGACGCCCAGGTGGCGAAGGTGGCGCCGCTGGCGGCGAAGACGACGAACACCGCCCAGGCGGCCCGGGTGGTGCGACGCAGCGCGGAGGGGTCGTCCGAGGACGAGACGTTCGTGCTCACCAGGTGACGGTCGCCGCTGCCGCGCGCCACGTCAAATCGATTCGCGACAGCGCTCGGGCCCGCGGGTAGGCTCACGCCACGCGACCCCGTCCCGGGCCGCGCGACGACAGGAGACCCGATGACCCGCAACAACGCCGGCCGCCCCACGCTGGCGCGGGTGGCCGAGCGTGCCGGGGTGTCCGTCTCGACGGCGTCGCTCGCCTTCTCCGGCGCCGGCCCGATCACCCCGGAGACGCGCGACCGCGTGCTCGCCGCCGCGGCCGAGCTCGCCTACTCCGGCCCCAACCCGCTGGGGCGGCAGCTGCGCTCCGGCCGCTCGGGCATCGTGGGCGTCATCATCGGTGACAACCCGGGGCGCGCGTTCCGTGACCCGGTGTCGGTCAAGGTGCTCGACGGGCTCATGCAGGTGCTCGGCGAGCAGGGCCTGGGCGTGCTGCTGGTGCCGGGCACCAGCCGCGTCGAGGGCGTTCCCGTGGACCCGCTGGTGGCGTCGGCGGCGATGGACGTCGCGGTGCTCGTGTGGGGCGTGGTCACGGACGACCCGAACCTCGAGGCGCTGCAGCGGCGCGGCGTGCGCGTCGTCGTCGGCGAGGGGCGACCCGTGGAGGGCGCGCCGCTCGTGGCGATCGAGGACCGCGCCGGCTCTGCGGAGGCGATCCGCCACCTGGTCGCGCTGGGTCACACGCGCATCGCAGAGATCGCGCTGCCGTTCGGCCGCGAGGAGCGCACCGGCCCCGTCGACGCCCAGCGCCTGGCGCAGGCCGACCGCACGCCGTCGTCGAACCGCCTGGCCGGCGTGCGCGACGTGGTCGAGCCCGTGTTCACGTGGGAGACGCCCGCGTCGCTCGTGGAGCACGGGCGGGACGCCGCCATGGCGATCCTGGGCGAGTGGGTGCCGGACTCGGAGCGTCCGACGGCGATCTTCGCGCAGTCCGACCTGCTGGCCGCCGGGGCGGTCATCGCGGCCCGCGAGCTGGGCCTGCGCGTGCCGGAGGACGTGTCGATCGCCGGGTTCGACGGCCTGGACCTGCCGTGGCTCTCCCCCGACGTGCTCACGAGCGTGCACCAGCCGCTGGGCGAGAAGGGCGCGGCGCTCGGCCGCGCCGTGCTGGGCCTGCTCGCGGGCGACGAGCCCACGGCCGTGACCCTGCCGGTGCGCCTGGTCCAGGGGACGACGACGGGGCCGGCACCGCGCTGACGCGGCACCGGCCCCGGCCGGAAGGACTGTCTAGAGCTGGACGACGGCCTGGGCCTTGCCCAGCACCTTCGCGCCCTCGTGCGTGACCGTCAGGTCGACGCGCACGGTGCGGGCCTCGGCGTCGACCGCGCCGACGGCGGCGCTGACCTCGACCAGCACGACCTCGGTGGCGGGCACCGGGACGGGGCGCGTGAAGCGCGTCTGGTAGTCGACCACGGCGCCGGGGTCGCCGGCCCACTCCTCGACGACGCCGACGGCGGCGCCCATCGTGAGCATGCCGTGCACGATCACGTTCGGCAGGCCGACGCCCGTGGCGAACGCCTCGTCCCAGTGGATGCGGTTGAAGTCGCCGCTCGCGCCGGCGTAGCGGACCAGGCGCGGCCGGTCGAGCTCCAGCGTGCGGGTGGCGACGACGTCGCCGACGGCGAGGTCGTCGAGAACGGGGCGGGTCACTTGTCCTCACCCCTCACGGCGAGCGTCGAGACGACGGTGGCGACGGGCTGGTCCCCCGCGGCGATCTCGCAGCGGGTCGTGACCATGGCGATGCCCGCGCGGTGGACGACCTTGTCGACGTGCAGCACCGTCACGAGCTCGTCGCCGGCGACGATCGGGCGGTGGTGCGTGAAGCGCTCGTCCGCGTGGACCACGCGCGAGAAGTCGATCCGCGCGTCCGGGTCCTGGACGTACTGCGCCTCCGCCGCCTGGGCGATCACGACGGCGAACGTCGTGGGAGCGACCAGGTCCGCATAGCCGAGACCCCGCGCCACCTCGAGGTCGTGGTGGGCGGGGTGCAGGGCACCGACCGCCGCCGCGAACTCTCGGAGCTTCTCCCGGCCCACCGCGTAGGGCGCGGTGGGGGGATAGACACGGCCGGCGAAGCCGGCGTCGGGCAGCGTGTCCGTCATGTTCGGTTGTCGCAGAGGACCGCGGTCAGCGGGTCTCGCGGTGCGCCGTGTGCTTGCCGCAGCGCGGGCAGAACTTCTGCAGCTCCAGGCGGTCCGGGTCGTTGCGGCGGTTCTTCTTGGTGATGTAGTTCCGCTCCTTGCAGTCCACGCAGGCGAGCGTGATCTTCGGGCGGACGTCAGCGCTCTTGGCAGCCATGGTGAGTCACCTCTCGCGCCCCCGGAAGACGCACCGTGCAAAACGTGGTCGGCAACGACGCCGGCCGTCGTGCCGTCGGTCCGTGAGGACCCTGACTGAAGTGGTAGCGAGGGCGGGGCTCGAACCCGCGACCTCACGATTATGAGTCGTGCGCTCTGACCAGCTGAGCTACCCCGCCACAAACGTGACTGAACGCGAGACCGCCGCCGGAAGTACCGAGGGCGGCCCCGCGCCATGATCACAGAGCCCCGAAAGGGAATCGAACCCTTGACCTTCTCCTTACCATGGAGACGCTCTGCCGACTGAGCTATCGGGGCAGCGGGGAAGACTCTACACGGCATCCAGCGGGCTACGAAATCGCCTTCCGGGCCGTGGGAGAGACCCCCCACGACGAAGGGCCCGGCCGTCCGACCGGACCCTTCGCACTGCGTGCCAGGTGAGGGATTCGAACCCCCGAAGCTTTCGCGTCTGATTTACAGTCAGATCCCATTGGCCGCTCGGGCAACCTGGCGCGCCCTGCATGCACTGCAGGGCGGGGCCAACCATAGCCCGCGATCGGCCTGCGCGTGAAATCGCGACGCCCCCACCAGTACCGTGGTGGCGGACACCACTCCCCGAGCCGAAGGAGCCCCATCGTGGCCGACTCGTCGTTCGACATCGTCTCCAAGGTCGACCGCCAGGAGGTCGACAACGCCCTCAACCAGGCGTCCAAGGAGATCGCGCAGCGCTACGACTTCAAGAACGTGGGCGCCTCGATCGCGTGGAGCGGCGAGTCCGTCCTCATGGTGGCCAACTCGGCCGAGCGCGTGCTGGCGATCCTCGACGTCTTCGAGACCAAGCTGGTCAAGCGTGGCATCTCCCTCAAGGCCCTCGACACGGGCGACAAGGAGCCCAAGCCCTCGGGCAAGGAGTACCGCCTGGCCGCCACGGTCAAGGAGGGCCTGAGCAGCGAGAACGCGAAGAAGATCACCAAGATCATCCGCGACGAGGGCCCCAAGGCCGTCAAGACGCAGATCACGGGCGACGAGGTGCGCGTCACCAGCAAGTCCCGCGACGACCTGCAGACCGTGATCGCGCTGCTCAAGGGCTCCGACCTGGACGTCGCCCTGCAGTACACCAACTACCGGTGACGCTCCCCCGCCTGGTGGCCACCGACCTCGACGGCACGCTGCTGCGCGCCGACGGGACGGTCTCCGCGCGCACGCGCCGCGTGCTGGCGCAGGTCGAGGCCGCCGGTGTCGAGGTGGTGTTCGTCACCGCCCGGCCCCCGCGCTGGCTGGGCCAGCTCGCCGACGTCGTGGGTGGGCACGGGCGGGTCGTGTGCCTCGGCGGGGCCGCCGTCTGGGACCTCCCCACGAGCGCGGCCCTGGACGTGTGCGGGTTCG
>Ga0082212_10000433_pt1 | contig 61056 bp, 65 predicted proteins | sample TergutNt197P3_FD_71548 | JGI IMG/M metagenome (GOLD analysis project Ga0082212, IMG submission 71548) | Neocapritermes taracua P3 segment gut microbial communities from Petit-Saut dam, French Guiana - Nt197 P3 | ecosystem: Host-associated > Arthropoda: Insects > Digestive system > Gut ... | reverse complement strand
AAAACTTGCATCGCACGGGCATAATGGCATTGCGAGGGCTGTCCGACCCGCACATTCGGTTTTTGACGGAGATACGATTTTTGCGATGTGTTCCGGAGAAATTGACACCACTCTGGACGCCGTGGGCATTTTGGCTTCCCGAGCGGTGGAACAGGCGATTGTAGACGCTGTCACGCATGCACAGACTGTCGGCAAATTTATTTCACTCGGGGATTTTCGTCAGGGGAAAACAAAATAATCAACAATCCTGGCAAATAAAACAAATTGGTTTGGGCATGTTTTGTTTTTTTGGTTTTGTTCAATGCGTTCAGTTTAACTTTGCCAATGTTTCCAGGGCCATATACATCCATGGAATAAAAATTGCCGGAATAAAGTTTGCTACTTTGATTGGTTTTCCTTCGGACAGACAAACAAAGTTTAGACCAATGGCGGCTACCAGGAGATTACCTACGGCGGACATTTCGGTAATAATTTCAGCGGTAAGAAAATCTTTTAAGGCCATGGAAAGAAGGACAATGCTTCCCTGGTACAAAAATACCGGGATGGCGGAAAAAAGCACCCCCATGCCCATGGATTTGCCAAAGACGATGGAAAAAGTACCATCCAAGATCGATTTAGTATATAGTAGTTTGTGATCGCCCAGAAGGCCCGATTGCATGGATCCAACAATTGCCATGGATCCGGTACAGAACAGTATGCTTGCCGTAACAAACCCCTGGGCAAATGGTTTTTCTGGTTTACCGGCGATTTTCACTTCTTCCCCGCCGGGGGGGGGCCGGTAGAGTTTTTGTTCCGCCCACTGGCCCAGGCGGTTCATCCATCTATCTATATCAATAAGCTCCCCAATGATCGCCCCCGCCACCAGGCTCATAATAAGAAGCAGGGGCCGCTGGTTTGTCAGGGCTCCCTGGATTCCGATGTAGATGGTTGCCAGACCCAGGCCTTTTTTAAGGGTTTCTCCAAACCGTTCTGGAATATTTTGAAGTAAAAAACAGCCTGCCAGCGAACAAACAACTATTGTCAGGGCATTTACTGATGGTCCCAGCATTTTTCCTCCCGCTTGAAGCACAATTCCTTGAGGGGTACTATGTAATAAAAAGAAACGAAAGGCAAGGGGCGAATGGACAAACACAACAAACAAATTCTGCTCCCCGGTGTGGGCTGGACGGCATTGACCGTACTTATCCATCCCCTTCTGTTAAAACGGGGTCTGCGCTGTATTTCGACCGTCCTTCGCAAGTTTTTTTTCTTTCAATACCGATCCGCCCTTTTTCCTCATCTTCCCGTATCACGGGTTGAACATACTCTGGATGATAAAATTCCTTTTAACCCGCTGTTTATCAGAATCTATCTGGATTTTTCGGCCTTTTGGATTCGCATTCTTGGATTTCTTTGCCGGCATGGAAAACAGGGACGGGTCCTGGCAGCGGACTTTATTACCTCAATTACGGATCTCTATTCCTTTGCCTTTTTAGTTTATTCAAAAAATCTTTCCACCACAGACCGGCCCCGGTATAAAAAAGGCATGCGTTTCCGCCTGGTTCATTTGCTTGATCCCCATCTAATGTGTGTCCCCAGTCTTCATGTAATGTTGGTGATTCACGGTTATACTGTCCTCCGCCGCTTCCTGTATTGTTTGGGGAAAGAATCGGAGTTGAACGGCCTTGCGGAAAAAACATTTAAGGGGGCGCAGGCGATCGCCGAAGCGATCCTGTATGTAAAGCAGCACAGCATTAACTGTATTGCCGCCTCCCTTTATGCCATGCGCCATTTTGATTCTTCCTTGTTCAGCGCTGCCGATGCAGAAGTCTTTGTACAGGGTCTTTTCAGTACCGAAGAAGCGGAAGATATTCCCGGGGAATACGCTCCTTATTACAAGGGTCCCCTGATTCAGGCAAAAGACATGGAATGTTTGAGGAAACACATCATGGAACTATATGGCTTTTTTATGAATTCAGATAATAATGATTGGACAGCACCAATCTTAAACTTTTTTAAAACCCTGCCCCAAAAACCGAAAAAAAATGATTGCAAATCAGCTTAAACAAGTTTATCATAATAAAAAAAGGAGATGATCATCCATGGACAATAAAAGCTTAATATCCCGGGTGATTGAACTTGGAGGAAGAGAAGCAACGGTCCTGGAAAATTCCGGTCTCAGGGTGATGATCGATGATATTGGGGGGATGATACCTGAATGTTCGGGCCGCCATGGCGGAGAATGGATTAACGCCCACTGGATGCCCTGGTTCCGATCCAACAGCGGACAAACATACAACGATGCTGAACACGGCTCTTTCTGGAAAGCTAATCTCCTTTATCATATTGCAGGAAATTTTCCCTGCATTCCCAACTTCGGTCCTGGCCACATTGTAGACGGCGTTGGTATGCCGCCCCACGGCTGGACTGCCAATCAAAAATGGCGCTATGTTACCAGTGATGTGGACGAAAATTCAGGAGCGGTGTGGTTGCTGTCGGTCATGGAAAGCCCCGCCAGAGAAATTCCCCTTTCGTTCAGCAAACTCGATGTGCTTCTTCCCCACCAATGTGTTCACTATACCAGCATTCGGGTTCGGAACCGCGGCATGCAGGATTTGGAAATATGCGCCGGCTGGCATAACACATTGGGCTCTCCTTTTCTTGTTCAGGGCTGCCGTATTTCCGGGGCCGCAGAAAGATGGATGACTCCGCCGCCGGGAGGTGAATTCGATACAACCACCCGCCTTGCTTTAGGAGCGGAATTTCCCAGTCTAGATAAGGCACCGCTGTTAAAGGGAGGCAAGGAAGATGTTTCCCTGGTCCCTGCTCCCTCGGGATATACCGATTTTGCCTCCGGGGCGGTTTCCAAAAATGCCGGTCTTACCTGGCTTGCGGCGGTAAATCCCTTCATAAAAATGGCCTATATTTCCTTTAGCCCCGGTCCCGCAGCCGCTGGAGAAGAAGACATGGTACTTTACTTTAACAACCTGTGGATGCAGTACGGCGGGCGGCCCTTTACTCCCTGGGCGCCCTACGAAGGAGGACCGGACATGACATACTGTCTGGGTATGGAAAACTCCGTCTCCGCCTATGCCTACGGCCTTGCCTTTGCCCGGGAGACACAGCAGGTGCTGGGAAACCCAACCACGGTAAAGATTCCCATGATGGGGCAAAAAACCCTCCGTAGCGGTGTTCTTTTTGCATCCTACGAAGAGACAAAACTAGACGAAGGAATTTCTGCTGTAGAGGGAGAAACGGAACGCATTATCTGTACCGGAAGGGGAATTGCCGTTTTCAGCGCCGATCCGCACTTTACTGTTTTGCGGACCATGGAAAGCCATCATGTGTAACAATGGCGCCCTGTTTTTTTCTGCATTTCAATTTTTAAAAAAACTGCCGTGAGAGAATTAAGGAGAAATATATGAATAAGGTTTTATTATCAACGGCATTTTTTCTAACCCTGCTGGGGCAGATTTCAGGGCAGGCTCCAAAAACTGCGCATGAATTCAATGAACGTGGCATTGAATACTATCTAAAGGAAGATTATGCCAGGGCTCTTTTGGACTTTAACCAGGCGATAAAGCTAGACTCCAAGGATCCTGTAAAATATGCCAACCGGGGTAATGCCTATTATATGCTGGGCAATTATAACAAGGCTATTGCTGACTTTAGCCAGGCCATTAAGCTCAAGACCGATTATGATTATGCATATTATATTCGGGGAAATTCATATTTTGCAAAGGGCGACCTTAACCGGACTATTTCAGATTATGATCAGGCAATCAGGCTGAACTCCAATTATGCATGGGCTTACCGCAACCGGGCTCTGGTTTATTACAATAAAAGAGACTATGAAAAAGCCCTGGCGGATTTTTCCCAGGCGATAAGGGCGGATCCCAGGTTTGCCGCAGCATATAGTGAAAGGGGAGATACCTATTATGTCATGGGCGACCTTGACCGGGCTATCGCAGATTATACCCAGGCGCTCAGGCTCGAACCCAATTTTCTCGTGGTATATAACAACCGTGGCTATGCTTATTACGGGAAACGCGATTATAATCGCGCCCTGACGGATTATAACCAGGCGTTAAGACTGGAGCCCAACTATACCCTGGCGTATTACAACCGTGGTCTGGTGTATCAAGAAAGAGGTGATTATGACCGGGCCATCGCAGATTTTAACCAGGCGATCAATCTGTTTCCCAAATATATCGACGCATATTATTTCCGCGGTGTGGCCTATGCCGGCAAGGGTGAATTTGATAAAACTATTGCTGATCAAACCCAGGTGATCAAACTGAACAAAAAGTATTTTGGAGCCTATTTAAGCCGGGCCTCCGCTTATTATATGAAAGAGGATTTTAATAAGGCAATTTCAGATTGCGCCCAGGCAATCAAACTGGCTCCCGCGGTCTGGGCTTATCATGTCCGGGGTCTGGCATATTATAAGAAAGGGGATTACAAAAAAGCCATCGCTGATCTCGAAGCAGCCCTGCGGATTGAGCCAAATTACGAGTATCATGAACAGGCAAGGGAATTTATCGAATATTCCCGGCAGCAGATACGGGGCAGGCGGTAAGATTTTCCGCATAGACATACCTTTTCTAGATATGCTTGGATAGAAGGGATAGGAGTCAAGGGGCATTTCTAAAAAAACAGCAGGGGATAATAGTTACAAACAAGTTTGAACAGGCAAAACTTTTTTCTAACGATCTGGAAGTGATTTTTGTCCGGCGGCCAAACCGGTTTTTGATTATCGCAGAACATGAAGGAAAAGAAATTCCCTGCCATTGTCCCAATCCGGGCCGGCTTATTGAATTTTTTGGTTTCCGGGGCAGGAGCATTCCGGGAATCAGGCTGATCCTGGAAAAAAGAAAAGACATTTCGGGCAAAACAAAAACATCATATACCGCCGTAGGACTGTACTACACAGACAACGTTACCGGCAAAGAAGTGATTGTACCCCTTTTTTCGTCCCGGGCAAACAATGCGGCGAAAAGCCTTGTGGTGCAAAAAATAATAAACGGTTTAAAAGAAGTGAAGACAGAATACACCATCGGCGGTTCACGGTTTGATTTTTTCTGTACCGATAACAGGGGCCGCCGTCATCTGGTGGAAGTCAAGGCCTGTTCCCTTGTTGAGCACGGTGTGGCGATGTTTCCCGATGCCCCCAGTGAACGGGCCCTTAAACATCTGGAAGAACTGGCAGAATTGAGCAGGAGGGGCTACCAGTGCCATGTGCTTTTTATTATTGTCCACAGCGAGCCGGAAGTATTTATTCCAGATTTCCACACCGATCCGGTCCTGGCGGCGGGTTTTTCCCGGCTTGGCACGGCGGCAGAAAATGCAAAACCGCTCGTCCAGGTTCATGCGGCGCTGCTTAAACTGGACAGAAGGGGCGGGGCGGTTCTGATAAACCCCCGCCTTCCGGTTGATTTAAGCTGGGGTAAACTGGCGGAAAACAACAGCGGCAGTTACCTTCTCGTTCTGGAAATTGCCGAAAAAAAAGAGATAACAGTGGGGAACCTGGGCAGGATCAATTTTATGCCGGGCTGGTATGTATATGCGGGATCGGCAATGAAAAACCTGGACCAGCGGATAACTCGTCATCAACGGAAGATCCGGAAGAGCAAACATTGGCACCTGGATTACCTTACTCCCTTTGCAAGGGGTTCCATAACGGCACTTCCCATCCGTTCCTTTCATAATTTGGAATGTGCCCTTGCTGGGGAACTACTTATCCTGGGAGGTGTACCGGTAAAGGGTTTTGGTTCTTCGGACTGTAAAAAAAATTGTCCCGCCCATTTGTACTATTTTTCCGTTTCCCCCCTGGAAAACCGGAGCTTTATTGCCATGCTTTTCCGTTACCGGCATAGGGAGGCTTTACGGAAATTATAGTTCCCCGCTGGAAAACGGCGTGTACCTGTTACGTTTCCAGGAATGCGTCCCATAGTTTATCCGTTGCCGGGGGATCGGCGCTTGTCTGGATAAAATTCCCCTGTACAGAAGGATCGGGAAAATAGAGAGATCGAGCATGGAGGCGTATGCCGCCGTCTTTTTCACTGCGTTTGGCGCCGTATTTTAAATCGCCCTTGATGTGGATGCCCAGAGCGGCAAGCTGGGCCCGGATTTGATGGTGCCGTCCGGTGACCAGTTCCAGTTCCATAAAACCGTAACTTTTACCTTTGCCGCGGATCCGGTACCGAAGTATCGCTTCCTTGCGCTGGGCTGTTGGTTTGTCATAGGCGGTGCTTTTGTTTTTATTTACATTGGCGTGAATCCAGTGTATTAGTTCCCCCGTATCGGGAAGTGATGAAAAAGCCGGGGACAATTCCACCACCGCCCAGTAATATTTTTCCGCCCTGCCGCCTTCATATGCTGTGCGGGAAAAGGATTTGTTTAGAAAGGTTACCGATTTAGCATTTCTGGCAAAAAGAGCACAGCCTGAAACCGGTACATCCAGCCGGTGGACCGCCATGGGATCAAAATCTTTTTTCCGGCCTTTTTTTATGCCGAATTGTTCTTTTAGGAGGACCGGTAAATCAATCATTCCCCGGCCAGCCCCCTCCATGGCTTCGCCCGCTGTTTTATTAATCACAATCACATCGTTATTAATAAAGAGGATACGGCTGTTCAGGTCAATATCTTTTCCCATCACATTGATAATATACAGGGTTTAACGTATAAGTCCATACCGAATTTTTTGATAAATGATCCTCTCCGCCGCTTCCCGAAGCCTCCGTTCGGACAATTTTCCCGTATCAAGGGCGGTGAGGATCGCCTGATGAATTTTTAGGAGATCCCCCGGCCAGGCCATGATCATATCCACTCCGGCGGCTAGGGCCTCCACTGCACATATCTCCACCGGAGAACCCGCCGCAGCCATGGAAAAATCGTCGGCCATGATTATGCCGGTAAAGCCCATTCCCCTTAGCCGCCTTACAGCGCGGAGAGAAAGGCTCGAGGGTTTTGTATCCCAGGAAGGGACGATTACATGGGAAAGCATCACCACCGCCGGGTCTTCCCTCCGTATCAGTTCATTGAAGGGTTCCAGGAGTTTTTCCAATTCTGCCCCGGAGAGGGTCAAAACGGACCTGCTCCGGTGGGGATCGGCGGCGGAGTTGCCGGGAAAGTGTTTTAGGGTACTGGCTACTCCGGCGCTTTGCATGCCCCGGACAAAGGCGGCGGCGGCCCTGGAAACAAAAACCGGGTCAGGGCTGTAGGAACGGTTCTTAAGGAAAGGCTGGTTTTCCGTTGTTAACACTTCCGTCACCGGGGCCAGGTTCAGGGTGATACCGATGCGCCGCAGTTCCCGCCCCGCTCCGGCAGCATCCTTTTCTATGGCATCAAAGGCCGCCTCCATGGCTGCCGGAAGCGGACTTCCGGAATTCCGGGTATTGCTTCGTGTATTGTGCGGCGATACACCCCTGTTATTTTCCGGCAGTTTTTCCCAGTAGGACAAGGGCGGCGGCAGCGCCGCCTTTCCCCGGAAACGCTGTACCGACCCTCCTTCCTGATCCGCTGCCATAAAGGGAGGGAGGGATACGGCGGTTATACAGCGGAAGAGTTCAGCTATAAAAATACCTGTTTTTTCCGGATCAACGCCCATATTGTGGCTGAAGAGCATGATTCCCCCGGCAGGTACTTTGGCGAGGAGTTCCCTTGTTTTTTGAGAGACTGCGTCCCTTCCGTCCACGGCGGTCAGCAAGACCTGGGCTGCCAGGGTATTTATTTCCAGAGAAGCGGCAAGACTGACCGCCTGGCGGCGGTATTCAGCATCGATGCTTCCTTGGTTCCGGATATTTTGGGCCGGACAAATCCATCCAGAAAACAAAAGGAAGATGAAGACAAAACAAAGCCGCTCTGGACCCCTGCGCATAAATGGATTATATCAAAAATCAAAGCGTGGTACACTAAGGAGGGGTTCCTGTGTCCCTGAACTGGAAAGAAATAGATCTGATTCTTGGCGAACTAAATCTTCCTGGCATGCAGATTCAAAAAATCTATCAAAGCACCTTTGATGTACTTGTTCTTCAGGTGTACGGCAAAGATCGCCCGGATTGCAAAGGAAAGACCCATCTGCTCCTTATCTCCCTAAGCCCCCTGGCTTGCAGATTCCACGAAACATTCCGGGCCGTGCCGAAAAGCGAAAAACCCCTGCGCTTTGCCGAATTCCTAAAGGCCCGGATCCAGAATGGCCGCATTGAAGAAGCGGTCCAACTGGGCGATAACCGTATTATCCGGCTCGCTGTAAGACGGGGCGAAAATTTTTACCTGCTTTATCTGAGGCTTTGGTCCAACGCTGCCAATGTGATCCTTACCGGCAAAGAAGGAACGATCCTTGATGCGATGAGGCGGCTTCCCAAACGAGGGGAAATAACTGGCGGCCGCTACACGCCGGAATGCTCCGCCGGGCAAACGAAAAAGCTGTACGAAACAAGGGATTTACCCGGGAAAGATTCCTTTAACAAACGAATCGATTCCTGGTATGCCGAACACGGCGGCAGGCTTTCTCTGGAACAGCTTAGGGAAGAAGTGCGGCGGACCATCGAAAAAAATCGAAACCGTCTGGAAGCAGCCATGGAACGGCTGCGGGAAAAGGAATCGGATTATGCTGGCGGAGAATGCTATAAAGAATACGGGGATACAATTCTTTCCAATGCTGCCTCCCTGACTCCGGACGATTCCTGGCTGGAAGCGGATAACGGCAGCGGCATAATCCGCATTGAACTAAACCCCAGAGAAAGTCCCGCCGAAAATGCCGCCCGATACTACGAACAGTACCGTAAAAGAAAAAACGGCCTGGGGGATCTGCGGAAAGAAATTGCCGCCGGTGAACAGGAACTCCTCCGGCTTGCTGAAACGGAACACCTGCTCCTGGAAGAAACCAACTCCCTCAGGCTGGAGGCACTGCTAAAAAAATTCAAATCCCGGTCAAACAAATATTCCGCCGGACCGCGGAGTTCTGCTAAACCGCAGGAAAGACCGGGGCTTTCCTTTGCCGACGGAGACTGGCTTATTCTGGTAGGCCGGAGCGCAGCGGAAAACGATGAACTGCTACGCCGCCATGTAAAAGGAAACGATCTATGGCTTCATGTCCGGGATTGGGCCGGGTCCTATGTTTTTATCAAGAACCGTCCGGGAAAAACAGTGCCTCTGGAAATCCTCCTGGATGCGGGAAACCTGGCGCTGTTTTATTCCAAGGGAAGGAACAATGGCCGGGGTAATCTTTACTATACCCAGGTAAAATATCTTCGCAGGGCAAAGAACGCCCCCAAAGGACTGGTAATCCCCACCCAGGAAAAAAACATTTCCATTATTCTGGAAGAAAGCCGGCTGAAGAAAATTGAAAGAACTCAGATGCATTAGGGTTTTTTGGATATTACTCCTGCAATTCGTTATTCGCTCAGTGCCGCCACTGCGGCACCGAAAAGGGATGCCTGTTCCACCGGGGCGATAATATAGGACCGGGGCTTTTTCAAATTCAACATAATATTAAGGTATGATTCCAGCGCTTCCCTCATGTCCTTGTAGATCATGTAAGTGGTACCTTCGACGGCAATGCGGGCCGGAGCAAAGGGATCGTGTCCTGTGTCCATTCGCTCCACCGCGGCGGCTACTACGGCGGCGGAGAAGACTGCTCCCCGGCGGGTTACGATCGAAGCAAGGTAGGCAAAGGAACGGATGGCATCCAGTTCATTCCTGTCAAAGAGTTTTCCGATGGGACCTTCCATGGACAGGGGGGCATACATGAATTCATTAAGAGTCCGGGTTTCCAGGGCCGGCCACGCGGCAAATTCGGCGGCCCGGTTAAATTGCAGAACGCCGTCGGCGATGGCCTGTTTAAGGATGTGGAAGGTTAAGGGTCCCAGGTAGGCTCCGGCGGCGGCTTTTTCCAGCAAATAGCCGCCGGGATTTTTAGTGGACCCGTCGAATTCTTTATCCAGCACGCCAAGATAACGGGGTGCGCAGGTACCGCTTTCGCAGACCATGATCTGGGGCGTCGTGTCGGAGTAAAAATCAATTTTTGGTATTTCCTTTTCGGTATATGCAGTGTTGAATCCAGTGCCAAGAATAAAACCAGCGACAGGACTTCCGGCTACTTTGTATTTGTCTTCGCCCCGGTTCCATCCGCCGCCGGCGGGGATCTGCCCCAGTCCGGAAAGGAGGGTTGCCACCGCATCGTTAAGAAGGGCGATCCGTCCTGGAACCTTAACTCCCCGGCGCTCCAGGGCATCCCTGAGGCCCTGGCCCATGGTCATGCCCACCACTTCCGGGGCATCCACTTCCTTGCTGAACGAAGTAGGTATGCCTTCGCCGTCTTTCCGCATTATCATGGGATAGGAAAAACAAAAACCAATTCCGGCAATTTGATCATTCGATTCATTTATCAAAGGTTCCGTCAAATCGGCAATTTGATCAAAAAATTCTATGGCACTCACCCGGCCCTTTGTTCCCGGCATGGGCGCTTTCTTCATCCCCTCCGATTCAGGTTTTCCTGTTTCCTTAAAGTGAACCCTGGCGGCTCTGAAATTGGTTCCCCCCACATCCAGGGCAATTACGGTCTTTCCCGGCGGTACCTGCGAAACAGGACTAAGATAAGATGGAATCATCGGCAAAGGCGATGGTTGTCCCTTTAACCCCCGCTCCATATCAATAAGCACATCTCTGACCAAGGTTTCGGGATCGCAGATGTCGTAATGAAAACCATAGGACCGGGCAAAATCATTAAGCAGGGGGGGATTAAAAGATGGCATGTGAACACTCCTTGTTATCCATGCTGGGCGGCAAGCATAACCAGGGCTATGATAAAAAACATTCCCGCACCGGCGCACAAACAAACCATGGCCATGGTAAATCCCATGCTTAACGAAAACCAGATCGAAAGATCGGCAATGATGTTTCTATAGAAAAGCAGCGCCCCATAAAAAACCAGGGGAAGAAAAAACAGCATGGGCACATACACATAGCGCGGTTTTTTTCTGGCCCGGTAACGCCAGCCCAGAATCAGGGCCAGCACCGCCATGGGAAGAAACAGCAGTACTTCTCCAAGGCGGCGGAAAATTTCTGTCTTAAAACTTTCCCGCACATAGCCATACTGGTCAAAGGTTTTTTCTGCGGCAAAGAGTTCCCTCAGGCTAAGGGATTCCGCTCCTTCTTTCATCCGGGATAAGAGCAGAAAATCATCATAGCTTATGTTGAGCATAATTTGATTTGAACCGTAAACCGGATCGCTGCCTGGATTACCTCCGTCTCTGGTCCAAACTGGTCTGCTGTCCTTGGTTTGATCAGTTCTGTTCAGACCATGGAACAGCAAAACGGTACGGTCTACAGAATTACCGGTACTGTCCGTAATGTTAATTGGCAGAAGTTTGGCATAATCGGCATTTACCCGCCAGCGAAGATGTCCGTCTTCGCCGGCGGCCACTACTTCGGCTCCCCAGGCATGGGCATAATCCTTTATCAGCGCCAGGGAAGTAAAATACAGGGCAAACCTGCCGTCATCCTGGCCGGGGAGAGAAAAAACCGGCCTGGCCAGGGTAACGCCGACGGTCAGATCTAATTCATCAATAAAAAAGGCTGTTTGGGCAACGCCGCTTTTGCTTTGTTCCAGATACTTTGCTACATCCGGGTCATTGGGGGTAAGGCCGGATAGTTCATGGAAAGTATAGTAGGCGCTGATCCAGTCTCCGGCATTCATCGCTTCGTAGGCGCTGCGTTTCATGCGGTACAGGTTATACCTTTCTTGTTCCTGGGCACTCGGTTCCAGATCAGCAATTTTTTCCCAGGCTCTGGAAGCCAGGGTAACGGCAACGCTGATTTCCGCAGCGCCGGGCCTGGCAAGCCGTTCGGCAAGGGTGGCAAGCCAATGGGCATCGTAGTAGCGTTCCCGGTCAAAAGCCTGTTCCGCCAACCTTAGGGCATCGGTGGAATTTACCGGAGTTCCCGGTATGCCGGCCCAGATTGGCATTGTTTCTTCCGGCCCTTCCTTTATGGAACTCAGCATCTGGTGATAGGCCGTCAGGGGATCGACAAACCGCATCTTTAGTTCTTCAATTTCCCGGCTCCCCGGCCAAATTTTGTCGCAGATACCAATAAACAGGGCGGCGTCGTTCCATTCCTTGCCTGCGATCTTCTCTTCCGCCCTGGCCTTGGCGTTAGCATAGAGTTCACTCCGGTCCCATATTGAAGCTTTCAAATTGATCGTCAATGGCAGGGCAAGAAAAAACAGAAGACTGTATGTTACGGCTGCTACAGAAGCGGTAATTACCGGCCAGGAAAGATACTTTAGATAATCGGGAGAAAACCCTTTTTTTCCTACAAAGGTAGTTCCCGCATAGCCCCCATCGGAATGTTCTTTTAACCCAAAGGGAATAACCAGACCGGAAAAGGCCAGGGCGGGAAACATATGAATAAAGGCAATAATTCCGCCAGTAAAGTTCCAGAACAGTTTAAAGCTGTCCAATATTTGTATGGTTGCCGGAGGCGGGAAAATAAAATGGTATCCGCAAATTACCGCAAAGGCTGTTCCAGCATAAAGGAGAAATACCATTAAGGGAGAAACATCCCGGTTTTCTTTAGCCATTGGGGGTCCTTCCTCCCCGGGCCAGGTATACCAGGCCGGAATAAAGGAGGATCAGTATACTTAGGGCGCAAAAAATTATGGGATTCACCATGGATTCACTAATGCTGTTTCTTGCAAAAGAGACTAAAAGCTGATTGATCTGGGGCTGGTTAAGAAAGTTTTCTAAAATCAGGGCACCGCGGAAAGCCAGGGCGCCAAAAAATAAATTCGCCAAAGACCAGAAACTGATATTTATCAAGCACCCCAGAGAAAGCAGGAAAGCCGCAAGTGATCCTGCATACACTCCATAAGGCAGCAATCCTTCATTAAACCAAGCGGAGAAGAACCGGGAACTTCGCTCCAAATCCCGGTCTATTTTGTCAAAAAATTCGCTTTCCTCGGAAAAAAAGGGCAGCCGCATTTGGGAAAGAGAAATATCTTCCCGGTAGGAAAGAGATTGATCCGGAGTAAGAACCGCCCTGGCGCTTCCAGGCTGGTAAGGATCCCCCAAAAATACCGTGTTATTCAGCAAAAGCCCCGGTTTGGCCAGATCCTTCGAAGGCTTTTTGAGGGGCAGGGAGAAATTTATCTGTTCTAGGCTTTTTTGACCCAGAAAAACGGCTCCGCTTAGGGCCACAATAAAAACCCAAATAAATATAAAGGAGATCGGATATGCAATTCGCCGTCTAGCAGCATAGTTAAGCCCTAAAAGAACGGTCAAATAAAAGGCCGCCGGAATGGAAGAAGACAGATATTCCGTTATTTTGCCGGAAAAAGCATCTGTACCCCCCGAATTGGGAGAAAAAAACAGCGCCGAGCCGATCCAATCTCTAAGCAGGGCCAACAGGGCAGCCAAAATGAGGATAACAATGAAGAAAAAAACAAGAAAAAGCACTAATTTGGCAATACGCATTACCTTTTTAGCGTACCATGATGGCTCTCAATTCGCAAGAGATTATAAATAAACAGAATATCCACAGGTTTTCCACAGAAAAAATGCTTTTTTTGATTAAATGAATCAAGTTTTCTTGCGTTGAATCCGGTCCTGAACAAATACAAGTTATCTAATTCATTGTATTATAAGGAATTATAAAGAAAATCCTTTTCAAAAAGCCCTGTTGTATAAAAAGAGATACAGAATTGCTGTTTAAAACCTTGTTATCAACAACTTATCCACAAGAATGGTCTGGAAAACAAAACGTTTGTTTAGCCCAGGAAAACCTGTCCCGCGTTATCAATGGCCAGGATGGTTTTGCATTCCGAACAGCGGAAACGCCCCGGTTTTAGTGCCTTGAGTTTCTTGGAACAGATGGGACAGGAGAAAACCTTGGGAAACAGGGACACCGTTTCGGCGGCCGAACCGCTCCTAAAGAAATTGATCGAATCGTCCAGATTGTCCTTGATATTAAAAAATTGGGAGAATCCAAGGAGCTGAAACACTTCGTATACTTTTGGCTGGATTTCCAGAAGTACCAGATCGCCGCCCCGGGGTTTTACAGATTTTAGAAAAGCGGTAAAGGAGCCAATACCGGTAGATGAAACATAATTAAGGCCGCCGCACTGGAAAACCAGCCGGATAAAACCCGCTTCTATAGCTTTCTGGACCCTTTTCTGGAAATAATTGGAGTTATAGGTATCAATATACCCGGTAAGGTATAAAACAAGGCATCCTTCAACTTCATTCACTTTTTGAAGCTTGATTTTGAGGCTTTCGTCCTTCTCGTCGTCAAAACCGTTAACGATATCGTTATTCGACATAACTTCCCTTCCAAATCAGATTTAAACACTTTTTACATAAAAATTCCACCATTGTACAATACATTCTTTTGAAAACTTTGTCAAATCCATACCCCCCCATCAACCGGAATAACCGCCCCGTTTATGGCGGGGTTTTCCAGAACCTCCAGGACAATGCGGGCTATTTCTTCCGGGTTTAGGGCCTTTCCTTGAGGGTTTTGTTCCCGGTGATAGATCTTTTCTTCCGGGCAGGAATATTCCGTATCGGTCAATCCCGGGCAGATTACATTGCAGGTAACTCCGGCCTTCCCGGCGTTTTTTGCCGCCGATTTTGCCAGGGTTCCCAAGGCTGTTTTCGCCGTGCCATAGGCTGCGGTGCTGGAAAATCCCCGAATTTCCCCGGTTTTGGTGCCTCCAAAGAGTAAAATTCGGCCCCAACCTTTGTTGATCATGGCATGAAGGACCGAAGAAACCATAATCCCGGGGAAGAGAATATTTGTCTCTATTAAATAGCGCCAATCGCCAGCATTGGTTTTCTCAAGGGGAATTTTTTTGAAGGGTCCCCAGGCTAAAACAAGTATGTCGGGGGCGGGCACTTTTTCTAAAATAAGAGCCGCCGCTTTTTCCGGGGAAAGCCCTTCCGGTCCGCCTATGGAGCATAAAAACCCGGAATGGCCGGCCTTTTCCGGGTTTCTCCCCGCATTGACCGTCCCGGCGGTCAATTCTGCCAGGGCTGCATCCAGACGTTTTTGGGAACTGCCTCCGGTAACCGTTACAACAGCGCCCCTCCCGGCCAAACCCAGGGCCGCCGCCCGGCCAATACCGCCGGTGCCACCGATAATCAGCGCCTGTTTACCATAAAAATTACCCATATTAAAACAGTAATCAAAGATGGGATAAAATAAAATATGCGATTGGACGACGTAATCATTGTTTTGGCCCGGCCTTCGGAACCGGGCAATACTGGGGCAGTATGCAGGGCCATGAAAAATATGGGGCTCCGCCGGCTGCGCTTGGCCTCACCGGAACCGGGGATACCTCTTCAGGATGAGGGGTCTTCTCTGGAAAAACTGTTGGCCCGGGCTATCCATGCGGCGGATATCTGGAATGGAGCGGAACATTTTGCTACCCTGAAAGAAGCCCTGGTGGATTGTTCTATTTCTGTGGGAACCAGCCGTCGCCGGGGCCGCCGCCGGAAATCAAACACCTTGGGCCCCCGGGAACTGGCGGAATTTCTAAAACCCAAAAACGGCAGGGCCGCCATTGTATTCGGCAACGAGCGGACCGGCCTGAACCGGGAAGAACTGGAACTGTGCAATATGGCCTCCCATATCCCCGTAAGCCTGGAATTCCCTTCTCTTAATCTTTCCCATGCGGTTCAAATATACGCCTATGAGTTGTATCAGACTTTGGATAAAAGCATAAACGAAGCGCAGGGGTGCCGCGCTGTGCCGGGCCAATGGGTTCCCATGACCGCCGCAGAAATAGATGGACTGGTAAAAAAGACCAGCGATTCCCTGGCCTCTCTGGGCTTTTATAAATATCCCGGCAGAGAAGACCAGGAGCGTTTTTTACGGGATCTTACAGCCCGGGCAGGGTTAAGTTTGAGCGAAGGAAAATACCTGCATAACATAATTGCCAAGGCCTGGCGGCTGGCCTAAAATGAATTATGAAAACAACCCTAATGATTAAAGGTATGAGCTGTGAACATTGTGCGGCCCATGTAAAAGAAGCACTGGAAGCAATTGCCGGGGTTTCTTCCGTTCAGGTAAGCCTTACAGAGAAAAACGCCATGGTGGAACACGGCGATTTGGTAGCCCCTGAGGCCCTGAAAGCGGCGGTAAACGAAGCAGGCTACGAGGCGGCATAAATCAGCCCGTGGACTCTTTTTCCCCTGATATCAACGTCCCCGTTAACATAGAAGTCCCTTCTGAATTTCACCGGCTGGGCCTGCTTCTGGGAGAAACGGTTTTTGCGGAGTTGAAACAAAAGCGGGTGATCATCATCGGTTTGGGGGGTGTGGGAAGCTGGGCTGCGGAAGCGCTGGTTCGTTCCGGCATCGGGCGAATCACCATCGTGGACAGTGATCTGGTAGACATTACCAACATCAACCGCCAGATCCAGGCCCTGCCCGGTACGGTGGGATTTCCCAAGGCGGCGGCACTGATGAAGCGGCTTTTGGAGATTAACCCCCAATGCGAAGTAACGGCCTTTAACAAGGCTTTTTCCCGGGAAACCGCAGTCCTCTTTGGAATCGAATCCTCTGATTATGTGATCGATGCCATAGACAGTCTGAACTGTAAACTCGATCTGATTCAGTTTGCGGAAAAAACGAATACCACAGCCTCTGGTTCACCCGTATTGTTTTCCTCCATGGGAATGGCTTCCAGGCTGGATCCAACCCGGCTTATAACGGCGGACATCTGGGAAAGTTCCGGCTGCCCCCTGGCCCGGCTGGTACGGCAGGGCTTAAAGAAAAGAGGATTTACCGGACACTTTACCGTAGTGTACAGCGATGAACCGGTTATTCAAAATGAAAAAATTGTCCCGAGCTGCGAACCAAAGGGCAAGAAGTTTATCAACGGCAGTGCCGTACCGGTAACCGCCGCGGCGGGGATGATCCTGGCAAGCCTGGTTATTCAGGACGTATTCTATAACAGATCCCCCAATGAAGAAGGTTATGGCTGATCGTTTTTTACGCCGGGCGGCCCAGGTTCAGGGCAGAGCAGACGAAGTTGTCCGAAAGCTCTGCACCAGGGCAGTGTTCGAGGAAGAGCTCATTTCCGCCGGAGACCGGATCCTGATTGCCGCTTCGGGAGGCAAGGATTCTACTGTCATGGCCTGGGCTCTTTCGTCCCTTAAGCGGAGTCTAAAATTCAATTACGAACTGGCGGCACTCCACATTTCCACCGATTTCTGCGCCTGCTGCAAAAAATCTACCCTGGCGGAAAAGCTGGAAGGCTGGGGGATCCCCTTTTCGGATCTGTTTGTGCCGGTCATCGGGCGGCTTAAACCGGGAAGAAAAATGAACTGTTACTGGTGTTCCACCCAGCGCAGGACAGAACTTATTAAATACGCTGTAGAAAACAGATTTAACAAAATTGCTCTGGGACATCACATGGATGACATTATCGAAACTTTTTTTATGAATCTCTGTGCCAAGGGGGAACTTTCTTCCATGCCGGTAAAAATGGCTTACCGCAAGTATCCGGTAACGTTAATTCGGCCCCTGGCTTTGTTGGAAGAATGGCAGATCATCGCCGGCGCGGAAGAACAGGGGATCCTAAAAGAAACCTGCACCTGTCCCTATGGTGTTAATTCCAAACGGCGGGATATGCGGGAAAGGATCGCCGGATTTACCGGTAATTCCGGAGCGGTAAAACGGCGTATCCTGACGGCGGTAAAAGATTGCTTGTCCAATGGAAGGTCATGAATTATAGTGAGGTCTTAAGGAGAAAATATGAATATAGAAGCAATGTTCGCCAAGTATAATCAGGCGGGAAACCGGGTCATTTATCACATTCTTTCAAAGATAAGCAGTGAGGACCGGGAAAAAAACCGGGGAAGTTTTTACGGAAGCCTTTCGGGGCTGTTTCTCCATATCATGGGGGGAACTCAATTTTTTTTGGGGATGTACAGAGAGGCTCTGAAAAACAATGACGCTGCCCTTAAAGCCTTTGCTCCGCTTGACAACCTTTCTGTTCCCGAAGGAGCGTTGGATGATGCCCAATGGAAAAACCTTGAGCAGGCTCTGGATACCATCGACGCTGCTTATGTAAACATGGCAGAAGCCATTGGCGATGCAGATTTGAAAAAACTGGTCAAGATTGACTGGTACGGAGGAAATCCGCCGGAATTGCCCCTGCAGTTTTTGATGCATCAGCTGGTGGTTCACAATACCCATCACCGGGGGCAGATATCGCAGATTCTTGATTCCCTAAAAATTGATAATGATTATTCGGGGATCGGCTTAGACTGCAGGTGAAATTTTTTTTTGGTTTTTGGTTTTTCTGTTCCCTTCTTTCCTGCAGCAATGATCCAACAGAACTTTGGGTGAATTATGCGGATTTTCCTGAGATGGAAAAATTCTTTCTTGCCGGCGTTCTGAATAACGGCATGCTGCATGACGGAACACCGGAAAAGCTGGGATTCCTGGTTGTGGATAATCCTGGACCGGAAACCGTAGTAATCAGTTTTGAGCGCCGCCGGACTGACTGGAAGAATGAAGGGGCAGCTTTTTCGCAAAACTTTCTTTTTCTTTCCCGGATCTGCATGGTGTTCCCTGTGGAACCGTGGGAGGAAAAAAACCTCAGCCTGGAAGAAATAACCAATGGCGTAATTTCTTATACAGATTTGATACCCCTGCATGACCTGACACCGCCCCATACTGCTCTTAAGATAGAAGGTTATGATGTATCCGATGCACAGTATCCCCTGGTGTATGAAAGCGGGCTCTCTTTTAGCTATGGGGGGAAGCATAAAAGAAGGATCGCAAAAAAAATTACTGCCCTTGCATACCAAATACAGCAAATGATAAAAAATGATCTCTTTGAAAACAACGAAGAAAAGATTGAGTTTGATAAACGGGCGCTCCGTATTGAACAACGGCCCGTCCTTTTTCGTATCGCCGCCGGCGGGGATGTGATGCTGGCCCGGGGAGCAGAGGATATTCTTTTTGACGAAGGTCCTGAAGGAATATTGGGAGGAACCGCCGCATTGGTCCAAGGGGCGGATCTCTCGCTAATCAATCTGGAGGGATCGATCAGCAGCCGGGGAGAGAAGGCGGAAAAAACCTACACCTTCCGTTTTGATCCCCGGGCTGCCCCGGCTCTGAAAAATTCAGGATTCGATGCGATGCTCATCGCCAATAACCATGCTTTTGATTTTGGGATGACCGGTTTCTATGATACGCTGGATCATCTGGACCAGGCGGGACTTGGCGTGCTGGGGGCGGGCCGGAACATTCATGCCGCTGCCGCTCCCTTTTATAAGAACGGCAGCAATTTGCCGGTAAAGGTTTTTGGCATTGCCAGTTATGGACGGGAGCGGAGCGGCTGGGACGGCCTGGATTTTGCGGCGGATGAACAAATGCCGGGTATACTCCATGCGGGAAGGCGAGGATCGGAATTAATCAAGCAGCAGATGGATAAAGGCGCTTTGAACATTGTTTTTTTTCACGGCGGCATTGAATATGCCGACTACCCCGACAATGCAACCCGGTCCCTCTATACGGACCTGATTCGATCCGGGGCGGATTTGGTGATCGGTACCCATCCCCATGTGGAACAGGGTTTTGAGTGGGTAGAAGGCAAACCCGTTTTCTGGTCCCTGGGGGATTATGTCTTTAACGAAATGGACGATACTCCCGGCGGCGACATGGGGATTTTTATTGTCCTTTCCTATTTGGACAGGATTCTTGTCCACATCGACATATACCCTGTTTTTATGGACGGCCCCCGGACAGTTATTTCGCCGCCGGAACAACTGGATCGTTTTTACCGGCTGACCAGGACACTGGCGCAAAAATAATTGCCAATCCAAAAGGCGGATCATGTACAATTTTAATGAATTAATTGAACGGCGGGGAACAAGTTCCCTCAAGTGGGATACGGTTAAAGAAGGTGTAATTCCCCTTTGGGTGGCGGACATGGATTTTCCCGTTTTTCCGGAACTGCAGGAAACTCTGGAAAAACGAGCGGCCCATCCATTCTACGGCTACAGAGTTTCTCTGGATAACAAAGCATCCTTTTACGATGCAATCCGCTTGTGGTACAAAACCAGGCATGATCTTCCGGTGGATTCCAGGGCGATCCTCTCCGGCCCCGGTACGGTTCTTTCCCTGGGGATGATTGTCCGGGAGTTCAGTGCCGAAGGAGAGGGGGTATTGCTTTTAGCTCCGGTATACACTCCCTTTTTTGAAGTGATCAGCGAAAACAAACGGAAGGTCGTGGAAGTGTTCCTTGAGCAGGATAATCACGGACGATTCATCTTGGATATTTCAAAAATAGATGACGCCTTGGACAAAGCGGGAATTCCTGTACCCCTGGCCCTGTTTTGTTCCCCCCACAATCCCGGCGGCAGAGTTTGGACCAAAGAAGAAATCGCTGCCTTCCTGGAACTGACACAGCGGCGGAACATGGTTGCTGCCTTTGACGAAATACACGGCGATCTGGCATACGAAAAAAGCGGCGCAGGAATCTTTCAGCATTTTGTTTCCGCCGCTTCACTTAATGAATATTCAGACCGCGTTATCGTTGTTTCCGGGGCCAACAAGAGTTTCAACCTTGGAGGCCTCCATATTTCTCATTTTGTGATCAACGATGAGAATTTGCGGGCGACCATGCAAAATGCGCTGCACCGGGAAACCCATCATGAAGGAGATATTTTTGCAGAACCGGCAGTGGAAACCGCATACCGTCTTGGTGCTCCCTGGCTGGATGAACTGCGGCCCTATCTCTATGACAATATTCTTGCGGCGGTACAGTTTCTTAATGCAGAAGTGCGGGGAATAAAGGCCTTTATACCCGACGGCACCTATCTAATCTGGGCGGATGTCAGGGGACTGATAAAGCAAAGAGGCTGTGGAAATGTCGAAGAATTGGTATTCCATCTGGAAGAAGAAGCAAAGGTAAAAATCACCCCAGGCAGCATCTATGGCAAAGCAGGGGAGGGCTATGTACGAATCAATGCCGCCAGCCCCCGGGAGCTTTTAATGGAAGGGCTGAAACGGATAAAGGACTGGGCCGCCGGGCTTCCGCTTATGCAAACATCTCCCTGGCCTGCTGCCGAACTTCTTCAATAAGGGGTTCGTAATTTGCTTTCAGGGCATTGATATGCTGATTATAGAAGGCAATAAATTCCGGGTCCTGGAAGGGATCAAGTTTTACCTGCCGTCCAAGACGGCGGGCCAGTTCTTCTTCTTTTTGGCGGAGTTTAGGAGCGTACTGCCGTTTAATTGTCTCTTCGTATTGGGCCGTTTCTTTTAGGTATTGGGAAACCGCCTCCATATACTGCTGATAAAGCATGGGAAAATTCCGGTCTCCGATAATTGCTGCCAGGCCTTTCCCTGCCGCTTCAATCCGTTTTAAATCCTCCTGAACTGCGGGCAGGGTGATTTGCGTGGCAAAGACTTCAAAACAACCCTGCTTCAAGGATTGCTGTTCTTCTGTCCCTGCCTTGTTGAATTCACTCTCTAAAGAAAGGATTTCCCCTGTCAGGTATTGATTGGCCAGCCGCTTGCCCCGTTGCTTTGCCTCAAAAAGTCCAATGCTGGTTTTGTCGCCCTTGACGGCTTCCGTCTTTTCCATGGCGATTTCAAGAGCGCTTTTTATCCGTCCCATGGGGTGATCATATACCGAACAGGGGGAAACTGCAATATTATTGACCTTCCTCTTCATTTTTCTATATTATGAAATTAGGCTATTGTTGAGGGGGTAACCAAACGGCTTTTTTTTGTTATACTAAGGATATGCGAAAGATTTGGAAGGCGCTAATGTTTGTTGCCCTGTTTTCCGCCTGCGCCCAAACCCCGGATGATAATTCCACCGAACCGGTTTCATCGCCGATACGTCCTGTAAGCCGAAGCTATGATTACTGGGTAGATATTGCCGCTCAAAATCTGGGATTTAACATTATGGTAAACGGCGCCGAACTGCTGGTTTCCCATAGGGGCAATGAATTCAAAACCCGGATCCCCATTAATGACTGGATGATTTCGGGAAACAACAATATTGACATTATCGTTTTTTGGCCCGATGGAATTAAATTTGCCCCCGGCATATCTTCTGCAACATTTAAGCTTTTTTTAAACGATTCGATACTAAAAGAATTCCGGTGGCCTCTGGCAGGGCCGGATACGCAGAATTCATACCCATATACTTATTCTGAAACATTCAGGACCTACTATTTTCCAAAGGTTCAACTGGAGAAAGCGGAACGGGTTATTACGTCTGCCGGCACCCTTCCCCGCAGCGATCAGGAGGAAATCGCCGCCATAGCGGAGCAGCTCCGTAAGGCTTTTAGAGAAAAGGATATTAATAGTATTAACGATCTGCTTAAAGTCAAATATGCCGAATTGGCAGCATCCCGTTTTACCACTTCCACAGCCGTAAGAAGCGAAGAGGTTGCAAAATACCGGGAACTCATGGGAAAGGAAGGTTTTGCGGTATCCTTTAACGGCCGTAACAGTTTTTTCTCCGCCGCCGATGACCGGGCGGTCCGGTTGGGCCAGGGCCGCATCGGATTTCCAGAACCGGCATTGGTAATTATCTACCGGGAAGGAGGAGTATCCCGGCGGTGGGAAATGGATCTGTATTTTGCAAAGATTGATGGAAAATGGGTAATTATTAGATAGCATGAGTATTTTAGAAGCTGTTTTTTTGGGGCTGATTCAGGGCATAACAGAATTTCTTCCCGTAAGCAGTTCGGGTCATTTGGTACTGGGTCAGAAAATTCTGGGCATTTCTGCTCCCACCCTTTTTTTTGATACCATGCTGCATATTGGTACCCTTCTGGCGGTAATTGCTGCTCTCCGCGGGGATGTGTGGAATTTGCTTCGCCGCCCCTTTCAGCAATTTACCGCCTATCTGGTTATTGCCACGGCGGTTACGACGGCATTCGCCCTTTTTTTCAAAAGCCGCATAGAAGAAGCCTTTGTTTCCGGATCGTGGCTGGGTCAGGCATTTCTTGTTACCTCCCTGATCCTTTTTGTTTCAGAGTACCTTTCCAGGCGGCCCGGAGGCCTTCGTAACGATGCGGAGATGGACTGGTTCGATGCGGCCTTTATCGGCCTGTGTCAGGGTATTGCCATCGCCCCCGGGGTATCCCGTTCCGGCTTTACCCTGGCTGGGGCATTATCCCGAAAATTGGAACGAAATTTGGCGGTCCGGTTTTCCTTCCTCCTTGCCATTCCTGTTATTTTTGGGGCCTTTTTTCTTCAAGTAAGGGAACTGTACAAGGACTTTCATTTGCAAAGCGTGAACCCCGGTGCTTCTGCGGGGTTTTTTGCGGCAATAAGTCCCGCTGCCCTTATTGCCGGGACTTTGACTGCGGCGCTGGTGGGATTTGGAGCGGTTACCCTGATGCTAAAAATTGTTAGGGAGCGGTCCCTTGTCGGATTTGCTGCTTATACCGCCCTGCTGGGTCTGTTGGTTTTACTGGATCAGAATGTCTTTCATGTAGTATTTTAAGGATATGGCAAAAACACCGGCGAAAACAAAAAACAATAAAAAACCGGGGGAATGGGAAAACCTTGCAAAAGAGCTAAAATCCCTTATTCCCAAATTAGACGAAGAAGGCCTGAACTTTCTTATTGAACAGGCCCAGGTCCACCTTTACAATATGCAGGTGGATGCCCTTAATGAAACCTTGGTTAAATCTCAGGAAAGGGCAAAGACCGCCGCCGCAAAAAGTGCCGGTAAAAAAACGGCTAAAGGCTCAGCCGGGTTCAGCGAAATTAAGGTATCCGAATCCGGTTCCAGTTATTACATTGTCTACAAGACCGAATGGATCATGTTTTCCAAGGAAGAGATTGTTAAGCTGGTACAAATCGCCGGCGGCCAGGGAACTGACCTGGAAATCAAAGAACGGCTCTTTAACTGGTTTGCCCGGGAACGGAGTGATCTGCTTCGCAGTGCCGGCATCGCAAATAAATTCGACAATAAACTCAAAACCTTAGCGGGATTATTAAAGAAAAACTTTAAGGTGCGGAAGTAACAGCCGGTTTTTTTAACTCCAGTTGGAGTCTTCGGATTTTTTTGTTTTTGAAAATGCTTTGGAGTGTCTTTTTTGGAGTTTATTGATCCGCCATCTCCGAAAGAGGTATTGGTTTGGGAGCATCGTTTTCTCCCTCTACTTTGGAAAACTCTTCCAAAAGTTCCCGGCCTCGCCGGGAAAGTTTTTCCGGTATCTGAACCATCAACTTGATCCAAAAAGATCCCCGCCTGCTGCCGGAGGGAACTCCCTCGTCCCGGATGCGGAGGAGTTTTCCGTTTGAGGTGCCCGGCGGAATTTTTACTTTTAGTTTTTTTCCATCCAGGGTGCTTACATGGATTTCTGCTCCCAGGGCAGCCTGGCTTATGGAGATGGGTACTGCACAGTATAAGTCAAAGTCCTGTCGTTCAAAATATTCGTGGGGTTTGATCCGGATAAAAACATAGAGGTCCCCCGAAGGACCCCCGCCAGGGCCCGCATCGCCCTGCCGGGGGATTACCACTCGTTTACCGTTTTCCACCCCTGCGGGAACCGTAACCATGATCTTCTGACGTTTCCGCTGGGTTCCGCCGCCGCCGCAGTCCCGGCAGGGCTGCTCAATAATGTACCCTTCGCCGTGACAGTTATGACAGGGGGAGGCCACGGAAAAAAAGCCCTGGCTGTGCCGTACCTGGCCCGATCCCTGGCAGGAGGGGCAAACTTTTTTACCCGAACCATCGGCGGCACCAGTTCCTTTACAGGCGGAACATGCATCGTTTCTGGTGTACTGGATTTCCACTTTGGAACCAAACACCGCATCTTTAAAGGGAATTTCAATATCGTAACGAAGGTTTGCTCCTTGGCGGACACCGCCGGAAGAACGGCGCCGTCCAGATCCGCCGAAAAAAGTGTCGAAGATACCCGAAAAATCTCCAAAGATATCTTCAAAGCCCCGGAAGGTCTGGGAAAAATCGCCCTGTCCGGCCATGCCGTCTACTCCGGCAAAACCAAATTGATCATAGGCGGCTTTTTTCTGATCATCTCCCAGGATTTCGTAGGCTTCGGTGGCTTCCTTGAATTTTTCTTCCGCTTCCTTGTTCCCAGGGTTTTTATCCGGGTGATATTGAATGGCAAGCTTGCGATATGCCTTTTTTATATCATCCTTGGAGGCATTCTTTGGTACACTTAAGACCTCGTAGTAATCGCGTTTTGCCATTCGCCGCTCTATTTATCGTCAACCACTTCGTAGTCCGCGTCTTCGGCGCTCTTGGTTTCCGGCCCGCCGCCGGGGTCCCCGGCGGCGCCAATGTTGGGCTCTCCGCCCATATCCGGCCCCTGGCCCTGTGCTGCCTGCTGTTTATAAACTTCTTCGGCAATTTTATAAGACGCCTGTTTTAGGGCTTCGGTCTTGTCCTTGATAGCCTGGATGTCCCCTCCTTCCAGGGATTTCTTCAGATCCGCCATGGCCTCTTCCGTTTTGGCCTTGTCGTCAGCGCTTACCTTGTCCCCTAGATCTTTGATGTTCTTTTCCGTGCTGTAGATCATCGAGTCCGCTTCGTTTCTGACCTCCGCCTTTTCCCGTTCCTTTTTGTCTTCCTCGGCGTGGATTTCCGCCTCCTTAACCATGCGGTCGATGTCGGTATCGGAAAGACCGGAGGAGCTTTCTATGCGGATCTTCTGTTCCTTGCCTGTTCCCAGATCTTTGGCGCTGACATGGACAATACCATTGGCATCTATATCGAAGGTAACTTCGATCTGCGGAACGCCCCTGGGAGCGGGAGGAATGCCTACCAAATCAAAACGGCCCAGAACGCGGTTCTGGTTTGCCATTTCCCTCTCACCCTGAAGGACCTGGATGGAAACAGCAGTCTGGCCGTCGGCGGCGGTGGAAAAGATTTGGCTCTTTCTTGTGGGGATGGTAGTATTCCGGGGGATAAGCCGGGTCATCACGCCGCCCAAAGTTTCGATTCCCAGAGAAAGGGGTGTTACGTCCAGAAGGAGTACATCTTTTACATCTCCCGCCAGGATACTGCCTTGGATCGCCGCACCTATGGCTACCGCTTCGTCGGGGTTGACACCCTTGTTGGGTTCCTTCTTAAAGAGTTCCTTGACAAGCTGTTGCACCGCAGGAATCCGGGTAGAACCGCCGACAAGGATTATTTCATGAATGTCGTCGGGGCTGAGCCCCGCATCGGCCAGGGCTTTTTTACAGGGTTCCTTGGATCGTTCCAGGAGATCCGCCACCATTTGCTCAAACTTTGCCCTGCTAAGGCTTTTTTGGAGATGTTTTGGCCCGCTTTGATCGGCGGTTATAAAGGGAAGGTTGATTTCCGTGGTCTGCATGGCGGAAAGTTCGATCTTAGCCTTCTCCGCCGCTTCCCTAAGGCGCTGTAGGGCCATACGGTCCTGAGACAGATCGATCCCCGTATCGTTTTTGAATTCGGTAATAAGCCATTCCTGGATACGCCGGTCAAAGTCGTCGCCTCCCAGGTGAGTATCGCCGTTGGTTGCCTTTACTTCAAAGACTCCTTCGCCCAGTTCAAGGATTGAAACGTCAAAGGTGCCGCCCCCAAGGTCGTAGACGGCGATCATCCGGTCATGCTTCATTTCCTTGTTAAAGCCAAATGACAAAGATGCCGCCGTAGGTTCGTTTATGATCCGTTTAACTTCCAGGCCGGCGATTTTCCCCGCATCCTTGGTTGCCTGCCGCTGGGCATCGTTAAAGTATGCCGGTACGGTGATCACCGCTTCGGTTACCGGTTCTCCCAGATAGTCTTCGGCGGTTTTTTTCATCTTCTGGAGTACAAAGGCGGAAATTTCCTGGGGGGAATATTTTTTGCCATCAACGTCTACCCGAACATCGTCTCCCTGTTCGGTAACCCTGTAAGGAACCAGCTTCATTTCGTTGGTTACTTCCGAAAACCGGCGGCCCATGAATCGCTTAATGGAATAGATCGTGTTTTCCGGGTTGGTGATCATCTGGTTTTTTGCGGGAGCTCCCACAACCCGTTCGCCTTTACTGGTAAAGCCCACGATGGACGGAGTGGTGCGACCGCCCTCGGAATTCTGGATCACCACAGGCTCGCCCCCTTCCAGGACGGCCACGCAGGAATTGGTTGTTCCCAGGTCGATGCCGATTATTTTTCCCATGATCAAAACTCCTTCAATAATAACAGTTATGTTTTTTCGGGCATGATGACCTTGACTTTCGCAGGCCGTATTACCCGGTCTTTAAGGGTATACCCTTTAATAAACTCTTCCGCCACCACCGGTTCTTCCAGTTCGGCGGATTTTTCCATCATGATCGCTTCATGCCGGTTGGGGTCGAAGGGTTCTCCGGCAGAATCGAAGCGCTTAAGCCCCCATTTATTTTCCAACTGGAAGAGGAGGTTTTTTTCGATCAGGCTGATCCCTTCGTAAAGGCTGCTGTAACTGGCAGTGATCTTATCGCCGTCCCCTCCTGCCGTTTCCCTCTGTGTCTCGGCGGATTTAATGGCCCGTTCAAAATCATCAATGACAGCAGCTAAATCCAAAAGCAGTGTTTGGTTTGCATAGTCGATGGCTGTGGATTTTTCCTGGTTCATCCGTTTGCGGAAATTTTCAAAATCCGCCGCCTTTCGGAGGTAATTGCCATTGGCCTCCTCCAGCTTTGCTTCCAGTTCTGCAATTTTCCCTTCCGGGGTCAGGGGTTCGCCGCCGGAAGCAGTGTTTTCTGTACTTTTCCCGGGCTCTCCATCCTCAGAATTGTCCGCCGTATTGGTAATCGGCTGTTCCTCTGGCATATCATCCGGGGTCTGGGCGGCATTTTGCCCGGTTTCCTCCGGCGCATTATTTGCCCTGAAAGATGACTTTGCTTCGTTTACGGCCTCTTTCCAGGCTGTATCAAAAGCGGTTTTTGAAGATTCGTTCATATCCGGTGTAAAAGCATCCTTTTTTTTCAACTTTTTTCCTAAATTAACTCTATTAGCTTTTTCCAAAACTTCGTTAGTTTTGGAAAAACTTCTTTATATATAAAAAATAATCATTTCAGGGGGGGAAGGTCAAGTTCTAAAAGCAGGACCCGGTAATTATCCAAATTTCAGCATTTAAAAACTGACTTCCCCGGCCATAGCCGCCGTAAATTTCCGGACAAAGCCGCAGGGCCGGTAGGTCATCTTGGCCTGCCTGAGTCCCTGGTCTCCCAGATCCTGCTCCCTGTTGATGTGGATATAGTGATTGGGAAGGGTTGACGCATAGTGCTGGTTTACAAACTGATAGATCCCCTTGAATTCTTCCAGAGCTTTTTCGAAATGGACGGCAAACATCCGGCCCCGGGCGAGGCGTTCCCCCAGGCACCAGGCGGCAAGTTTTCCCTCCACCCAGTAAACCATCCCCTGGAGAAAGAGCCCTTTGAACTGCTGGAGGGCCTCTGTGGCGGCCAAAAAATCCCCGTCAAAGCCCTTTTGCTCCCGCCATTTTTCCAGAATCTCCAGGGCAGGGGAAATTAGTTCTGCCGAGAGAGGTTTTGCTTCCCAGTTCCCATAGTTGTGGTTGAATTGGCTGACCAGATTGCGTTTTTTGTGGTATTTCTTTCCCGGCAGTTCCGCCAGATCGGTCCGCAAATAAAGGTAATCAAAGTTATCCCGGTCTTCGCTAAACTTTAGGCCCCATTTTTCCATTCGATCCCGGCTGGGAGTTAGAAGGGAATCGGAAATCCCCTTCCAGTAGCCATGGTTTTTGAATAGTTCTTCCAGAATACCCCGTCCGGGAACAGCGCAGGGGGTGCAAAAAAATGTTTTCTCCTTTTTGTTGGGCTGACCGGCGGGCTGAATTCCTGAAATGATAAGGGTCTTGTCCTGAATCCTCGATACCCTGTAGCGGTAGCGTCTTCTAAAAAGATAGAGATTGGCAAAGGTGTATTCAGAAACCCCATCTACGGTCATGGGAAGCTGGGGATGCATTTCGTTTCGCAGATCATAGCTGATAGGGACAAAGTCGGGAAATTCAGGAATTAGCATATATCATTAGTATATTCCAGAGGACATTTATGATGCTATAGTAAGGTATGGAACAGCTTGCCGGTTTGGTGATTCCCCGTTTTCTCCAGTATGTACGGATCGGTACCGCCAGTGACAAACATATTGAAGAAACTCCTTCCAGCGTCGGGCAATGGGAACTGGCCCGGCTTTTGGCGGAAGAATTAAAAACCCTGGGGGTCGAAGCGGAACTTACCGATCACTGCTATGTGCTGGCTAAAATTCCCGCCATTCCCGGTTTGGAAACAAAACCCGCCATTGCCTTCATGGCTCACCTGGACACCGCCCAGGATGTGCCCGGCAAAGATGTCAACCCCGTTGTGGAAGAAAACGAAGCCGGTGCTGCGGTGATCCGCAGCGACGGAACCACCCTTCTGGGAGCAGACGACAAAGCGGGAATTGCGGAAATCATGGCTGCCGCCGAATACCTTCTTTCCCATCCAGAAATCAGCCGCGGCCCGGTACTAATCATTTTTTCCCCCGACGAAGAAACCGGCAAGGGGCTTCCCTTTTTTCCCATGGATCGGATCAACGCGTTATCCGGCGGGCTGGCCGCCTGCTATACCCTGGATGGCGGTCCCCTGGGGGAACTGGAAACCGAATGTTTTAACGCCATCGAAGGGCGGGTATTTTTTTCCGGCAAGGTGATTCACCTGGGATCGGCCCGGGGCGGGATGGCTAATGCCTGCCTGATGGCCGCCGCTTTTGCGGTGATGCTTCCCCGGACGGAAAGCCCCGAAGCCACCGACGGTTATTACGGTTATTACTGCCCCACCGAAATTTCCGGAAGCCTGGAAAGGGCCGAACTGGAAGTGTATATCCGGGACTTTGATCTCGAAAGGGCTAGAGAACGGGCTGCCGCATTGGAGACCTTTGCCCGGGCGGTGGAGGCGCAGTTTCCCGGCGGCAAAGTACGGGTGGAATGGAAATTTCAGTATTACAATATGAAGGAAAACATCGGCCGCCGTCCGGAAGTTCTGGCAAAATTAAAAGAAGCGGCCTGCCTGGCCGGGGTGGAATTCACCTTAAAACCAATCCGGGGAGGCACCGACGGTTCCCGCCTTACCGAACTGGGAATACCCACCCCCAACATCTTTACCGGGGGTAGAAATTTTCACAGCCTTGAGGAGTGGGTTTCGGTTCCGGAAATGGAAGCCGCCTGCCGCCTGGCGATAGAACTGGTGCGGGTCTGGGGATCATAAGCCGCGCATTTAACGCTGTGAATATGATTGCCGAAAAACCCGGTTAACTGCACTCTGGGGGACCCGGCCTTCCAATACTTCCAAGGCATTGAGGGCTGTACGGGTCTTTAGCTCCGAAACCGCCTCGGCGCTGTAGTAGGCGCTGTGATCGGTAAGTACCACATTGGAGATCGTCAAGAAGGGATGATCCGGCGGCAGAGGTTCCCTTTCAAATACATCCAGGCCCGCGGCGGCGATGCATCCGCTTTTTAAAGCATCCACCAGGGCATCTTCGTCGATTACCGCTCCCCGGGATGTGTTGATAAGTATCGATCCATCCTTCATTGCGGCCAGGCTTTTGCGGTTGATGAAATGCCGGGTGCCTTCGTTTAAAGGAACATGGAGGGAAATAAAATCGCTCCGGTGCAGTAACTCATCAAAAGATACAAGATTGGTAATATCAAAAAGTCTGCCGCTATGCTCCCGGCGGTTTTTTCCCCGCAGCGCCGCAAGTTTGGTTTCTCCTCCAGGATCGGCTACCAGGATACGGCTGAATGAAAAGCCTTGGATTTTTTCCCAGAACGCCCTGCCGGTGGCGCCAAAGCCGGCGATCCCCAAAACACGGCCTGACATACGGCGGATTGACCGGTTGATATTCCATTCGCCAGAACGGATATTCCGGTCTTTTTCCGGAATGGCCCGGACACAGGAAAGAAGAAGTCCCAGGGCATGCTCCGCCACTTCTTCGGTACAGTAACCGGGGACATTGGTAACCCAGATTCCCCCTTCTTCGGCGGCCTTTAAATCAACATTGTCGTAACCAATGCCGTACCGGGAAATAACCCGGCATTTGTCCAGGGTTTTGATAACCCGTGCCGTCATGGGGGCCTGGTTTAGAAGGATTCCCTCCGCTCCGGCACATGCCTGGATCAGGCTTTCTTCGGTGCGGCAATCCGCCACAACAAGTTCCGCATCGGGGAAAATACGCTTTTCTTCCTCATTGTGACCAAAACGGTCGTCGGTAATCACTATTTTCATGCACAAGCCGCCTCCTGGCGGCTAACTATAATAATTTCCTTCCGCTCGCGGGCCGGAGGCTCGTATGCACAAGCCGCCTCCTGGCGGCTAACTATAATAATTTCCTTCCGCTCGCGGGCCGGAGGCTCGTATGCAAGGCTCTTTCCTGTTAGGATACACCATGCACCCTCCTATTGAATACATTCTGTTTGACCTGGATAATACCCTCTATTCTGCCCGCTGGGGCCTGGAACAGGAAGTAAGCCGCCGGGTTAATGACTATATTGCCGCATACCTTAATATGTCCAGAGAAGAGGCCTGGGCCTTCCGGAAGGAGCGGATTACCGCTGGAAAATACGGTACCACCCTGGAATGGCTCCGTGCAGAAATGGGTTTCCCTGATTCGGAACTGGCAGGGTACTTTGCCTGCCTCCACCCAGAAGACGAAGCGGATAACCTTGTCCCCGATCCCGGCCTTCGTCCCTTTCTCCTATCCCTTGCTTCTCTGGGTATTTCCATGGGAATCCTTACTAATTCAGTCCTGGAACATGCCCAAAGGATACTGAATAAGCTCGGCGTGGCGGATATTTTCCCAATAATATTTGATATGTGGAAGAACGATCTTAAGGGCAAACCCGATGCCGGCATGTATCGCCAGGTGCTGAAAGAATTGGGGGTGGAGGCCCCTTCCTGCCTCCTGGTGGATGATGTGCCTTTTTACATAGAAGGCTTCTGCGCTATTGGGGGAACGGGGGTGTATCTGGACGAAGACGACAACCATCCTGAATTTCCCGGTCTTCGAATTCGGAAACTTGAGGAACTTTGCAGCCTTTGCTGGCCCGATGGGGCACCGCTGTTACCTCCTATGGATAATCGCTAAATTTGGTGGTATAATTCATTGATTTGAATTTAAGATTCATTGGGGGGCCTGCATGATTAGTAAATATCTTTTTGAAACAACCGGCATCGCCGCCGCGCATTTTATAGAAGCCATCGGCCTTATTGCTGCTTTTATGGTTTCTGTCAGCCTTTGCCTTAAAAATATTAAGGGCTTGCGGGTTGTGAACCTTGCCGGTTCCGCCGTTTTCATCATTTTTGGCGTATTGCTTCCTTCGATTTCTATTATACTTCTTAACTCCTTTGCGGTGATAGTTAATGTGTACCGTCTCCTTCAGATAAGATTCGAATCAACCGGCACCGATTTGTTTGATATCCTTTTTATCGACTCCATGGAAGATGATACCCTCCGGCGTTTTGTCCGTTTCCATGGCGAAGACATAATCCGTTTTTTTCCCTCGTTTAATCCTGATTTGAGCGCCGGAACCCTGGCAGGGGCTGAATGCTGCTTTATACTCCGGGAAACTCTGCCGGTATCTTTGGTAGCCTATAAGCGGGGAAAGGATGAAGAGATCAGCATTCTGGTAGATTATGTGATCCCTGCTTACCGGGATTATAAGAATGCCAGGTTCTTTTTTTCCAATGTGACTAACCGTATCGCCGCCCCCGGTTCGGTATTTCTTGCCAGGGGCGAGGTTGATGCCCATACCCGCTACCTTAGGCACTTAGGTTTTCTTGAAACAGGCAGAGAGGGAAAGATCGTTTACTTCCGAAAAGCGGTGTAATGTAGAGCCCGGTGTTAAACCTAAATACTTCTCCGGAGAATATTTCCCGGGCGGCGGAGATACTAAAGAATGGAGGCCTTGCCGCCTTCCCCACCGAAACGGTTTATGGTCTGGGGGCTGATGCCTTTAACACCACGGCCCTGGCCAGGGTTTTCGAGGTAAAGGGCCGCCCCCGCTTTGATCCCCTGATTGTCCACATCGCTTCTTTGGATACCCTGGATCAGACCACCTGCCTTGATGCACTGGACCAGAACAGGCTGGAAATTCTGATCCATTCTTTCTGGCCCGGCCCCCTGACCCTTGTTCTTCCCAAGCATCCGGATCTTCCCGGTTTGGTTACAGCGGGGCTTTCGACGGCGGCGATCCGTTTTCCTTCCCATCCAATCGCCCGGCAGTTAATAGCTCTGTCCACGGGAGCGGTGGCCGCCCCCAGCGCCAATCCCTTTGGCCGCCTAAGTCCCACCAGGGCGGAGCATGTGACAGAGGCGCTGGGGGAACAGATTGACTGCATTATCGACGGCGGCCCATGTCCGGTGGGGGTGGAATCCACGGTGCTGGAATTATTGCCGGTTCCCCGCATCTTAAGATCCGGCGGTATAAGCCGTGAACAGTTGGAGGCCGTTATAGGGCCGGTGGCGGATTCCGATCAACGGATCACTTATCCGGCTTCGCCGGGAATGTTAAAAAGCCACTATGCACCGGGAATTCCCCTCTATTCTCACAGCGGGGAAGAGATGGCGGCCCTTCCGTATCATGCAGAAGAGGGTTACCTCTTTTTTTCGGGGAAGAATCGGGATAATTGGCAGGAGCGGACAAAAGCCGGGCAAAGACAGGGTGATTGTCCTCCATCGCAGACCGTCCTTGTCTTATCTGAAAAGGGAAATGTTACGGAAGCGGCGGCAAATTTGTTTGAATGTCTTCATATATTGGAAAAAAAAACCCTTCGTTGTATTCACGCTGAAACCCTTCCAAAAGAAGGGCTTGGCGAAGCAGTCAACGACAGGCTTCGCAGGGCATCAGTTAATTGAGGTCCACAAAAATACTTAACCTCATGTTTTTTCATACTCCTTGTAGAGAAAACGGCGTATCTTTTTCTGGGCGTTTTTTTCAAACCCCTCGTACCGGATAGTAAAACCGGCGATTTTCTTGTACCCCGGAAGTCTCCGGTTGACCTGTGCAATTTCTTTTTTTACCAGGGAATGGATAAGTTCATCTCCTTCGCTGCTTACACTGCCTTCGGTGCTTATTTTTCCGGGATAATCCTGGGACAGGGTTTTCCGGCTGGGCGACACCACGGCAAAGATATGCTCGCCTCCGGTTTCATCTTTCCGGCCCTTGATGTAAAGAAATCCCCTTTCATCCTGGGATCCCAAATCTCCGGTTAACAGCCAGCCGTCTTCGGTAATTACTTCTTTGGCTGCTCCGGGGTTTTTGTAGTACCCCAGCATAATTGATGGAGATTTGACGGCAATCTCCCCTATTCCTTCTTCATTGGGATTGAGAATTTTTATATCCGTATATTTTACGGACAGTCCCACAGAAACATTGTTTTTAAAACCCGGAGTGCCGACGCTGTTCAAAGGAGCGTTTTCGCTCATCCCGTAACCATGGAAAATATTAAATCCCAGGGATTCAAAAAAATCCGCCGTCGTTGGGTTCAAAGGGCCGCCGCTGGAAGATCTACCGCTGCGTCTTCTCCAAAATGCCGGAAGCTGCCCGGCATTTCATCATCGATACAGATTTTTAAATCTTCCCTCAGATCCAGGGAACGAACAAATTCCTCTTTTCGCTTTGAGTAAAAAAAAGCCTTTGCTCCGGTTATCCGCCCACAGAGCAGCCCGATCTCCCTTTTTTAATCCCGCTTTTAGCAATCCCCGGGCTGTCCGGCGGCATTCGGCGGCAAAAAAATTGTAGGACCAGCGGGTAAAACCGGGCTGTTTGGAGGTACGAAAAAAATAGCTGTTTTTGCGCCCCATTTTTTATCAAGATCGTCCATCAGGGAGATAAAATTGGGGTATTCCAAATCGGGCCAATTAGCTACATATTCGCTCCAATGTAACATAGGTTTTCGCATAGACAAAAAACGGGTTTTTATCGAGAAAAAATAGAAATGCGCAACTTTTTTGGTTATTGGGTCAAAACAAATTTATCGTAATACAAATTGGCGGCTTATTTTAGGCTAAAAGTCAATTTTACCGGATTGTGGTCCGAATTCTTAAAATCCAGATCCAGGGTTTGCACAGAAATCAGTTTTACGTTGGGAGAAAGGATAAATCCGTCGATGATGTATAATTGATGCTCTTCCCTGCCGTTGTAGGGTTTGCCGATAGACCGGCAGCTGGGAGCGGAAGGATCAGCAGCAAGGATCCAGTCTTTGCCGAAGAGTGAATCATCCACCACGGTGGGGGCAAAATTGTTTTGCCTCCGAATGGGGAACGCCTCTTTTAGATCGGGGAAAACCTGGTTAAAATCTCCTCCGGCCACGCAGTAATTCCCTTTCTCATATTCAGTTTTCAAAAATTCCGCCAATGCCCTTGTTTGGGCTGTCCGGCCTGTGCCGCCCGTATCGTAGGCTTCCAGGTGAAGATTTATCAGCACCAGTTCAGTGTTTCCAGTGCCGCTTCCCGGGTGCTCCTGAACCGGAATCCGTTCCACCAAAAGGCAGCGCTTAAGCTGGGCAAGCCGTTCCGGCCAGGAAAAGGGAGAGGGCAGGCTTATCCGTTCGGCACTACCGCCGTAACTGTTAAGGGTCAGAAGGCCGCTTTCTACCTTTCCAATAAAACGGGGAAAAGGGACGGGCACAAAAAGGCATCGGTAGTTCAGCGCAAAGGCAGAAGAACCTTTCCAGGCTTCGGAAAAGTACGCCGCTTGGTTAATGTTGTAGGATCTTTTGGAATTGACATCCACTTCCTGTAAAAAAATGATATCCGCGGCGGAAGCGGATATTAATGCCTGGATTGCCCAGATATTCTCCTCTACGTTCTTTTCGGAGGATGGGCGGACTCCTTTGCCTCCGTCCATAAAAAAATCTGCCCCGGCATCCAGCGAAGCATAGCCGATATTCCAGGAATACAGCTCCAGGGACTGATGGCGGGCCGGTCCATGGGGGGGAGAAGAAAAAACCTGCACAGGCTCCCAATCGCCGGGCTTATATTCATTGGCATTGAGCCACAGAAGCCCCCCTCCGGCAAAAAGCAGAGTTAACAGCACAAAACCGGCTCCAATAAGGATAATTATCATTGGTTTGAACATCCTTAGCTAAATATATAGAAAAATACATGATTATATCCAGGACAGGACACCCCGTGCTGTATTGACATAACCGGCAAAACAGGGTATTTTAATCCTACATTCCCCTGTAGCTCAGCTGGCAGAGCAAGTGGCTGTTAACCACTGGGTCCGTGGTTCGAATCCGCGCGGGGGAGCGAAAAGAAAGAACAGATCGTCCAATGCTATAAATGGGGCGGTCTGTTCTTTTTTGGGGTTAATAATGTAATTGACTCATTCTTCGGATCTCGCTTCCAGACTGTAAAAAAAACGACAAATACCAGTTGGTAAATTAGTTCTGACCTCCCATAAATCCTTGTCCAGTTTGACAACTTGTGGATATTCTGTAGGCCAGGAAAATTCGACCGCTTTGATGTCTTCTCCTATTGCCTTTTTTCCCCCGGTGTCCGAAGTTTCAACTAATCCCTTACAGGCTCATTACCGGCGGGAGTTTTGTAGAAATATACTGTTAAGGACTTTTCCGTTGTAATTTTTTATCCTGCTTCTAATCCTAGATTTTCCATGGTAAATAATTCAAATCAAATGGACAATTCAATGGCAAGTGACAGCTTGCCCCTTACGATAAACGCATTATCAAAAAAGAGGCAACAAAAAAGAAACCTCATTTACCCTCAACGCGCTGAATCCTCCATTTTGTAATGTCAGCAATCAGCTTATAATCAATCGGTTTGTCGTATGGAAACTGAATAGCGCCTTTGGAGGTCTTGTACTCGGCGAGCCTGTCAGCGAATGGGATCCGTTCTACAAGGCCAGGATGAATACCAAGGTGTTTTTTGTGTGCGCAGAAATGTATCAGGTTTTCTCCCTGCCAAAAAGTCGGCATCATCCATGCTATTTTTTCGATAGCTTTGGGAGCAGCCTTGCGTATTGTCGCACAGACTTTTTTCAGAATTGCTTGTATTTCCTCAGGCTCTCCGGCAATGTATTCATCAATCGAGGCGGCTTTGACACAAAAATGATTTTGGTTTACTTTCTTGAGTTCTTTGCCGCATTTATTACACTTCCACATTTGTTATTTCTCCTTTATCCATCCGTCCCATACTTCCGGTTTATAACCTGCCGTTGCCGCTTTCCCGTTCCTCACTATCGGCGTTTTAAACATACCCGGATTGTTTAATAGCCGTTCTTCCGCGTCTTCCTGGCTCGCAAGATGACTCATGTACTGGTTTGTGTATTCCTTTGATTTTTCGTCAATCAGGGCAGGCATGCCGCCGACAGCGCTTTTTACACTTTCATATTCGCCTTTGCTCAAACCGCATTTCACAATGTCGATAAACTGAAACTTGATATTCCGTTCTTTGAAAAAACGCTCAGCCTTTTTTGTTTCAGAACATTTATTTTTGCCAAATATTTGAATATTCATAACTTTGTCTTTGCTGCGTCAAAAGCAACGGCGCTTACTTTACATTCCTTCAACCGTGGCTTGCCGTCATTACCCATATACAGACCGCTTTTGTGAGTGCCTTGAAGCCTTGCCCGTATCATCTCATCTTTGACAGGACAGGCTCCACATAATTTATTGACCGTAGCCCTTCCGATTTTGAGCTCCGCCTTGTTTATGATAATTACACATTCGGGACCGCCATGTGTTCCGCCCTCGTAGACATTTTCATCTCTTTTGAATATACCCATAATTCATTTTATCATAAGAAACCTGATTAATAATATAGCGGATCAACACTAAATGTGATGACTTTTCGCCGGTTTTATGATCATTGTACATTACTACCTGTTAAACAGATGTACCATCGTTTGCGTCGATATAATAGAAATGCAAATCCGCGCTGGACTAGTTTATCAATCCCTCAACATGTATAAACTTGTAAGGGTCTGTACTCAGACCCTGGGAATCATAACCGGAAGAATTTGCTGTTCCAAGAATTCCAGGCTCTACCGTCAGAATGGTCTTGAGACTGATAGTTGAATTAGACCAGACTATTCCCGAGAAATTTTCAGGATGAACTGGTGCTACCACGTCCCAACCTTTTTCGTACCTTGATGATGTACCTATAATAGTCGCGTTATCTGGAAAGGTATATTCTATTCCATTGACACGCAATTTTTTTATATGAAACATAAGACTGGAGTAAGGGCCATTATGTATATCTCCGGGATGATTGGCGGCCTCTAAATCTGCATTAACGCTGTACCATCCTGCGTTATCCAATTTTCCGCCTAAACGTCCCCTGTCCCATTCACCATCAGAGATAATCGCAATTGATCGAGAATTATTATCCTCCAAATACTGGAATTGAGTTATATACAATTCAACAGTATCCTCAGCGCCTATAGATCTGGCTGCTCTACCCGCCATTCTATTGTTGACACGGATGGAATATTTTATCCCCCCTGTCAAACTGTTTATGGTACCAAGATTGTCACAAGAGGCAATGATTGCCAACACCGCAGCGACCAAAGCTGCAAATGCCATTATAAAAACATTTTTTCGTTTCATGATTTACTCCTTGTTATCTGTATTACCAGCTAAAACCCATACCCAGTCCCGGGGTTATTAGAAATTCGAACTCACCAAAGTTGCAGGCCATCTGCACCCTGCCATAGGCATACCATTTTGTACCGAAGTGCCACACAAAATCAGCAACCGTCCCTGCGCCAATATTCCACACCCACCTGTCAGCAATTTCCATGAACATGACAAAGTCGGCATGTGCTCCCAACGTTATGGGTATCCTGAACAAACCGTTATCAAAGACCGTCATTGCAGGCCCCGCTATCAGCGTTGCTCCATAACCGCTATATTCACCAATGGGTACAATCAAGCCGGCGTGTACCCCCAGCCCAATAAAGTTCCGAAACAGGCGAGGGTTGAGCCACGAAAACTGTAAGCTTGGCCCGACCGATACCGTATCATCAGACAGGGCCACAAGGCACGCCGCCCCGAATGAAAACTGATTGTTTTTTGACTGATCCGCTTTCTGCGCATACAAATTGGCGGTAAATACCGCCATCATAACAAGAGCAATCCCAATGCACAATTTTTTGCTATGGTTCATGCAACACTCCTTTTACGTTTTACGTGGGTCGTGAGAGCCATTTCCAAGCGCTCTTTCCCGAATTTCCTAAAAAATCCCTTTCAAAAATAGCATAGCCATTTTGAAATAATATATCAACCTCTAATAGGCTATTGAAAAGAGCCCTCTATAATGATGACATTTGATGACACTGTTGGAGGTAAGGAGGATATGCTGGTTATGACAGATGTCCAAACGCTTCTGGCACAAAATCTGAAGAAATACCGCGAAATATCAGGGCTTTCGCAGGCGGCTTTGGCAGAGAAAGCCAATTGCTCGACTACCTTTATTGGCAACATTGAAATCAAAAAGCGGTTCCCCTCATCCCAATACATTGACCGTATCGCTAAAGCTCTGGACGTTAAACCAGCCGCATTATTCGCCGAGGAGCTTGATCCAGAAGCGATTGCCCTGTATGCGGATACCCAAAGACGAAAGGCTCAACTTGAAAAGGATGTTATCAAGGCCGTTTCCAAGGTATTTAGAGAAAGTGAAGCAGAATAGGGTTGTTAATAAGGCAATAGATGAGCTTTTTAGGTAGATTTTTTACAAATCCCGTATTTGCAAGAACCTCAAATCATGATATATTGGAAAAAGAAGGGGATTGGGGGGGAATGGCAAAGCAAGCATGGGGTGGTCCCTGGACAATACAAAAACTTGATGCTTTTGAAAAGTATGTGAGAGCATATCTCACAATTTAAAGACATGATTTGTTTTAAAAATGGTTTTACGGAAAATGCCCGGAGGTTTTTTTGAAAAAATTGCAATTGATTGTAAATGTAATATTTTTATTTGTTTTTTTGTTTTCTTGCACTAATATGAAAAAACCATCAGAAAATAAGGAAACTAAAAGACAAGAACAATATGTAGTTGATATTGATCTGAAATTCACAAAAGCAATAAGTGAAAAAGATATTCTAGAAATGATAAAATTAATAAATGGTGGGGCGGATCCCAATATTGTTATTGATGGCCAGCCGGTCATTTACATGGCAACGATCAACGGATGGGACGAATTGGTGATAGCTCTAGTTAATAATGGAGCGAATCTTTTTTGTAAGTTTGAAAGTGATATTACATTCATAGATATAGCTGTTCACAGATTAAATGAAGAAACCCTGCTTTCTATTATGGATAACGGGTTTGATGTTATGAAATTAACTGATAGTGAAATTAATGATGTCTTTTCAAGTGCAATATTCCAAAGAAAAATAGAATTTTTGAGAAGATTGATAGCAATTGATGGGTTCCCCGAAACGATAAATGAGAATAATAAACATGCTGTTGATTTTATGCGTTTTTGGATAAATGGGACAGGTAATATATTAGATGAGCTTGTAAGAATAGGATTTGTGTTGCCTGACGATGGTTCCTTGTATTATTACATATTCCTGGAAAACCGTAGTTATGAAGCAGTTGAATGGTTAATCTCTCACGGTTTTTCTACATCAGTATTTTTTGAAGGAAAGAGTATTAGTTATTGGGCGGACATTAATCTAAGCCAACAAAGAAAAATATATGATGGGAGTAAGCAGTTGCCAGAAGATTCACCAAATATTATCAACGCAAAAAAAATAAAAGATTTAATCGTAATGTCAACAAATTGAAAGAAAGCGAAAATAAGCATTTTTCGTGTATCTGTCAAATTAAGGGTCAAAAATGTGTCAGGGAAGAAGTTTTTCCCCAGTCATCAGGCGAAATAGCAAACGGGGCTTTTGCAAAACAGCCAGTTCTTACGGTCCAGCACAAAAATGTCCGGCTTTGTCTTCTGGTTTAATCGGCAGCGTTCTGACTTTCTTTCTCAATCAAAATACGGATAGCTTCCACTGCTGTTTTTATGGCCAGGCTGGTATCGTGGCAGTGGGGATTATTCATTCCGCTGCGTTCCCGTTCCTGGTTCCACACTACGTTAAGTACGCAGCCCGCTCTGGCTCCAAGGATCTGGCTTACAATATAGAGAGCGGCGCTTTCCATCTCAGAGGCAAGGCAGCCGGCTTTTATCCAGGCTTCCCACTTGTCCTTTAGTTCGAAACCGGCTGGCATACGATCCGGGCTGTGCTGTCCGTAAAAAGAATCTTTGCACTGAACAATCCCCGCATGCCACTGGGCCTTTTGCCTCTTGGCGGCCTCTATCAGGGCATTGGTTATATCAAGGTTTGCCACCGCCGGAAATTCCAGGGGAACATATTCTCTGGTGGTTCCCTCCATCCTTATGGCTCCGGTGGCAATGACCAGGTCGCCCCCGGTAACGGGCAGGGCCATGCCGCCGCAGGTGCCAATCCTGACAAAATTCCGGATGCCGGTTTTGCAGAGTTCCTCCACCGCAATGGCCGTAGAAGGTCCCCCCATGCCGGTGGATATGACCATCACTGTTTTGTTTGAAAGTTCCCCGAGCCAGGTTGTGTATTCCCGGTTTTGATGATAAAAACGGGGATTTTCCAGGTATGAGGCGATTTTTTCTACCCGCCCCGGATCTCCGGGAAGAATTGCGTAGGACGCGCCGTGGGTATCATCAAAATCTATGTGGTACAGTTTTTCCATTCCCTTCCTCCCTTGCATCTTGGTTATTCTAATATGAAAAATTTTGCTGTCAAGAAGGGATCAGCGGGATGATTATTGCTCCGGTTTTGTGATCCTTTTGTTCAACCGCTGGATGGGGGAGTTCCAGCAGCGCTCCGGAAACGGCTGAGTTGAACTGGTCCTGGTTTCCGGCAACCAGGACCATGCCTTTTTCTGAGCAGCCGTAACAGCCAAGGCCGGTTTTTTGTTTTTCCAGGGGAATTGAAAATGTATCAGAGATAATTCTGATACGCATCAAATTCGGGGCAAGGGCGGATTTATTATGAATTCGCTTTGGATCCGTCCCATTTGCCGGCTTTGGTCCGGCCAGCAAAAAACTAAGAGTTGCCCGCTCTTTGGGGATTCCCGCCGCTGCGGAAAGCTGGTGCAGGGCCTGGGGCGCAGTTTCGGTATTAAAAGCAAAGTGGCACCATTTTACTTTTGCGTCCCGGCCCATTCCACTTTGCTGCGAAGCGCCCGTTCCCGGTAATGGACATAACCCGGCATGAGGACAGGGCGCGGCGGGGGGGATCCCTTTTTCCAAAAGAGCAGAGCGCAGGGCAGCAATAAAAGTGCCGCCCTGAGGATTCCCCGGTTCCACCGCAAGAATTGAACCGTCGTCGGCGCAAAGCCTGCACAGGAGGGCGGCGGCTTTCTTTGCATTTTGTTCAATGCCTCCGATTCGGCGCGGACCGGCAGAAATTTCGTTAAACACATTAAGGGCAGCGGTCAGTTTGGCCTGCCTGCCACGGATCGGTTTTTCCATAGAATCGCGGATGAGTTTTATTTTCCAGGTGCCGGAAGAATTATCCTGAGATGCGGCAGTCAATGCATTGAAAAGCCTGTACCCTGCTTCAAGGGCGGCGGCGCTTTTATCGACACAACGGAACTCCAGTTCCAGGCGGCGGAGGCTGGGGCAGGCAATCCACAGGGCAATGGGCAGGACCAGGGGGCCTGAACCAAGGTCGGTAATTGCATCTCCGTCAGCAAGTATGGAGGGAAACAGTTTTAGTCCTCCGGCATTGACATCGGGCGACAAAAGCCTGCCAAGGCGGAACACGTTCCAGGGCAAAAAATACCTAAGATAGGCGGACAGCAAATAGGGCCGGTTTAGGTATCCGCCGTCCCGCTCACCCCGGGTGCTGGTAAGGAGCCGTGAAAGCTCCGCCACATCCCCGGGGATCTTTGCCCTGAAACGGAATGGAACAGGAAAAGTTTTGTCGATGATGGAAAGAAGTTTTTCAAGGCAAAAACCATCCATCATCGGCATCATCTTTTAGAAAAATGAAAATTTAAGAATAAGTCCGGCAAATACAATTGAAACCATGGACAACAGCTTAATGAGAATGTTAATCGATGGTCCTGATGTATCCTTAAAAGGATCGCCAACGGTATCACCAACAACCGCTGCTTTGTGCGGGTCCGAGCCTTTTCCGCCGTGGGCGCCGCCTTCAATATATTTCTTCGCATTATCCCAGGCGCCGCCGGAATTCGCCATCATTATGGCAAGCACAAAACCGGAGGCCATTGCCCCCGCCAGCATCCCCGCAACTCCGTTAACGCCGAGGACAAGGCCAACCACAATGGGGCTTAAAATTCCCATGAGGGAAGGCAGGATCATTTCTTTTTGAGCACCCCTGGTACAAAGATCCACACAGGCGGCATAATCGGGATCGGCCTTGCCTTCCATAAGGCCTGTAATTTCCTTGAATTGGCGGCGTACTTCCATTACGATTTTTTGTGCGGCCCGCCCAACGGCGTTCATGGTGAGCGAGGAGAAAAGAAATGGAAGCATGACCCCGATAATAAGTCCAATAAGTACCGGGGGATTGGTTAAACTCAAATCAAAGACAAAACCTGGCATTATGATTTTGATTTCGTCAATGTATGCAACAATAAGAGCCAGCGCAGTGAGCGCCGCGGAACCAATGGCAAAGCCTTTGCCGGTCGCCGCCGTTGTATTGCCCAGCGAATCAAGGGCATCGGTCCGTTTGCGTACTTCTTCGGGAAGATGGCTCATTTCTGCGATACCGCCGGCATTATCCGCCACCGGACCATACGCATCAGTGGCAAGGGTTATGCCAAGTGTGGAAAGCATGCCGACTGCAGAAATTGCCACGCCGTACAAGCCGGCCTCGAAGTGCGCACTCCCGCCGGCGGCAAAAAAGCTCACCAAAACGGAAATGCTCACAATGATAACGGGAATGGCCGTTGAAAGCATACCCAGCGAAATGCCGCCGATGATAATTGTAGCGGGGCCGGTAAGGCTGGCCTGGGCCAGATTTTGCGTTGGTTTGTAAGTATCCGATGTAAAGTACTCGGTAAAAAACCCGATAAGTACCCCCGCGAGGAGCCCCGAAATAACCGCCCAGTAGGTTCCGAACCGTTCGGGGTAGGCGGCACAGTTAAGACAGTAATAGATGACGGGGATTGAAATAAGAATAACAATGGCCGATGAAATATAAGTGCCCTTGCGAAGCGCCGAGAGCAAGTGTTTTTGGTCGGTGTTTTCCTTGGTCCGTACAAAAAATGTACCAATAATCGACGCCAATGTTCCAACAGAAGCCATTACCATGGGGACCGCCGCTCCGGAAAAACCGTAGCCCGCCGCCACTGCCAGCGCAATAGTCGCCACAATGGATCCAACATAAGATTCATACAGATCCGCACCCATGCCGGCGACATCCCCCACATTGTCCCCCACATTATCCGCGATAACCGCCGGATTGCGGGGATCGTCTTCGGGGATACCCGCCTCAACTTTACCGACAAGATCGGCGCCCACATCCGCCGCCTTGGTAAAAATACCGCCGCCAACACGGGCGAAAAGCGCCATACTGGATGCTCCCATGCCAAAGGTAAGCATGGCCGACGAAATTGCCAATATCTGAGCATCGCCGGCAAGATGGACATAGAATACATATTTTAAAAGAAAAAACCAAATTGAAAGATCAAGGAGTCCCAGTCCTACCACGGTAAATCCCATGACCGATCCGGAAGAAAAAGCTACCCGGAGTCCCCTGTTTAGGCTTTCCGACGATGCCTGGGCGGTACGGGCATTTGCGGCGGTGGCTATCTTCATGCCGATAAAGCCCGAAAGCCCTGAAAAGAAACCTCCGGTAACAAATGCAAAGGGTACAAAGGGCGTTAGCAGCTTGGCAAAGGCCATCACTCCCAATACAACAAACATCACCGCAAAGAAAAGCGCCACGCCGGTATATTGCCTTCTTAGATAGGCATTGGCGCCGGTGCGGACCGATTTTGATATTCGCTTCATTAGATCATTGCCTTCAGAAAACTTGTAAATTTTTTGCGCCTGAAAGAACGCAAAGAGCAGGGCAAAAGCTGATCCGACAGGCGCAATAAAAAATAATTGTTCAATCATGCAAAACTCCTTAGCATTTTTTATGCCTTATTCTATCCTATTTTGAAGCCGAACTAATAGGTCCAAAAGTTCTGAACGGACCGCATCCAGTTCTGCCCGCAGATCCTGCCATTCGCCGGAAAGCTCTTTTTCAAGCTGGGTCCTGGCCCCGTCTATGGTAAAACGCCGCTCATAGAGAAGGTATTTTAGCCGGAGGAGGAGCCGGAGATCCCTGCCGGAAAAAACCCTGCGGCCGGTAAGATCCTTTTTCGGCTGGATCAGGGGCATTTCGTCCACCCAATACCGGAGGACGGAGTTTTTTACCCCTAGGATCCGCTCTGTTTCTGCGCTGGTATAGGCAGCCATCAGCCTTCCTTCTCCCGCCTGGAGGGGCGGATTTCTACTTCGATGGGGATTTGGGAATACCCCAAGTCTTTACGGATTTTATTGCCGAGGTATGTCCGGTAGGCATCGCTTACCGCGCCGGGGCGGCTTACGAAAAACACAAATTTTACCGGATTGGCGGAAACCTGGACGGCATATTTTACTTTAAAACGGGTTCGGGGGCCCTGGGGGGGCGGATATTCTTCCAGCCACCGGGAAAGGGTTTGGTTCAATATGGCGGTATCGGTACGGCGGCAAAGCTGACCGTACAGCCGGGTTGCCATTTTCAGCAGTTCCTCCACCCCTGTGCCGTCCAAGGCACAGACCGGCACAATGGGGGCGTATTCCATCTGGCCGAAAAAAAAGTGCATTTTATCCTTTACAGCGGTAAGGGTGTTTTTAACCTTGGGCATGGTATCCCACTTGTTCAGCGCAAAGATAATCCCCCGGCCCTTGGCACAGGCCAGGGCGGCGATTTTTTTGTCCTGTTCGGTCAAACCTTCCTGGGCATCGATCAACAGAAATACAATGTCCGCATGGTCAAGGGTTTTTACCGCCCGGTTTACCGAATAGTATTCAATATTTTCCGTTACTCTGGATTTACGGCGGATACCGGCGGTATCCAAAACAACGAAATGTTTGTTATCAAAGTTGAATTCACCTTCCACCACATCCCTGGTGGTTCCCGGCGCCGGGCTAACGATAGAGGCCGCCGATGCGGTAAGGCGGTTGGAAAGGGTGGATTTTCCCGTGTTTGGTTTTCCCAGCAGAGCCAGGGCGATGGTTCCCGGTTCCTTCAATTCAGGCTCGACGGCAGAAAAATCCAGCCGGGAAACAATGGCCGCTTCCAGTTCGGCAATGCGATCTCCATGTTCCGCAGAGATGAACAGCAGTTCTTCAAATCCGTATTGCAGCATATTCCATGCTTCCCCTTCCCGCCGTCCGCCTTCGGTTTTGTTAACCGCCGCAATCAGTTTTGACCACCGGGGCCGGAGCAGGGAAATAAATTCCTCGTCTTCCGGGGTAAGCTCCCCCGCTTCCAGAAGCAGGACAATTAGATCGGCGCTTTCGATGATTTCCAGAGTCCTCTCCACCACCAAGTTGTCTAAGCGGCTTTCCGGGCCGGTATCTTTCCGATCAAGTTTAAAGCCGCCGGTGTCGATGAGCCGCAGGGGTTTTCCCGCGATAAAGGCCTGTTCTTCTATCGGATCCCTGGTAACCCCCGGAGTGGGATCGGTGATGGCCCGGCGGCGGTGAAGCAGCCGGTTAAAAAGAGTGGACTTGCCCACATTGGGCCTGCCCGCCAAGACCACGGCGGGCAGATTGCGGTATTGCAGAGAGGGATCAAATGGCCCCATGGTATCTTTCATTTTTTTCCTAATTCTTTTTCTAAAACCATATCCGAAGCAAGAATAAGGCCGGGAAAATGCTCCCCATACCAGTCCCTCAACAAAGTCTGAACTTGCTTATGGGAGGAAGAAGCCAGGGCCGATTCCGCCAGAGTTTTGCAGGATTTAAAGTTAATGCCGCGGATAATGTGCCGTATCTGGGGAATGGAAACGGCGGTCATGCTAAATTCATCCAGTCCCAGGCCAAGGAGCAGCGCCGCCGCTGCGGGATCCCCCGCCATCTCTCCGCACATGGCCGCAGGAATTCCCCTGATATGTGCAGCATCAATGGTTTGCTTAATAAGTCTGAGCATGGCCGGATGGGTGTTCTGAGCCAGGCGGCTTACCTTTTCATTTCCCCGATCTACAGCCAGGACATACTGGATTAAATCATTGGTACCAATAGAAAAGAAGCCCGACTTTTTTGCCAGAATATCGGCGATCATCACTGCCGAGGGAATTTCAATCATCGTTCCTGTTTCAATGTTCCCTGCAAAAGCCTGATCCTTTTTGCGGCATTCCGAACGGGCCTCTTCCAGCAGGGCAAGGGCCTGTTCCAGTTCTTCAATCCCCGAAATCATGGGAAACATAATCTGTACTTTTCCATGGATACTGGCGCGAAGTATGGCCCGAAGCTGAGTTTTGAACATATCCGGCAGATCCAGGGAAAACCGTATGCCCCTCCAGCCCAGGAGGGGATTTTCCTCTTCAGTTTGCATGGGCAGTACCCCGGCTCCCCCCAGGTCCACGGTACGGATCGTTACCGGTTTTCCCTGCATCGCCTGGATCACCCGGCTGTAGGCAGCATACTGTTCTTCCTCCGAACCCCGGCCGTTTTGAAGAAACAAAAACTCAGAGCGAAAAAGCCCAATCCCTTCGGCTCCGTAACGGTCAAGGGTTTCCACTTCGTCAGGAATGCCGATATTTGCTTTTAGGCTCACTCTGTGGCCATCGCTTGTTTCTGCCGGAAAATTAGTTTCTGCCGGGAACCGGGGTTTCCCGGTGATTTCATAAGACCCCTCCGGGCCTTCAATCTGCGCTTCATAGCGCTTTTCGGTTTCGTCGTCGGGATCGAGGATCACTTTTCCCGTCCCGCCGTCAAGAATGATCCGGCTGCCGCTGCTGATTTCCCGGATCGCCGGGGAAAGACCCACAACAGAGGGAATGCCAAAGGATCGAAGCAGTATTGCCGTGTGGTTTGTCCTGGATCCGCCGTCCATCAGAAGGGCCTTAACCCTGTTCCTGTTCATGGCCAGCACTTCCGAGGGAAGGAGATTCCGGGCTGCCAGGATCACATCTTCCTGTAAATCGGCCAGGGAAAAACGCTTAAGACCAAGCAGGTTCTTAATGATGCGCCGGGATACGTCGGCAATATCCAAAGCCCGCTCCCTAAGGTAACTGCTGGAGGATTCCATAAGTTTACGGGAAAGTTCCCGGGCCACTTCAAAGACGATCCATTCAATATTTTCGTATTTTGATTCCAGCCATGCTTTAACCTTGTAATGAAAGTCCTGATCCTCTGCCATCAAAAGATGAGCGGTAAAAATAGCCGCCTGTTCCTTGTTTTCGGTATTCTCTTGCAGGGAACGCAGATCCTCCGCTGTTTCCTTAACCGCCGCCGCAAAGCGCTTCATTTCTTCCACACTTTGTTCCTGGGGGATCGTATAATGGGGAACCTCAAGATCCTCCAGGTAGAGAAAAGCCTTTCCTTTCACAATACCCGGCACAACGGAAACGCCGGAAAAAACCTTCATCTTAGTGCTTGAACCTCTTCTTTTCTAGGTATAACATACATACTTACATGTATAAACCGTACATTAAACCGGTTTCCAGGGCATCTCCGGATGTCAAGATACCGGAACCGCGCCTTTCCAAGCTGGTTCTCTTTTCAATCCGCCTTTTAGGAAGAACCTATCTTTTTTTTGTCTTAGGCATTGCGCGTATTGTTTTGCGGGGCGGACGGCCTTTTTTTGAAGCCTACCAACGGGCCCTGGAGGGAAAAAGCCGGTGCATTCTGGCTTTCCGGCATCCCAATGGAGGAGAAGCCCAGATTATCCTGTGGTTTATACTTTATAAGCTCCGCAGCCAGGCCAGGAAGGCGGGAATAAAATTCTGCCGCAGCCCCTATGTGTCTTTTGTGTATGGTTACGAAGTAGCCCGCTGGGGAGGGAATCTGGCCCGGTGGATCATGCCGGGAACGGGAGCCATGCCTATCCATCACAGTAAAATTGATTCCGCCGGCATGAACCGGATTTATCAGGCCATAACCGAAGGGCCCTATCCTCTGGCCATAGCCCCGGAAGGCCAGGTAAGTTATACCGCCGAATCCGTTCCCCGGCTTGAACAGGGTACGGTCCGCATTGGCTTTCAGGCGGCGGAACGGCTTGAAAGGCAGGGCAGAGACTGCCCTGTGGAGATCCTGCCTGTTTCCCTCCATTTTCGCTATGGAAGCATGGGCCGCTGGTCCCTTAACAAACTGATCCGGAAAATCGAAAAATACACGGGCTTTAAAATGGACGGAGCAGGTTTTACCGAACGCCTCGAGCGGGCCAGGAATTTTATTCTGGAGCAGAATGAAAAACGGTACGGCATAGCGGCTCCTGGCAGCCAAAGTTTTTCCGAACGGGTAGAGGCGATTATGGAAGCCGCCCTTACTAAATCAGAAAAGATTTTGGGGATAAAGGCCAAGAGCATGGATCTGGTGGAGCGGCTTTACCATATCAGGCAAATTTGCTGGGACCGGACAATAATTCCCGGTATTACCAGCTTGAAGCATTTTACCCTGCTGGAACGGGCGTTGATGGATCAAGATACCGGTGAAGCCTGGTACGCAAGCCGCCACATGGAACTGGTAGACTTTGTTTGGTATTTCCGGGTTCCCATTCCTTCCGAAGATGCCCCCCTCTATATAAAAATTGAATATGTCCAAAACCTGTGGGATTTTGCCAACCGGACCATGGGCGGAGCCTATGCAAACCGGGTTTTGAATGTTCACCCAAAACGGCTGCTCATCCAGGTGGCACCGGTCATTAACTTAAGCAAACGGCTAAAAGAATATAAAGAAAATAAAAAAGAGGCCATTACCAATGCTTTAAAGGATATGGAAAAGGCTTTTCTTGACTGCATCGACAGCGCATCGGAATATCAGATTTAGGAATGCCCTGTATAAAGGAACTTTTATCCAGAGGAAAGAGTCTTCTGGCTTCGGAAAACATTTCTTCCCCTGACCTTGATACATCCCTGCTTCTGGCAGAAGCTTCGGGCCTTTCCCGGGAACAGATATATACCCATGACGATTTGGAATTGAGTGAGGCCCAGGGCAGACGTTTTTTTGAAATGCTCGAAAGACGGTGCAGGGGAGAATGTACCGCCTACATCCTGGGGCGCAGGGAATTCTGGGGCCTGAAATTTTCCGTAACCTCCGCGGTGCTGGTTCCCCGGCCCGATACGGAAATACTGGTCGAAGCGGCCCTTGGCATTCTCCGATCCATGGCTTTGCCCCGTTCAATTCTTGATCTTTGCACCGGCAGCGGCGCCATCGCTGTTGCCCTAAAGCATGAGCGGCCTGATCTGGAAGTCCTGGCATCGGACTGTTCCAGGGCGGCCCTGGTAATTGCCCGCAAAAACGCGGAGCAGATGGCCTGCGAAATTACTTTTTTTCAGGGTGATCTCTTTGATGCCCTGGCAGACAATTCTTCCGGCGCCGCCGGACGGCATTTCTCTCTTATTACCGCCAACGCTCCCTATGTGCCGTCTTCGAGCATCGCCGCCCTGACGGCTGAAGTAAGGAATGAACCCCGGATTGCCCTGGACGGCGGCGCCGACGGCCTAAACATTATCCGGCGGATCATCGCAGAGGCCCCGGCATATCTGGAAGAAGGGGGGAGCCTTGTACTGGAAGGGGACCCTTCCCAAATGACCGCCATGGCCGCCCTAATGAACGGCAGGGGTTTTGCGGAACCGAAATTGTACCGAGACTTGGCGGGCAGAAACCGGGTCATGGCGGCTGTCCTGCCGAGACCCCTGTAGTTCCATAAACTATTGAAAAAACCCATGCCGGTGCAATTGTTTTTTCTGCCGTTGGGTGGTATACTCATTCCCCATGAGGATTAAACTGTTTTTAATTGCCTCCCTATTATTTTGCAGTATCTTTAGCGGCTGTAAAAACCCCTGGATGGAAAAAATCCTCGACCCCCTTTTTAAGGACCAAGACGATATCTTTTATGTCGGCAGCCAGGAAGAATGGGAATATGCCCAATTCGCAATCGGGGAAAGGGGCGGTAACAAGAGTTACCGTATCATCCTGACCAATAATTTTGAAACCCCTGGTATTATTGTGGATGGTTTTACCTTTACCTTTTCCAGTGATGCTGTCCCCATTACCGTAACCATTATAGGGAGGGGCAAAACCATAGGCTTAAAATCTGCCGAAACAGGCTCCTTGCTCAGTATTGCTGGTGAACAGACCGTTGTTTTACAAAATGTTAACCTACAAGGACATTCTAGTAATAACACACCGCTGGTTTATGTGGAAGGTGCCTTTACCATGAATGGCGGCAGTATATCCGGGAATACCGCCAACGACGGCGGCGTGTATGTTGTCGGCAGCGGCATATTTACCATGAATAGCGGGATCATATCCGGCAATACCGCCAACAGCGGCGGCGGCGGCGTGTATGTTCACGGCAGCAACACCACCTTTACCATGAATGGGGGCAGCATATCCGGCAATACCGTCACCGGCAGCAACAGCGGCGGCGGCGTGTGTGTTATGTCCGGCGCCACCTCCACCATGAATGGGGGCACCATTTCTGGCAATACTTCCACCGGCAACGTTACCACCAGTGGCGGCGGCGTGTATGTGAACACCGGCACCTTCACCATGAATAGCGGCAGCATATCCGGCAATACCGTCACCGGCAGCAACAGCGGCGGCGGCGTGTGTGTTATGTCCGGCGCCACCTCCACCATGAATGGGGGCACCATTTCTGGCAATACTTCCACCGGCAACGTTACCACCAGTGGCGGCGGCGTGTATGTGAACACCGGCACCTTCACCATGAATAGCGGCAGCATATCCGGCAATAGCACCAATAACAATGGCGGCGGGGTGCATATGAACACCGGTACCTTCACCATGAACAATGGCACCATTTCCGGCAATACCGCCAACAATCGCGGTGCCGGGGTGTATGGTGACAACAATGCTACCTTTACCATTACCGGCGGAGCGGTGTACGGAATGGATTCCCAGCCCCCCCTTGGGAATATGATAGCCCCCCCCGCCAACCCCTCCGGCAACGGAACGGCGCTGTATGTAGTTTCCGGCACAGTCACAATTTTTGGTTTCCCTCATCTTGCACCTCACACTGAAGACAATACCCTTTCGCCGCCCTAAGGGCAGTAAACGGAAGCGCCCGGACTGCAAGGATGCCGCTGCGATTAATTGTTAATCCAATTTTTTGTTGTACCATGTAAGTTGCGGTGCAGCCTTTTTTTCTTTGCTATGTCAAATATAGACCGAAAGATTTTTCCCTGCCATAATGGGCTTAAGGAGAAACGGTTTATGATCAGGTCCGGCGCCGCCCAGGTAATCATTGCAATTATTCCCATTGTGGGTATTTTTATGGGTTCGGTGGTGGTGTTTTTTTATCTGTTATGGCACCACCGGCGCAGGGTTCTTTTGATCAAGGCCGGGCAGTACCTAAAACCAAAATTTGATCTTCTTTCTTTCAGCCTTCTTTCGGGACTGCTCCTTTTAAGCGTGGGATTAAGCATGACAATTTTTCTAATCGTCATGGGAAAAATCAACTATGGCCTTTTGGGGGGTATTATTCCCCTGGCCGCGGGGGCAGGGCTCCTGGCGTACTACATTATAAAACGCGGCGACCGCGGTTCATGAACGGAGACGGACATGATGCCCCGGGGCTTTTGGAAGAGGAAGCATTGCTGGTGGAACAGATCCTCTCCGGAGAAAAGGACCTGTTCCGCCTTCTAATAAAACGGTACCAGCAGAAGGTGCATGCCATGGGTTTAAGTTTTTTTCATAACCAGGAAGATGCGGCGGACTTTACCCAGGATGTGTTTATCCGTTCTTACCGGAGTCTTGCTTCGTTCCGGGGACATTCGAGGTTTTCAACCTGGCTGTTCCGGATAGCATACAACCTGGCATTAAATAACATAAACCGCCGCAGGGAATACCACAGCCTGGCAGAAGAGCCGTTAATCGAAGAAGGCCCGGAGCAGCAGGCACTAAAGGCTGCCGCAGCGCAGGCGGTTCGTTCCGCGGTGGAAGAACTGCCGGAAAAATACCGGATCTGTGTGGATCTGTATTTTTTTTACGGCTTTTCGCTCAGGGAAATAGAAAAAATCACGGGCTTTCCGGAAAATACCGTAAAGTCCCATGTGTTCAGGGCAAAAAAATTGCTTAAGGAAAAATTAGGCGACGATGATAGTTAAAATAAAACTGCTAACTTGAGGAGAAAAAAATGAGATGCGGCGATGTACTTGATACAGTTTACGGAGCGGAAGATGTTTTTCCCCTGCGGAAACGGCTTGGCATGGCGTTCCACATTATCCTTTGCGGACATTGCGCTGTCCGCCTGAATGTTTACAAAGAAACCCGTTCTCTGCTGCGGACCGGGTTTTTCCCCCCTTCTCCGGATTTTAGCAATGCAATTATGAACTCCATCTGCCATGAAACCTTTGATACAAGAACCGGTGATCCGGTTTTTGAAACCAGTGGTTTTTCCACCAGGGGCTGGGTAATTGCCGGCATCGCCATGCTTCTTTCCCTGGTTACGGCATTTTTCGGCCAGGATTTTGCCATGTTTCAGGACGCATCATTTCTCCTTCCCCTGGGGATCATTACCGGCATGGCAATTACCAGTTACGGCGCCCTCTTTATCGGAAGCCATTTAAAGGAACTTTCCGAGCGATTCAAACTATAATCAGCTCATATAATCCTGGTGGTTCCCAATTTTTTCCCCGCGGGCTATGATAACCCAGTGGCTTATTTGTCAGGCTTTCATGCTATAGAAGAACAGATTAAATCAGGAATTCCCTGCGGGCCTCTGCTGATGGCAAAGCCGGGTCCCCGGGCGCGGGAACTGGCAGATCTGGCGGCGGCTCATAGAATCAGAGTGGACCGGGTGGGGACCGCCGATCTGGACAGGCTTGCTCCGGACCACCGGGGCGTCGTGCTGGAAACGGCGGACAGCGCCGGCAATGGCAATACCCTGGAAGATTTTCTTGCCGCTCTGGGAGAACGCCGGAATGTACTGGTGCTGATCCTCGATGAGATTACCGATCCCCATAACTACGGAGCCATCCTTCGGTCCTGCGATCAATTTGCCGTAGACCTGGTAGTAAGCCGCCGCCGCCGTAACGCAAAAAACGCTCCTATTATATCCCAGACTTCCGCCGGAGCCAGCGCATGGGTCCGCAGTACAGAAGAAGGCAATCTGGTCCGGGCCGTTGAGCTCCTTAAGGAAAACAATTTCTGGGTTTATGGTGCTGATATGGACGGCCAAAATGCCTGCGAGTTGGACCTGCAGGGCCGCATTGCCCTGATCATGGGAGGCGAGGCGGGACTTTCCCGGCTCCTTCGGGAACGCTGCGACGGCATCGCCGCCATACCAGGACAAGGCCGCCTTGACTCCCTTAACGTGTCGGTGGCCGCCGGAATACTGCTCTACGAAATATCCCGCCAGCGTATCCAGGGCGGGCGAAAAAAAACAGGGAAATAACGGATGATAAAGTGGCTCAAGGAAACAGACAGATATAGTGAAACGGTTTTTATGGCCATGCTCTCTTTGTTTTGTTTGTGTACTTCGGTTTTCCGCCGGTTCTATTCGGGAAATGGGGAGTTCTTTTTAATGCTTAACTGGAATCTCTTTCTGGCCTTTGTTCCCTGGGCATTGACGAGCGTCTCCTTTATTAAACCAAAAATACAACAGTCAATATGGAGCATCGCCATTCTCCTGATCTTTTGGCTTCTCTTTTTCCCCAACGCTCCCTACATTGTTACAGATCTATTTCATCTTCGGATCAGAAGAAATATGCCCATCTGGTACGATACCTTGATGATTCTTTCCTATGCCTGGACCGGTATGCTCTTTGGTTTTTTAAGTCTCTGGGACATAGAGCGGATTCTGGGGCGTAAACTGCCCCGGTCCATGGTTACCTTTTTGTCGGGATTTCTTCTTTTTGTCGGGAGTTTTGGCATCTATGTGGGCCGGTACCTGCGCTGGAACAGCTGGGATCTTTTTACCAAAACAACGGAAATCCTTACCGATATTGGGGATCGTTTTGCCAATCCCTTTGCACATCCGACCACATGGGGAGTTACCCTTTTTATGGGATTTTTTTTGAATATCGTGTACTGGTCTTTTAGGCTGGTAAAGAAACGCCTGTAAGTCCGCCTCTGTTACTTCTTTTTCCCGGCGATGTTATATTTATATCATGAAGAATTTCTTACGAAAAAAAATCAAAGTTTTAATTCTGGCAATTATTGCCCTCCTTCCATCCTGTTCAGCCCGAATTAATGCCCAGATGGTTCAGGATGGATCCGGCAGTATACAGCTGCAGGCCGGCCTGGAACCGAATATGCTTACCCTAATTCGCAGTTTTAGCCAGTTGGGCGGCGGTCAAGCCGGTCCTCTGCTGGATGCCGCCGCCCTGAACCGATCGCTGGAGGCAGCTCCGGGCATAGCTTCTTCCGCCCTAAGGAACAGCGCCCAGGAAAAAATCGCAGGAACAATAGGAATAAGCCATATGGGCGATCTGCTTAATGCGGGAGTAAACCGATTTGTTCAATATGAAGCCCCAGCCGGCGCTGTACCGGGCCGGCTGGCAATCCACCTGGACCGGAGCATTGCTCCCAGGATACTGATACAAATTTCCTCCGAAGCGGTGGATTATCTTTCCGCCCTTATGGCGCCGGCGGCCACCGGCGAGGTTCTTACCAGGGGGGAATACCTTTTGCTGATAGAATCGGTCTACGGTAAGCCTTTAGCGGCAGAGATTGCCGCATCCAGGGTTACGGCGGCGATCACCATGCCGGGAACGGTAAAATCCGTTAAGGGCGGAACGTTCTCGGGCAGAGAAGTCCGCTTTGATATTTCCCTGCTGGATCTTTTGGTGCTGGAACAGCCTTTGGATTATGAGATTATTTATTAACAAGCAGGTTTTTCCGAAACAACAGAGTTTTAAAAAGTTCAGAACCCGATTTCTTTTACTTTTTCCATGATCTGTTCGGTGGAAAAAGGTTTCCCCAGGAAACCGGCGGCGCCATTTTTCATGGCTTCTTCAGTGGAGGCGGTATCTGTGCGGGAAGTGACTATCAGTATCTTGGCATCGGGTTTGATTTTTAACATTTCAACAAGAGTAGTAATGCCGTCCATTCTGGGCATGGAAATATCCAATGTTACCAGATCCGGAAGGGTCTCTTTAAAAATACGCAAACCTTCTTCGCCATCGCCGGCGGAACCAGCGATGGTAAATTTTTTTTCTGCCAGAGAACGTTCCACTAATTTCCGCATCACCAGGGAATCATCAACAATAAGGAGTTTCAAAAACCGAATTCTCCCCTGGGGTGTCCCAAAATTTCCGCCCAAACAACGGCCTGCTGCAATGGCGTTAGTCCTGAAACACCGGTCAGCACATTCTGCTGAGTACCTTGCTCAGCGCCGGCTTCTTGCATATTCGGGCTGATTTTGATTCTGTCGGCTTCCAGTGCAGAGGGCATTACATTGGTAAAAAGATCAACAGGTTTAGGCGAAATGGGTTTCTTTTTTGCGGTTTCTATTTTCGTCCGCCCGGCAGACGGGTGGATAGGCGGCTTAGCGGCCGGCCGGGCTGCTGATTTTTGAGTTTTGGGAACCTTTGAAGGTATGTATACTTCCGTGTCTTCTGTCAAAGTTTTGCTATAGTCGGGATTATTTTGAGCCTCTTGGATTTTTTTTATTAACTCCCCCAACCCGCCGGACTTCTTTTCTTTTTTTTTGGCTTCCGCATTTTTTGCACTAATGACACGGAAAGCGATAAACAATGCAAGGGGAATGAAAAACTGCAGGTTCTCAAAAATCTTTTCCATATTTACTGTTTTGTAGTTCCTATCGAAGACCGCATGTCCGTATCAGCTTGAATGTTCTTGAGCCGGTAATAATCCATTACCCCCAAGTGGCCGTTCTTGAACGCTTCGGCAATGGCTAAAGGAATTTGAGCTTCTGCAAGGACCACCTTGGCGCGGTTTTCCTGAACCAGGGCTACCATTTCCTGCTCCTGAGCTTGGGCGGCGGCCCGGCGTTTTTCCGCTTCCGCCTGGAAACGGCGCTTATCAGCTTCCGCTTGATCAGCCTGGAGTTTGGCTCCAACATTTTCGCCGACATCAACATCAGCAATGTCGATGGAAAGGATTTCAAAGGCAGTTCCCGCGTCCAGTCCTTTTTCCAGTACCGTTTTGGAAATGAAGTCGGGGTTTTCCTGAACCGTTTTCCAGGATTCAGAAGAACCGATGGTGGTAACAATGCCTTCACCGACTCGGGCAATGATCGTTTCTTCGGTAGCACCGCCGACAAGCCGTTCAATATTGGAACGCACGGTAACCCTGGCCTTGACACAAAGCTGAATGCCGTCTTTGGCCACAGCGTCGATGGTAGTTTTTCCCTTGGATGTATCGGGACAGTCGATTACTTTGGGGTTTACGCTGGTTTTTACTGCTTCGTACACATCCCTGCCGGCAAGGTCTATGGCAGCGGCCCGCTGAAAGGGCAGGGGGATATTGGCCTTGTTAGCCGCTACCATGGCCTGGCTTACTTTTCTAATATTTCCCCGGGCCAGGAAGTGGGTTTCCAGCATATCGGAGGAAATGTCGATCCCCGCCTTGGTAAGCATAATACGCGCATCGACGATAACGCCGGGATCTACTTTTCGCAGCCACATTCCTATTAACCGGCCCAGCCCCACATGGGCACCGGATAACAGCGCCCGGAACCAGAGGCCGAAGAACCGGAAAAAAAGCATCAAAAAACCAATGGCAAAGATACCAATTAATAATGCACCAATCATAAAGCCAATTGTTAAACCGCCCATTTATACACTCCTTACAATAATAGTATTTCCCTGAACCCTAGCTACTTTTATCTCAGCTCCTACATTAATAAAAGAACCGCCGGTTTCTACCTGAAAAGTGTCACCATCTATCTCAGCTTTGCCAATGGGGCGCAGTACCGTAACTGCTTTGCCTGTTTTCCCGATGAGTTTTGAATAATCAAATTCAACAGTGCCATCTTTATGCCATCCGCCGCCTTCGCTCGCTGTTTGATCGATTTGTGTTTTTAGCGTCAGCCGGTTAAACATCTTTAGTTTGGGTCCCATGAGGGCCAAAATTGCAATTCCCGTAATTGCCGCCAGAAGGCCCCCGCATACTACTATAGCATTGCGGCCCATCAAAGTCCATTCCCAATCAAATTGAGGAATAACAAAGTCCTGCATCGAAAATATCAACGAAAGGCCGATAAGGATTATGCCGGAAATGCCGACGGCTCCGAAACCGGGGATTAGGAAAACCTCCACCGCCAAAAGACCCAGTCCCAGAATAAAAAGGATGATCTCCAGGGAACCTACCCGGCCCAGCATAAAACTGGATCCGAAAACCAGTACAAAACTGATTATTCCTATGGTTCCCGGTATGCCAAACCCCGGGTTTTGCAGTTCCATAAAAAGTAAAATAAGTCCGATTAGGATCAGTACACCCTGGACGGGGCCGGACACCATAAAGGAAATTACCGAATCCCATGTGCTGGGGAAGCTTTCTTCCAGCATTACCGCTTCCAAATGATCAAGCAGTTCCACCCGGTCGTCGGCCAGACCCCGGGTCAGTCCGAAGTGGTATGCTTCCCCCGCAGTAAGGGAAAGTAATTTTCCCTTGGGAGAAATTATCCCCACCCGGCGTAGTGTCCTTGGCGCATCTTTCTGGCCCGGTCTTAACGATTCCATCCGTTCCAAGTCCTGGAGGGTTAGAACTTTTATCTCTCCATCAGCTTCGACTTCCCATAGTTCAACGTCATAATCTACCATAGCTAGGGCGATTCCTTTTGGATGACCGTTTTTTTCCGCCAGGGCGGCAATCTGGGAACGAACTGCAGCGACAGTTTTTTCGCCGGTCCCCTCGGTCTTGCCGTCACTCCCAATGGTAACAGGCGCCGCCGCCCCCATGGATGTCCCATTGGCCATATAGATTTGGGAACAGGACAGGGCGATCAGCGCCCCTGCGGACCAGCTTACCCCCATAGAAGATTCGCTGTTCCGGACCCAGGCTATGGTTTTTGCTTTTTTTATGGACATGATGAATGAAGTAATCTGCAGCGCCGAATCAACCCGGCCCCCGAAGGTATCTACCTCAAAAATCAGATATTGCGCTCCCTCATCCAGTGCCCGGCGGGCTTCGCGGCGGACAAAGGTAACCATGGCCGGTTCAATGTCCCCCTCTATGGGAATGATCCAGGCCGTTGCCGCACGTTCTGTACCGAAAGGCATTTCCTCTGCAAAAACCGCCGATACAAGCGCCAATAACAAAACCGGAATAAAAATGAAAAAAGCACGAGGATTTTTCATAATATCAGTGTACAGAGAAGGAGAGGAAGAAACAAGAGTTCGTGTACAAATATCTATCCGCATGATTCCGGAAAGAGTAAGATATTTGGAACATCAAGGAGCGATTCTTATATGAACAAACGGGCCCTTGGGGCGGATGTACTCCTTTTAATTACTGCGGCGCTCTGGGGCTTTGGTTTTGTGGCGCAATCAAGCGGCATGGATTATGTGGGGCCCTTTACCTACAACGCACTGCGTTTTCCCCTGGGCAGCCTTTCCCTTCTTCCCCTTATTATTTTTTTAAAAGCAAAGAACCGCCTTTTTTCTTCTCCGGATGCCGGGCATTTTGAACAGATTAAAAAAACCTTACTTGCAGGAACTGTACTTTTTATTGCCGTGATGTTCCAGCAGATTGGTATAATTTTTACAACGGTAGGAAACGCGGGGTTTATCACCGGTTTTTATGTGGTCCTTACTCCTGTATTTGGAATTTTTATCGGCAAAAAAACAAGACTGCCGACCTGGGCTGGTATGGCCTTTGCGTTTGCCGGACTTTATTTTATTTTTGCAGCGGGAAACCTGTCATCCATAAACCCCGGTGATTTGATTATTTTGATAAGCGCCGCTTTTTGGGCTGTTCACATTCTGGTGATCGATCATCTGGTGCAAAAGATCGATCCACTTGTTCTTTCTGCCGGACAATTTGCCTGGTGCGGTGTCTTTTCGGTTGCTGCGGCGTTTGTCCTGGAACCTTTTGCAGGGAACTGGGCGGTACGCATTACAGGGGATTTTTCAATGCAGCGATGGACTCCTTTTCCTGAACTGCTTACTCTTGCTGGGAAAGGCGAGTTTTTTTCACAGCCCGTATCCGGCGCCGTACTCCCAATCCTTTATGGCGGCCTTGCTTCTGTGGGCATTGCCTATACATTGCAGGTCGTTGCACAAAAAAATGCGCCCCCTGCCCATGCTACAATCATCCTGTGTCTGGAAGGGTGTTTTGCCGCAGTTGGCGGCATGCTGCTGCGGAGTGAAAAGCCCGGCCTCTTTACCCTGCTTGGCTTTGGCTTTATGCTCTTTGCCATGTTCATAACCCAGTGGGATGTAATTGGCCGGAAAAAAATTGAGTGAGACAAAGATAACTTCATCCCGGTACCGCAGATCGGCGCAGGGAATACGGTGAAAGGGCGGGATATTAAACTTCCCGAAGGCAATAAAAAAAAGCTGCCCGCACCCAGCTATTGGCTGGGCAGGACAGCCTTTTTCGCAGCAAATACCGCTTATAGCATTTCTATTGCGGTAGCGACACCCATGCCGCCGCCTACGCAGAGGGTAGCAAGCCCCTTCTTGGCGCCCCGGCGTTTTAGTTCATAGAGCAAGGTTACCAAAATTCTGTTACCCGATGCTCCCACAGGATGCCCAAGAGCGATAGCGCCGCCATTAACATTGACCTTGGCAGGATCCCACTTGAGCTCCTTGCCCACCGAAAGGGCCTGGGATGCGAAAGCCTCGTTGGCTTCGATAAGATCAAAATCGTTGATGGTAAGCGATGCCTTTTTAAGCAGCTTCTGAACCGCCGCTACCGGGCCAATGCCCATGATGGTCGGGTCAACACCTGCCCAGGAACCGGCGATGATACGT
>Ga0082212_10000432_pt1 | contig 61113 bp, 72 predicted proteins | sample TergutNt197P3_FD_71548 | JGI IMG/M metagenome (GOLD analysis project Ga0082212, IMG submission 71548) | Neocapritermes taracua P3 segment gut microbial communities from Petit-Saut dam, French Guiana - Nt197 P3 | ecosystem: Host-associated > Arthropoda: Insects > Digestive system > Gut ... | reverse complement strand
CTCTACCAACTGAGCTATGAGCCCGTGTACAGCCGCCGGAAACCGGCGGCTACACTATTATAACAGGTTTCAATGATTTGTAAAGGGGAACTTGTTGTTATCCGTCGGCTTTGCACCGCGCCACCAGTTCGGCGATCGACTGGTCTGCCGTGTCATACGGCACTTGGCAAGTGCCGACCTGTTTATGCCCGCCGCCGTTGTATTCCAGCAGGAGCGAACCGACATTGGTTTTGGAGGTGCGGTTGATGATGCTGTGCCCCATGGCAATGGCGACGTTGAGCTTGGCGCGCCCGTCGACGATCCAAAGGGATATGTTCTGCTCGGGGAAGAGGCTGTAAACCATAAAGCGGTTGCCTGTGTAGATGGTGTCAAGCCCGCGCAGGTCGGAGACAATGACATTGCCGACGGTGTGGGTATGATTGAGAACCATTTCCTTGAACTGCGCATTCTGCTCCATATACAGCTCGATCCGCTCGGCGACGTCCGGGTCGGCCAAAATACGGTCGATGCTCTGCTCGCGGCAGGCGTCGATCAGCTTTGCCATCAGGTCGTAGTTGGAGATACGGAAGTTGCGGAACCGCCCCAAACCGGTACGCGGATCCATCAGATAGCCGAGCAAAACCCAGTCTTTGGGGTTGAGGATCTCGTCGGCGGTCAGTTTGGCCGCGTCGACCTTATCAACGGCGATGACCATTTCTTCCATATTCGGCAAGGTTTTTGCCCCGTCATAATAATCGTAAATGACGCGTGCCGCGCTGTCGGCGATGTAGCTGGCGCCCTCGAACTGAATGTCTCCCAAACGCTCGTGCTCGCTGGTGTGGTGGTCGAACCACAGCGCGCAGCCTTTGACATAGGGGACGTTGGCCAAAACGTCTTCCGGGCCGACTTCGATCAGCCCGTCCTGGAGGTCTTTCGGATGAACAAATTTCCAGTGATCAATGACGCCCAGCTCTTTGAGCAGAGCACCGCAGGCAAGTCCGTCAAAATCCGATCGTGTGAGCAAACGCATGGTTTATTCCTCCTCTTCCTCTAAGAGCTTGGTTTCTTTGATGACTTTTTCCTGAACATTGGGCGGGGCTTCTTCATACCGCTCGAATTTTAAGGAGAACGAGCCGCGGCCTTGCGTCATGGAACGCAAGTCAATGGCATAGGTGTTCATCTCCGCCATCGGCACTTCGGCTTCCACGGCCTGTCCGCCGCCTTCGGCTGGGTTCATGCCCATCACCCGTCCGCGCCGCTTGTTTAAGTCGCCGATGATGTCGCCCATGTACTCGTCAGGGATAAAGACTTTCAGCGCGCCGACCGGCTCGAGCAGGACAGGGGAGGCCAGCGGCAAACCGGCCTTATAGGCCGCCCTTGTCGCCAGTTTGAACGCCATTTCGGAGGAGTCGACGTCGTGGTATTTGCCTTCGGTCAGCGTCGCTTTCAGCCCGACCACCGGGTATCCGGCTAAAACGCCGCGCCCGACGCATTCCCGCAGCCCTTTTTCAACGGCGGGGAAATATTGCTTGGGCACGCTGCCGCCGACGACGGTTTCCTCAAAGATGACTTCATCGCCGTCGTATGGCTCAAAGTTCATGATAACCAAACCGAACTGGCCGTGACCGCCCGATTGCTTCTTGTGTTTGCCCTCGACGCCCGTTGCTTTTTTGCGTACCTTTTCGCGGTAAGCCACTCTTGGTGCCTCGGTTTCGACGTCAACGCCGTAACGGCTCTTCAGCTTTTGGCAAAGGACGTCGAGATGGATGTCGCCCTGGCCTGTGACGATAAACTGCCGAACCTCGGCGTCGTTTTTCACGATAAAGGTGAGGTCTTCGTCGCTCATACGGGTGAGGCCGGTGGCGATCTTCTCCTCGCCGCCTTTGACTTTGGGCGCGAACGCCAAAGCGTAGCAAGGTTCGGGGAAATTGATGCCCTTCAAGGCCGCGCCGCCGAGGGTGTCGCCGGTTTTGGTATCGGCCAGCTTGGAAACGGCACCGATGTCGCCGCATTTGAGCTCGGCCGCTTCGGTGCTCTTTTTGCCTTTGGTGACCGAAAGGGTTCCCAGTTTTTCCTGCTGCCCTGTCCGGGCGTTTTGCAGCACCGTTCCGGCTTTGACCGAACCGGAGACAACCTTAAAGAAGCTGATCTTGCCGAATTGATCGATCAGCGTTTTGAACACAAAGAGAACAGGGGTTCCGGCCGGGTCTTGTTTGAAGGGTTTGCCGTCGGCCAGTTTTTCATCATCTTTTTCAGAAGGGGAAGGGGCGTAGTCAACAACGCCTTGCAGAAGTTGAGCTGTCCCCAGCCCGTTCATGGCGCAGCCGCAGAAGACGGGGGTGACCGAGCCGGACAGCACGCCGCTTTTGATGCCTTTGGTAAACTCTTCGGGGGTAAACGGTTCGCCGCCGAAGAATTTTTCCATCAGCCCCTCGTCTGTTTCGGCGACATTTTCCCGCAGCACTTCTAATAATTCCTCTACCGTGCCGGCCATATCGGCGGGGATGGGCATCTCGGCCGCTTTGCCGCCGGTGACGGTATAGGCTTTGTTGGTGACGATATTGATGACCCCGGTGACCTTGTCGCCCTTGCTCGCGGGAATGACAACAGGGCAGACCGAGATGCCGAATTTCTCACGCAGGGATTCATACGTTCCGAAAAAGTTGGCGTTTTCTTCATCCACTTTGGATACATAGATGAAACGCGATTTGCCCGCGCTGTTTTTCCAGCCTTTTTCCGCGCCTACGCCCACGCCGCTTTTCGCCGAAGCAACGACAACGGCGGTGTCGGCGACGCGCAGCCCCTGAAGGACTTCGCCGGAAAAATCAAAATATCCGGGGGTGTCGATGAGATTGATCTTGCATCCGCCGAAATCGGCCGGAACGGGTGTAGCGGAGATGGTGATCTTGCGGCGGATTTCTTCGGGGTCGAAGTCGCAAACGGTATTTCCGTCGGCCACCTTGCCTAAACGGTCGGCACCGCCGGTGGTGAACAATATACTCTCCGCCAGCGAGGTTTTGCCCTCGCCGCCATGCCCCAGCAGGCAGATGTTGCGGATGCTCATAGGGTACCCTCTCCAATCTCTTTTCGGTTCAATACCGTATTATATACCAAGACAGAGAGATTGACAAGGGTTTTTAACGCTATTGCTTCATCTTTTTTCGCATCGCAAGGAATCCTGTAACGAGAATAAACAAAGCCAAAGCCGTCAGGGAACCCCAAAACCAAACGGAGCCGAATCGGGTATCCAATGGACATTGTATACATCGTCATCCCCGCTCACGGCATACCGCATCCCCCGTATACTAAGGAAGAATATATCGGCGTTTCCGCTGTCCTCGCACGAAAAATGCTCCAGCTGGGATTTGGCTGCCGCCGTCAGGGACAGCGAAAGGATGACGCAGACGATTAACATGATGACACTTGCTTTCTTAAGTTGGTTTAACATGATCAATTCCTCCTATTATTTATGTATGAACAATCAAAGCATCGGCAATGCACTCCCTTCTAATCGAAGGTTGTGACAATCGCCGATGCTGCATATGCAATAGTAAGTTGGCAAAAAATAACCCGTCAGCGAAAAATCGGGAAATACTGCGTTCCTTGCGTTCTCTGCCGTTCCGCCCTGATTTTCTGCAAAATCAGCTTGTCGATGCAGGATATTTCATAATGGGAAAAAACACGTAAGAATTTGACGCCGTAATTGTTGTTACCATAGTCGTTCATAACCTTCGCCTTGATTCTGAGCGGGTGGTCGGCGGGAAGGGAGACGGAGTTGTCGGTGATCAGCAGTTCAAAAACCAATTTGTCGCCTTTTTGAAACAATTCCCCGCAATGAAACCTCATCCCCCGGCGGCAGAGGTTGAGAACGGTCGCGCTGTGGGATTGCTCCCCGATTTTGATCAACGCGTCCAGCGGCGGGCGTTCGATCCTGGGGTCTAACCTCCTGCTGGGTTTGGCGGCTTGTACGCTCATGGGATAACCCTCCTTTTTCCGGCGCGGGACACCTGAAAGAAACAAGGCTGCCTATATCCTTATTTTACGCTTAAAGGACAGCTTTGTCAATGTATACGCTTGATATTTATCGCCAACCTGTGTATAGTATGGTACAGGCTTCGTTTGTCAAGGGGGTGACTTATGCGGATCGTCTTATTTTCCGCCTTTGCCGGTATCTGCGGCATGGGATTGGGCAGCGTGGTGTCGGCGGCGTTCAAACACCGCAGCGCGCGCCTGATGAACTGGACGCTGTCGTTTGCCGCGGGGGTGATGATCGGCATCGTCTGTTTCGGTCTGATGCCGGAAGCCATGCTTTTGACCAATACGCCGATAGCGGTGGCCGGACTGGTGTTGGGCATCGCCGTCATCCTGATCCTGAATCGGATCGTCGACTTTGTCACCCACACCGGAAAAAAACTGCACGAAACAGCCGGCGGACTCTATCACGCCGACCCGATCATTCACAACAAAAAAGCCTTGCTTCGCTCCGGTTTGACCATGATGATCGCCATATCGCTGCACAATATCCCCGAAGGCATGGCCATCGGGGCGGGCGGCAGTTATGATATTTCTCTGGGTGCCATGCTGGCCGTGATGATCACCCTGCACAACATCCCCGAAGGCATGGCCATCGCCGCCCCGCTGCTGGGCGGGGGATTGAGCCGGGGAAAAACGGTGCTGCTGACAACCCTGTCCGGCTCGACCACCCTGATCGGCGGCGTGATCGGCGTCCTGTTCGGCAGTCTCTCCGACACGGCAGTCTCGCTGTCGCTGGCGGTGGCGGGCGGGGCAATGCTCTACATCGTTTTCGGCGAGATCATCCCGCAGACGATTGCCGAGACCAAAAGCCGCGCCTCCACCATTGTAACATTGGCGGGTGTGATCGCGGGGCTGCTGATGACGCTGGTTTAGCCCTCTATTTCAAGGGTCGCTACGGTGCGGCCGTCTTCTGTCTGCTCAACGGTCACTTTCTTCATCACACGCGGCTCCAGTGCCCGGTCGCCGGACGCGGGGCCGTTTGCGATTTCATCGACGACGTCCATCCCCTCGGTCACTTTGCCGAAAGCGGCATACCTGCTGTCGAGGAAGGTCGGATTGGCCACGCAGATGAAAAACTGGCTGCCCGCCGAATCCGGCGGGTCGCTCCGCGCCATGGATATGACGCCGCGGGTGTGGGAAAGGTTGTTTTCAAAGCCGTTCAGGGCGAACTCGCCTTTGATGGTATACCCCGGGCCGCCGCGCCCGTTGCCGTTGGGGCAGCCGCCCTGGATCATAAAGTCCGGGTCAATGCGGTGGAAGTTCAGCCCGTCGTAAAAACCTTCCCCCGCCAATTTGACAAAGTTGGCCACCGTCTCCGGCGCGACGTCCGGGTATAGTTCAATCTTGATCACGCTGATCTCCCCCTTTTCTGAACAGGCCGCCATCGAACACAACAGCAGCAGCGCAAGCGCAATGGTATGTAGTTTTTTCATTGCCGTACTGACCTCCACATCTCATATGGTATAAAGCATACCATAATCAAGGCCGCAATGGCAAGCTGCTGCCAATAAAAAAACCCATACGGCATGGCGATGCGGATCATCAGCGCGTCGAGGCAGAGCGTCCCCAGCCCGAACAAGAGCATGTCAAGGGGCAATACTGCCAAGCTGTACAGCGGTTTGACGACCGCGTACAGCAACGCCAATAGAGCTGCCCACGCGAAGACTTGCGGCTCCAGCGGCTGGTCAAACAGCGCGCAGCCCGCCGCCAACGCCGCCAGGCAGCCGATGTAACGAGTGATATATAAGCGTATTGCCATGTATAAAGCCTCCTGTCAAGCGTCGCGACGCCCGGCGGACGGTCTCAGACGAGGCAAATAAATTGCCTCTTTCTGTGACCTGCCGGACTGCGCCGCTCTTCATTTAGATCATCCTTATGCAAACCTTGACGCTTGTATCCTTCGCTTTGACGTTGACGTTGGCCTCCAGCCCTTCGTCCTGCATGACGAGGACGGCGTTTTGCAGTGAGTTGCTTCCCGCGCGGGCGACCCGCCCGGCTTTGCCGGGGATGAGCCCCACCAGCCCGTCGGCCGAGAGGATGGCGCGGCGCATGGCGGAGAAAGAGAGGAAGACGGGGGGCATCCAAAAGCCCCCTTTTCCCTTCCTGCGCACACGGACGCGCGCTTTGAGCCAATGATACCTATTCCACATAAACCCGCACCGTCAGCGGCTTGCCCTTCATGGCCAGGTCTACGTTCACGATGTCTTCGTCGGTGTCGGTCAGGGCGTCCACAATCGAGCCGAGGTTCAGCCCTTTCAGGTCGATGCCCTGCTTCTCCAGCTCTTTGTGGGCTTCGTTGGGGATGACGGTGGCCAGCAGGTTATCGACCACGCCGACCAGCGCGAGCGGCACGGCCACGTTGACGTTGATGTTTTCGATCTCGCCGATGTCCTCGTCTTTGGTGTTGACGCTCCCGCTGACCTTTACACGCAGCTTCTTGCCTTTAAGCGCGGGGTTTTGTGCTGCCGCTGGCTTTGGTTTCTCAGGCTGATCCGCTGAAAGCAACTCCAGCAGTTTGGCCGCCTCCTCGGTGTTGATTTTGCCCTCGTCGAGCATTTTGACGATGCGTTCTTTTTCGCTTGCCATGATTTTCACTTCCCCTTTCCTAACGTTTGTATGGCGGTTTCGGCGTTGATTTCGCCGTTTTCCAGTTGTTCCAGCACATCTGAAGGTTGCTGCGGGGCTTGCCCGCCGCCGTCCAGCCCCAACGCCGCCAGCGATGCTTCCAGCATCCCGCGCACCGTTGGGTAGCTCACCCCTAACGATCGTTCTACGTCTTTGATCGACCCGCGGCAGCGCAGGAAAGTCTCGATAAAGCGCAGGTGTTTTTCTTCCAGCGCGCAGAAACGGCAGAGGGCGAACCGCCCGGTCATCTCGGTGCCGCACCCGGCGCAGTTGACCCGGGTAAACTCCACTGTCCCGCCGCAGACCGGGCAGCGGCTGGGCGCGTGGTACGTGCTTGGCATAAGGTCACCTCCCTTGGTTGGCTATAGAATAACACATGATATTTATAAAGTCAATAGAGAAATTAAAAAAATTAATAATGATATTAAAAAAATCAATATTCCAATCACTTGACAGTTTCTTCCGCTTGTGATACATTTACAGAAGAGCGTGAAAGAGGCAATTCACTTGCCTCTTTGCGCTTGACATGAGACAACATACTGGAGGCTGCATGTGGACGCCATCAAACGCATCGCCGACAACCGCAAGGCGCGGCATGACTACTATATAGAAGAGACCATCGAGGCCGGCGTCGAGCTGTTCGGCACCGAGGTCAAGAGCGTCCGCGCCGGAGCCTGCAACCTGCGCGATTCCTTTTGCGCGGTCAAAAACGGGGAGATGATCGCCCACAATGTCCACATCAGCCCGTATGAGCAGGGCAACCGCTACAACCAAGACCCGCTGCGCCCCAAAAGGCTGCTGATGCACCGCCGCGAGATCGAGAAATTCACACGGGCGGCCGAGCGGGATGGATATACCATCATCCCGCTGAACATTTACCTCAAGGGTTCGCTGGTGAAAGTGACGGTTGGGCTGGCCAAGGGCAAAAAGCTCTACGACAAGCGGGAGAGCGAAAAGAACCGGGAAGTACAGCGGGAAATGGAGAGGTCGAAACGATGAAGGACTATAAACGCATCGTCGTCAAAGTCGGAACGTCAACGCTGACGGACTCAAAAGGAAGACTGAATCTTAGGCTTATGGATAAGCTGGTTCTTGTGCTTAGTGACTTAAAAAATAATGATATAGAAGTGGTATTAGTCACATCTGGTGCTATTGGAACCGGTTTGGCGGCACTAAATAAGCCAAAGCCTGCCTATGTCCAAAGCAAGCAAGCTGCTGCCGCTGTGGGGCAATGTAGATTGATGCACATTTATGACAAATTATTTACTGAGTATAACTATAATGTAGCTCAGATATTGGTAACCCGTAGTGACCTAACAGAACTCAATCGCAATGAAGCAGTGCTAAAGACACTTAAAGAGTTATTGAAATGGAAAGTAGTCCCCATTATCAATGAAAATGATTCTGTTTCCCAGGAAGAAATACACAGCTCACGGCAAAATGTCTTCGGCGACAACGATACCCTTTCGGCATTGGTGGCCGCGCTGGTCAAAGCCGATCTGCTGGTTCTGCTGACCGACATTGACGCTTTCTATACAGCAGACCCGAGGGAAAACCCGGACGCCAAACGCATCCCGCGCGTCACCGACATCACCGACAAAATGAAGCTCGCCTCCGGCGGCGCGGGCAGCGCGCGCGGTACAGGCGGCATGATCACCAAACTGGCCGCCGCCGAGATCGCGCTGGAGAAAGGCTTCACCATGGCCGTTGCGCACGGAAAAGACCCCGCCGTTTTGTACAAAATACTAAACGGCGAGGATATTGGCACCATTTTTGAACGGTAAAAAGCGTTACTCTTTATCGTTGCTCCATGTCAATCCGCAACCGCCTGTGGAAGGAGAGATTATGAAAGAAGATCAAGGGCATATGAACAGGCCGTCACTCGACAGCGATTCTGATAACAGAGTCTTCGACCGTATACGCGACCCGGAAACCCGCGTACCGCAACGGCCGGGGCGTATGACCGCCATTCTCGCGGCTTGCTGTATGCTGCTGGTGATGGGCGGCTTTGCTTACCGCTATCTTTTTTCATCAAACGAACCTTCGCTCCCGGTTGTAGAGGAGCCCGAGAACCCTTCGGTTGAATTATATACTTTCCCGTACGAAAAGTATAATGAAAGGGTGACCTTTCAAACGGAATACGGCATATACCCCGCGTCGGTGCAGTCGATCAACGCGACGCTGACAAACGCCGGGCTTGATGTACTAAGCTGCGGCAAGTCGTTCCGAATCGTTAAAAAGTCCGGCGACGATTGGGTTACCGTTCCTTTTGACGCCTATTTCAACCTAATAGGGATCATGCTGATAATCGGCCAAAGCGAAACCTACACCCTTCATTATGAAATGCTCAACGAAAGGCTCACCCCCGGCGTATACCGTTTGGTCACAGAAGTGGGACACAGGGGTATTTCAAAGGATGAACTTGCGGACAGCGAAGACCCGGCCGAAGATATGCAATTCGGCGAACGGCCGGTCTGGGCGGAGTTTACCATCGTGGAAACGGTTGATTACTATATTGATATACCGCCGTCATCGAAATATAACGGGTCGATACTCTTACCCCAATAAATCCGCCCATCTGTTATAAACCTGATATGACCGTCTAACCTCCGGCGCGTCCGGTACAGGAATGGTTTCGCCGTTGGGAAGTAGTAAGACGCAAGTGTGTTCATCAAGCCAAACAAACATCCCCCCGCCGGGTCCCATCGCTTCAAACACAAAACCATATATAAAAGAATGCAGCGGCTGTCCTTCAAGCGTATATATATCCGGCGGCCTGAGTCCATCCCCGCTGTAAAAAAACACAAGGATAAAATTTCCAACCCGCCGTATCGTGCCGTCAAACGTCTCAATCGGCACAATCTCGCCGTCCGGCTCGTAAAACCCGTCAAGATATAATTCATACGAGCCGACGTAATCATGCTGTCCGGGGTCATTTTCCCAATGCGCCGCCCATTCGTTCAAGTCTGTCGTGTAGCCCCAGTGCCAAGCGGGTTCACCCCAATCGTTCAATATGACTTCGGTTTCTCCGAACTCATACAGCACGCGCCCATCGGGGCTGAGCAAATAACCTTCCCCGTCTTTCACGGCGAAATAAAGCCCTTTATATTCGGCAAGCGATGAATAGACCTCCGGGAGCAGCTCTCTTTGCTCTCTCAGATCATACAGGCCGTAGTACGGCACATAGTCTTCCTCATGGAAGGTAACAACCAAACTGCCGGAAGCGGAAAAGTGGATGAGGTCGCCCCAAAAACCTTCCGGCCAATAATATGAGCCGCTGCTTTTTCGCGGAACGGTGCCGTCGGCGAGCATCAGAGCTTGGTCTTTTTCTCCCCAAATCATATATGCCGCGACGCCGGCCTCATTGTATACCACAGCATACGCCGTCACATCAAAGGGCATTTGAACTGGGCGGAGAAGCTCGTCAACGAAGACCGGGGCACCTTCCAAAAAAGACCCGTATCTGTACGCGCCCTCCCACAGCCTGTTCACCACCGGAAACACTTTATAATCCGGGTGGTATATCTCCGCAGGCTCAGGCCAGTCGATACCGTTGAACATATTCGTTTCAGACGGAGTCCCCGGCACTTCCGATGTCGGAGATGGAGATGGGTTATACCCGCTCTCTTTCGGAGTCGGCGGCGCGCTGTCGGACGGGAAGGCAAAATCGTCTCCCGGCAGCGTCTCCTTCGCGCAAGCTGACAAAAGAAGCAACGCCATCAAAACCGCCAATCGTTTCATCTTCACTTCCCCAATAGATCCGGGCGTTTCCGTTTCGTCCGTTCCAGCGATTGCTCCCGCCGCCACTGCTCGATGTTGGCGTGGTGGCCTGAAAGCAGCACTTCGGGCACGGCGCGCCCATGCCAAACCTCGGGGCGGGAATAGTGCGGGTATTCCAGCAGACCGTCCCAGTGGCTTTCGCCCGTGAACCCGGCTTCATCGCTCAGAACGCCCGGAACCATGCGGCATACGGCGTCGGCGACGACGCAGGCGGCCAGTTCGCCCCCGGTGATGACGTAGTCGCCGATGGAAATCTCCTCGTCAACGCATTCCTCGATAAACCGCTCGTCGATCCCCTCGTAATGCCCGCAAATCAGAATCAAATGTCCATAATCCAACAACCGGCGCGCCTCGGTTTGATTGAACACCGCCCCCTGCGGCGAAAGGTATACCGTTCTTCCTGTTCCATGCTTGGAAACAACGTCTTCCCAACAGCGGAAAAGCGGGTCGGCCTGCATGATCAGACCGTGCCCGCCTCCGTAAGGATAGTCGTCCACTTGTTTCTGTTTATTCAGTGTATAATCGCGTATTTGGTGCGTCCGTATGGTCACGGTGCCCTTTTTCTGCGCGCGTCCGATGATGCTTTCTCCCATAAAGCGGTCAATGCTCTCGGTGAAGAGGGTCAAAATATCGATCTGCACGGTTCACATCCCCTCGATCAAAGCGACCTGGATAACCCCGTTCTCCACGTCGATCTCCTTGATAAACTCCGGCACGGCGGGGATCATATGCTCCCCGTCGTCCCCGCGCACCACATAAATGTCTGCCGCAGGGGCGGTCAGCACATCGTAGAGGGTTCCGATCCGTTCCCCGCCGTTAAATACGCCAAGCCCGATCAAGTCTTGGATGAAATACCGCCCTTCGGGCAGCGCGACGCCCGCACGGTCGATCATTAAAACCGTCCCACGCAGTGCCTGCGCGGCTTCCACCGTTTCCACGCCGTCCAGTTTCATCAGCACATGTTTTTTGTGTACACGCGCCGACTCCACCTTATGCGGCGTTTTGTTGATATATACCGTTGTAAACCCTGCCAAAAAGGCAGGGCTGTCACACCACGGCTCAACGCGCAGTTCGCCCCGTATGCCGTGTGTACCGGCGACCCTGCCGATTTCGAGGAGTTCCATTATTTATCCACGATCTCCACGTTGACGCGTTTGCCCATGGGAGCTGAAGCGCGGACGACCGAGCGGAGGTCTTTGGCGACGCCGCCTCCGCGCCCGATGACCTTGCCGACGTCCCCCTGCGCGACGCGCAGTTCAAGCGTCAGTTCGCTTCCGTTTTCGCGTTCGCTCACGCTGACTTCGTCCGGCTTTTCGACCAGCTGCCGCGCCATATACAGCAGCAGTTCCTTCAAATCGGCCATATCAGATAACCCCGGCGATATGAAGCAGCTTCTTCACCGTATCGGTCGGCTGTGCGCCGTTTTGCAGCCAGTCTTTGGCGCGGTCGGCAATGATTTTGATTTCGGCGGGCTCGGCCAGCGGGTTGTAGGTACCGATCTCCTCAATGAAACGCCCGTCGCGGGGATAGCGGGAATCGGCGACCACGATGCGGTAATAAGGGGCTTTCTTCGCGCCCATGCGGCGCAGTCTCATCTTGACCATTTTGCTTCTGTTCCTCCTATTATTTCTCTGTATATGTGATTTTTCATCCGGCGGATGAAAAGGGTCACCCCAATAAGCCTTTCATGCCTTTCGGCATTTTTCCTCCGGCCATTTGCTTCATCATGGTTTTCATCATGTCAAACTGTTTCAAAAGGCGGTTGATGTCCTCCACCTTCGTGCCGCTCCCGGAGGCGATACGCCTGCGGCGTGAGGAATTGAGGATTTTCGGGTCTTCACGTTCCTGCGGCGTCATGGATAAAACGATGGCTTCCATCCGGCCCATAGCGCGCTCGTCTACCTTCATATCCTTCATGGCGCGGCGGTCGATGCCGGGCATCATGCCCAATAAGTCCTGCATCGAGCCCATCCCGCGGAGCTGCGCCATCTGATCGAGAAAATCGTTGAGGGTGAACCGCCCGGCGCGGAGGTTTTTCTCCATCTGTTCGGCCTTTTTTTGGTCAAACGCCGCCTCGGCTTTCTCGATCAGCGTCAGCACATCGCCCATGCCGAGGATGCGGCTTGCCATCCGTTCGGGATAAAACGGCTCGATTTGGTCGAGTTTCTCGCCCACGCCGCAGAACTTGACTGGACGCCCTGTCACCGCGCGGGCGGAGAGTGCCGCGCCGCCGCGTGAATCGCCGTCGAGTTTGGTGAGCAGGATGCTGTCGATGCCCAGCCGCTCGTTGAAGGTCTGCGCGGCGTTGACCGCGTCCTGACCCGTCATGGCGTCGACGGCCAGCATGATCTCGTGCGGCTGTACCTTTTCCTTGATCCGCCCGAGTTCGTTCATCAGCTCTTCGTCGATGTGCAGACGACCCGCCGTGTCGAGGAAAACCATGTCGTTGCCGTGTTTTTGGGCGTGCGCGACGGCGTTTTGAGCGATTTTGACCGGGTCGCCCTGCCCTTCTTCATACACCGGGACGCCCAGTTGGGTTCCGACGACTTGAAGCTGTTTGATGGCGGCCGGCCTGTATACGTCACAGGCAACCAACAGCGGGCGTTTGCCCTGCTTCTTGAAATACCCCGCGAGTTTGGCTCCGTTTGTGGTCTTGCCCGCGCCCTGAAGCCCGCACAGCATGACGACGGTCGGCGGCTTGCTGGAGAGGTTGATCTTGGCCGACTCCGAACCCATTAAAGTTACAAGCTGCTCGTGAACGATTTTGATGACCATCTGCCCGGGGGATAAACTGTCTAAAACATCCTTGCCTTTGCAGCGTTCGGCGGCGGCGGCGCAGAAATCCTTGACCACCTTGAAGTTGACGTCGGCTTCCAGCAGGGCAAGGCGCACTTCGCGCATGGCTTCCTGAATGTCTTTTTCATTCAGCCGCCCTTTGCCGCGCAGTTTTTTGAAGATGCCGTTAAGGCGGTCGCCGAGACTCTCAAAAGCCATGATTTCCTCCATCATTCCCCTCTATGGAGGGGTGCCGCCCGCAGGCGGCGGGGTGGTTACGTCTCCTCCGCTATATCCGCTGCCAATTCCTGAATCCTCCGCGCGAAATCCCGCAGAGCGGTGGAGCCGTAGCGGCGGTTGTTAATGTCTTCGATGGAAGCGGCCGCTTCGCGGATCTCCAAAAGGCCGTTTTGCACCGCCTTGTACCGACCAACCAGTTTGAGCTTGTCTTCCATTGAACGCAATGTCTGCGTCGCCCGCACAATGACGTCGCGCACCCCTTGGCGGGTGATGTTTTCATTGACGGCAATCTCGCCCAGGGACATATCGTGGTTGTGGTAGAGGTCAAATAAGTCTTTTTGCTTATCGGTCAGCACATCGCCGTAAAAATCGAAGAGCATACTCATCTCCAGCGGCTCTTCCTTCATTGAATGCACCCTCTTCCCGCAACAACTTGTAAAGGGATAAACTTTACAAAGTATATCGTATTATATTAGGTTTGTCAATGTTTTTTTCCATAAATTTATCGGCTTGCTTTTGCCGCCGGTTTCGCGTATAATATACAGGCTTTGACTACCCTAGACATTCACAGCAAGAGAAGAAAGGATGAAACCAATGAAGAAAGCAACCCTGTTTGTGATTTGCGCCGCCCTGCTGCTCACCGCCTTCGCGGGCTGTTCGGGGAATAAAAACGAAGACAATATCCCCGGCGATCTATCTGACTTGATCGGGCAAATCTATGAAAATTACAACAACCAGCCCGACGTCAAAGCCGCTCTGGCTTTACTCGAAGAAAATGCCCCGCGCGTTGAGGAACTCAGCGGACGCATGAATGCGATTTACAATGAAATGTGGGCCGACGGGGTCACCGACGACGACCGCGCCGGGATGCAGGCTGAATTGGACGGGATTGAGGCTGAATTGTCCGTGTTAAGGGAACCGGAAAAGGTTAAGCTGATGGAAACCCCGGCGCAGCCCCTATCCGGCGAAGGCACCGGGATGCAAAGCATCGGTTGGTTTATTGGGGACGGCAACGAGAATATTGGGTTCAGCGAAGGAGCCGTTTCCGAGCCGATGTTCGGCGGCGGATTCTCGCTCGTCCTCCTGCGGATGGAGAAAGACGCCGATATTGACGCCGCCAAAACCAAGATCAAGAACGGCAAAGCCGGCGATCAGGATTTGAACGCCAAATGGGTATGCTACATCGTTGATCCAAGCGACTTCATCGTTGACAGCATCGGCGATCTGCTGGTTGTCATCATCAGCGACAAAAGCAAAGAACTGCACCAGGCGTTTAAGCAGCTGGCTCAGTAAGGCGATGGTATTCTCTTCCATCCCCTTTCTGTTTTATTTCCTGCCTGTATTCTTAGCCCTCTATTTCGCCGTGCCCAAAAAGGCTCGCAACGCGGTTTTACTGCTTGCGAGCCTTTTTTTCTATTACTACGGCGAGACGGGTTATGTCCTGCTGCTGGTCTTTTCTTCGGTCATGGACTACACGATTTCCACATTTATCGAACGGAACCGCGGGAAACCTTCGGCCAAAGCCGCCCTGCTGATCTCGGTGATCGGCAATATGCTGGTGCTGGGCTTTTTCAAATACAGCGACTTTTTCATCGCCAATATCAATGCCCTGCTCGGCACATCGCTCCCGCTTCCGCACATCCACCTGCCGCTCGGCATCAGTTTTTATACCTTCCAAACCATGAGCTATACCATCGACGTTTACCGGGGGCAAGCTCGCCCGCAGCGCAACCCCATCGACTTCGCGGCCTATGTGACCATGTTCCCGCAGCTTGTGGCAGGGCCGATCGTACGCTATCAAACGATAGGTGCGCAGTTGAACAACCGAAAACACTCGTGGGAAGACTTTTCAATCGGGGCGACGCGCTTCATCATCGGTTTAGGGAAGAAGGTCATCATCGCCGATACGCTGGGGCAGCTCAACGCCGCCGCGTTGGCGGCAACCGACAAAGCGGCGTTGTTCTATTGGCTGGCCGTTGTCTCCTTCATGCTTCAGATATACTTCGATTTCTCCGGCTACAGCGATATGGCCATCGGCCTCGGGCGCATCCTCGGCTTCCGGTTTTTGGAGAACTTCAATTATCCGTTCATCGCCAAAAGCATTTCCGAGTTTTGGCAGCGGTGGCATATCTCAATGGGCACATGGTTCCGCGAGTATATCTACATACCCCTCGGCGGCAACCGCGTCTCCCGGCTCAAATGGGTGCGGAACATCGCCGTGGTTTGGTTTGTCACCGGGTTATGGCACGGCGCGGCATGGAATTTTATCGCTTGGGGTTTGTATTTCGGCGTCATTCTTGCGCTGGAGAAACTATTCCTCATGAAACGGCTGGAGAAGACGCCCTCCGCCCTCCGTCATTTGTATGTACTGGTTGTCATTACAATCAGCTTTGTTATTTTCCACATGGAGAGCGTGTCCGCCATCACCGAAACCCTCAAAGGCATGATCGGTCTGGCGGGCGTCCCGGTTGTGAACAGTGAATCGGTGTACGCGCTCAAAAGCTACGGATTTGTGCTGATTTTGGCCGCCTTCGGCGCGACGCCGGTCTTGCGCAGCCTTATCAGGAAAGCCAAACAGCACCCTAAGTGGGGAACGGCGGTTGACATCCTCACCCCGGTGCTCAATATCGTGCTGCTGCTGGTTGTTATAGCCTACATGATCGATTCGTCGAGCAACTTTTTCCTGTATTTTCGGTTTTAGGAGGCCGTATGAAAAACCTCAAACACATCATTACCACCCTCACCTTCCTCGCCGCCCTCTACGCGGTGTTCTTTCTCAACCTATTCAAAGCCCCGGATGATTTTTCCGTCTCCGAACGGCGCAGGCTGGCGCAATTTCCGGCGTTTACACTGGAAACGATCCGAAACGGCACGTTTATGGAGGGGTTTGACAAATACGCCGTCGATCAGGCGGCGTTCCGGGAACCTTTCCGCCGATTGAAAGCGGTGTTCGACCTCAATGTTCTGCGTAAGATGGACAACAACAATATTTTCGTCCTCGGCGACATGGTGTTCAAGACCGAATATCCGCTCAACGAGCGGAGCGTCCTCCGCCTCTGCGGCATCATCAACACCGTATATGACCGGCTTCTCGGTGAGGCGGGCAATGTGTATTACACCGTCGTGCCGGATAAAAACGCCTACCTTGAAAACTCCGGCCATCTCGTCATGGATTACGCCGCGCTGGAAAGGGGTATACGGGATTCGCTCGACGGGGAGATTGAGTATATCCGCATTTTCGATGATCTGTCGCTTGATTGCTATTTCCGCACCGATTCGCACTGGAAACAGGACAAAATCATCCCCGCCGCCCAAACCCTCGCCGACGGGATGGGCGTAGAGTTAAGCAATGCGCCGTATACAAAGGAACGGTTTGACCGATTCTACGGGGTGTACTACGGCCAGTCGGCACTAAACATCGCCCCTGACGAATTGGTGTGGCTGGAGAGCGATGCGACGCGGCAAACGATTGTCACAAGCATGGAAAAACCGGGGCAAAAGCTCCCGGTTTATGACCAAACACAGCTTGAATCCCCTGATCCCTACAATCTATTTATGTGCGGTTCGGCCGCCATTGTCACGGCGCAAAACCCGCTGAACGGTTCGGGGCGGCGTCTCATCCTCTTCCGCGATTCTTACGCGGCCGCCCTTTCCCCGCTGCTGCTGGACGGCTACAGCGAAATCGTGCTGATCGATTTGCGGTATGTATCGCCCGACACATTGGGGCAATTCGTAGATTTTGTCGGAGCCGACGTGCTGTTTATCTATTCGTCCACCCTATTCAACGCCAGCGACAGCATCCGGGGACTGTCGGCGGAAACATTCGTCTCCCCCTTCGTCGCAAGGGAACGCATCAACTAACGAACGTTACACAGCCGGTCTCCAATGTAAACTTCGCCCCCGCGATGATCAGCTTCCCTTCACCAACAAGCCCGCTTAACACCGGGCTTTTTTCGAGCTTAAAGATGGTGTGCAGGATGTTTTCATCGGCGCACGGGCGCACTTCGGCCATGACCGCCGCCATGAAGGAACCGTATGGGCTGCCGGACGCTTTGGCCTCCACCGCGCCGCAATGGGTATGCCCCAACACGAGGATGAGCGGGACGCCCAGGACGGTCACGGCAAACTCCAAACTCCCGATCGCTATCGCGTCGGCGGTATTGCCCGCCGTGCGCACCACAAACAATTCCCCCGGCGCGCAGTCAAAAATCAATTCGGGAACAACCCGGGAATCCGAACAGCTCAACACAGCGGCGAAGGGATACTGTCCTTCGGTAGAAACAGTATAACGCCGCCCTGAAATATGTAAACGCCGGAGGGCTTCGTCCGGGCTCATATGATCATTCCTTCCGAGATAAATGCAGCGGCGCGCGTCGCGGCAACGGCACCGTCGGACGCCGCCGTGACGATTTGATACAAAGGTTTTCGCCGTATATCCCCGGCGGCAAAGACCCCGGGTATGGCTGTAACGCAATCCTCCCCGGCTTCGATCCGTCCTTCGGCGTCCAACGCCAGCCACGGGCGCGCCAGTTCGGAATTGGCCGTTGTCCCGGCGCAGACGAAAACGGCAGAGACATCCAATGCGGCCGTCTGCCCGGTCGCCGCGTGCGAAATCGTCAATCCCGTGACGGCCTTATCTCCCTTGATAGAGAGAGGAATCCACGGCGTCATCACGGTGATGCGCGGTTCGCTTTTCACACGGCTTAACAGGGAAACGCTCCCCCGGAACTCATCGCGGCGGTGGAGCAGCGTCACGGCGCAGCCCAAAGACGCAAGATGGAGGGATTCCTGCAAAGCGGTGTTGCCGCCGCCGACAACGGCAACCGGCTTGTTTCTGAAGAAATTCCCGTCGCACACGGCGCAATAGGAAACCCCGCGGCCGAGGAAAGCGTCTTCGCCCGGGATGTCCAGTTTTCTGCGCCGCGCCCCCATAGCGAGGATAAAGGTTTTCGCCGACATGGCATGTGACGCCGTATCGGCGCGCAGCATCCCCGGCTCTAGAAACAACCCGGCCACTGTGCCGGTGACAAACTCCGCCCCCAACGATTTCGCCTGTTCGGTCATGTGCATACCCAATGTAAACCCGTCGATTTTCATAAATCCGGGCATATTCTCAATTTCCGGCGTGGTGGCCATCTGCCCGCCGGGCATGGGTTCTTTCTCAAAAACAACCGTCCTCAATCCGGCTCGGCAGGCGTACACCGCCGCCGTCAGCCCGGCCGGCCCGCCGCCGAGGATGCAAAGGTCAAAATGTTCGCCCAATTCGACAAAACCTCCTATTTACATGTCTTCCCGGGACATGCTATACTGAATCCAGCGATTCACGATCCCATGACCCACTTCACTTGGCCGCTCGTTTGATGACGGGCGGCATTTTTTATCCCCCGGCCACATACGCAAAAACGATCCCGATGATGACGTCATCCCGAAAGGTAAACACAAGGCTGCCTTTCCCGGCGGTGTATGTATATTGCCCGCCTTTCTGCGTATAATCCGTGCCGTATGCCTTTTCCATGTTTGAAACCGTCCCGCCGATGAAAACGCCGCCGGGCGTTGAGACAGAATCGTCGGTCAAAACGACCGAGAGGATATGCTCTTCTCCGTTTTCGGGGTATGTCGTCAGCTCAAACCCCGGATAGAAATAGGTGATGTCCAACCCCTCGAACGCGCAGCTGGGGGATTCAAAGCGGTCGCGCGGCTCGGGCAGATTGTCCAAAACCGGTTTTACAGGCGCGCATACATACATTACTTGCCCGTATGCTTCAAACGGAAACCCCTCCGGCGGCGGAGAAGGGGACGGCTCCGGCGAAGCGTCCGGCGTGTTGGCGGCGCAGGAGCATAAAACCAACAACATCAATATGGATAAACCCTTTTTCATTCTATTCACTCCCTCGTCAGTGACATGACTTTTCCAACCGTTTCGATCTCGGCGGTTTGAACGGCTATCAGCGCGTGATACCGCTCCGCTTTTTCCGCCCAGACCTTGCTTACCGCGTTATCCCCGCGCAGGTCGTCCAGCCCTTGCAGCAAACCGCCCAAATAGACCGACATTTTTTCGGCTCCCCACAGATTCAAATGCAAACCGCCGTCGTAGGTATCGGACGCGTAATCTATGCCGATCTCTTCAAGATGATTCAGCGCGTTGACGTAGGTCAAACCGTGCCGCTCCGCGTACTTACCAATCTGCGCGTCCCATTCGGGATGCCAATAGGGATACGGCACCGGAGCCTTGAACAGGATGAGTTCAATGCCGTTCCGCTCGCATAGCTCCCGTATCTGATCAAGATAATCCCAGCAAACCTCGCCGAAAGCGGGTTCCGCCAATTCCTGCGGCGTGGGCAATGTTCCCATCGGCTTGACGTCGCAGCGCATCATATACCCGTTGAACGAAACGCCGCGCCTGCCGAACATATACCGCCAATCGTCCGCGGATAGGTCTTTCCAGCGGTCGTGAAAACGGAGCAGCGGGACGAAATAGGAGAGGAAACTCTCCCCTTCGGTCAAAGATGCCCTGACCGCCGCGATTTTCGAGCGGGAGAGTTTCATACCGTCAAGCGTCAGGCGGTTGTAGGCCTCCGACTGCGGCGTATCGTATTTCATGCCGAAAACGCTGAAAATCACGGCGTCCGGCGTCTCATGCCGCAGGGTATCCTCCAGCAGATAGTATGACTGCCAAATCAGTTGCTGGGGCGAGCCCCGGATGAACGACGTGTAGCCGTATTCCTCCCAAAGGGTGAAAGGCGAGATGTTTTCATAGGCTTCGCAGTCGCCCAGGATGATGAGCTGGTGGTTTTTCTCCGATTGGTAATATTCGGCGATCAGCGCGCCTTCGTAAACCCCCGACATGTATTTCGGCATCAGCAGCCTGTCGGCGAAAAAGAGCAGCGCAATTATGGCAAGGACAGATAGGATGCTAAGCATTCTTACGTCCCGCGCGCCATTGGATCCAACGTCACGTTGGTTAGAAGCGGGTGTAGATGAATTGTCCGGCGTCGTAACCATATCCATACACTCCAAAGACCAGTATACAGCAAAGCAGCAGCAGACACAACATCAGCCTTCCGGCGGGATGAAGCGCGAAAAACCAACGTCGCGGCCGCTCCCGCCCCGCAATCACCAGCAAAAGCACGCCCAGCAGCGCAACCAACCCGTCGGCTCCGCCCACCCCCAAGTCAAGCGATGGAAATCTCCAAGGGGTAAAGATGCTCCCCACAGCCCGGAAGGTCGTCCCGACTCCGCCGTAAATGTCAAAGCTGCGGATGGCACCCATCAGGATAAACGTCCTTGCAACGGTGAAGCCGTGATACCACCAAGAGCCGCCGAAGGCAAAACGGGCGTGGAAGCGTTTATACAACGGCTGGCATTCCTGCGAGAGGATGATGACCATCCCGTTGGCCAGACCCCACGCGATGAAGTTGGGGGAGGCTCCATGCCACAACCCGGTGGCAAACCAAGTGATGATCGTTGCGATATAGACCGGGAGCCGCTTACCAAAACCGTTCCCCAAGAGTTTGCGGCTCAGCCGGGAGAAACGGCGCATGGGCTTGCCGACCGAGAGCGGGTAAAACAAATAGTCGCGGAACCAGCTGCCCATGGTGATATGCCACCGCCGCCAATATTCGGCGATGCTGCGGGCGGTGAACGGTTTGTTGAAGTTCTCGGTCACCGTAACGCCGAACAGCCGCGCCGCGCCGATGGCGATGTCGATCCCGCCCGTGAAGTCGGCGTACAGCACCACCGCGTAGAATAGGATGTTCAGCAGGGCGTACCCGCCCCGGAAGGCTTCGGGATCGCCCGACATCAGCGTCACCGCCGCGATCAGGCGGTCGGCGATCACCAGCTTTTTGAAAACGCCCCAAAGGATACGCCGTAACCCAAACGCGATGTTATCGCTTGATAGCTTGTTGGGCGAATAAAGCGTTTTGGTCAAATCGCCGTGGCGGGAGATGGGGCCTTGGATCAGCTGCGGGAAAAACGAAACAAAGAGGGCGAGTTTGGCCGGGCTGCGCTCAACGGCGGTTTTCTTTCTGTAGACATCGAGGATGTAACCCGCGCTTTGGAAGGTGTAAAACGAAATGCCGAGCGGCATGAGCAGCCCAAAGAACGGCACCTTCACCGCCGCGAGCAGCCCGATGTGGAGCACCAGCCACAGCGCGGCGATCCAGCGGCTGCGTTTGACTTCGAGCAGACGAGAGAAACCGTAGGTCGAAACAACAGTTGCCAATACATAGATGATAAACCCGCTGAACCAATAGAAGACCAAACTGCCCAGCAGCAGCAAGCTCCAGCGGTGTTTGGGCGGCGCAACGTAATAAGCGGCAAACAACGCCGCTAAAAAAACGGCAAACTCAAACGATGTAAAACTCATCGCAAACGCTCGATCAGCGCGAACAACGCCGCCGCCGAATGGAAATTCTCCGGCACGATCTCCTCGGCGGGGATGGCCGCGCCGTATGCCTCGTCAATGTCGGCGACAATGGTCACAATGTCGAACGAATCCAGCACGCCGCCGCCGATCAGGTCATCGTGACTGTTAAAATCTATGTCCGGGTGCAGACCCGAGAGGATGGAGAGCAGCTTATCCATAATCAGCCTCTTTCGCGCCACGTTGCAAGCAAGGCGGTTCGGTCGGTCTTGCCGTTGGGCGTGAGCGGGAGTTGGGCGAGCGGGATGACCGCGTTGGGAACCATAAAGCGCGGCAGCCGCTCTTTGCAATGCGCCATGATTTCCGTTACAGACGGGGTTCCAACGGTGAACAGCACGATTTTCCGTTTGTCCGCGTCGTATACGCAAGCCGCCTGCGCCATACCGGCCAGGGCGTTTACGGCCGCTTCGATTTCACCCAATTCGATGCGGTGCCCCATATGCTTGATTTGATGGTCGCGCCGTCCGGCGAAAACCAGTTCGCCGTATTCGTTATACGCCCCCATGTCCCCAGTGCGGTAGATCAGCTCGTGATAGGATGTGTTCAGCGGGTTTTGAACGAAAGAAGCGTCGGTTTTGGTGAAATCGTTGTAGTACCCCAGCGTCAGCGAGGTTCCCGCGACGCAGATTTCCCCGTCCAGCAGGAGGATGCGGGTGTTGCGGAAGGGTTGCCCGATGGGGATAGGCTCCCCCGGCTGGAAGTCCCGCGTCACTTCATACCAGCACGACATCCCGGTGCATTCGGTCGGGCCGTAGAGATTGAAAAACCGCGCGCCCGGCAGGGCTTTGCGCCACAGGGAGAGCTGCGTTTGCGGGAAGACCTCGCTTCCGAACGCCACCGTCGTCAGGTGTTTGGGCGGGCGGGCTTCCAGCGCGCCGGTGCCGGACAGGATGGTCAACGCAGAAACCACCCAGCAGACGGTGTTGATCTTGTGCTCATTCAGATAGTCGATCAGCTTGACCGGGAACATGAAGAGCTCTTTCGGGATCAGATAGGTTGCCGCGCCGAATTTCAAGGTAGGATAGAGTTCTTTCAGGCAGGCGTCCACATAGAGCGGCGTTTGGCTGCCGAAGATCGTCTTCTCCGAAAACCCCAAAACGCCGGACAAACTCTCGATATAGTCGATCACCGAACGGTGGCAGGCCGCCACGCCTTTGGGCTGGCCGGTCGAGCCGGATGTATAGACGATGTAGAGCAAATCGGTGTCAATCGCCTCCCGGCGGACGCGCTCCAAAGCGGTATCGTCGGTCTTCGTATTTACGATATTACCGTAATCAAAGGCATCGCCTTTGTAATCCAGCGATTCCAGCAGCGCGCGGGTTTTTTCCTCGTAAATGACGGCAGCGGGCTGTAAATCCTCAAAGATGCCCTCGATACGGTTTCGCGCCATGTCGGGATCGACCGGGACATAGGCGCACCCGGCGCGCACCGCCCCGAAAAAGGCCGCGGCGGTGTCAGGTGATCGTCCCATCAGAACGACGACGGGAACCCGGCTGTGCCCGGCTTGCAGCAAAGAGGTGCCGATCGCGCGGGACAGGCGGTCAACCCCTGCGAAGGTCAAACCGTTCTCTCCGTTGGTGTAGGCGACCCTCTCCGGGAACGGGGTGTGATCTAGGTATTCAAGGACATTGGTCAACAACCGTCCCCCCCGCCATTTTGATGCAGTATCTTGCGTATAGTTCGGAAGCGTCGAGCAGGCTCGGCGTATCCGGCGTCCCCGCATAGACCGAAAGTTCAGTGCAGGCCAGCAGAATCTTTTCCGCGCCGCGTTCAATCAGCCGCCCGGTCACCGAGCGGAAGAGTTCGGGATTGCGCGGTTTGCCCGCTTTCACATCGTAAATCAGCCGCATGACCGGGGCTTGATTCTCCGGGAGTATCGAACGGACGCCAAAATCGCTTAACACCGATAACAGCCGCCCGCTTGCGACGGTGCCGTCGGTCGCCAAAATGCCCAGCGAGGAACAATCCCCGGCAGCCTCGGCGCATACCCGGTGCATGTCCGGCACAGGAAGGCGCAACGCTTCGGAAAACTCGTTGTGGAAATGGTGCGCCGTCATGCAGGGAATGGCAATCACATCAACCAGCGGTTCGAGGATACGGCAGACGTCCAGCAGCTTGTCCAGCGGATTTACACTACTCAACCCGGTTAGAAACGCGCTCCGGTCGGGTATCTGCGGCGCGCTGTAGAAGATGAACCCGATGTGCTCTTGATCGGTCGAAGCCCGGGTCAGCCGTGTGAGCTGCTCAATAAAATAAGCAGAAGCGTACGGCCCCATCCCCCCGGCAATGCCGAGTTTTTTTCTCATGGAACCACCTCGGGGTATAACTCCGTGTCGTAGGTATAATAAGTGCTGCTGCGCCCTTTCAGAAGGGCGCGCGCCTGCGATTCGGTGAAATAAAAGCCGTCGCCGCCGCTTTCATGCGGTGTCGCGTCGAAGTGATACCAGCCTTCACCGAGGTTGATCAGGCTCCAGTAGTGCATGGCTCTCTGCCCCGGGATGCGCTCGATCGGGACGTTGTCGATCCCGGCGCGGGTCAGTAAAATCTCGCTGACGGCGTAATGGACGTAGCAGTCGCCCGTCATGTCGCGGAAACCCCGGTAAGCGGCGTAGTACGGGTCGTCCTTGATGCTGCTGTTGATGTAGATAATATGATCCTGCACCCATTGATAAATGGCGAACGCTTTTTCATACGGAGTCATTTCTTCTTCGATGAACTCATCGTCAATTAACTCACCCTTCACGAAAATAACCTCTAAAATCTCGTCGGCCATTTCGTCCACCTGTTCGCGCGTCACCTCGAAAACGGTCACCGTCCCTTTGACGGCCGTCTTATTGCCGCTGGAATCGGTTGCCGAGTAAATGACGGGGTAAACCCCTTCCTTCCGGGTGTCCACCGCGCCGGAATCGACCATCAGCTCCACCTCTTCGTCACGGTTGTCGGTGACGGTAATCCCGAAGCGGTAGGCGATGGTGTCGCCCAAAAACATGGATTTATCCAGCAACCCGGTGATCACGGGCGGTTCGGTATCGCGCATCAGGGTGAGCTTGGACGTAATGGAGGTTGTGTTACCGCTTTCGTCGGTCAGCAGGAGGAAGACTTCCTGTTCGCCTTCCAATGACCCGTCGGGCGGGGCGGCAAACGTGACAGTCACCTCCGTTTGGTCGATGATGTCGGTGACGAACTCTTCGGGGGAAAACGCTTCGTCCAGCCATTTGGTCACATGCACCGGTGTCGCCTCGGGCGGGATGAGGTCGCGCACTTCAACGGTGAAACGCCGCCCTTCACCGTTTAGCGTGATGATCAATTCAACTTGTCCGAGCGCGTTAAAGTCAAGGCCGCTCAAATCGGTTACAAGGGTAAACCCGTCTTCCTCCGGCGCGTTGAAGATAAAATCCGCCGCCGTGATCACCCGCCGGGGCGAACCCAGCTCGATGATCAGCGGATCGATAACGGTATACTGCGCCCAGGTCGCGGGCGGGGAGATATAGGCTGGCGCGGACGGTTCTTCGGCAGGGGCGGCTTCGGAACCCCTGGTCAAGACGATCAGGGCAAACGCCGACAAGACCGCAAAGCAAACGGCCAAACCGATCATCAGCTTTTTACGCCTTTTTATACGCCGACACCGCCAAACTCATCAACACTACCCATTCAATGTACCATGAAAGTACGGCTTTTGTCAATCGGAAGACGGACTTGCCCTCGCTTCACCGGGCATGGTATACTTACCTCAATCCGATGAAGGGTCGTGTCCGCCTTGCTCAATATCATCTTTCTCGGCTTGGTCAGCTTTTTTACCGACATCAGCTCCGAGATGGTCTACCCGCTCATTCCACTTTACCTTGTCTCCTCGTTCGGCGCGACGCCCGCCCTTGTGGGCGTGGTCGAGGGGATCGCGGAGAGCTTGGCCAGCTTGCTCAAAGTGTTCAGCGGATATGTGACCGACCGTTTTCAGCAAAAAAAGGCGACCGCCTTCATGGGTTACGCCGCCGGGATCGTGTATAAACTGGCTCTTCTGTTTGCCGGGTCGTGGCTCGGTATTTTGGGCGCGCGCGTGATCGACCGTGTCGGGAAAGGCATCCGCACCGCGCCGCGCGATGTGCTGGTGAGCGAAAGCGTGGAGCAGGACAAGCTGGGCAAAGCCTTCGGTTTACACAAGGCGATGGATATGCTGGGCGCGGCCATCGGCATTTTGATTACATATTTTGTGTTACGCAACATGGGGAGTAATTTTGAATATAAGAAAATGTTCTCGCTTTCGATCATCCCCGCCGTTTTGGGGCTGCTGATGTTTTTTTTCATCAAACAAAAAAAGAACCCGCGCCCGGCCAAAACCAAAGAGCTGTTTTGGGTAAACGCGCGCAAGATCGACAGCCAGCTCAAACTCTACCTCTTTGTCGTCTTCTTGTTCACGCTGGGCAATTCTTCCAACACCTTCATCCTGCTTAAAGCGCAAGCCGCCGGGTTTGACACGGTGAGTGTCATCCTGCTCTATTTCCTCTACAACATAACCGCCTCGGTCTTGTCCATGCCGTTCGGCAAACTCTCCGACTGCGTCGGGCGTAAGAAGCTGCTGGTTCCCGGCTACCTCGCTTTTTCTCTTTGCTACCTCGGCTTTGCCTTTGCCTCCGAACGCTGGATGATGGTTGCGGTGTTCGCCGTTTACGGGGCGTACACCGCCATGATCGCCGGGGTTGAGCGGGCTTATGTCGCAGAGATCGCCCCGCCTGAGCTGAAAGGGACGATGCTCGGTTTACAGTCCACGGTCTCGGGCGTCGCCCTGCTCCCGGCCAGCGTGATCGCGGGCTTTTTGTGGAACGCGTTCGGTTCGGCCGTGCCGTTTGTCTTCGGCGCGGTGCTGTCGCTGGCGGCGGCGTTGATTTTGCTGGTGTTTATGAAGAACCGGGCGAATGCGTGACATTGTTGACATTGTGCGCCATACGTGCTGGACGAAACCTGCGACAAGAGCGGGTTTTTGAAAACTGGCGAAGTGATTTACAGCGCGGCGTAGCTCCCTACCCCAATTCAATCGGCTCACCGTAAAAACACGCCGCCATCGAGGCCGGGCCGCAGTTGATGGCAATAACGCCTCCGATGTGGTGAAGGGTGATCTCCTTGGGACGAACCACTTCGCCGATGATGTTCTGCGCCCGCTCTATCTCGGTTTGCGGCACATCGGCATATAAAATTTCAATGCGCTGCGTCTCCGGCGCGACGGCGTGTTCCTTCACAAGCTGCGCCGCCCGGGGGATGACGTTGCCGTCGCCCCGCACCTTGTCGATCGGCGCGATGACGCCGTCTTTGATCAGCAGGAGGGGGCGCAAACCGAGCGTTTCGCCCACAAAGGCGCGCATACCCGAAATGCGGCCGCTCTTTTTCAGGTGTTTGAGGGTATAGACCCATAAAATGGCGCGGTTGCGGCTGGTCAAACCGCGCAGGTGTTCAACGATTTGGCTGAACGGGACGCCCTGTTCGGCCATTTCCGCGCATTTGAGGATGTTGCGCCCGTATATAAAGGCATAGGAACGAGAATCGACCACCTCGACCGGGATGCCGTCCCCGTCTTCAAACAGCCTTTTGGCCAAAAACGCCGAATTGCAGATGCCGCTTGCCGTTGACGACAGTGTATGTACCAATACATGGGTAAACCCCTCGGCTTTGGCTTTGCGGTAGAGACGGAGCCAGTCGTCCGGCACGATCATCGTTGTGCGCGGGATCTCGTCCAGTCTGGTCAAGTCTTTCCAAAACTGGCGCGGTTCCAGTTCGTGCTCCCATTTTTCCAATCCGCCGTAACTGACTAGAACCGGATTGATCCAAATGGGTTTGCCCGCAATTTCTTCTTTTGTCAAATCCCCCGGGGAGTCGATGATAAACAGGATTTTTTCCAAGCGCGAGGCTCCTTTCTTGAAGTTTGTGTTGCCATGTTTCGATTAACATAGTATACTATATGGGAAAAAATATGTCAAAGGGGTAATGTTTATGAAGCGGATGAATCGGCTTGCGAGCTTCTTTCTGACACTGGTTTTGCTTGTTGCATATATCCCGCCGACCGCCGCAGACGGAGACGGACTTTCCCTTGGCATAAACATTACGGGGAGGATCACCTATTCCGCGAACGACACAAGTGCAACCGATATTCGCTTCGGGGTAGGATCGAGGGGCTGCGGTATTGACGAGATCGTTTTTATGAGCAGCATGGCAATCACCGATCCCGTATATCCATGGGAGAGAAAACCCGTTCGGAGCGGATCATATAAAGGGCCGAATGTCCTTACATACGACGCGTTGTCATGGGTTCCCGGCTGCAACCCCGCTGAGGCAGAAGTCGATTTCTTCGTTTATATCGGTGCCGCCCCGGCCGGTGACCAAAGCACCGTCACCGAGTTTTCTCTGTCCGTGCGGGAACACCGATACGATAAGGATTATGTAAACGACGGCAACAATTACCATCAAAACATGACATATATTCAGATCGACTGCGGCCAAACCTTACCGGCCGCTCCGTCGGAAACCGCGCCATTGCTGCTGCGCATCGGCTACGGCGGCGGCGTACCGGATGATCAGCCGGCTCGCGCCGTAGCCGTCCCAGCCGGCTGGAGCCTCCCGCCGGTCGAACAGCCTCAATATCCCTATGCTGAAATAGACCGCCTTGATTATCTGATCGATTTTGACGATTTTATTATAGACCTCCGCAGTGAAGTTGTGTTCTTTAATCATGAGGCTTCTGCCGGGCAGCCTGTATATGTTAAAACAACGAAAAACGGTATCGGCGAATCAACAGACCCTTATAAACCCCTTCCGAAAGGGGGCTGGAAAAAAGTCAAACCAAAACTGTATTCTATGTCGTTTAAATCGCAGATCGGAGAGGAGCGCGGCGGGAGCTGGGACGGATTCTCCTACGAAAAGATGCTCAACAACAAAAATACGGTGCTGATCCAAGTATATATTGGCGGCAAGCCGGACAAAGACGCTGTGCCGCAGATCGCCTTCTTTGCCCAGCCCCGCACAAAATCCGTCAAAGTGACACCGATCAAGACCAATCCGTACACAATCCTTCAAGAACATGTGAAGCTGACCCTCAACGAGAGCGGAGACGCGCATTATATCTTCTTCGACTGGAAGAAAAGAGAAGGTTTAGCCGATCCGCATAACAATTTAGGCGACATGGTTTTGACGCCGATCGGCGGGGCATATTATCTTCCTGTGGAATTAGAAGAGGGGCGTAAAAAACAATACAAGCTGATCCGATTTCCCAACCCCAAAACGGCTGATACAGAGCCGCCGGGAGAAGGAGGCGGAGATGACGGCGATTGCACATGCGAAGGCTGCAAATGCGGAGAGGAGACCGAAGGCTGCGGGGAATGCGAAAGCTGCCAGAGCGGCTTGGTTTGCGAAAATATTGGAGAGCCGGAGGATTGCGGATGCGGTAAAGGAAGCCAAAGTTCAGGGGAGACGACGGAACCCTGGAGCAACGGTCAGACATTCAAAACCGCTATACCCGCCGGCTCTAAGCTGATTAAAGTGAGTGTTAAAGCCCCGAATAAATCCAAACCGCCTTCCAAATATCTCACAGATAAGGCGTTGAAACTGGCACCCGGAAAATATCAAATCAGTTACGGCAGCGGTTACTGGTTTGATATAGGCAACGCGAACACGGCGGCGACTGTCGCGTTTGACCGAACGATAGGCGGCATCGACTTGAATAACCCGATGATCGCGGGGAAACCTATATGGATCAGAACGCCCCCTGCGGCCAAAAAACCGGCCGGCCGGGCGTATTATGTTGATGTAAACTGTTATAACGGGAATAGATACATAGGGACACGCCCGTAAATCAAATTTTCGGAAACGATTCCCATATCTGTTTGCCGGTGATCAGCAGGATGGGAAAGGTGATCATCCCCAGCACGCCGGACAGCACAAACCCGGCGTACATTGCCATGAACGTCGGCAGCGCGCCGAGGCCGATTTGGTCGCCGACCAGTTTGGGCTCAAGGAACCCGCGCACCAAAACGACCGCCCCGTAGATCACCGCCAGCCCGGCGGCCTGAAACGAATCGCCCGAGGCCAGGCTGATGATAGCCCAGGGGATGAGGCATATCCCCGCGCCCAGCACCGGGAGGGCGTCTACCAGCGCGATCAGCGAAGCGGCCAGCAGGGCGGTGGGGATCCGCAAAACCATAAACCCGAGCAGCAGTTCCCCGAAGGTGATCAGCATGATCATCCCCTGCGCCTTCAACCATTTACCCAGTGTATTGACCAAACGCGTTTTTACGGATAGTATTTTATCTCTCGTCTTTTTGGAGAAAGGCTTCAACAGGGATTTCGTAATACCGGGATAATCGGCCGAGATGAGGAAGGTTGACAAAACCAACGCAAAGACAAAGAGGATGATATAAGGTAGTTTTTTCGCAAAGCCGGTCAGCCAGTTGGTCAGCCAACCAACCACTTTGGCGGGGATGGCACTCAGCCCCTCCATGACCCCTTCCGCCGCGTTGCTCAGGGTATCGCGCATCGAGAGCGGCGCGGCCTCGATCCAGCGGTTGAGCTTTTCCGTCCAGCTTTCGTTCATTTCCGGCAGACGGGCAATCAGTTCCGGGGCGCGTTCGATCAAACCGTTGATCTCCCAAAAAAGCCAGGAGAGGATAAACCACACCGCCCCCACGATGGCCGCGACAATGAGCAGGGTTAACAATGCCGCCCCGATTTTACGCGGAAAACGCCATTTCTTGTGCATAAACCGCACGGCCGGCTCCATCAGGCGCGCCAGCCCCATGGCGATCAGGAAGGGCAGAACGACCGGCAAAAGCCAGCGGAACAGCACAAACAAGGCCGCCAATGCGGCACCGATATACAGAACATTCCGCGCCCATTGCGGCCATGTTTTCACAGAACGCATAATTCACCCGCAAATCTTCTTGACATAGTCTGCCATGAATAGTATAATGCTCTTTGCATCGCTTTATGATACGGAGGTGACCAAGTTATGGCGGTTCCAAAGTTTAAGACCAGTAAACAACGCAAAGCTCTCCGGCGCAGCTCGGTGTGGCGTCTCGACGCGCCCAATCTCTCGGCCTGCCCGAAATGCGGCGAACTGCGCCGTCAGCATGTGACCTGCAAAGCCTGCGGGTTCTACAACGGCCGCGACGTGCTCAAGCTGGAAGACGGTAAGAAGAAAAAATAAACTCCTCCCGCCGGCTGCGCCGGCACCCTCCTCTAAGAGGAGGGCATGTTCTTGCCTCCCTCTGAGAGGGAGGTGGCGCGAAGCGCCGGAGGGAGTTTATGCGCATTTCTAGCGTATCCGGCGTGTCCCGCCGGGCGGGCGTCCTCATCGGCGAAGCGTTGGTCTCGGTCAACGGGCAGCCGGTGAGAGACATCTTGGACGTCCATTACCAAACCTATGAACGGGAATTGCGGTTGGAACTGCGCGCGCCGGACGGCGACGCGCGGTTTGTTTTGCTTAGGCATGACGAAGGCGGCGACATCGGGCTGTCGTTTGAGGAAGACCTGCCCGGCGGCGGGCAGACCTGCGTCAACAACTGCATCTTCTGCTTCATCGACCAAAACCCGAAAGGCTGCCGCGCCAGCTTGCGCGTCAAAGACGACGACGCGAGGCTCTCCTTCCTGCAAGGAAACTACATCACGCTGACCAATCTGTCACGCGATGAGTTAAACAGGATATGCGAATATAAAATCAGCCCGCTGGGCATTTCTGTCCACACGACTGACCCCGCGCTGCGGGAGAGGATGCTGCGCAGCAAACAGGTCGGAAACTGCCTCTCCATCATGCGCCGCCTAGCGGATGCGGGCGTTAAAATGAACGCGCAGATCGTCCTCTGCCCCACCGTCAACGACGGCGAACACCTTATCCGAACCCTGAACGACCTCCAAACGCTGGGCGACGCTTTGATTTCCACCTCCATCGTCCCGGTGGGGCTGACCAAACACCGCGCCGGGCTGACCTATCTGCATCCGGTGTCAAAAGAGGACGCCTTAGCGGCGGTCGAAGCGGCCGAATCCTTCCTCAACGTGTGGTGCTCGGACGAGATACTGCTCCGCGCCGGGCTGCCCATCCCCCCGGCGGAGTATTACATGGACTTTCCGCAACTGGAGAACGGCGTCGGGATGCTATCGCTGTTTATGGATGATTGGAACTCCCTCCGGCACTTCGTGCCACCTCCCTCTGCGAGGGAGGCAAAGCCCTCCTCTCAGAGGAGGGTGTCGGCGAAGCCGACGGGAGGAGAATCCCGCCCGCAGGCGGCGGGAGGAGTAACAATTGCCACAGGCTTTGCCGCCGCGCCGATGCTGACGGAGCTGTTGAAACCAACCCCAAACGTGACCGTCGTCCCGATCGAAAACCGCTTCTTCGGCAAAACGGTGGACGTGGCCGGGCTGCTGACCGGAAGCGATCTGCTGCACGGCTTGCAGGGCAAAGACTTGGGCGAACGGGTGCTGATCCCGTCTAGTATGTTGCGGCGAGGCGAAGATATTTTTTTAGATGATATGACGGTCAATGCATTATCGGAGAAACTGGGCGTCCCGGTCGAGCCGGTTGAGCCGGACGCCGAGGGTTTATGGAGGGCTTTGTATGATACTTACGGTGTCGGTTTATCCGACGGAAAGCAGGAATGAAGATGCGAACGATTGAATCTATTTTACCCGAAATCAGCCTATGGCAGGGCAAAACCGTCACCTATGGGCCGCTCAACGGCGGGATGAGCAATACCACCTATAAAGTCTTTGCCGATGGGGTTCCGTATGCCATGCGCATCAACGGGGGTCAGAACGACTATCTTTTGCTGGACAGGCTGGAGGAAGCCGAAGCCATCCGCAAAGCCCACGCGCTGGGGATCGGGATGGAGGTACTGGCCGGAACCTCTGAGTATATGGTCACCGAGTTTTTCCCGGGGCAGGTGCTGACGGAGGAAAAAGCCCGGCAGCCCGAAGTGATTGAAAAAATAGCGGACATCCTGCGCAAAGCGCATACCATCACCGGCGTAAACAGGGTTTGCTCGCCGTTTGACTTGGTGGGGCGGTATTTGGACGGGGCGCGGAAACTGAATGCCGGTTGGCCTGACGGGCTGGACGACGTGCTGCGGGAGATGGACGCCATCCAAAACCGCGCTTCAAAGGTTGAGCATTATACCGAAGCATACTGCCACAACGACGCCTATGCCGTTTTCAACTTTTTGGAGAACGAAAGCGGCGAACTGCGCTTGATCGACTGGGAACTCTCCGGCGTGGGGAGCATCTTCTTCGACTTGGCAACGGTTTCGTTCCACAACAAATACGATGAGGCAATGGATACGTTGCTGCTGGAACGGTATTTCGGCCGTGTTGAGGATGAGTTTGCCGGGCTGCTGTGGGATATGAAGTATATGAACATGCTGCGGGAGATCAGCTGGGCATTGCTGCACCACGCGATGGAGGCCAAGTCGGTCAACCATGATTTGAATTATCACGAATGTATGATGTTTTTCCTCAACCGATTGAAAGACGGGTTTGTAACGCCATGAACACCATTGCCATCGTAGGCCGCCCCAATGTGGGGAAAAGCCTGCTGTTTAATAAGTTGTCCGGCAAACGCCTCTCAATCGTTGAGGATACGCCGGGCGTGACCCGTGACCGTTTGTATGCCCAATGCGAATGGCGCGGCCGGACGTTTACACTCATAGACACAGGCGGGATAGAGCCGCATACCGACGACGACATGCTGCTTTTCATGCGCAAACAGGCGGAGATCGCCGTTGATACCGCCGACGTCATTGTGCTGGTTTGTGACGTCAAAACAGGGGTTACGGCGGCCGACGCCGACGTGGCCGCCATGCTGCAACGGAGCAGGAAGCCGGTCGTGGCGGCGGTGAACAAGGTAGACGGCGTGGGCGCGCCGCCCGCCGAAGTGTATGAGTTCTACAATCTCGGGCTGGGCGAACCCATCCCAGTTTCGGCGTTGCACGGGCACGGAACGGGCGACCTGCTGGACGCTTGTTTTGATTTGATGCCACCCGTCCCCGCCGAAACGGATGTTGACCCCGAAGACGCGCCGATTAAAGTGGCCATCATCGGCAAACCAAACGCCGGAAAAAGCTCCCTGATGAATAATATCCTCGGCATAGAGCGCACCATTGTCAGCGACGTTCCCGGCACGACCCGCGACGCTGTTGACAGCGCGTTTGAGAACGAAGCCGGAAAATTTCTCCTGACCGATACCGCGGGGATGCGCCGGAAATCCAGAATAGACGCCGGAATCGAATACTACAGCGTCCTGCGCGCCGTATCGGCCGCCGAACGGAGCGATATTTGCCTCATCCTGATCGACGCGCTGGAAGGAGTCACCGAGCAGGACACCAAGGTGGCGGGCGTGGCGCACGAGGCGGGCAAGCCGTCGGTTATCGTGGTCAACAAGTGGGACGCGGTGGAGAACAAGGACGAGAAAACCATGGGGAAAACGGTCAACGAGGTTCGGGCCAAACTGGCCTATATGCCTTACGCGCCCATCCTGTGCATCTCCGCCAAAACCGGGCAGCGGGTAGATAAACTCTTTCCGCTCATCCGCGAATGCGTGGAACAGAGCAGGCGGCGGGTGACCACCGGGCAGCTCAACGGGTTTTTGGCCGAAGCCGTCGCCAGGGTACAGCCCCCGTCCGACAGAGGGCGGCGGCTGAAAATCTACTATATGACACAGGCCGGGACGGCTCCGCCGCATTTCATCGCCTTCTGCAACGATGCGAGGCTCTTCCATTACTCCTACAAGCGTTACCTCGAAAATCAGATACGGGAGACCTTTTCCCTGACAGGCACGCCCATCCGGCTGAGTATCCGGGAACGGGGAGACGGTTAAAAGGTCTTGCTCATTGTTGCTTGACATGATATACTGTAGTAAAGCGAGAGAATGCTAGGAGGATGTACGATGACGTGTCAGAATTGCAATGCTCAAATGCCCGATACGGTGCGCTTCTGCCCTGTCTGCGGTCAGCCGGCTCAGCCGGCCGCACCTCAATACCAGCAACCCGCGCCGCAGGTTCAGCAGCCCCAACAGCAATTCCAACCGCAGCCGCAGCCCCAATACCAGCAACCCGCGCAATCGTATCAGCAGCCTCAACCGCAATACCAGCAGCAATATCAACAGCCCCAAACGCCGTACGGGCAGCCGTATTATCCCGCACAGCAGAAAAAGAGCCGCACAGGGCTGATTGTCGGCCTGACGTCCGCCGTCGCCGTCCTTGCCATCGCGGCGGTATTGCTCTTTGTCTTTGTGTTCAATGGCGGCAGCGATGGCCTGAACGGAACCTATGTATCGGTAGACGATTCCAGTGTCAGCGTTTCTTTCAGCGGCAGCAATAAAATGTCTATGAACGCGTATGGGATGGAATTCAGCGGCACCTACAAGATAAACGGGGATACGCTGACCTTTACCATGGATATACTTGGATTTACGCAGGATCAAGACATGAGCTACCGGAAAGACGGTAATACGATCTATTTAGACGGAGACGAACTCAGAAAGAAATAACGATTTGGAAGGATGTGGAGTCATGTTCTGCACCAACTGTAATACACAAATGCCCGAAACGGTGCGTTTCTGTCCGGCCTGCGGCCAGCCGGTTCAGCAGGCCGCACAGCCGCAAGCCTACCAGCAGCCTGTACAACAACAGCCGCAATATCAACAACAGGTTCAGCCGCAAGTTCAGCAGCAACCCCAATATCAGCAGCCCATGCCGCAATACCAGCCACAACAACAGGTGTATCAGGCACAGGGGTATATGACCCCGGCGCCGCAGGCACACAGCAAAAAAGGGCTGATCATCGGCCTATGTGTGGGCGGCGGCGCGCTTTTGATCGCGGGGATCATCCTGATGATCGTGTTCATGGGCGGAGGCGGCGGCCTGAGCGGGACATATACATCGGTATATGACTCGAGTTACACTGTTACATTCAGCGGGAAAACCGTAACGGTCAATGATTGGGGTTATGAGCAAAAATATACATACCGGATTGACGGGAACAGAATGTACATCACGGATTCCTACGGAGAAGAGGATTGGGTGTCCTATCGCAAGGAAGGCGATTCGATCTTTGTAGACGGAGATGAGTTCCGAAAAGGCGGCGGAAGCAGCGGAAACAACCGAAATAATCACAATGACTACGGCAACGACGATTACGGTTACGGCGACTATGGCTATGATGATTACGGCTACGGCGACTACGATTGGGGCGATATAGACTGGGGCAGCATCTTAGACGGTCTTTGGTAAGATGAAACTCCTCATCCTCTCCGATTCGCATGAGTGCATCGATTCCATGCTGGAAAGCGTAGCCGTTGAGAACCCCGGCGCGGTCTTCCATTTGGGCGACCATATCCAGGATTCGTTTGCCCTGCGCGCCCGTATTCCGGATGACGTCCCGCTCTACTGTGTACGCGGGAACTGTGATTATGCCGGGGAGGACGAAAACCTGATCACCATCCTCGGGAAGAAAATCTTCTATACACACGGGCATGTCTACCGTGTGAAAACAGGGCTGGATGAGATTGCCCGAAGGGGTAAAGAGGTCTGTGCAGACCTCGTCCTCTTCGGGCATACCCATATGCCATACATCGGGAAATCAGGCAAAACGCTGCTGATGAACCCCGGCAGCTGCGGCGGGCGCAGATGGACGGGCGGAGCCCCGAGCCGGAAGACGTATGGAGTGGTCACGATAGACGAAAAGGGCATACAGTGTCAGATCATAGAGGCGGGGTTATCGGAATAACTCCGCCGCTTCGCGCATTTTATCCATGATCGCTACCCCGAACGGGCAGCGTTTTTCGCAGCTGCCGCACATCACGCAATCGGTTCCGCCGTTGGAAAGGCTATGGTAATGCGAGCGGACGGAGGGCGGGATGTTCTCTTTGTCCAGCAGGGCGATGTCGAGGTACTTATTCACGGCGGCGATGTCGATGTTGGCCGGACAAGGCTGGCAGTGACCGCAGTAGACGCAGTTTCCATGAAAATCGGTTCTGGCTGTGTTTAAGGCATCCGAAAAAGCTCTTTCCTCTTCGCTCACATCCAAGTACCGAAGGGCGTCCAGCATTTCGTCTTTGGTTTTACATCCGGGCAGGACGGAAGCCACGGCGGGGCGGGAGAGGGCGTAATGGATACATTGCGCCGTTGTGAGCGGTTTGGCGAACGGTGAATGCTCGGCCGAAACCAGCTTGCCGCCGCCGAATGCTTTCATGGCGGTGATGCCCACCTGTTTTTGCTGGCAGAGTTTATACAGTTCGGCGCGTTTGGGGTCAAGGCCGCGGAAGAGGTCTGCGCCGAACCCCTTTTCAAAATGGTCGAAAATGTATTCCCCGGAGGGCAGCATGTCAAACGCGGGGTTGACGCTGAACATCAGCATATCCGGCACCCCGGTTTGGATCACTTTGGCGGCTGTTTCGGGATTGTGCGACGAAAACCCGATGTGCTGAATGTCGCCCTGCTTTTTCAGTTTTTCGGCGTAGGTGATAAACTCCGTCTCGAAGACCTTTTGATAGTCCTCCTCCGAGTCGATGAAAAACAGCATCCCGAACTCAATCGTGCCGAACACCCGCAGCAGTTCCTCAAAATATTTCTTCACCGCCGGGAGGTCACGGCTGATGTCGTATTGCTGGTTGACGTCGGTCGAGCCGATATGCCCCTGGATCATGACCTCCTTGCGCCTGTCCCCCAGTGCTTTGGCGATAAACTCCCGCACTTCGGTTCCCGGCATGAATACGTCAAGGAGGTTGACGCCGTGTTCCAGTGCCGTGCCGATGGTTTCCTCGACCTGTTCATACGGCTTCCGATCGAGATGCTCGCATCCTAAACCGATGACGCCGACTTGTTTGCCCGTGGCTCCCAGTTCTCTGTATTGCAATGGGATCGACTCCTTATTAAAAATTTTAGTTTCAAACTATTGACTTATATAATCAAATATTATACTATATAGAAGCATAATTCATTATTGTATGACGAAAGGAGTGGTTCTCAGTGAAATGGATTGAGGTATAATACATAATTCCCAAACCATACTCTATGCCTCGACAAGGTAAATAACAATTAAGGAGAATTACCCATGAAAATGAAAAGATTGATCGTTTACTTACTCGTCACCGCTTTGTGTTTTACTGTTGCACCGTTCGGAACAGCTCAAAGCGACATTTGCAATCCTGCTCAAAATAGCATTGATGTACTTAAAGAGACAAACGCCAACAATCCTGATGTGATTGAGTTTACATTTTATGTAACAGAAGAAAGTAAAACTCGGTCAAGTGCGACTATTACTCATGAAATAACATTAACCCTTTCAAAAGTAGACAATAATAATTTCCATGTAGCTGCATATCAAGAAGCATCATCAATTTTTCATTTACACCCAGTTAGTTTATCTTTTGACGTAAAGGTTTGGAGCAAAGTCCCTCAGCCAATGGGCAATTTTAGGTTTACCTTATCTGACTTGTCTCCTTTCAAGTATCCTCAAGGTCAGACTTTCTATTACCCTGATTGGGGTGCTGTGCAAATAACAAATTTATATGCTTCTGGCGGCGGATGTTTTTTAGCATATTCAACCCCAATGATTTCAATTGGCTCCTAATCAGTTAACGTAAGATGCGTGAACATATCATGAAAGACATGAACCTTCCGCAAGAGGCTATAGATGAGATTGCCGTTCTGATTGCCGAAGTGATCGGCGGGTGGGATGCTGACACGCTGACCAGTCAGGTTGTTGAACGAATCCGGGTTCCGGGGAATCCCGTTCACGACTTTTTACATCACGCCATCCTGATCTCCGAGAGCGGTTTAGACACCGAAACGACGGATACCATGCTGGAAATCGCGCAGCGCAAGGTCGAGATGGAGCAATCGCCGTCGTTCCCGCAGGTTGCGCAGATGACATTGTTAAGGCTGGTCATTCCATACATCCAAAAACGCCCAAGCATGGAACGGATAGCGGAAATCTTCAATCAGCTCTGCTCGTGGAAAGCCTTCTGTTTGGTGGAAGATACGGTGAAAAAGCAACCTCGATGACTTGACAACCGCCCCTTCGTATAGTACGCTTTTATCGTACATATAGGGGACGGTTTTCTGTTGCCTTCCCCGCGTTAACCACAGTATAGCAAGGTTTCAAAGCATAGTCAATGAAAAGGAGAGTGTGGACAATGCGGCAAAAAGCACTGTCACTGGCGTTGATGATTTGCTTCTGCCTGACGTTTATCGTTCCGGCGGCGGCGGACGAGGAAGAGGGGGTCATCTTTATGGATGATTTTTCCGGCAGCAGTCTGAGCGGGGCTTGGGGGCATATCTACGGCAAAAACAGCAACGACATATCTCTTGACACAGAGCAGAAGGCCTTGAAATATGTCATGGCCGAAGACGACGGGCAGATCGGCCCGCAGCGTGATTTTTCCCCCAATGAGATACGCGGCTGGGGCGGCCAGCTGCTCACCGTTTCGTGGAAGTGCCGCGCCGAGAACGAGGGGACAGGGGTGCGGCTCAACATTACATCCGACGGCAACGAACTCAACATTTTCGGCGACGCGGGCGGCGCGCCTGTCCCGGCCGGAGAATGGGCTGAGTATACCGTTGAGCTGGAGTTTACCGAGGTGATGGAGAACGCCGATTTCTGCCTGATGTTCAAACTGCCGGGCGAGAAGAATACCATCTATTTCAAAGACCTGACCATCATGGGCAAGGCGTCTGACTACGACCCGGCCGGCAGGGCACCGTTTGAGTGGGACAACACCGGGAAAACCGGCAAAGAGATCGGCGACGGCAACCCGCTCTTTACCCAGCGGTTCGGTGCCGATCCGGCTTGGGTGGAGTATGACGGGCGGTTGTATGTCTATATGACCAACGACACCCCCATCTATGACGGCGACGGCAACATCGTCGATAACCATTACGGCAACATCAAACACATCAACGTCATCTCCTCGGCCGACCTGATGAACTGGATCGACCACGGCTCCATCCCGGTCGCGGGGGCGGGGCATGTGGCGGCTTGGGCGGGCAATTCATGGGCTCCGTCGGTCGCCTGTAAAGAGATCAACGGAAAAGACACATTTTTCCTCTATTTTGCCAACGGCGGAATGGGCGTGGGCGTTCTGCGCGGCGAAAGCCCGATAGGGCCGTGGGAAGACCCAATCGGGAAAAACCTGGTGAGCCACAGCACGCCGAATTGCAGATCTTCCGTCGTGCCTTGGTGCTTTGACCCCGCCGTTTTCATCGACGACGACGGCACGGCGTATCTTTACTTCGGCGGCGGCGTTCCGGGCACGCAGAGCGCGAACCCGAAATCGGCACGTGTGGTTCAGCTGGGCGACGATATGGTGTCCATTGTCGGGACGCCGCAGGAGATCGACGCGCCGTATTTCTTCGAGGCGGCCGATATGGTTAAATACGGCGATACATACTATTTCTCCTATTGCTCCAACTGGCAGGGCAAACTGAGCGGCGATTCGCCCGGGCAGTGCCAAATCGCGTATATGGTGAGCGATCACCCGATGGGGCCGTTCACCTATCAGGGGATGATTTTACGGAACCCGGGCGACCTCTTCGGCGTTTTGTATAACAACAACCACCAGTCGGTCATCCAATTCAAAGACAAGTGGTACCTGCTCTATCACGCGACGCTGGTCTCCGACGCCAAAGGGGTGCGCAACGCTTCGGGCGGGCAGGTCAACTATCGTTCGGCCCATATGAATGAATTGTTCTTCCAGCCCGACGGGACGATCGCCGAAGTGCAGGGCGACCGGAAAGGCGTCCCGCAGATCGCAACGCTCGACCCATACCGGCGTGTTGAAGCCGAGACGATCGCGTGGAGCAGCAGCGTCAAAACAGCGATGGAAGACCCCACCCAGCTCTCCAGCCTCAACCTGATTGTCACCGGATTGAAAAACGGGGACTGGATCGCCGTCTCACAGGCCGATTTCGGAACAGAGGGAGCCCTTTCTTTCGTGGCTTCGGTACACGGCAAACAAAGCGGAACGATTGAACTGCGGCTTGATTCGCCGGACGGGCCGGTTGTGGGGTCGGTTCCGGTGAATGTGCGGAACGGGTTTGAAACGGCGTCGGCCAACATCCAAAAGGTCACAGGCGTGCATGATGTGTACATGCTTTTCAAAGGAACCGACGGCGAACTCTTCGATTTTGACTGGTGGCAGTTCTCGGCGGCGGAAGCCTCCAACCCAACCCAGCCGGACGAGCAGAAAGACAACGACCCCGAAGACGATCAGCAGCCAGAGGAGCCGGAAAATAGCGAGGAGCCTAACGAAGCCGTTGAAACGCCGGAAAAACCGGGCAGCGGCATGACAGGCTGGCTGATCGCGGCGGGAGCCATTGCCGTGGTTGGCGGCGCGCTGTTCCTGATTTTCCGTAAGCGCGGGAAATGACGAAAAAGGGGCTTGACTGCCGAGCAAAATGTGGTATAATCAAAGCACAGACAAATAAACTAGAGAAAAAGGAGGATGCGGGCATGAAAAAGAGAGTCATTGCTTTGGTGGCAAGCGGTCTTCTGCTGGTTACCATGATGGCAGGCTGCAGCAAAAAGTGCAAAGCTGACGGTTGTAGCGAAGAAAGATTAGAAGGCAGCGATTATTGCGTGATCCACGCGATTGCCGATGGTCTCGGCGGCCTCTTCGGTTAAGCTACATAACATAACTTGACAACCGCCCCCATAGTATAGTACGCTACGTACTAGGGGGCGGTTTCTTTATGGATCCATTTTGGTTTACGATCGCTGTGGCCGTTGGGGCTTACCTCTTAGGATCGCTCAACGGCTCGCTGATTTCCTCCCGGCTATTTTGGCGCGACGACATCCGCAGGCACGGCAGCGGCAACGCGGGCGCGACCAATGTTTTGCGTACATACGGCGTCAAGTGGACGATCGCGGTTGCTCTGTGGGACATAGGCAAGGGTATTTTGGCCATCCTGCTGGCGGCCTTCCTGTTTGTTGACGGGCATGAAGGGCTGCTGGCCGGAAGCCTCACCGCCCTGACGGCCGGGGTTTTTGTTATCCTCGGGCATGTTTTCCCTGTTTTCTTTAAGTTCAAAGGCGGCAAAGGGGTTTTTACCTCGCTGGCTGTTTTCTATACATGGGATTGGCAAACGGCGTCGATCGCGTTCGGGTTGTTTATCCTGATTGTCTTGGTCACGCGGTATGTATCGCTGGGTTCAGTCTGCGCCGTGATCACGCTGCCGATTTTGGGCTTCGTGTTCGGCAGAAGATGGGAAGCGGTTGCCGCGTATGCGGCGGTGATGCTATTGGTCATTTTTCTGCACCGAACCAACATCAAACGGCTGCTGAACGGTACGGAGAATAAATTCGGCCTGAAAAAGAAAACGACATGATCCATATCGCCCTGCATGAACCGCAGATACCGCAAAACACCGGGAATATTGTGCGCACCTGCTCGGCGACCGGGTCTGTGCTGCATTTGATCGAACCGCTGGGGTTCAAGATAGAGGATAAACAGCTCAAACGCGCCGGGCTGGACTATTGGCATGGGATGGACATCCGCATCCATCCCGATTTTGACGCTTTTCTGCGGGATATAGAGGGAAAAACACTCTGGTTATTTACAACCAAAGGGAGCCGTTCGTACCACGAGGTAGAATACGCCGGCGGCGACTGCCTCCTCTTCGGCAAAGAGACGGCCGGGCTGCCTGAACACATCCGCGCCGCAACCCCCGATCAATGCCTGCGGCTGCCGATGCTGCCGGACACGCGCAGCCTGAACCTCAGCAATTCTGTGGCCGTCGCGCTGTATGAGGTTTTGCGCCAAACCGGGTTCAACGGGTTTGTTTGATGCTGGGGATTGCATTTTTACCAATGTGTGGTATACTAATTCCAATACTTGGTTTTGGAGGTTATCATGGAGAGTAAGGCCTACAGTCTTTCCTGCGAGAAAAACCCGCATATCACCCTGCGGGTGATCCCCGGCCATTTTACCACCAGCAACTCCCACCTCAGCCATTTCATCGATGTGAGCGGCTTGAAGTCCAATGTTTCCATGGCGCGGGAAGTCGCCAAAGAGCTGGCATATTCCTATCTGTCAACGACGCAGATTGATACCATTGTCTGCGTGGAGCGCACCGAAGTGATCGGAGCCTTTTTGGCCGAGGAACTGATGGCGAGCGGCGTTTCGGCCATCGGCGGCGGCGACATCCACATCATCACGCCCATCAGCAACAACATCGGCACCTTGTCTTTTTTAAGCAGCGTGGTCAACTTGCTCGCGGGAAGGAACATCCTCCTGCTCACGACGTCGGTTTCCTCCGGCCGTTCGCTCAACGGAGCCTTGGATTGCCTTGCCTATTACCGCGCCAATATCGTCGGCATCTCAACGCTCTTTATGGTCTCGTCGGCTCATGCCGAACACGAAGTCAACGCCTTGTTTACCTCCGACGCCATCCCCGGATATAAGTCATTCAGCTCCCGCGACTGCGAGCTTTGCCGCGCGGGGCTGCCTTTGGACGCACTGATCAGCAGTGAAGGGTTTACCAAAATATAATAAACGAAGAGCGCATAAGGAGCCATTCATTTGCTCCTTTGCGCTTGACACGAATGAAGAAAGAAGTTGATCCCATCGCTATCAGGATCATCACAGACAGCACATGCGATCTTTCGCGTGAGGATCAGGCGCGCCTTGACGTCCAAATCTTGCCTCTGACCGTTAGTTTTGCCAACGACACCTATTTGGATGGGATCGACCTTACAAACGAGGAATTTTATAATCTGCTGGACGCGAGTGATAAACTTCCTACAACGGCTCAAGTCGCGCCGCAGGCGTTTTATGAGGCATTCAAAAAGTATACCGGCGCGGGCGACGAAATCGTGGGGATATTTATCTCGGGGAAGATCAGCGGAACCTATAATTCGGCTTGCACCGCCAAAGGGATGCTCGGGGCGGAAGGCAAAAAGGTCTATGTTGTGGATTCGCGCAGCGCGTCGATGAGCCTCGCCCTGCTGTTGAGCGAAGCCGCAAAACTGCGGGACGAAGGACTTCCCGCCGCGCAGATCGCCGAACATGTCGGCGCGCTGACCAAAAAGGTGCGCTTTCTCGCCGCCATCCATTCCTTGAAATACCTGCGGCTGGGCGGACGCGTTTCGGCGACCACCGCCGTCATCGGTGAGATTTTGGGCATGAAACCCATTGTTTCCATGATCAATGGGACGGTGCAGTCTGTTGGAAAGGCGAGGGGGACGGCAGCGGCTATAGAGTCGATTTTGAAAAAGATCATGAAGGACATGCCCAACCTGAAACACAATATTGTCTTTGCCAATTCGGTCTGCCCCGACTTGCTGAACAAAATGATCGAATGCTTCAAAAAACCGCTCAAACTGACCGAATGGCTGACCGTCGGCATCGGCAGCGTGATCGGCACATACTCCGGCAGGGGCGTCGTGGGGATCGCTTATATCGCGCGGTGACTGTGGAAAGGTGTTGGCCATGAAAACAAAAAGACAAAAAGAATTGATCGAATCGTTTTTATCAGAAATCGGGGATAACCTCAAACCGATTTACCGTGAGATATTTGAATATTTATCCAGCGTCGGCTACAACCCGCACAAACAACGGTCATTCATCGTTTTCAAGCATGACTTGCATAACAAGCAGATGGCAAAAACAGGCATACGAAAAAAGCAGCCGTTTTTCGATTTGAGGTTTTCGGCTTGCAGAGGGTTTTCAAAGCGGTTTCAAGACATTGTGGACGCGGCTCTTTCCAAACAGACGGATCAAGAAGCGTCGTGTACGGTTCAACGCTGTGATTTTTGCAGGGGCGAACCCATGACGCATGTTTACATCAGTGAAGGAAAAACCCGCTGCGGCGCGGCCGCGCTTGAAATCCCCAACATCACGGCGGCCGAACTGGCTGAAATCAAGAAACTGATCGATGAAGAACACGCTTATTTATTGAAGCACGAAGCGGAAATCGCATAAATAAAGCTCAAGCCATCTTGCTCATCTCCCGCCGCAGGCGGGAGATGATTTTTTTCTCCAGCCGCGAGATGTAGGATTGCGAGATGCCCATCATGTCGGCGACTTCTTTCTGCGTCTTCTCCTGCGCGCCGCCCAGCCCGAAACGCATGGTGATGATCTCCTTCTCCCGTTCGGTGAGGCGGGAGATGGCTTTGCGCAGCATCTCGCGGTCGGCGTCGTCCTCGATGGGACGCTGCACGCAATCGGGTTCGGTGCCGAGGATGTCGCTGAGCAGCAGCTCGTTCCCGTCCCAGTCGGTGTTGAGCGGTTCGTCGAGGCTGACCTCGCTTCGCTGGGAGGACGTCTTGCGCAGGAACATCAATATTTCATTCTCGATGCACCGGGAGGCGTAGGTCGCCAGCTTGATGTTTTTATCGGTTTTATAGGTGTTGATGGCTTTGATCAGGCCGATGGTGCCGATCGAGATGAGGTCTTCCACAAAAATGCCGGTGTTTTCAAAACGCCGGGCGATATAGACCACAAGGCGGAGGTTGCGCTCGATCAAAATACGGCGCACCGAATCGTTGCCCTCGCCGTATTCGCGCAGGAGCCGCGCCTCTTCGTCGGTGGTGAGCGGCGGCGGCAGGGTGTCCGAACCGCAGATGTAGAATATTTTACCGGGGCGCGAGATACCGAGGCGCGTCAGTAACCGATGCAGGGCTATGTACAGGCGCAGGCGCAGTTTTTTCATTTCAGGTTCCTCCTACATTGTTACTAACGCGTCAAACCCTTCGGCGAGCGGGGTGGGGGATATGCCGATCAAACAACCCGGGCGGGTTTTCGCGCGCACTTTCACCGTATCCGGGCGGAACGCCAACAGGAAGCCGCAGTCTACCCCGACCGAACGGAAAGGGATGAGCCGGAACCGGGCTCCGGCGTTCAGGGAACCCATCAGTTCCATCACCCCGGCCGGGTCGCGCAGCAGCGGCGGATCGATCAGCGCGGCGGCGTCCGGCGGCAGCAGTTTCAGCGCGGCGGAGCAGTCCAGGATAAGCACTTCCGACCCGCTGATGGGGTCAACCAAGGTATGCCCGCTGTCAAACAGCCCTTTGACTTGAATATGCCGGGTTTCCCAAGTGACGGAAACGTCGGCCGTCTCCCGCGGGCCGTGCCGCGCCCTGTGTTTGAAGGCCAATGTCAGCAGCGCGTAGCTGATCCCCGCCGTTAAGAAAAGCGTCTTGAAATCCACAGGCATGTACGGAATACCCCCGCTGGAAGGCGCGCCGGATAACATCCCCAATGCCAGCACCACGCCGCCCAGCAAAAACGACGCCGCCACAAAGAGCAGACCGAGCCGCGCCAGCCTGGAAGGTTTGACCCCGCCGAACGCGATAAACGCCATAGCCGCGCATGACAAAGCCTTCCAAAAAAGACCCGAGAGGAAAGAAAACCCCGGCATCCATACCGCCACGGCATACCCCGCGCCGAAGAGGGCGGCCAAAGCCAGCCGCCAGCGGCGGAACCCCATGCCGCCGACACGGGCGGTGGCCAGCAGCAGGAGGTAATTGATGATGAAATTTAAGAAGGCGAGCGAGTCTATGTAAATAATTACCATGTCCATAGTATACAGGATCAGAATGTCAAAAACTGTCAAAGAGGGAAGGCTGTACATATCTTTGAACGGCCTGTCAAATACTAACCGCACAGAAACAAACCGAAGGAGGCGAAAACATGACCACCAAGGAATTGATGGCTCTGCAAGACCAAATCGGCGAAGAACAGGTCATCACCAAAAAGTACCGCACCATGGCCAAACAATGCAGCGACCCCGCCATACGCCAAAAACTCGAAACCATCGCGTCCCAGCACCAAAGGCATTTCGACACATTGATGCAGCAACTAAAACCGTAAAGGAGGAGAAAGACATGACAGAAGCGACACAAGGCTACCTCGGCGATAAAGAAATGCTGAGCGACCTGCTTTCAACCCAAAAACATGTGACCAACAACTACAATACCCGCGCGGGCGAATGCCAATGCCTCAACCTGCGCGATACCTTCCTCAACATCTTGAAGGAAGAACACTCCATCCAAAGCGAACTGTTCAACGAATCCAACAGCCGCGGCTGGTATCCGGTCAAAGAAGCCCCCACAGCCGAAATCACGGCGGCTAAACAGATGTTTATGCAGTAAAAGAGCTGCTCCATCGCCCGTGTTTGGAAAATAAGCTCTTCGGAACTTATTTATCCAAACCGCAGCGCAAAGTCCCTCGGGGGTAAGCCCCTCGGGGGACTTGAAGCGGAGAGGGCGCACATGGAGCGTGACAAACGGCGTTTTCAAATATGACATACAGCTGTCATCTATCGTATGTATACTAATAAGAACGAAGGAGGTCGGAAAATGGAAAAATTAACAGAATTGTTGGAAAAAGACGGCTATACAAAATGGCAATGCGTTTCATTTGAAAAGGTCAAATCAATGACGGGTGACCTGCGGGTTTTGCACGGTCAAGACGGCGTGCATGAAAAGCAAAAAGGCAATATTGCGCATAGCATCGAAGGGATTGAGAAGCTGTCGGAAATGCCGAAAAAGTATACCTCTGTTTTGATTGTCGCGCTGCCGCGCGGAGACGGCGACGCGCGCCCAAGCGGGGGTGTCAATGTGAAAAACGCTTTGAAAGAAGCGGGGTTTGCCGCGAAACTGTATCTGTCTCTGCCGATCAAAAGACTTGCCGTGCTGAGCGGATTGGCGGAATATGGCAGAAACAACGTAACAAGTGTGCCGGGGATTGGGAACTGGGTGCAGTATACGGTATTTTTGACAGACGCGCCTTTTGACGACAGCACTTGGCGGGAAAAACCGGTTATGGCAGCGGAGTGCGAGGATTGCGATATTTGCATCAACGCCTGCCCCAAAGGGTCGATCAGCAAGGAACGGTTTTTATTTTATCGGGAAAAATGCAAGGGGTGCAATACCGAATGCTATTATTCATGCCCCTTACATAGAAGAGACTCCGCGTAGGTTTGCAAGAGGCTTGAACATATAACCGAAACGCCGCCGGATTTCCGGCGGTGTTTTCATAAAAAACACTTGACATTGGAGGTTGCTCCAATGATATGCTGTTCTTAGGTAGGGGGATATTGATACATACCAAAGAAACCAAAAGAAGATCGACGAGTTTATGGAGCAGATTTTTGACGATATACAGTCCGGCCAAATCAATAAGGGGGGTTAAAGATATGGCGACCATTTATTGCTTCACATCCACCGGCAACAGCTTGTATACAGCCAACGCGATCGCACAGGAGATCGGAGGGACTGTCCTGCCGATGAAGGGCGGGGCGGCTGTCTGCGACGACAGCGTCGTCGGCTTCGTTTTTCCCTGTTTCTTTTGGGGATTGCCCCGCATGGTTGATCGTTTCATATCGGCCTTGCAAATCACCGACAAAGACGCCTACATATTCGCCGTCGTCACCTGCGGCGGCTCGGTTCCCGGCCTGCACGGGCAGTTGAAGCGGATTTTAAGGAAGAAAGGCGTCCGGCTTCACTACGCGGAGCGGATCAAATCGGTGACCAACTATCTTCCGGAGTATACGGCCAAAGACAGCGAGGCTCTGCGGCAAGCGATAGACGCGCAAAACCATGCCATCTCCGGCGCGGTTAGCCGCCGGGAGAAAAAGCGCGGCCGCACACTGCCCCTTGTAAACAGGCTGATCAACAAAACCTGCCCGGGGGAGGGCAGCGACCGGTTTTTCACGGTCTCACCGGTGTGTACTGGCTGCGCGACCTGCCAAAAGGTCTGCCCCGCCGATAATATTGAACTGCAAAACGGGAACCCCCGCTTTCTGCACAAGTGCGAACACTGCCTTGCCTGCCTCCATCATTGCCCTGCCGCCGCCATTGACTGGAAGGATAAAACCAAAGGCAAAGAGCGTTACCGGAACAGCCATATCTCATTGGACGACTTGATCGCGTTCAACAGCCGGTAAGCATATTTGCCCCCTTTGCCCATATAATAATGGGACAAGGGGTGAGAAGATGCAAGATAGGAAAAAACTGACGCTCTCGTTATTGATCTTGTTTATCCTCAATATCACGCTGATTTGGCTGCTGACCGGGCGGTTTGGTTGAAACAGGCAAATATGAAAATCGTCCGGCGGTTTCCACCGTCGGACGTTGCTTTTTACATTCGGTTCGTGTATACTGGGGTTACGCGTAGTCGCCCGTGTATTCCACCAGGGTCACGACGTCCACCCCGGCGATTAGCCGCATCGGCTCCAAAAACGATGTATCCCCGCGGCGGACGCGGATTTCGGCGGTGACTTCGTAATAGTCCTTGCCCGCCGTTTTGTTTTTGATCCGTGCCTTTAAGGGGAGCAGCGAGGCTCCGACCGGGCTTTCGGCCTCGGGAGCATACCGCACAATGAGCAGAAAACTGCGTTTCTCAATGCGGAGCACCGTCATTGCGATATACAGAACGGCGATGAACGCCGTCCCCAGCAAGGCAACCTTTTCCAAGCCGGCTCCGGCGGTCAAACCGGCGGCCACCGCCCAAAAGATAAAACCAACGTCGAGCGGGTCTTTCACGGCGGCGCGGAAACGGATGATGCTTAACGCGCCCACCATGCCGAGCGAGAGGACAAGATGGTTGCCGATGGTGATGATGATAAACGCCGTGACAACGCAGACCATCATCAAAAGGATGTTGTAGTTGACGCTGTATACCACGCCTTTGTTGAAGTAGCGGTAGACAAGGAAGATCATCAGACCGCAGAGAGCCGCCATGCTCAAGGTAAAGAGTATATTGGCAACATTCAGGCTATCCACCTTGGGCTGGTTTTTCACAGCATCCGCGATTTCGCCGAGCACACCGTCCGTTTCGGGTTCGGCATCCAAATTTCGGAAGAAAACCCCTATCTGTTCAAGCATAAAAAATAGCTCCTTTCAAATGAGTAGGCGTATTTGCTCATTTCAGTCCTGACCAGCGGAAGCCCGTGCAGAAGTTCCTTGATGACGGTTGGAAGGAAACGGTCGAACTTGACTTCGAGCATTCCCCCTTCGCCGGGCGGCGCGCCCGGATTGATCTCGGGGGAAACGGCGTCCTGACGCAGATGGCTGTCGAAGGTGACGCGGACATTGCCCGGTTCATATATGTAAGCCTCCCGCGAGTAATAATAGGCCGCCGTAGGGCGCATCCGCCGCAAACGGTGCAGGAGGGCAACCTTTTGCCATAGCGGGTGCTCCGACTCAAAAGCAAACGCCAAATCCCCGTTTGCGAGGCTGTGGTACTCCTCTTTTGTCATGGCGACCGATTGCTTGTAAGCGTGTTCCCCATCCTTGTGCTTGCGCTCAAAACGGATGAAAGACAGATCGTGGTTGTAAAATCGGACGCGGTACTTATCCCGGCTGAAGCGGTTGCCCATCTTCTCATGGTAGAATGAGTTGTATTGATCATCGAGGTAGAGGTTGTTGACGATGTAACGCCCGCCCGAGTGGCTGTCCGGCCGCATAACGGCCGACGCCCGGCTCCGCAAGACGGCAGCCGTGGCGGCATTCATAAAGAATTTCTGCTCATTGCGGTATTGTACTTGCTCTTGCAGGGTGCTCATACATCAAAAACTCCTAAGAGGTGTAATATGGAACGGAAATGGATCATTTTAGCCTTAGCCGCCGTGATGCTGGTTTCGTCGGCGGTTGCCCTCAGCATATACCCCGAAGAGCCGATCCTGCCGCCGCCTGGAACCGCGATTGGCTCGGACGAACCGGCTGTTGATGTTTTCGCTCCGGCTGGAAACGGAAAACTACAGCTGACGCTTTCGGAAACCGGGCATTTTTTCACCGAGGCCGTTGACGTTTCTATTATTGCATCAAATCCCGACGCTAAAATCCATTATACCACAGACGGATCGGAACCGACAAGTACCTCGCCGGAATATTCTTCCCCCTTTGCCCTTCCGAACAAACGGAACCTGACGGTCATCACGGTGAAAGCCATTGCCGTGCTGGGAGAAGAGGTGTCGCGGACGCTGGTGCATACCTTCATTATAGGTGCCAATGTTGACAGCCGGTTCGATACAATGGTCTTCGTTATCTCCACCCATAAAGACAATCTGTATGACAAAAACACCGGCATCTTTATTCCGGGTCAGACGCGGACAGATTACATCAAGCAAAACCCCGGGGTACATATACAGCCGCCCGCCCCGGCCAACTATAACTGGCGCGGCATGGAGGGCGAACGCCCGGCGTACATAGAGGCTTTTCTGCCGGACGGGACGCGCGTTATATCGCAGGCCGCGGGTATCCGTGCCCACGGCGGCTGGTCGAGGGATCGGAACCAAAAATCCATCCGTATGATCGCGCGGAGGGAATACAGCCCGGAGGCGGGTAAATTTCATTATGACTTTTTCCCCGGCGAGACCGTTGTTGATGAATACGACACGCCGCTGACCAAGTTCGATCAGCTCATTTTGCGCAACGGAGCCAACGACCACGGCTTCGGGATGCTGCGGCATGAAGCCGGGTGCGATTTGGCGCGTCAGGCCGGGCTGCGTGTCGCCACGCCCGCCCGTCCGGCGGCCGTCTTTGTGACCGATCGGAACGGAAATATGGAATATTACGGTTTTGCCTGGCTTCAGGTGCGGATGAACGGAAAGTATTTGCAGGATGTATACGGCGCGCCGGACAACGAGTTTCAAATTATCGGCAAATCGGAACGGTGGGCCAACTCGCGTTCCTCGAAGGAAGACAAGGAAGACATTTATCACCTGAACAGTTACAGTGAAAAAGACCTGACCAACGACCGTATCTTCGCCGAGCTGGAAGAGTTGATGGACATCGACGATTTCCTGCTCTATTATGCCTTTGAAACCATCATGGGCAATCACGACTGGCCTCAAAACAACCTCAAACGCTGGCGTTACACCGGGGAACAAACCGAAAACCTCCCCCCCGAACTCGACGGCCGCTGGCGCATGATGACCTTCGATTTGGACTGGACGCTGGGACTGTATGAAAACCCGTCCGACCCCAACAAACGCACCTTTCAGGAAATGATGAACGAACGAAACGAACGCTACAGCCCGATGCTCGAAGCCCTCTTGAAACGCCCCGAACTTGCCGACCGCTTTTCGATGATGGTGTGCGACCTGATCGCCAATGTCGTGACCGAAGAGAATGTCAAAGCAACCATCGGCAGGTTATACGGCGCGTCCCAACACGAGATCAACGCCGCTATCAATGCCTTTAAGTACGACGGATGGGTCAGCGACAGCTCCGTTCAGGACAATCACCGAAACATGATCCGCTTCGCCAAAGGGCGCGGTGCCTATATGTTCAAAGCCCTCCGGGATTATTTGGGGTTCGGCGAAGAGATGTTTACCGTCTCCGTTACCGGCGGGGAAGCGGTCATCGGAACGCAGCAGGGTGGTTCGTCACAGTATTTCAAACACATGACGGTACCCCTCCGCCCGGTTTTGCCGGAATTTACCGTCTTTGACCATTGGGTGCTCAACGGGGTGAAAGTTTTCGAGCCGGAGATCACCGTTTCGGCTGCCGACGCGCGGAACGGGTTGGTCAATGTTGAGCTGGTCACAAGGGAAGAGTATCCCCCTCTGATTTTTTTGGACGCTTACGCCGACGGGGAACGCAACGGCTGCGTGCTGATCAACCCCAACAGGGAAACCACCGGCACCGCCGGGTTGTACATCACCAATGACCTCGAAAACCCTTACCGCTGGGAAATTCCCGCCGCTTCGGCCGCGCCGGACGGGACGCTGGAATTGGCGGGGAAAGGGAGTTCCAGCCAGCTCGACCTGATGCTCATCCGCATGGGCTTCAATGTTAAGAAGGGGCGGATGCTCTATCTCTGCGACAGCTCGGGGACGGTTTTAGACAGGATCATTCCATCATAGAAGGAGACGGATATGCGAAGGAAAACCGCTGTGGCTTTTTTAGCCGATGTGATACAGAATATCGCCCAAACAGGCAACATCTTCCTTGACGACGACGCCTATAAGCTGACCAAAACGCTGAACAAGCGCAAAGATGAAGTCGGGCAGCTCTCGCGCTCGGTCGGCGATATGCTGGCCATGTTCCGCACCAAGATCGCGTCGCTGAAAAATGTGGCTTCCGGCGATTTGGCCGCCCCCGTTGCCAAACGGTCGAAGGACGACACCATCGGCAAGGCTTTGGCCGGTATGGTGGAAAGCCTGAACGGGATGTTTGTGGAGATCAATACCGCTTCCGCCCTTGTTTCGGAAGGGTCAAACCGCCTTGCCGGAGACGCGCATACACTGGCGCAAGGCTCTGTGGAGCAGGCTGAGGCTGTGACCGAACTGAGCCGCACCGTTGAGGGCATCAATGAAGAGACGACCCAAAACGCGGAAATGGCGCGTCAGGCCGCCGCTCTTTCCGACTCCATCCGGCTTTTGGCCGAAGAGAGCAGCGGGCAAATGGCCGGGATGACCGAAGCCGTCCGCCGCGTTGACGAGGCGGGCGATAAGATACGCCAGGTCATCAAAGCCATTGAAGACATTGCGTTCCAAACCAATATTTTAGCACTCAACGCCTCGGTCGAAGCCGCCCGCGCCGGGGCGCACGGAAAAGGGTTTGCCGTTGTGGCCGGGGAGGTGCGCAGCCTGGCGGCGAAAAGCCAAAAAGCCGCTGGGGAATCGGAAACCCTGATCGCCGATTCGGCCGAACGGGCGCGGGAAGGCCGCCGTCTGGCCGATGAGACAGCTTCCAGCCTGAACGAGATCGTCGGGAGCGTCAGCGAGAGCGCGCGGCTCACCGAAGAGATCGCCGCGTCGAGTGACCGTCAGGCCGCCGCCATCGCCCAAATCAACGCTTCGATCGGGCAGCTGCGGCGGGCGGTTGGCGAAAACAGCAAAACGGCGGCCGACTCCGCCGATTCCAGCCGCGAAGTGAGCGGCCAGTCGGAACGGCTGCGGGAACTGATTGGGAAGTTTAAGCTGTAGGGGGACGGGGAACCACCCCATCCGCTTTACCCTGCGAGGGAGTAACCACCCCGTCACCTGCGGGTGACACCCCTCCCCAGAGGGGAATTAGAAGAGGCGCGTCCAATTCCCCTCCGTGGAGGGGTGGCCGCGAAGCGGACGGGGTGGTTTACAGCATCCTTTCCAAATTCCGCAAACTTGTCTCCAAGCAAATAAACGGATCATTACCATAACAATCATCCTGCTCGATAAATGCCCACTTGACGCCGCTGCCGCGGGCGGCGGCAATGACGGCTTCCCAGTTGAGGTTGCCCTCCCCGATTTCGGCCATCCTCTGTTCCTGCTTGACAATGATCATATCCTTGAAATGGACGGTATCGACCCGTCCCTTTAATTTTTGCAGCCATGCCGCCGGGTCGCCCCCGGCGTGAGCAACCCAGTATGTATCCAGCGTGAAGCCGAGCAGCTCCGGCGGGAAACCCGCCGCCAAACGCTCGATGACGGACATGCCGTCAAACCGCTCAAACTCGAAGGAATGGTTGTGGTACATCAGCTTCATGCCCGCCGAGGCGATTTGTGCCGCCGCCGGGGTGAAATCGGCGATGAAACGGCTGACGCCCTCCGCCGAGCCGTGGTATTCGCCCGGCATCATGCCGATGCCGATATAGCCCGCGCCGATGATTTGGTGCGCCTCAATGACCGAAGCCGTTTCGTCCTTGATCCGCTGCGGGGCGGTGTGGGTGAGCGGGATCGTCAAGCCGTATTTTTCGGCTGTCCCGCGGATTGTTTGCGGGGAAAAATCACCGCCGCCGGAAATCTGCACAGCGTGATAGCCCATTTCGGAAACACGCCGCATGGACGCGTCAAACGAATCCAACGTTTGGCAAACCTCCCGCACCGTATACATCTGCGCTCCAATGTTCATCAGCAAACCGCCTCCTTATCATAAAAATATTTTATCACCGATCCCCCGCGGCGTCAATATTGCGCGCTTTGTGAAGCGGCACACAACAAATTGTGTTTTTTCCGCTTGACAGACGGGGGACTATACTATATACTACATTCAACGGTTTTTGTCCGGCTGCGGATTATTTTCCGCCCAAGGGCTAAAGTCTTGAGGGAATCGTACGATAATAGGGTCAGTGAGGGTTAGAGCCTCTTGATCCCTGTGATCTGTGAGGCGCCACCGGTTCCCGGGAACCATAGGCTCTTCCCCGAACAAAGACCAATTTTTTAAGGGGTTCGCAAGATGCGAACTACCAAAAATTCAAGGAGGAAAAAACAATGCGTATCCAAAACAACATCATGGCGATCAATACACATCGCCAACTCGGGATCAACCAGCTGAACCAAGCGAAATCCACAGAGAAACTCAGCTCCGGTTATCGCGTCAACCGCGCCGCCGACGATGCCGCCGGCCTCACAATTTCCGAAAAAATGCGCGCCCAGATCCGCGGCCTTAACCGCGCTTCCATGAACGCGCAAGACGGCATCTCGATGATCCAAGCGGCTGAAGGCGCCCTTCAGGAAACCCAAAGCATCCTTCAGAGAATGCGCGAACTGGCCATCCAAGGCGCCAGCGGCGTGCCGGCTCAGGAAGACCGCGACGCCATGCTGGCCGAGCTGGAATCCCTCGCCGAAGAGCTTGAAAGAATCGCTTCCACAACCAACTTCAACGGCAAATACATACTTTCCGGCGCCTACGGCGGAGCTTTGCAGGCCGATTTCCTTGACGGTATCAACATCCGTGAGCCCAACTATCCCAACGTCGCCAAAGACCTGATCGAAGAAGGCCCGACAGTCATCAACCTGCAAGTCGGCGCCAACACCAACCTCGGCGACGTCATCACCGTGAACATCTTCGGCGTGAGCCGCATGGATCTTCTCGGCGGCGAAGACTTCTACGGCCAGCTCGGCGCCTTCAAAGGCGACCCCGCCGGCATCACCGATTGGGAATACGGCTTCAACGAACAACTCCGCCCCGACAACTCGACCGGTAACCTGAACGCCGAAGAAGAGCGCGATGAAGCGGCCATTCCGGCTGAAGCCGAATCCAACTGGCAGCTCCTCATCAACATCCTCGACGGTAACCTCAACACCGAAGGCGAGCCCCTTGAAGGCCCGCAAGAGTACACAGGCCTTGCCCGCGTCTCCTTCCTGAGAAGCGAACTCGGTGCCGTGCAGAACCGCCTTGAGCACACCGTTTCCAACGTCGATACCGTCGCCGAAAACATGCAGGCTGCCGAAGCCCGCATCCGCGACGTAGACATGGCGAAAGAAATGATGTCCTTCACCAAAAACAGCATCCTGAACCAAGCCGCGACTGCCATGCTGGCGCAAGCCAACCAGGCTCCGCAGACGGTTCTCCAGCTCCTTCAGTAATCCAAGTTAGTTTTTTGATTGAGTTAGTGGGCGCGCTTTGCGCGCCCCTACCCAAATCAGCCGTTGTGAGAATCCTGTGAGAAAAGGATTAGGACGTGTGAAAAAGCTGTGAGAACGCTTGACGCCGCCCCAAACAGCTGGTAAAGTGATCACAACGGCAGTCAATCCGCACCGCGAAACCAATTAACGCGGCCTGAAAGGATTCTCGCCGCATGAAAATGAATGGAGGCAAAGCAAAATGAGAAACTTAAAACGCACCGCGTCTCTACTTATCGCCCTCGTGATGGTCTCGGCGTTCTTCGTAGCCCCAGCAGCCGCGGCCGACCCCATCCTAAGCGACGACCTTCCCCCACTCAAGGTTACAGTTGATGGCGAAAAGACGAAGTTCGCGGACGAAACTGTCGCCACAGCAAACGGGCAAGAAGCTCCCCTTACAACAGCTCTTCCGATTTTTGACATCGCCAACGAAAAAATTGACGCCAACGGCTTTACCATCGCCGGCTGGTATGACGGCAAAAAATGGCAAGCCGGCGCGCCGTCAACCGAAGACATTGCCAAATGGCTGAAAAAAGGCGGCGTAATGCAGCTCACCAGCGCGCTGAGCGCGGACAAGAAACCTGTTCCGCTCAAAGGCAGTGTAGAAGTAACCGAAACCGGAAAAGAAGCTGCCGCAGTGAATTCCGCTTACACCGTTTCTTACAAATCGGTTGCCAAAAAAGAAAAAGCCCCGAAACTCACCGTTAACTACGCGCTGTTTGGCAACAACCAAGCCGCCAGTGAATCCAGCATTGTCGCTGCCTTAGGAGATACCGTTATCACCGGCGCGCCTATCCGCAATGATATTGTCGGCACTGACACCAGCATTGGCGTTCCTTTTTCTGCAAACGGCCACTGGACAGTAGCGGAAAAAGGCAAGAGCGACGTATATGCCGAGTATGCCAATCTCGAGTACAGCATCTCGGAAGACAAGAAAAACCCGAAAGATGCTTGGGCTGCTTTCCCGGCCACAGGTGTTGCGGTTCGCGATCTGCCTGAAAGCGGAAAAGCCGAAAAAGACGTCTATGTCTACAGAGTAAAAGCCTATGAAAAAGCCGACGGCACATTCGTCCCGGGCACAAGCGCAGGCAAGCTGAGCGTCACCACCCTGCAAAAAGCCCCCAAAGGCAAACCCAACTACAAACTCAACAACCTCAAAGGCAAACTTGGTTGGGCAGTCGCCACAGATTCCAGCTTCACAGTGTTCGCTGATAAAGAGGCAGCCAAAAAAGGCGTATCCATCGCCGACGCGATCAGCGACAGCGAGTTTGCTTCGGTTAAAGTCTTCCAGACAGCCACCGCCAAGAAAGCCGCCAGTGCCATTCAAACCTTCACACTGGCCAAACAAGGCGTGATTTCTTCGATCGCTTTGGATGTTTCCAACGGCAAAGTGACCGACGCCGGCAAACTGTATGAGTTCTTGGATAAAGCCACAGAACCTGCGGATACCGACAAATGGACAAAATTCCCGAAACTCACGGGAGCGAAAGACACTGAAAAAGTAATCTATATCCGCATCAAAAACACGGCGAAACACGACGGCAAAAATAACAAAGCTGTTGATGACACATTCGCCGCAAGCGAACCGAGGCAAGTTACTGTGAAATTTGGCGTTCTCAATCCTGACGCGGACGCCGGTAAGCAAAAAGTCGGCATCGTAAGCGTCACACTCGTGCCGCTCGCCCCCTAACCCTAACATACAGCAACCGAACCCCCGGCTTAGGCCGGGGGTTCTTTTATGTGAAAATTGTTTGACAGGGGGGAGGTATTGTGGTAGAATAAAAGGCAGAAGAACCCAACCGCCGTAAGGCGGCCTGCTACTTATCGGAAAGCGTTAAGCCCTCTTTCAGTTGCGACCTGATCGGGAGGGCTTTTCGCTTGTGTTGCTTTTTCGCTTGGCTATGTACTCTGCGCACCTGCGGAACTCCGCAAGCAATAATCGCATTTCTTTCACCATTTGAATCAACTTCATCAGCTATCTCCTCCTTTCCACACCGGCGTTTGCGCGGCGTTCGATCGAGAGAAAAGGAAAGGTAGGCAGCAGGCACGCCCACAGCAGGGGGTTCTTCTGACTGGCATTATAGCATGGGTTGAAGCGAGTGTCAACCGAACCCCCGGCAACACCAAGCATACGCTAGGTGAAGCAGGGGGTTCTTTTTTGCCTTTTGAAAAGCATAACGCTTGAAAAGCATTTACAGGCATGATATAATCAATATAGGCAAACAGAGATGGTCAAAGGAGGGTAAAATCCAATGCAGGCACAAGTATATGAAGGTTATTTTCAAAACGGACTTTTTCACACAGATGGTAAAACAATACGGATACCGGAGGGAATGCAAACGTATATTACAGTGATCAATAAATCAATATCCCCAAAACCCGATACATGGGAAGAGCTTTATAAACTCACCTCGGAAATGACTGAGGATGAGAAGCCGCGCTTTGAAGATTTTCATCGTTTCACATTAGGGCATAAACTTATCGACTTTGACGAGGTATGATAAGATGAAATATGCTTTAGATGCGAATATAATTATTCACCTTATACGCGGAACAAAAATAGCTGAGGAGAACATAGAAAAAGCAAAAAGCAGAAAAGCGAAATTCATTATCCCATATGCTGTTCATTATGAGATTAGGCGCGGATTGATGATAAAAAAATTCCGAAGCATGAAAAGGCATATGATATTATTTGCGCCAACTGTTCCATTGAAAGTATGACAGATGAGGTTTGGGAACGCGCCGCACAAATCTATGCGGAGTTATACGTTAAACATTTTACCGTAGCAGATGCCGATATTCTCATTGCCTCTTTCTGCATTCTGAATGATTGCACTCTTGTCACGGAAAATGGTAAGGATTTTGAGAATATAGACAGATTACATTTTGAGAATTGGATAACAGCTTAGACGAGAACGCTCCCCAAAGTGAGCCGCTTGTTTTACAGGCGGTTTTTATTGCGCGCTTTTGCAAACCCTCCGGCAGGAAACGGCAAATTTTGCAGACTTCTTAGCTTACAATAGGGATGGACAGGGCAGACTAAAGGCAGGGGTAAGGGGGGACAAGCCATGCGAGTCAACTGGGAACTGCGCGGCAGCAGGCTTTTCTTGTATTTAGGGGGCGAGCTGGATCACCATGCGGCGCATCAGGCGTTGGTGGAGATCAGCGGGGCTTTGGATGAACATATGCCGCTGCATTGCGTGCTTGATTTATCAGGGCTGACCTTTATGGACAGCTCCGGCATCGCGGTTGTGCTGGGTACATACAGACGCCTGAAATCCTACGGCGGCGAGCTGACCGTTGCAAAGGTTCCCAACCACGCGGCCAAAGTGCTGACAATGGCCGGGGTGGATAGGATTGTTCCGATTGGGGCGGTTGTGCCCTCCTCTTAGAGGAGGGTGCCGCCACGCCTAGCGTAAGCTAGGCATAAGGCGGCGGGAGGAGAGTTCCATTCCCCTCTGTGGAGGGGTGCGCCCGCAAGCGCGGGGTGGTTCTCCCTCCGTCCGCATTGCAGACACCTCCCTCTGACGCTAAGCGTACGCTAGGCGTGAGGGAGGCATGAAAAAGAGGTGTACATATGAAGATTCTCAATGAAATGAAACTGGAATTTCTCTCCCGTTCGGCAAATGAGGCATTGGCGCGTTCGGCGGCCAGCCAGTTTGCAGCCCAGCTCGACCCGACGCTGGAAGAACTGGGCGACATCAAAACATCGGTGAGCGAGGCGGTGACCAACGCCGTTGTCCACGCCTATCCCGACAGTTTGGGTATCATCCGGCTGCAAGCCCGGGTGTTGGAGGGCGGCATTTTGGAGATCACCGTGCGTGACAAAGGGGTTGGGATCGAAGACATCGATCAGGCGCGCACACCGCTCTATACAACAGGCGGCGAGGAGCGGAGCGGCATGGGGTTTACCATTATGGAGAGCTTCATGGACAGGCTTCGGGTACGCTCGGCCGCGGGGCGCGGGACAACGGTCGTCATGCGCAAACGGGTCATGCCGAGGCTGCTGCGTTGACCGTCTTAGAGAGCGGGCAAACATTTTCTCACCCGCCGCAAGCAAAAACGGACACTGGGTGCAGCGGCACGCTGCCGCTGTTAGAGGCCGCTAGACTGGGCGACGGGGCTGCCCTTGAGCGGGTGGTGGTCGAAAACTCCGGGTTGATTTGGTCGATCGCGCGGCGTTATTTCGGGCGCGGTGCCGAACCAGACGATCTGTATCAGTTGGGCTGCGTGGGGTTTCTTAAAGCGGTAAAAGGCTTTGACGAGAGTTACGGAACCCAGTTTTCCACCTATGCCGTTCCGAAAATCGCGGGCGAGATACGGCGTTTCCTGCGTGACGACGGGGCGGTGAAAGTCAGCCGGACGGTCAAAGAGCGTTCAGCCGCCATACGGTCGGCGCGGGAAAAACTGATGCACCAACTGGGTCGGGAGCCTGTATTGAGCGAAATATCCGAGGCGTGCGGTTTGTCGGTCGAGGACATCGCCGAAGCGGACAGGTCGGGCGAGCCGGTGGAATCGCTTCAGCGTGAAAGCGGCGAAGACGGTTTGACGATCGAAGGGGCGGTCGGCGTCGAAGGGCATGAGGAAACCGTCTTAAATCAGGTTTTCATCCGCGACGCGGTGCGCAGGCTTCCCGAGCGTGAGCAAAGCGTTATCATCATGCGGTATTACCGCAATTTCACGCAGGATCGCACGGCAAGGGTTTTGGGCGTCTCGCAGGTGCAGGTGTCGCGGATCGAACGCCGCGCGCTGAAGCTGCTGCGGGGATTTGCGGAGGATTAAGGAAGAGCCGAACAGCCGGCAAGGAGGCTAAATTCACTTTAGCCGACTGGCAGCTGGCGTCGTGAGGCTTGAAGTTTGAAACAAATTAAAAATCACTCACCATAAAAAGAGCAAGACAATAAAGACTGCGGTGAGGCAGTCAAAAAAGAGATGGCGATTAAATCGGCAAGAGAA
>Ga0082212_10000431_pt1 | contig 61143 bp, 42 predicted proteins | sample TergutNt197P3_FD_71548 | JGI IMG/M metagenome (GOLD analysis project Ga0082212, IMG submission 71548) | Neocapritermes taracua P3 segment gut microbial communities from Petit-Saut dam, French Guiana - Nt197 P3 | ecosystem: Host-associated > Arthropoda: Insects > Digestive system > Gut ... | reverse complement strand
TTTGAAAATCGGGGGGATATGCTCTATGAACTGGCATACACCCTCACAAAAGATGAATTTGCAGAGTTCTATGGCAAAATTGCGTAATTTGCAATTCTAGAAGTTCATTTTGCAATTACAGTTATATCTTTTATCTTTTGATCTGTTTAAAATTCCAATACAATTTTAGAGCATCTTCTAATCGGCAGGAAACTCAAAAAATCTTAATCTCAACTGCTAATTATGTGATCCTCAATGCATTGCGTTTGGCTTGATATTCATATCAAAGTGGGAATGCAGGAAAAGGCTTTGTTGCCTAGCATGAAAAAGATTTTGTTGGATGTGGAAATTAAGGAACTAAAGTAAGTATATGGCTAACCAAATATTAATACATAGCCAATCTAATGCCGCAAAACAGTTTGCGCTGGTATAATACTTATGTGTTTTAAGGCTAGCTAACTGTATTTTTTATTTTTGGTTAGTATTTATCTAACCAAATTGTAGCAAAAGGTTATATTATCGTACATTTCATTATACTTAGTATCCATTTGTATGTCCAATACACAATTGTAGATTGTTAATAACAAATTGAGTTTATGTTGGGTTTACAAAGATGCATTATGATAAGTCGATTTATTTCGTAAAAGGGGCCATTTTTTATTATGAAATTTTTTACCCGCAAGAAAAAAGAAGATCAAAATAGTGAGCTCGAAAGGATTGAAGGGCCAAAGGAAGCTTTTTCGTTGGACAATGCCGACAAGTCAATAGAGCCGATAAGGCCGTCAACACGGATAAATGCAATGATTGCCAAAGTTCCGATCATTGGCAAGCTTAAAATTCCAAAAAAGTGGTTGATAATTGGCGGTGCAGGCGTAGCAGCGACAATTGCGGCAGTATCCATTTTACGCCCCTCTTCTGGCACCCCATCAATAGTTTCTATTACTGACATAACAACCTTAGTGGCTGGAGATTTACAGTCTACGATAAATGTGGCAGGCACAGTGGAGAGTTCCAGCACTTTTAATGTGATTTCTACTGTAAACTATAAAGTAAATGCAATTTTTGCCAAAGTAGGCTATGTTGTCGAAGAAGGTGATCCCCTCTGCCAACTTGACACAAAAGAACTGGAAGACCAGATTAAGCAGAGAGAGACAGCGCTTGGGGTCTCTGCGGCAACTGCCCAGCAACAAATTAAAACGGCGCAGGATAATTACAACGCTGCTTGGGACGCATTGCGCTACGGAACGAACTCGTCGCTGGTCAGCGCTGAAAACGCAGTCGACAATGCATACAGCAACTGGCAGAAAGCCCAGAAGACCTATGAGGACTACAATGACCAGATGCGCAGGGGCGAAAATGCAGGCGTTATGAGCAACGAGATAGCGTATAACAGCGCAAGGCTTTCATATGACTCTGCGCAAGACGCCCTGATACAAGCCCAAAATGATTTGTCGAGGGCGCAAAAAACAGCTGACAATGATCCTAATGACAGGCTCCAGGCAGCAAAAGATGATTTGGCAATCGCTGCATTTGCCCAAGAAACTGCGCAAGCAGATCTTACTTCAGCTTTAGCAGAATATTCTAGAGTCTCCTTAGACCCTACTAAAAGCCAATCTGATATAGATGCAGCTCAAATGCAGGTAGATCACGCTAACGTCACCCTTTCGATAGCGACAGAGCAAGTAGCCATAAAAAACCAAGTAGTGCAAACTCTTAGTCAAACGACGGCCAGCCCAAGCGCAGAAATCGAGAGATTAAGAGGCGAGGTTGCTGCAAAAGAAATTGCCCGTGACAACGCCCAAATCGCCCTCGACAATGCCCAGCGCCAACTAAACGCGGCAGAAAACAACTCAAGCACAACCTTGCAAGATTACTACAACAATGCGAACGACGCATATAATGCCTACCAAAACGCCCTTCGCTCTTATGACGCTGCAGCTGCCGCGGCTGACACATCACTCCAAGCAAGCGAGAACAGCTTGAACCAAGCAATACTAAATTCTGACAACTCTTCGGGCCTTCTCGAGCTTGCTTTGCTTAAAGACAAGCTGGACGCAGCGGAAATCACCGCCCCTGTGTCCGGCACAATAACAGCTGTTTTCGCCAAAGAGGGCTCAGCCGGCTCCGGGCTCCTCTTTGTAATCGAGGATGTCCACAGCCTTACTGTGGCAACAACGATACAGGAGTATGACATCGGCATAGTCAAGCCAGGAATGCGTGTTGCCATACGCAGTGACGCCACGCCAGGAAAAGTGCATGAGGGTTTGGTGAGCAATATATCGCCGGCTTCGCAAAAAGATGCCACAGGAAAAACAATAACGACAGGGGATGTGCTCTTTCCGATGGAAGTCATGGTGCCCAGCCCAGACACTGGGCTGCTGATTGGAATGAGTGTGCGCCTGGGCATCGTTGTCCAAGAGAAAAAAAATGTGCTGTCAGTGCCATATGACGCTGTATACCAAAAAGATGGCAGCCAGAATTACATAATGGTTCTCAAGGAAAAGGGCGCTGGCTCCTATATAATAGCAGAGGAGCCTGTCACAATAGGAATGGAGACAGACCTTTATATTGAAGTCTCCGGCCCGGGCATTTCCAGCTCTGTGCAGGTAATCAGCATCCCGACAAATTATAGGGAGTTGGTTGGAAAGCAAGTTTCTATTGGAAATGCAAGGCAAAGCGCCGGGTCTGGGAATAGAAGCGGGTTGAGGTTGGGAGGTTTTAGGTAGTGTCAGATATTATCATTGATATGCGCGATATCGTAAAACGGTTTTACATCGGGCAACCCAATGAGCTAGAAATACTGCATGGTATAACCTTGAAGGTCGAGAGGGGGGAATTTATCGCAATTGTCGGAGCTTCCGGAAGCGGCAAGTCGACACTTATGAACATAATAGGCGCCCTAGACCGCGCAACAGAGGGCAGCTACACGATTGACAACATAGTTATCGAGGAAGCCCAAGACCGTGAGCTGTCAATGATACGCAATAGCAAGATCGGCTTTGTTTTCCAGAACTTTAATTTGATACCCCGCTCAAATGCCTTGAAGAACGTTGAGTTGCCAATGATGTACGGCGGCTATCCCAAAAAACAGCGGATGGAGCGAGCAAAAGAATTGATGGCAATGGTTGGGATGGACGACAGGATGGACCACCTTCCCAACGAGCTTTCAGGAGGGCAAAAACAGAGAGTCGCTATTGCCAGGTCTATGGCCAACAATCCGGCTATAATCTTGGCTGACGAGCCAACAGGGGCGCTGGACTCAAAAACCGGCAGGATGGTAATGGACATCTTCCACCAGTTGAACCAAGAGCAGGGCAAGACAATAGTGCTAATCACCCACAACCGGGAGCTTGCATCAGAGACAAACCGCATTATCACAATGGTGGATGGCTTAGTTTTTGATAACCCGGAGGTGTTGGCTTGAATATTGGCGAGAGCATCAGCTTGGCATGGGATGGTATTAGGCAAAACAAGATGCGGGCTATGTTGACTATGCTCGGCATTGTTATTGGCATAGCTTCTGTCATTGCCATAATGACTGTTGGCGAAGGCATGAGCACCAGCATCAACTCATCAATGAGCTCCCTTGGAGTCTCCAACATCATGGTCAATGTCAGGCAACGCGGCATCCAAGGGCAGAGGCAGTCGGTTCAAATGCAGGAAGAGGACCGGATTAGCGAAGAATTGATTGAGTTGTATAAACAACGCTATGAGGACGTTATAACTGGCGTAAGCGTCTCGCGCTCGGCCGGAAGCGGAAAAGCGCAAGAAGGAAGGCTATATGCCAATGTGGCTGTGGCAGGGATAAATGGCGACTACCTCGCTGTAAACAACGTCACAATGCTGCAGGGCAGGATCCTTGCTGCAAGGGACCAAGATGCGATGAGGTATGTGGCGATAGTTTCCGACAGGTTTGTTAACAATATCTTCAGGGGCGACCAACAAGCAGCAATTGGCCAAGAAATCAAAGTCAAAATCGGCCAGAACATCCATGTTTTTATCGTTGTTGGAGTATATAAATACGAAGCGTCAGCCCTTTCGTTGATTGGCGGCAGCTCTGCATCAGAGCAAGATTTGAGCACTAGCTTGTATATCCCCATAACTACAGCGCAGAGGATAACAAGCGCTGCCAGCGGGTATGCCAGCTTTACTGTGCAAGCTGTCAGTGATATCAACAGCATAGATTTCGCTGTGCAAACGGCTGATTTTTTCAACCGGTATTATGAGCGGAATGAGAATTTCAACGTTACTGCCACCAGCATGGAAAGTATGCAGGAGCAAGTCAACACGATGATGGGAACACTTACTGTCGCGCTGTCAGTAATAGCCGGAATATCGTTAATGGTTGGCGGAATTGGGGTTATGAATATCATGCTGGTGTCTGTAACAGAGCGCACTAGGGAAATCGGCATCCGCAAAGCCCTTGGCGCAACAAATTTCAATATCCGTGTCCAATTTGTTGTGGAAAGCATAATCGTTTGCCTTATCGGCGGAGCCATTGGCATCGCCATTGGATGGGGCATGGGATATTTGGGGGGGATCTTGCTTGGATCGCCCGCTATTCCAACAGGGGGGTCAATAGCGCTGGCTTTCAGTTTTTCAACAGGTATTGGGATTTTCTTTGGGTACTACCCAGCAAATAAAGCGGCGAAGCTGGATCCAATCGAAGCGCTACGCTTCGAGTAAGATGTGTTGCGCTTTGAATAAGATAAAGGGTATGCCGGTGAAATAGCCGGCTTTTCTCTTTTTTATCGGTTTGCGAGAGCGAATTTTTAACCGTGTAAGTGTCAATAATGCCTGATAAAGGCAATAGAAGGAGAGATTGGCAAATGGCACAGCTAAATAAGCAACAGAAAGCCCTAGCAAAATTATTATTATTCGACCAATGCAGCACCCCAGGCGAAGTCACAACAACTTTAAAGAAACTCTTTGCAGGAACCATAGAATTGATGCTGGAGGCTGGGCTCAACGAGCGCCTCGGCTATGACAAACACGACCCAGCGGGCAGGAATAGCGGCAACTTGCGCAACGGCTACGGCAAGAAGACGATATCGAGCGAATGGGGCGATAGCGAGATCGACATGCCGCGCGGCCGCAACGGCACATTCGAGCCAGTTACAGTCGCGAAGAGGCAGATGCGCACAGACGGCATTGAAGACAGGATCCTGGCCATGTGCTCCAAAGGGATGTCCACTAGGGACATAGAGGGCCATTTGCGCGGCATCTATGGAGTGGAGGCTTCAGCGAGCCTTGCGGGCCGCATAACGTTCAAGATAATGCCGGAGGTCGCCGATTAGCAGCCGCGCCCTTTGTCCAGCGCCTGCCCGGTAGCCTGCTTTGACGGGATATATTATAAAGTGAAAAAGGACGGCAAAGCCGCCAACAAATGCGTATACAGCGTGCTTGGCATAGACATGGACGGCATGAAAGGATAACCCCTGGATTGCGAACATGGGGGGCTAAAGCTGTAAAAAGCGCTTGAGTTGTTTTACATATCTTTAGATGGCGCATTATGAATGGGCAGGGGCATCTACTCAGGGGTTCAGCAGTATTAAAATGATCCATAATGCTGCTTTAGTTTCAGGCTAGCCGTTCACAAATGATCCGCAGCCATGACTATCGCCTTTCCCAACTCTTCGCTAATCACTTTTCGAGATGTGCGATGTCCAGCCTGGATTTAAAGTGTACCCCATGTCAAGCACAAATTTTGTGTGGCGTTAAGTGTATGGTCTAGCTGACTGACTTTGGTTAGGACGACTCCCTTGGAGGGGATGGAGGGGACGGTTCCAACTGCTCTTGTTGCTTTTCGTTTAACTTGTTGGCTGGTTTTGCCATTAAAAACCCCCGTTTCTGGACACGCCCGCTGGACTGCTGCCAAGTTGTGTCCACAATGCTGGGTTTATATATGCCATCATTTATGTGTCCACTACTTGGGGTTTAGCATGTGACTAACGTGTCCACTTTCTGGAGTACAGTTTAATTTATACATTGCCTGGCGCCTTTTATTGGATCCTTTATTTGCTATTGTCTTCTTTCATAATCACATTTTTTAACTCTTTGAGCTTTTCCTTGCTGATACCAGCTTCCGCAGCCATTTTTTCCAAGAAAACATCTGGTATCTCATTTGCTATTAGAAGCCTGATTATTTCCTCCTTGCCCTCGGCTCTGCCTTCAGCCTTGCCCTCGGCTCTGGCTTCAATCTTGGCTTCAGCTATTCCTTCAGCCAGTTGCCTTTCTTGCTCTTGAGCCATTCGCTCCTCATGGAGCTTGTCTAGCATCACATCATATTGCCATCGCCTATATGCCTTGCGCACCTCTGGCGTGGCGGCCACAAAGCCGTGGCGCTCGATAAATTGGGCAAAACCTTCGTCATGGCAAGCATATTCGTTTAGTTTCGGATCCATCTCCACAACCTCCTTCAAAGGCTTCTGGCTATCCTGGGACCTGCAAATCGCAGACAGCCAGCATTGCAACGGGCTGGCAGGCTCGTCAACCGCCTTCCTGTACTTGTCCAGCTCCAAATTATGGATTTGTAGCCTGTCTGTCGCCCTCTCATAAGGCGGCTCGCGGTACAGCATCTCCACAACTTGGTGGAACCCGCCGGTTTTTCGCACGGATCTCTCCATAATATTTACAACAACTACCCTCGGCATGCCTAAAATTGTTTTTTCAATCGCCTCGCCCGTTGGGCATTGCTAGCCAATGACTGCTCTGAGTACAGCAATGCCCTCTCAACCATAGGATAAAACGGCTTAAGCTGGACCTCGATTAACGCAGTCTCGCCGCTGGCGGTTTTTCCTCGACATCAATCCTGAAACCCCTCATCCCTGTCTCCGAGTGGACGGATTGGGGGGTGACAGATATGACCTCCCCTACAGCCTTGTCGCCGCTGTCATCCATGGCGGCGTTGAGCAGGCTCTTCATCGCCAAGCCGCTGACTGCGGCGTTTTGGAATATCGCAGTGAACACCGGGTCGGACAACGGAGTCGGCGTTATCCAAGAGCCAAGCTCCTCTTCAACGCCATTTTGCAGTGTCTCGTCAGGCATATGCTCTTCTCCTTATAATATATAGTATTTTTTGCATGTTTCAAAAAAGCGCTGCTTTTTTTATTGCCGCAGCGCATATCCATGCAGGCCAATGTTTTGGCCAGAAACCTTGCGCCTTTCAATGTGCACTATCTATTAAATACGTCACAAATCCCAATTGTCCTCTTTTTTATTGCTTGCTCAACGCGAGTTTTCCGGTTTTCCACTACGCCAACGCCTAATTGCAGGCAACTAAAGCGATCCTATAGGATTTTGCGAAAAAATTGAATAAAACACAAAACTAATATCAGGTATTGGTTAGTAGCATGACAATACTTGGGAGAAAAAAGCAAGCTATGGCACTTTAAATGAATACTGCCGAAAAACTTGCCAGAAGCGCAATAAGTTTGAGCAAGACGAAAATCTGGATGGTTATTACGCTGCGAGCCAATGAGAATCATGTGGTATGCTCCGGCATGCTAACTCAAGAATAAGCCCCACGCTATGCGTGGGAGAATAGGGCAAGCAGTAGCGATGCTTCGAAAAATACGTCTCCCTCTTGTAAACTGGGAATGCTTGGTTCACAGAAAACAGAGGGAGACAATGAGCAGCTTAAGTTTATCACACACAAAGTGGAATGGTGTCTACCACATTGTGTTCATACCGAAATACCGTAGAAAAGTGATGTTTGGGCAGTTGCGGAAAGATGTGAAGGATATACTGGGCAGACTTTGAGGAATGAGGGGTGTTGAAATCTTGGAGGGCGCAGTGGCAATTGACCATATGCATCTTTGCGTGGGGATGCCGCCCAAGCTTGCAGTATCGGAGTTGTCGGGGCCAAGTCGATGCCGGTGGAGTTCGACCGCTACCCAGAGTAAAGAAGGGTGGAGACAGGCATTTTTGGGCGCGAAGGCGCTATGTAGACACGGTTGGCAGGAACGAAGAGATGATGAGAGGCTATATCAAGAAACAAGAGGAAGTCAGCCGCAAGGAAGACAGTGTATTCCAGCCCTTTTAGGGGCAGCCAGTAAAAGATTCGTGAACCAAGCGCCCCTTTGGGGGCTACCAGCAATAAACCCCTTATAGGGGCTAATCCAAGCCACCGCTTGAAGCGGTGGTCATGACTTGGTTCTAGTTTGCGACAAGCGGCGCGATTGAGGCGATATTCAGCTTGATGAATACCTTCAAGCTGCTTTTTGGTAATTGAGAAAGCCACTATGCCGATTTGTAGCAAAAAGGCCCAAACCGGTTAGTTGGTAGAGTTTTTGGCGCTGCAACACCCGCTATAAATGGTATGACAACAATGGTTGACAGCGCAATTGAGCGAAACCGGAAAATTGATGTATAACAATGCCGTCAAAGGCGGCGCTTCCCGCCTATGCCACAGTAGACTTGATTGGTGGAGGCAGCATAGTTGATATTGCTCTACAGCTAGCACGATAGGTTTGGTTGCTTGCTATGCTTCCACGAAGGAAGCTTTCAATGGACTGTTGCGAGTAGCTGCAAACGAATGGGGGCGGGATCAAATTCGCGTCAATGTGCTCAATCCATCTGCAATTACTGACTTGCTACAGGCTCAACACCAGGAAAGCCCGGAATAGCACATCTAATATTTGATATCGCCGCCCCTAAAACGGGTAGGTGACGAATATGAAGACGTTGCTTTACAATTCTGTTCCTTGCGCTTCAGTACATGCCTGGCCAAACATTGAATGTGGAAGCTTAATTATTCCAAATAGCTTTTCGCTATCGCGTAATGCCAACTCATGAAATATTCACTTCGCCTGTTTCTGGATTGTTGCATAAAAGCCTTAGTCCCGAAGCTGGGAAGCTGCCCGGCACAAGCCTTCCGCAAATACTGGCTTCAACACTCGAAATTCTGCACAAGCGGCGCTAAATGTTTTTTTCCGGCACACGGAAGAGTAGCCTGTGGGAAAGCAAACGCTTCTCTATCTTGGATACCAGGCTATTCGGGATCTTGGCGCCGTAGATTTCGTGGAGGCTGTCCTCGATATCCCTGCGCCACATTCCTTTCGCATACATCGCAATGATTTTTTGTTCTATACCATCAGTGAGCGTTTGCCGCTTTTTAACTACCCGCGGCTTAAACTCGCCATTGCGGTCGCGGGGGACTGCTATCCTGCATTCGCCATAGCTGCTGATGATGGTTTTATAGTTGTAGCCGTTGCGGCTGTTTCCGCTATTGTTGCCTTCTATGCTGTTTTTGGCGTAGCCAAGGTACTCGTCCATTTCGGCTTCAAGCATTTGCTCTATTGTGCTTGCAAACAGATTTTTTAGCTCCAATTGGACATCTGTGGCGCTTTGAAAGTCCTGCTCCATCTCTTTTTCAGTGGGAATGTTCCTTGATGCCTTCATTTTAATCTCCATCTTTTTTCTTTATTTGAGATTATTGACATTTACACGAAAAGTATTCAGCCTCAGGTATATTGCCCTGATGGTTTTTGCGTGCTCACTGCTTCATCGCTGGCTATTAACCATCTCGCCAAGAATCGACGGATTATTTTTTTGGGTATTATGAGCCCAAAACCTTGCCCTGTCATTGGTCATAACCAATAACTGGATAGAAGTTGCCAGAACTGCATACGCTCTCATCGGTGGGAAGCAATAAGCGCCTGCGCTTGCTTTGCCATATGTTGGAGGAGAAGGTCTTGTATGTTTCCGCCTAAATCTTTCAAAGCTGAATATGAATCCAGTGTTTTGCGAAGCGCCTCCTGCTGGGCTAACAATCCATTGTATTCAGTAGTTTTGTCTACTTGGAAGATTGAAAATGCTGAGGATTGCCGAGTTTTTTAGTTTGCCACCATTTCATCGAAATGTTGGGGAACCGCTCCGATCGCAATATTCAATATTTGCTCTCCAGCAAGGCTGCGCAGGTTTTCCGTTTGCACCATGGCTTCATAGCTATTGATAATTTCGCGTAGATTCTCATTGTCCTCTTCAAAGCGATTCGTAGTTGACGCAAGCTTCTCTGCTGTTTTTTCATATTTTTGGTCTATGGTAAAAGCATTGCCTTACACATCCTTCTGGCTGATCTTGTCTGAAGTGATATTTGATGATTGCTTTCTGCTTGTTTCCCCATCAAAACTGCTTATTCCAAATCCGGATGAATAATAAAAGGTATATCGTTTCCAGTAAAAAATACCTCATATCCCCATCTAAGCAAAAAAAACAGCTATGAATACTGCTATCACAATAAAAAATGCACGATGTATGCGGGGTGATTGCGCCGCTATGGTTTTCAATCTTAACCTCCTGTTAATAACGCGTGCAGGGCATTTGCCCTGGTTTTGCCTGCCTTGTCGACAGCGCTGTTTTTTGATTTGGTAATATTATAACATTGCAAGACAATGTGGATTAGAAGACAGTCGAAATTTGAGTAGTTACAGGGTAGAAGCATAGAATATGGCATAGGCAGGCGGTATGCAATACTTATAATGACGAATGCCTTGACAAATATGAGAAATGTGTAGTAATATTCAATTATAATCTACATGTGCAAACATTTTTCATTGGAGGTGTATTATGGGCAGATTAGAAGGAAAGGCAGTTTTATTGACAGGAGCGAGCTCTGGTATCGGGAAGCAGACAGCAATACGCTTCGCCCAGGAAGGAGCCCGGCTGACTATTTGTGCCCGGCGCAAGGAATTGTTGGATGAGACAGCAAAGTTGTGCGCGGATGAAGGGGCAGAAGTGTTTGCGTATCCGTGCGATCTGAACAATTACGACGATTTGGTGAAAATGGTAGATGGCACAATTGAGCGATACGGGAAAATCGATGTGCTGGTTAACAATGCTGTCAAAGGCGACACTCCCCACCCGCTAATAGACTATACGACAGAGGATCTGCGCCAGTCGATTGAAACAAATTACATTGCCCCATGGAACCTGATGCGGTTATGCTATCCCCACATGAAGGAGATCGGTGGAGGCAGCATAGTGAATATTTGCTCCACAGCCGGCACAATGGGCTTGGAAGGTTTTGCTTGCTATGCTTCTACGAAAGAAGCTCTTCGCGGACTATCGCGAGTGGCTGCCAATGAGTGGGGGCGGGACGGAATTCGTGTCAACGTGCTCAATCCATCGGCTATTACCGACTCGCTACAGATTATGCACCAGGAAAGCCCGGAAATAGCACAACCAATATTTGATATGATGGCGTCAATCGCCGCATTGAAACGTGTTGGCGACGCATATGAGGACATAGCCCCTGCGATTCTGTTCCTTGCGTCTGACGACTCTCGGTATATGACCGGGCAGACATTGAATGTGGAAGGCGGAGGCTTCATTGTCCCATAGGCATTATTCTAACCACACCGGCTTATGGAACGTATCCACGAAGCTGATTTCGCCATATACATGCAGCCGGATCCAACCCTCTTCGGAGGGCTTTTTTTTGTAATTGCCAACCTGAAAGAAACTAAAATCTATCAAATCTGCTTATGCCTTGGCTTTCAATGAGCCTTAACCAGGTTTGGGGGATTCCGCTTATGGATTTGGGCTCTAGCCAGCTTGCGATAAGAGTTGGAGCTATGTGCTATCAATTGCAAATATGTGTCCTATGAAATTTGCAGTTCTCCGTTTTTTTTTGATGTTTGATTATTGTTTCTCCTCTGTGGCTCTGTGTAAATTGTGTGGGTATGGGCCGATAGAAGAATCGCTGTCATTGGTGTTCTACGGGGGATGCCCTTTATCGGGATGGCAACGGGGAGCTTGAAGCGCTTATGAATTCGAGTGTCCGGTTTGCCCCTTTGGGAGAGAAGCGATTCTGAGTTGGCTGCTCATGAAAACGCTTCACAATCTGCGCGGGAAAATAAGAATGGGTTATCTGGTTTATGGCGAAATTGTAGAGCTGGAAGGGCATGGGATTTCCCTTGGCTGGCGAATAGAAGGCCATTTTTTTTTAAAGCCGACTATGCCGTTGCCGAAAAAGGAGCTATCTATCGATATGGCTTGTCTGAAACCAGGTGTATTTAGAACAGTAGTGCCAATTCAAAGAAGTGAATGTTTTTGGTGTTGCAATACTCAAAGGTCCAAGCGCGGTTTTTTGTCGAGTGTGAATTAATGTGGAGATCCAACGAGGTTTACAGCTTGCTTTTGCCAGGCAACGATTTTTTGGCTTGCTCTTTTGAGGTGTCTAGCCCATTTTTCAGGCTTTCATTATCATCTTTTTATTTTTTCTTTGCCAGCAGCATGGAGTGCAAGCCCTCTGTTCATTTTGGTTTATATTTTTAACTGTCTTCTAATGTGGAAATACAATATTTCTACTGGCAGGAAATAATGATTCTTTAAAAGATTTCACCTTAATGATAAAAAAGCAAACCTCAACATAGTTGTTAATATGTATATAATTACAATAATATTGTATTGATAATGAGTCAGTGGTTGTCTTTGCATGGCTAGAATGGACATTCGATTAAATTCTTCACACACTTTTGAAAGTGCAAATTTCAAATAAACGCTTACAACTGACTTTTCAGGGCAATGATTAAATAATTGCTTTGTATAAGCGTTTACAGTTCGGTAATAATGCGAATTGCAATATAAATTAAAAATTCAGTAATAGTGAATTTAGCGCATAAGTATAACTGTGTTATAGGCTATAGCAGAAATTATTTATATAAAAAGTTTCAATGTCATTGAAATATAGATAAAACAGCTATATAATATTAATAACTATGTGACCTTTCTGCCAGCTGGGTTCTCGGCATTAAGCAACAAGGGCAAAACAGCTAGTTTTTGCGTATAACAAAATGTTCTAGACCAGTTATTTTTTATGCGCAATAGACACATTATAATTTAATGATTTCTGGAGTTCTTTATGAACAGGCTAATCAAGACCACACTGGTTCTGGTTCTGGTTTTTTTCTTGGCAAGGGGCTTTCCATTACTTTTTGCTACAACATCAGAGTATGACCTGGATTTGTCAAATGATGATGGTATTTATCAAGCCCAAGTCTTTTTAGGGGAAGAGGAAGCCACAACACAAGAAATGATCCAAGAAGCCATTGACCAATTCATATTTGAAGACAGCTCATATGCATATGTTGTTGATTATGGCGATGAATATGATGATGGCTATGACTATAGTGATGGCTATGAAGATGAAGGCAATGGGTATAGCAATGCTGGTTTGCAAGTCGTAGACTTGCGCAAAGTGTACGATGGCTCTCCGCTTCTGCCCATGGATGGCATCTGGTTGCCCAATGGCTGCTCTTTGGCATTTTCTCTGGATGGCGCATTGTTTTCCACCGACCAGCCGTCAATTACGAACGCCGGGGAGCTGGAGCTTTATGTTATGGCCATATGTGAAGGGGAGGATCCGGTAGTCAAGCGCCAAAGGCTTGTTGTCACCCCCAGGAATTTGTCCATTGCTCCAGAAAATGCCGAAATAGGATGGGACGGGGCAAGCAGCAGTGTCGCCTATCTCAAGGCTGTAGTAGTATCAGGCGATTTGGTGGATGGCCATGTATTGCAAGGCCGCTATGTGGCTTGGTTTGACAGCTACGGGGATTGTAGAGATCTCAGTTTCGATGCGGGCGGCCCGTATATGCTTGATGGCGCGGGCTCTGATGTTAGCCCTAATTACAGGATAACAGTCAATTCAGAATCTGGCATCATTAATAGAGGCGAGAAAGGCGCTGCGCAAGATCGTGAAACTGGCAGGCGCGATGAAAACGAGCGGCGCCGAAAAAATATACGCAGAGGCTATGAGGCGCAAGACCCCGCTAAAGTGGAAAAGATCGCTTTGAGCGTCCAAGCCCCGAGCAAGACTGTTGCATATGATGGATCCAAGCACACTCTTTCAGGCTTTGAGATAAAAATCGAGCTGGATATTGAAGTAATAGAGCTTGTGTGGGATTACGAGTTGGCGCTGGTTGATGTGGGGACAATATCTACCCGGGATGTTGGAAGCCCGAAGGTATTTGTTGACGGCATTGATTCAACGGAGATGTTTGACATTGATATAGCCCATGGGGAGTTAACTGTGTTAGCGCGCCCCATAACTATCTCTTTTGGAAAAGAAACCAAAGTATATAGTGGTGGATTCCAAGTATTCAACATTGAAGGGTCTTTGGAAGAAGAGTTGGTCGAAGGCCACAGTGCCGATGCCTGGGCTAGCCTCAGAATCAAGGATGCGGGATCGTACAGTTCCCGCTCGGCTGTTTTTGACATAGCTATATATGATAGCAAAGGCATTGACATAGCCCGCAACTATGATATAAGCACTGTAGTGGATGTGGAGATTGCAAAAACCCCTGTGCTAGTGTATGTCACTCCCGATCCTGTCTTTAAACTATATGGAGACCGCGACCCTAGCTTGACGGCAACCGTCAATGGCGCCCTGGGAGAGGATGCAGAGAATATCATAGCGCATTTCGCCAGAGAAAGCGGAGAGTCTGTGGGCACATATGCCATTACAGGATTCGCGCCTTCTAAAGGCGGCGCCAACAGCAATTATGAATCAATAATTGTAGAAAGGTCAACATTTACCATATTGCCGGTTATAAGGTATGAATACACCGGTGAAGTCCCCTCAAAAGCTCCAAGTCTGCCTGCTTCTAAAGGCGCGCAGGCAGGCAAGTCCTATGAGGTGGCTACAAATCCGAGTGTGTCGGGATACAAGTTTTCCGGTTGGGCAAGCAAAGAGGCAGCTGTGGATAAAGGCGGGGCATTCATTATGCCCGACAATGTCGAAGAAGTGCTTTTCACAGGCAAGTTCACGAAGATAGAAGCTGCCGCTCCAGTTTACCCGCCCCAATCAAGCGAACACCCTGATAAGGAGACTCAGGATGAGGAAACGCCGGGAAGGGACGAATACTTTGAGGGCGCTTACCAAATCACATATTGGGTTGGGTCAGCTCTGCACGCAGTCGAATTCTACAAGGGCGGCGATGTGATTGTGCCGATGCTTGACCCTGAGATTGGCGGGAGCGAATTTATCGGGTGGTCAGGGCTGCCGGACATAATGCCAGATAACGACCTTTCAGTAGATGCGGTGTTTACTAAGGAAGTAGTCACTTTGTACTACTACTTGGATGGTGAACTGTTCGCCTCCCAAAAATATATGCCTGGAGAGTCGATCGTGCCTGTGGATTCTCCAATGATCAAAGACAAAAAATTTGATGGGTGGGACCTGCTTCCGGCTTTTATGCCGGGCGAGGATGTCTCAGTGAACGGGACTACATCATTTGAAAGGCCTACTGTGGTGCTAAGGACTAAGTGGGCATTAGCAAACCTCGTGTTGGCGCTGTCAAGTGTGTTATTGTCCAGCACCCTTCTAGTCGGGTTTTTCAGCAGGCGTGATATCAAGCATAAAGCGCTTACAAGGATTTCAAGCATTTTCCCTGCGCTATTGGGAATGGCAATATTCTTTACGACTGAGGATGTTAAGCTGCCTATGGCCCTCACAGATGTGTGGACGCCTGTAATGGTGCTGATCAACTTCGTCACAATACTGATTGCGATGAAGTCCCGGAGGGAAGACAAGCAAAAATTGCTCCACGATATCTTGATTGACGAAGACGAGTTCGAAGACGATATGTACTCGCTGTAAAAAATAGGGCCAGGGCTGTGGCGTATGCCATAAACCTGGCCTTTTTTCAATTAGGGGATCATTTCGATATTGGCTTTCCCGGGTGAAAACTAAATTTAAATATGGTATACTATATTTAATATAATTCAATTCAATATCTGTACTGGAGGAGAGCAAATGGCTGAAAAAGAGATTGTGGCAACTGATTATCCTGAAGGATGGGAAAAAGCGCTTTCACTGCTTGGGCATATCCCCGAAGAGAGAAGGGAAGCATATTTGAAGGGTTTCCTTCAAACAATTATGACACAATAAAGGGAGGAAAACCAAAAAAATGGGTTTGCTTGAAGAAAGACGGGACTTGGTGCGGGATGCTGTGGCTTTTAAAAAGACCGACAGGCTTCCGACCTATTCGAATTTTTGGACGTTTATGATCCATGACGCAGGGATGAAACTATCCGAGGCGCTTTATGACTACGACATGCTGTTTGAAGCTGCAACAAGCTTCCATGTCAAATATAATTTTGACTACTACACTTATTTGGGGCAGCGCAACCCGTTCAGGGTAACAGAAGCTGTAGAGGGCAACCGGTATATCATAAACGACGATATAGGCTCCTTATCAATCGTGGACAAACCTCTTATGATGGAGGATGAGTATGAGCAGCTTATTAAAAACCCGCAAGGATTTTTCTTGAGTGTGGTAATCCCCCGAAAATGCCCTGCAATGGCCAGGGAAGGCTCATTTGAAGCAATGCTCAAAGCCATGGGAGAGCTAGACACATTTAATGCATATGTTGCCAAAGTCAACGGGCATTTCAGGGAAGTGTTTGAGGTTCCAAACAGGGCAGGAGCTTCTGCCACTGTCCCATTTGAGCCTTTGTTCAACTATTTGAGGGGCATACAGGGTATTTCTATCGATATGCGGCGGCGGCCATCCCAGTTAAGGGACGCTATTGCGGCATTGGAGAAACACTATAACACACAAGCTAGTTTTGAGCAGATTAAAGCTCCGACCCCGGAAAACCAGATTTTCGGTTTTTACCAAACATTCCTTGGCCATTCGATCTGCAATCCAAAACAATTCGGCGAGTTTTACTGGCCGTACTTGAAAAAATGGACAGATCTTTGCTATGAGAACGGAAAGTACATGCAGTTGCACACAGAAGCCCAGCTGCTGACTTTTGCCGACTACTTCCAACAGATCCCCAAAGGAGTTTTGCTCTCCCAAGCGGAGATGGACGACCCGTTTGTTATGCGCAAGCGGCTGCCCAACATCGCTATAGTTGGAGGCATGACACCTGATTATCTGGGAAGGCGCAGTGTGGCAGAGTGCCTTGAGCGGGCTAAGAGGCTTACAGGGGAGCTTGGAGAAGGATTGGTCATGGGCCAAAACAAGATGATTTCCTTCCCAAACGACGCAAAACCTGAAAACATATTGGCTGTGCAAGAATACTGCGCAACCTATAGCAACTAAAAAGCTCAGCGAAAATACTACGCATTGCAATTTGCAGGGTGTGCCTTCCAAGGCTTCCCTGCTTTTCAAATGCTAAAATACAAGGAGGGCGGACTGGAGTATAGCTTGAAAGACTATGGTTTGCCAGCCAGCATCGAAGATGAGGCGGCAATGCATAAAGGCCTTTTTTTAGCCCGGGTGGCAAGCCAGGGCAAAGGGGTTTTCCAGGTCGCCGGGGTCGAAGGGCTGTTCTTGGCCCGGGTATCTGGGAGGTTTGCCTACAGCGCCAACCACCCTGGAAACTACCCGGCAGTTGGAGATTGGGTGATAGTGGACAAAACAGGCGGCGATGGCGGGGACGGGACAATACACCATGTGCTGGAGCGCAGAAGCGTATTCGCCAGGAGAGGCGCGGGAACAGCAGGAGGCGCCCAAGTGATCGCGGCAAACATCGACACACTTTTAATTTGCATGTCTCTCAATGGGGACTTTAATCTCCGCCGCCTAGAGCGATATTTGGCAATCGCATGGGACAGCGGGGCGCAGCCTGTTGTCGTTTTGACCAAAACCGATTTGTGCCCAGATTTGGCATCGCATATAAGCCTAATTGAGCCAATCGCCATGGGATGCCCCATAATCGCCTGTTCGGCTGAAAACGGGGATGGGCTTGATGAGGTCAGGCAATATGCCTCCAAAGGCAAAACTATCGCTTTTGTCGGCTCTTCAGGGGTTGGCAAGTCGACGCTGGCAAACAAGCTCTTGGGCAGCGATGTGCTTGAAACCAACGAAATACGCGAAAACGATGGCAGAGGCAGGCATACGACAAGCAGCCGCCAGATGCTTTTGATTCCAGGAGGCGGCATACTCATCGACACCCCTGGCATGCGGGAGCTTGGAATTTATTCCGCCAACTTGGATAAAGCTTTCGAGGACATTTTGGAGATTGCCCAGGATTGCAGATACAGCGACTGCTCGCATACCAGCGAGCCCGGCTGCATGGTGCAACAAGCGATATCAAATGGGTCGCTTGATGCTAAGCGTTTTGAGGGCTTTCAAAAGCTCCAAAGGGAGGCTGGATATGAAGGCCTTACATCCCGGCAATTGGAGAATGAAAAGATCAAAAGGATGTTTGGCGGCAAAAACAACATGAAGCAAAGGCTTAAGGAAGTTAAAGACAAGAAGCACAAGCGTTAGGATAAAATACATGGAGGAAAAAGATATGGGAATATTAGGAATTGGGCATAACGGTTTTGTAGTGGGAGATTTGGAGAAATCCATAGAGTTCTACAGGGATATTCTTGGTTTTGAAGTTGAGCGCGAAATGGACCGGCCAGAGCGCAAAATTGTCTTTTTGAAGATTTGCGATGGCCAGAGCATCGAATTGTTCTCTGGCGGGAATGAAAAGGCGCAAAAATCAGAATCCACAATCGGCTTTGCCCACACTTGCCTTATAATAGAGGATATGGACAAGTCGATGGAGGAGCTCCAAGCCAAAGGGGTCGAAATAACTGGTGTCAGAAGGCGGGATGACGGCTCCGGGGCGTTTATAGTCAAAGACCCTGACGGCAACGAGTTTGAAATGTCGCAAAAGGCGCTTGATGCCTGATTCTAGACCGGATAAAAAAGGCTGTGGTTATTTGCCGCAGCCTTTTTGCTTGTTGATGGTGTTAATATTATTATACCCAGCCACGCAACTTGATAGTGTCTCTGACCCTCTCGATAGCGATTATATAAGCGGCGTCCCTCATGTACAGCCCGCGTTCTTTGGAAAGGTCGTATACGGCCCTGAATGCGCTAGACATTGCTTGGTTCAGTTTCTCTAAAACTTCATCAAGCGTCCAGAAATAATTCATGTTGCACTGCACCTGCTCGAAATAGCTGCAAGTGACCCCGCCGGAGTTGGCAAGGAAATCTGGGATCAAAGCTATGCCCCTCTCGCTGATCAGCGGGTCGCAGTCTGGTGTGGTTGGACCATTGGCGCCTTCAAGGATTATCTTGACCTTACTGGAAATGTTCCCAAATACTGCAGGCGTTATCTGGTTTTCTATAGCGGCAGGCAACAATATGTCGACATCCGCTGCCAGCCAAGCATCGCCATCAAGCGCCTCGTAGCCCAAGGCCAGCGCTTTCTCTTTGTCAATGCTGCCATAGGCGTCTGTGATAGACACGAGCTCTGCGAACTTGCATCCGCCGTCCTTGCGGTAGGTGTAAGCTTTTTTGTCGTTGTTGTCAAAACAAGAGATGCACATGACTGTGCCGCCCAATTCCTCATACATCTGGAACGCATAATGGCCCACATTGCCGAATCCTTGGATGCTGGCGGTGGTTTCCTTGATGTCGATATTCTCGGCTTCCAAGAAATCTTTGAGTATGTAGACAAGGCCAAAGCCAGTGGCTTCCGTGCGGCCTAAAGATCCTCCTGCCCCAACCGGTTTGCCGGTAATGACTCCTGGATACCTGCCACCGGCTAACACTTCATATTCGTCCATCATCCATAACATATGCTGGGCATTGGTCATAATGTCAGGCGCAGGCACATCGATATTGGGCCCGATCTGGGCATATGCCTGCCTGATATAGCCCCGGCACAGGCGCTCCTGCTCGCCAAGGGACATTGTGCGCGGATCGCAGACCACGCCGCCTTTGCCTCCCCCAAGGGGAACGTTGACTACAGCGGTTTTCCATGTCATCCACATAGCCAAAGCCCTGACTGTGTCGGCAGTCTCTTCAGGATGGAAACGCAAGCCGCCTTTTGCCGGCCCCCTTGCGTCGTTATGGTTGATTCGGTAGGCTTTGAATACCTTGACTGTTCCGTCATCCATCTTGACCGGAATTGTAAAGTGGAATTCTTTCATTGGCTGGCGGAGCAACTCCCTGGCGGCTGGCTCTAAGCCCATCTGCTCAGCCACATTGTCGAATTGGGTCTGTGCGCTTTCATATGGATTGTATTGCATAATTTACCTCAAATTATAAAAGTTTAGGGAAAATATAAGTAATTATATAACTTCAACCAACAACTGTCAATAAGGAACATCCAGCGATTTGCCGAATTTAAACAATTAAAAATGAAATAATTCCTAATTTAATAAAAAGAAACCTTTCTTTTTTCTTTTTTTAAATGGATAGAGCGAAGAAGCAAGTTTTTTTTGGGCTACCAATTTAGCGATTTGTACGAATTTAGTCACTCCATTTATTTCCAGAATGGCGCCTATCACGAATTGTGCCGATATTTGGGAAAAAGCGGCTGAAGCCACAAATGGCTACAGCCGCTTTGTATCCAGCATAGCTAGAACCTGTACTCTGTTTGGACACTTACCCACTTTTGGGTAGTGAATTTGTCGACCACCCATTGGGCATTGAAGCGCCCGATGCCAGAGGCTTTTTCGCCACCGAACATCACATGGGGCTCGTCGTTGATCGGCTGGTCGTTAACATGGGCCATTCCTGGTTCAATCCTCTTCGCTACCTGAATGCCATGGTACAAGTCGGTTGTAAACACACTGCCTGACAATCCATACTCAGTGTCATTGGCGATCCGGACAGCATCATCTTCGCTGTCCGCTTTTATTATGCAGCAGACAGGTCCGAAGACCTCGTTTTTCGCGGCAGGCATGTCATTTGCATTATCTCCTTTTCGACAAGTTTTGAAAGTCTGGTTGTTATTAATTGTGAAGCTAATTGTGGACTTGCCACTTATGTGTTGCGGCGTTGAAGCAAAGGAAGCAAGTAAATAGTTTGCTTGGGGCTTGTACACTTCGCCAGTTGCGGTTGCCAAGTTTTAAATATCCGGAAGAATCAAGCGGCTATTTGGAGCTGTGTGCAATCTGCCAGTATTCCGCTTTGCGCTTTATTGTGGATGGCGAAGCAATCCCTAATCCCGCTTGCCAGCGCCTTGCTTCCTACAAATATTAGACCATATTTTTTCTGTATGAGCGCATTAATGGAAAAAGAAAATTTTGTTATCCCCAACTGTAATTGGCTAATTATCAAGTCACTGCCTAGCAGTAGTGTTATTATTGCCAATCTGGCGGTAAAATTGTGCCGGTTATATCCCGCATTGCTAAAAAAGGCCCCAATCACTAAAATCGTGCAGTGAAGCGATCTGGCCGTTCGGCGGCGTAGCGGAGTTATATTGCATGACAGTAGAAACTTCAAAACGAGCTCAGCGGATTGCATCTGAACTCGTTTTGAGTTTGTTTATTCTATCTAAATGAGTCGATATATCTTAGAACTGAATCAATTCTTAATCAAGTGAAGATTAATTTCTATCGCGGATTCTTTGAGGCCTCGGTGATTCTGTTTCAGAAGGTGATTCATCTGCATTGGGTATTGGTCTTTCTTCTGTCTCAGGCCTTTTTTCTATATTGGGTATTGGTCTTTCTTCTGTCTCAGGCCTTTTTTCTATATTGGGTATTGGTCTTTCTTCTGTCTCAGGCCTTTTCTCTATATTGGGTATTGGTCTTTCTTCTGTCTCAGGCCTTTTCTCTATATTGGGTATTGGTCTTTCTTCTGTTTCGTGCCTCTCTTCTATCTCGAGTATTTCCTCTGTCGTGAATAATTCTTCTGTTGTGGGTATTTCCTCTGTTGTGAATATTTCTTCTCTTCGAGTAGTTTCCTCTGTGGCTTCCCATTGAGCATAGTAAGTCAAAGTTATATCGCCTGTAGAGCTGCCAAGGCTGATTGTTATGCTTTGCCCAAGGCTAACGATAGGATTGGCAGAGCTGTTTTCAAGCAGCCAACCAGCAAAACGATAACCTGGTCTTCTTGCCTGGGCAGAGGAGAGGTTAAATCTCGCGACCCCATTTCTGTCTTTTTTCACTGTATGGCTATCTGGTCCCCAGCTGCCGCCATTCGAATTATACTTGATTGTTACGTTTCCGTATTCACTCTCAGTTCTACTATCTTTCCACTGTGCGTAATAGGTCTGGGAGATGATGCCTGTACGACCGCCGCTATTGTTAATCGTTATGCTTTGCCCGGGGCTAACGATAGCATTAACGGAGTCGTTTTCAAGCAGCCAACCTAGAAAATCATAACCGTTTCTGGTCGGTATGGCCAAAGACAGGCTAAATCTTGCGATGCCATTTCGGTCCTTTGTCACGGTATGGCTGCTTGGCGCACCGTTGCCGCCATTCGCGTTATACCTGATAGTTATATCGCCATGTCCAGGACCAGGTATATCGGCTCTCCACTGGGCGTAATACGTCAAGGTTGTGTTGCCTGAATTTCGGCCAAGGTCTATCGTTATTCTTTGCCCTGGGGTATCGATAGCATAAGCAGAGCTGTTTTCAAGCCGCCAACCAAGAAAATCATAACCTTTTCTTCTTGGTGTGGCAGAAGAGAGGTTAAATCTCGCGATGCCATTTCGGTCCTTTGTCACAGTATGGCTATTTGGCGCACCGCTTCCGCCGTTCGCATTGTACCTGATAGTTACTTCTCCAGGTCCCGGGCCAGTTTTCCACTGTGCGTAATAGGTCAGGGTGCTGTTGCGTGCACTGCGGCCAAGGTCTATCGTTATTCTTTGCCCAGGGCTATCAATAGCATAGGCAGAGCTGTTTTCAAGCCGCCAACCTAGAAAAGTATAACCGTTTCTGGTTGGCTGGGCAGAAGAGAGGTTAAATCTCGCGATGCCATTTCTGTCCGTTGTCTCAGTATGGCTTCTTGGCGCACCGCGGCCGCCATTCGCATTGTACCTGATAGTTACCTTATGGTTAGGATCAGGTCTTTCAGCCCTCCACTGTGCGTAATAGGTCAAGGTTTCATTGTTTCTGCGGTTGGCAAAGCGGATCCTTATGCTTTGCCTAGGTCTGGCGATAGCATTGGCGGTGTTGTTGTCAAGCCGCCAACCTTGAAAAATATAACCGTCTCTGGTTGGCTGGGCAGAAGAGAGGTTAAACCTCGCGACGCCATTTCTGTCTTTTTTTACGGTATGGCTATTTGGCGCGACGCGGCCGCCATTTGCATTGTACCTGATAGTTACAGTTCCATCAGGTATATCAATGCGTTTCCACTGTGCGTAATAGGTCAAGGTTGCATTGTTTCTAGGGTTTCTAAGGCTGATCCTTATGCTTTGCCCTGGGTTGGCGAGAGCATTAGAAGAGTTGTTTTCAAGCCGCCAGCCTTGAAAAATATAACCGTCTCTGGTTGGCTTGGCTGACGAGAGGTTAAATCTCACGATGCCATAGCGGTCTTTTTTTACGCTATGGCTATTCGGCGCCCTTCTTCCGCCATTTGCATTGTACCTGATAGTTACGGTTCCATATGTTGGAGCTCTCGAATTAAGGTAAACTGCCTTTGCCCCAATTTTACTGCTGTCATCTACATATTTCAGCGCTTCTCTTGCACCGTCATTATGTGACGTCGTTGCTGCTGCCTTGTCTATTGCAAGAGAGAACACAACACAAAGTGCAAGAATAAAGAAAATCGCTCGTTTCATGTCAATACTCCTTGTAGGGCAGATTTGTTACTAAAATTAATTTCTTCAAATAGCAACCAGATTGAATCATCGCTGCCATTTTCAATCGTATAGGATTCGCCATATATCACAAGCACAAGATCAGGCACATCTGACACTAAATGCCTATTGGCCGCAACAATGCCACACTTCCAGCGGCTAAAATAATTGCCATCCAGCGCATTAGGCATAGAATTTTTTACATGTCTATAAATGGTCCACAATTTCTAACAAAAACGAATTGCCAAAATCATACTTTTAACACGAACCCATTAGTTACATTTTTATTATAATATGTAAGTTTATAGTAATGGTTCATTGGACTTGCGTAGCCAAAGCAGACTTATTTATAGTTATTTCTGTTCTTTGCTATGCGGCGCCCCCAATTGCTTGTAAGAGGAAGCCTCTTTTATCCAGTTTGTTCTGAATAAAAAATGACAAGTCTACTCGTAGCTGCTCTTTCATCAACTCGGAATATTACGGAGGTTTTAGATCAAGCGCTAATTTTACTCCTCTTGCTCCAGTGGTTCCCTAGGTTTGTCTTTTTCAAATGTTTTAGATATGAAGTGCAAATTTTGCGTTTCAAATCTATAAAACATTCGAAATAAAAATGCTCTGGATTGCCAAAAACCTGAACAAAAAACAGGTATTATGGACAAATCCAAAGCATTCTGCATTGGTATGGCCACAGGTGCGAGCCATCTCTTGCCCGCTGCCGAGCCAAGCGGGTATATTTTATATCAATAATGATATTAGGCGTTCTGGATATAAGTGTGGTTATTCACATATAAGATATCAAAAAAAGTATAATCAAAATGAGAAGCTCGCCAGAAGGGGCTTGGTTTGCCCCATGCGGCGAGCTTGAAAAGGAATATTTTAATAGCTCCTGATTTCCTTGTCAATAATAAACTTAGTTTTGAATCCGCCCAGTTCCCAAGCCGCTACCTGAGCAGCTGCAACATAGTATCAAGCTGGGCTTTTTGGAGCAACTTGAACTGTTTCTCTGCGGAGTCAGGAACTAGCGGATACTCTTTCTTGAACCTGTCCCAGTTGAAGATGTAAGGAGAGTCTGGCAGGACCTCGATTGACGGGTCAATTGCGTAGTTTTCATAATTAGTCGGTTTTCCATAGGACTCGCCTGCATTGTCATAAACCGCATAATCGCGCACAAACTCTCCAAGGGCAGCGTAGTTGTCAATGTTGATATCCCCTGCATAGAGAGGCCCTTTGTCAAAGCCCCACAAGTAGCCGCCGCCTGGCATCATGATGTCAAGCATCTCCTTCGCCTTGTCCAGCATCTCTTCTACTGTGGCTCGTCCCACATAATGGAGAGGGAACATGCCGGTTATGATATATTTCGGCCCGACCTTGTCCTTGATAGTCTGGAAATCGCCGTACTCGAATTGCATTTCGGAATTGTATGGCATGTCTTGGATGCTGTCAAGCAGCCTCGTCCAATCGTCCTCGCAGAATACGCGGGTTCGCACACCTCGCGCTGCCCACTGTTCAGCCAGCCTTAGGAATGAAGGCATCCAGAGTTCTGAGAAGTCTTTTTCGCGCATGAATGTAGGCATGTGCAGCGGGATCCTCACCATGCCTTGGCGGTCGGGGGCGGTGGGCATTCCCCAGTCGAACATCAAAGGCACTAGAGCGTCGCAAGCTTCTTTGACTTGCTCCCTGTTGCGCCTTATGTCTTTTGAGATTTCAGAGAAGGAGCGCAGCTGGTCTGCGATAAAGTCGTAGGGGGCGACGCTGCCTGTGCTTGAGCCCCTTGGCGCCCCTGGCCAGTATCCGTACTCTTCATTGAGCTCGCGCACAACTGGGGCGGCTTCTTCAGTGACTGTCCTGAGCCAAGCCATTCCCATATTGAAATAGTTGACTGCGGCGGCAGCGTTCATGCCAAAGGTTTTGTACTGGCGTGGTATGACAACATCATAAAGCAAGGACATTGGGTCGTCTATTAGCTGCTGGTACTCGTCAGCGAACATTCCAATGACTTCAGGATGCTGCATAAACCCGTTTTGCGCCATAACAAATGACTGGCTCTTCATGAGATTGAAGAATCCTGGGCCTCTGCTTAGTATAGTGGCTCCTGCCGAGAAAGGATTAGAGTCGGAGTAGAACATGCTTGCCAACTTGCGTTTCTCGTCATCAAGGACAGATGGCGAGTAGTGGATGTCAATGCCGCTTAGCCCCAAGCGTGCGGCTACAACCCTGTCGGGAATTGACAAACTGATTGGAATTCTCTTTGGAATAGTGTTGTTGTAAAAATCTTTGTAAATTTGGACACGTTCATCTTGTAATGCTTTGATCTCTTCTTTCATCCTAACACCACTTTCTTTTATTTTGTATGCCTGGCTACCTAAGGCATGGCATTTAAGACCGCCTGCAATATGTAATTAATACTTGATAGCTGTGCAACCCATTAAATCCAGACAATTAAGGCAAGTAGAAGTTTTTGTATATTTTTCTTTATAAACAAAGTATAGAATGCTTTAGTGATATTAATCCTATGATACACACAAAAAACAATATTGCGCATAAGTATTGCAAAATAAAAAATCAGCTTTTTAGACAGCTAATAATAGTACAAATAACACAAATGATATGCCTTGGATTCCCGGCTGAAAGCAGTATCGACTTGCCAGTATTTTTTGAGCGCTGATAAAAAAGATGAAGTTGTTGCAATTATTCGACAAGAATATTATGATATATAACAGAAAAAATTGTGTGATATATAAATTTGGATTCATTAGATGCGCTCCAGCAAGAATATCATTCCTGTTTTTTTGGGGACATACTCCTCCAGATGGCAGCATCAACCAAAGCTGTTAAAACCCGTGTTGGATGCAAAAAAATAAAATTGACGGGAGCAATTATTCTTGTGCAGAGCAATATGATTGCAGAAAAAAGCCCGGCTTTTCCATGACTAGGAAATGTTGAAGAGGTATACAGGCTGTGACATCGAAAGGAAATGAAAAACTACGGCAGGGCAGTGCTTAATTTTGAACAGAATGGTTAGGACGCACTGTTGCCAAATTGTTAAGAACGCAACCGCAAAGTATGTGAGGATTGGATAATGGTAAGAAATAAGACTGTTATTGCACTTGCCCTTTACGTTTGGCTGGCAAGTTGCCTATTTCCTGCGCCTGTTTTAGCGAGCTTTCCGGAATACCCAGAGGATATGGATTTTGAATATATCAGCTCCAGAATAGCCATCGAAGTAAATCAAAGTTTTTTTGGCATGCTTCCAAGAGAAATAACTAACCATGATGTTGATTTTTCAAATGCATATAAAATTTACACTGGCACAAATATTTTTGCGCTGGGAACAAACAATTTTGATGATCTTAAGAAAAATCTGGAGAAGGGCGGATATTTTTATGAATTTTTGATATATGTTGATGGGCATACAGTTATTGTCGATATTTCACGTGTGTTGCCAGCTACAAAAAAAGAATATAGAATGATGCAGGATCCAGAGGGGTATGCCACAAAAGTCGGAAATTGGGAGGTTTCTGGAGTTGGGTATTCTTCTCCCGAATTCCCATTTGCAGACTATTATGCAAGCGCCTACAATGCCTCAGGGATTAGAGATAGAACACCGCTGCTTGTACGTGATTTGCCTTGCTTTTTTAATCCAGTGGCTTTATACCCCGGCGACAATGGAGAGATTGGCAAATTTGTTATTATCAGTTATCCAAGTAAACCTGACTACGAGAAATGGGAAGAACTTGGATGGATGAAGGGCATGGCTTTTGATTATGCAAAGATCAAAAGCATTATCAATGCATTGCCTACAGTTTCATTTCCAACGCGTGGAAACTTGACTGTTTTGATTGCAGTTGCCTTCATATTAGGTGGCTTTGTGTACGGCAAATTGCAGAGGCAACAACAAGGTTGATTATTGCAAAGCTTTAGAAGGCTATTTCGCTAGTCAAAAGGCAGCGCCAACCAAGTTGTTGATGTATGCCAAATTGGAAAGTGAGAATCCAGATAAACAGGCAGGGCAACATTGACCGTGCCTGCATTATGTTTATATAGTTTCATCAACGAAACCTGTTTGCATGCCATTTTCAGCAATCGGGACGCTAGGACCATCTTCGATGCATAAATGCTATACAGCACAAGTAATACTACACAAGCGGATTGGCGGTTAAGCGTTTGCCCTTAATGTTTTCAGAGGTGAAAACTACTTGATGGAGCCACTATCCACCAATATCTACACCTCAAACATTTGCAAAATTGCTGTGGACCATGAAAGGGGAGTCTGCCAAGCGCGAAGAGCCGCCTTGCGCAACGCTAACATACAGGCACGTAAATCTATGCCAATTCCATTTCCCATGGAAAAACGGTTTTAATAAAACGGCTTCAGATATTCTCCAAATCTATTACATGTCCCCTTTCCCAAAGCATCATTCACTGCATCAAAAAGCAATCACCCAGTGAAACCAGATTGCTGTTCCCCAAATTGCCAAGCCCCATGTCTTGATTGCTGAGGCTTAGTATGATAATTGCGTCGTAGTTCTGATGCCGGCTCGTAAACGCATACATATTTTAATAGATATGTTAAGCGCTTCAACTCCCGCAGCGCTTTGTGCAGGGTTGTAGCCCACTGCTGCAGCAATCACATCAGAGGTTTTGACAATAAACCATTTTCCTTCAGCACATTTGCCGCTTTGCTAGGATCGGACACAAATCATCCTGGGTATGCCAAAATCAGTGGTGCCAGCGACATAGAGGGCATGGAGGTTGATGTTTTCGGATGTTTTCGGTTTGCCAGGCAACCTGTCGCCTCCTCTAGCCGTCCTGGCAGATTAATCCCTAGAATATATGCTCCCGGAGGTGCCGGATGAAAGACAACAACAAGAATGGGAATGCCTCTAATGGCAGCGGTGTGTTTTTGAGAGCAGCGGGAGAAGCGCCCCAATCCCAAATAGAGGCAAAATCGCACCGTGTGTTGGCAAATTACCCTTTAAGACCGTAGGGCACACACAGAAAGTTTGGAAAATATCCCGCCGCTGGGCGGGGCCAAGGAGCACGGCGCAAAGCTATGTGCGGGAGTGTGGCTTATGCCAAAACAATCGGTTGTATGAGAAATGAATAATGGCAGTGTTGAGTTTTTTCAAATGTATGCCAAATTGCGGAAACCATCCCTTTATGCCCAAACCTCTCAGCACATAGTGTTTTCTTTGGTAGAATCCAAGGTATGGAATTTGACATTAAGAAGCCTCAAGCCTCATCAAAGGGAGATAAGTTATTGAAAGTGGCTTTTATAACAGCTTTGGCGGTAGCCCTAGTGCATATTGCCTCGGCAATGACAATAGACAAGATCATCCAGTACAAAGAGGTCCCCCTGGTTTCCCCCGATGTGCCCTCCCACATTGACGGGTACAGGATAGGTTTCATTACAGACATCCATGCCCTTCCAAGCGATACAATGAATGCCATGGTTGACAAGCTGAACACCAAAGGCCTGGACTTGCTTCTGTTGGGCGGCGACTTCCCAACCAAAGGCAAAGCGCCAGAGCGAGCTTTAGAGATCCTGTCACAGGTTGAGGCTAAAGACGGTATATATGGCGTAGACGGCAACCATGACAATTACAGGACACTGTTTCGCGCCATGGAGAAGTTTTCAATCATTCCCTTGACGAATAGCGGGCTGTATGTAAGGGAAGGATTTTTTCTGGCAGGCGTCGAGGACCTCATCTTGCGCAAACCCGATATTGCTAAGGCTATTGAAGGCTCAAAGGAAGACGATTTTGTCATCCTTTTATCCCACAACCCCGATGTGACTATGCTCCAGAGCACAAAAGGGGTGGACTTGGCGCTTTGCGGCCATACCCACAGCGGGCAGGTTACATTATTTGGCATTTGGGCTCCCTATTTGTCTTTTACAAAAGGAGTGACAAAATATGGGCAGCGTTTTATGAAAGGCTGGGCAAAATCAATGGATGGCGTGCCAGTGTATGTGAGCAATGGCACAGGGGATTACCTTCCAAGGGTATTTGCCAGGCGCCAAGTCATTATTGTGACATTGTGCCAAGAGTAGGCATTTAAGCAAAGCCAACTTGAGAAAAATTATATATACAATTGATTTTTAGTGAATAATTTACAAAAAGACTTGCTGAGCGTTATCAAAATCTATATATTATCAATGCGGACTTATTTGCATTGGCTCAAAAATGACCATAGCACATGAATAAGGAAAAGAAGGTAGCATTATTGTTTAAACAACCGTTCTTTGATGTCAGCGCAATATGCGGACGGGTGGATGAATACGTGGATGAGATGAAACCCCTCTTGACACATCCTATCATCCAACAAATGAAATCATTCAGGCACCATTATCAAATTAATTGCTTCGAGCACTCTGTCCATGTTTCCTACATATCTTATTGGGCATGCAAAAAATTGAGCTTGGACTGCCATTCTGCAGGAAGAGGCGGGTTGCTGCATGACCTTTATCTTTACGATTGCAAAGTAGCGAAGCGCTATGAGCATCTAAGCTGCCACAGCAAGGCAGCCCTTAAAAACGCCCAGGACTATTTCGCTCTCAACGAAATTGAGAGGGACATTGTATCAAAGCATATGTGGCCCTTGACAATAAGCTTGCCAAAGTACCCTGAGAGTTTTATTGTGTCGATGGTCGACAAATACTGCTCTCTGAAAGAGTATGCGGCAATGAAAGACGAGATTATACGGGTATCGAGCATTGAAAGCGCCCTTGTCGGGGTGTAATTAGGAGAAAAATGGCAGCGCAGGTATTAATCTATCCTGCGCTGTTTATATTTCGATACTAAATTTGGCTATCGAGGATTTTGTAGATAAATTCCATGTCCAAATGCTCCCTAACCGCAGCTGCCAACTTGTCGTACTGGATCTCCTTGTAAGCCTGCCTGTCAATTTGGCCATCAAACTCTGCGCTCTTCGCTGCTCCCCTCACAAGGCTGTCTTCCTCTTCAATGTCTATATCCAGGAATGGCATAACCCCTACCACTGGCTTGCCGCTTTTCTCCTCCAGCATTGACAAGCCGGGCCGCAGTATCTCGATGTCCCCCCGGAACTTGTTGATAATAGTCCCTTTGACCCGGTCCCTCTCATTATCTTCAAGAAGGGCCAATGTCCCCACAATCTGCGCGAAAACGCCTCCGCAATCAATGTCGCCAACCAACAGCACTGGGGCGTCAACCAGCTCGGCAAGGCCCATATTCACAATGTCGTGGTCCCTCAAATTAATCTCTGCCGGGCTTCCTGCCCCCTCAATAACGATAATGTCGTTTTGCCCTGACAGCGTTTCAAATGCTGCCAAAATATCGGGGACAAGCCCCAGTTTGTAGCCAAAATAATCTGCCGCGCTCATATGCCCCCGGGATACCCCGTTGACAAACACTTCTGCCCCCATGTCAGTGACGGGCTTTAGCAGTATTGGGTTCATATTTGTATCCGGCAATATCCCCGCAGCCTCGGCTTGGACAACCTGGGCCCTGCTTATCTCCAATCCATCTTGGGTTATGTATGAGAACCTTGACATATTCTGGGACTTGAAGGGGGCAACTTTGTGCCCGTCTTGCCGCAGCACTCTGCATAAGCCAGTTGTAAGGATGCTTTTGCCTGCAGATGACATTGTGCCTTGTACCATGATTCTTTTAGCCATAAAAAACCTCTTTTATATATTTCTCTTTGCATTGCTTGCCCAAACCCAACAAAAAAAATGCGAAGATGCAAAACAACATCTTCGCAACCGATTATTCACGAAGCAACCAAACAGCCCAGTACCCGCGGGACCAATTTGACAAATCAAAGCCGGTCTCCTGACTCTCGTGCCTGCGGGTTTTCGCCCACAGCCTGCTCTCCTGCCTTGCCATTACAGTGGCTGGCTTTCGCCAACGGATAGCCGGCAACACGCATACAGTAGCGGTACCGTGCAGTTAAGCGCACCAAAATCCTGCGCTCCTGCGTTCCCTGTTAATCCTAAAGGCAGCTTCAGATACAATAAAGGGAAGCCTTTAGGAACACTTTGACATAATTAATCCTTATTCTACATCTCCATAACAAAAAGTCAATGGATTTCCAGCACACAATCAACCCTCGAAGTTGGCAGGATCTCGCCACTTATTCCCACACTTGGACATTGATATCTTGGTTTTTCGCCAATTTGGGTCGAATATTTTCACTTTACAAATCCATGTTCCTGTGGCATAATAAATCAATACTCTTTACACTGCATACAATAAAATAGAAACTGAGCAGGCGATGGCCTTTTTTTAGAGGTTGTGGGGCTGGGCTGCGAATCGCGGCAGCAGGTGAGTGATACGCGCATCTGTGGGACAGTAATATGTTCCATAGGTGCGCTTTTATGTATTTATAATGCCCAAATTGGAGCTTAAGATAATATTTCAATAATGGAGCGAGGTGAGCGGAATGGAATCTGGCAGTATATGCAGTCCTGAATTTGATGGGCTGTATCGAAGTACCACCACGTCGGCAAGGAAAGCCAATTTCCATGCCGTCATCACCACGGCAAGAATGTAGCCTGTCAATTTTTGGGGCTGTGCTTCCACGCAATATCACAAATTTTAGAAAACGGAGGTACAGGCACAATGAGCGTGGCAAAAAACACCACAATAGAACACAAAAAGACATTTGATAAAACGGCAAGCAGCAGCCAAGTGCGTGATAGGATGCTGTCAGCTGCTGGAGCTGGAATCGAAAAACTATATGCAATGCTGGAAACATCGCCGGATGGGTTGAGCGAAACACAAGCAGAAGCGTCCCGCGAGATGTACGGAAGCAATACAGTCACACACGGTAAAAAGATATCAACGCTAAAGCGTGTCGCAGATGCGTTCATAAATCCATTTACTGCCATTCTTTTCGGTTTGGTGGCGGTATCGGCGTTCACAGACATTATTCTGGCGGCTCCTGGGGAAGCCAATCCTACAACTGTTGTTATCATCACAACGATGGTGCTCTTATCTGGCATACTCCAGTTCGTGCAAGAAACGAAAAGTGGCGAGGCAGCCGAGAATTTGCTGAAAATGATAACAACCACCACCAATGTCCTTCGCCAGGGAGCAGGACCACAAGAAATCCCGCTTGAGGACGTGGTAGTAGGCGACATCGTGCAGTTGGCGGCGGGAGATATGATCCCCGCAGATATGAGGATCATCGGGGCAAAAGATTTATTTATCAGCCAGTCGGCGCTGACAGGGGAGAGCATGGCAGTGGAGAAGACATCACAAGCAGTGCAAGTGATTGGCGCCCTAACCGAAATTTCCAACCTCGCGTTTATGGGTACAGATGTCGTCAGTGGAAGCGCGGCTGGTGTTGTAATAGCGACGGGCAATGATACCCTTTTTGGCGAAATCGCAAAAAACGCCAGCGACAAGCCTGCCCAGACCAGCTTTGAAAAAGGCGTCAACACTGTGGCATGGCTGCTGCTGCGTTTTGTGCTGGTAATGGCTCCTGTTGTTTTGTTTGTCAATGGGTTTACCAAAGGCGACTGGATGCAAGCTACACTATTTGCGCTATCAGTCGCAGTGGGATTGACGCCTGAAATGCTCCCGATGATTGTCACGACCTGCCTTGCCAAAGGCGCAGTAGCTATGTCCCGGAAAAAGACCATTATCAAAAACCTGAACTCAATCCAGAACCTTGGCTCGATGAATATTCTATGCACTGACAAAACAGGCACTCTGACTCAGGATAAAGTGGTTTTACAGTACCATCTCAATATCCATGGAGAAGAGGACACACGGGTATTGCGCCACGCTTTCCTTAACAGCTATTACCAGACGGGGCTTAAGAATCTGATGGACATAGCTATCATCCACCATACATTTGAGGAGCAGGGCAAAGTGGAGGAGCTGCGAGGTCTTGCAGAACGTTTCGTCAAAGTGGATGAAATCCCCTTTGACTTCGAGCGGCGCCGTATGAGTGTGGTGGTGGCAAATGGAAAGACACAGGTGATCACAAAAGGCGCTGTGGAGGAGATGCTTGACATATGCAGTTATGCCGAGTATGAGGGCATGGTGCTGCCAATTACGGACAAAATAAAAGAATATATCTTCACTAAAGTAGACCAATTGAATGAAGAGGGAATGAGGGTCATTGCATTAGCACAAAAAAACACTCCCAATATCGGAAATAGTTTTTCTGTATCCGACGAATCAGAGATGGTATTGATGGGCTACCTGGCTTTTCTTGACCCGCCCAAGGAATCTACCGCAGAGGCAATCAGCGCTCTACGAGAGTATGGCGTAGAGGTAAAAGTCTTGACTGGCGACAACGATAGAGTCGCACGCGCCATCTGCCGCCAGGTAGGGCTCCCGGTCGAGCGCATTCTGCTCGGTTCCGATATAGACTCCATGGATGACGATGAGCTTTCAGACAGCGCGCAAGCAGTGAGCGTATTCGCAAAGCTTTCGCCTATGCAAAAAGCAAGAATTATTACAGTGCTTCGAAACAATGGCTACAACGTCGGCTATATGGGGGACGGCATCAACGATGCTGCGGCGCTCAAAGCTTCAGATGTGGGCATCTCAGTTGATACTGCGGTAGATATCGCTAAAGAATCCTCTGATGTTATTCTGCTTGAAAAAGACTTGATGGTGTTGGAGCAGGGAATCATAGAAGGGCGCAGAACCTATGCAAACATGATTAAGTACATCAAAACAACAGCAAGCTCCAATTTTGGAAATATGCTATCGGTGTTAGCTGCCAGCGCATTTATCCCGTTTATACCGATGCTGCCGATCCAGATCATCCTGCTCAATTTGATTTACGACTTTTCATGCGCGGCGATTCCATGGGATAATGTCGACAAAGAATTTCTCCAAGTTCCGAGGAAATGGGACGCCTCTTCTGTGGGCAGTTTCATGCTATGGATTGGCCCAACAAGTTCTTTGTTCGATATCACGACGTACATACTGATGTATTTCTTTATCTGCCCTGCCATGTGCGGCGGAATGCTATTCCACCAACTCGCAGATCCAGCTATGCGGGCGCTTTATATCTCCATGTTCCAAGCTGGGTGGTTTGTTGAATCCATGTGGTCACAGACAATGGTTATCCATATGATCCGTACGCAGAAGGTCCCATTTGTGCAGAGTTATGCGTCTGCGCCGCTAACACTGATCACTTTCGCCGGATGCTCTATTCTGACCATTATTCCTTTTACCAGTTTTGGCGCGTCATTTGGTTTTGCCGCCTTGCCGCGGGTGTATTTCCCTTGGTTGGCATTGACGATTGTATTGTATATGGGTCTGGTGACGGTATTTAAGAGGATTTTTGTTAAAAGGCACGGGGAGTTGTTATAGTGTTATGAACTGCTTGATTGTGGCATATATCAGCTGCACTCAAGGCGCTTTCCCATAAAAACTGCAACTAGCTCCATGCAATGCGCCTTGAGTGTATTGCATGGAGCTATTATTTTGCGTTGTCCCTATTGCGTTTGGTGGGCATTTCCCGGTTATTCCAGCAACCCACTTTTATTCTCCTTTGCCAGCGCTTTCAAAATCCATTATTGTGTCACTGGTTGACTTTTTGCGAGGCAGTATTTTTCAGCTGCTTGTTATGCGCACTGCCTCTTTGTAGAGGATAACCATGGTTATGATATGGTAACGTGATATGGTAACGGAATTGGTTTTTTTGTTGTAAAACAGCCAAGGTTTATATATGCCATCAACATCTATTAGTCAAAAAAACCATTAAACCAGCGATTTTTATGGGCAAATAACGCACAAAGATATTGGCATGGGCCAAGATTGCAGCAAAAACATATTAATGGTATATTTAGAAAAGCGTAATATGCGAACCACAGTACTTGATGAGAAGTGGAATTTATGGACACTGCAAACAATCTTGAAAAAATAATAGAGCGCCAAAAAGAGGTTTTGCTGGAGCTTGAAGCAGAGCTGAAGGCTTTGGTAAATAGCGATCTGGCACAAGAAAACACCCGGCTCAAAGAAGAGATTGGCAAGCTGGGCGCTGAATTCGAGAAAGCTTTGGCTGAAACGTCTACCCTCGCCTCAGAGAATGCAAGTTTAAAAAACGCATTGTATAGCCAAATCTACAATGAAAAGATCCGGCTGGTGAATTCAACAGCCCAGAAGCTTGAAGTTTACTTTGCTTCGGGCATACAAGGGGAATTAAACAAGCTCTCAGCCTTTGAGCGCAGAGTTTTGGCGCGAATAAACGGTGTAAGGGATTCCCTTGCCATGGAAAACTTCCAGGCTAGGGATGAGATACTTGAAAAAGCCGATGAGCTTTCTGCGCTGCTGGATACAAAACTATCAGAGGCCAAGGAAAAAGCAGCGAATGCCCCAAGGCCTTTTAGCAATGCCGAGAGGGAAGAGCTGGAAGCCCTGAAAAACAGCCAAATCACTGACGGGCAAATCCGAGCAGCCGCTACGAAGAACAATTTCGAGAGGTTTGTTGGATTAAACGTCCTGAATGCCATCGGCGTGTTCCTGTTGATAATTGGCGCGATCGCCCTTGCGCAATTAACTTACATCTATCTCCCTGACACGCTTAAGGGAATTATCCTCTTTGCGCTGGGCGGCGTGATGCTGGCGGCAGGGGAGGCTCTGAACAGGAAGAAGCCAAACGTCTTTTCATTGGGCATTTCAGCCGGAGGCGTGGGCATACTGTATGCCGCGATCGCCACAAGCTACTTTACTTTGAAAATCCTAGGCATGTATCCCGCCCTGGCAGTGTGCGCGCTCACCACTGTGGGCTCTTTTGTGTTGTCTGCCAGGTACAACTCACAGACAATCGCCGCTTTTGCTTTGATTGGCGGATATTTGCCAATGTACTCGATTGACACAAGCAAAGCGGTCTTATATGGGGCTATGGCATACTATGCAGCATTGAATTTGTTTGCCCTTTCCATATCTTTTAGCAAGAAATGGCAGGCAGCATCCTTTATCGGTTTGTTTCTAAACATCTTTGGCACTTTTTACGTGTGCTTTAGCTTTTATGGGACAAAGAGCAACTTGGAAAAGGCCCTTGTGCTTTGTTATGCCTTGTTTGCATTCTTGGTCTACACAGCTATACCGGTCATCAGCACATACCGCACCAAAGGAAGTTTTGGCGTTTCTGATATAGCGCTTCTTGCGATAAATACTTTTTTTTCAAGTGTGGTTATGTACTTTGTGTTTAATAATTTTGGGTTTAAAAGTTTCAATGGGCTACTCGCTATAGCTTTTGGAGTGGTTTATCTGCTTTTTGGCAGGCTCGTAGACAAGTTGTTCCAAGAAGAAAAAAAGCAGCCAGCTTCCCTGTTCTACTTAGCGGGCTTGGTATTCGCTGTGTTGGTCATCCCTTTGCAATTCGGCAGGATATGGCTATCTTTGGGATGGCTTGTGCAAGGCGTTTTGCTCGCCTCTTTTGGCATCATATCCGGCCAGGAGCGTATAAAAAACGCCGGCTTTGCGGTATGCCTGTTATGTTTGGGGTCCTTTGTGCTCTTTGATGCCACTTCAATGCGCCATTACTTGTTTGCCTACAAATATTTTGCTATAACCCTGGGAAGCTGTATAGTGCTTGGGGCATATATAGCTGCAAAGAAAATTACAGGGAAGTTTGCGTCCAGGTATAAATATTTTGTTATGGGCAATGTGTGGCTGTATGCCATGTACTTGGCGCCCAAACTTTTTTCTAGAGCTTTTGGAATAGACTCAGCCTACGACGCGTCTTATCTTGCAAACGCTTTGAGGGTAGCCTTGGCATTTGCCCTTGCCTACATCTTTCCGAGGATCAAGCCCCTGTCAGACAACGGGACAACGAGGCTGTCCGCAGCCTTATATATGTTTGGGGTTTGGTTTCTATACAATGTTAACAAATACTTGTCCCCTGTGCGCTATATATACCTGGCAGGAAATTCCCCGCAATTACGGATAACAGTTGTTGCTGTGTTGATTTTGGCTGTTATTGGGGCGCTGTCGGTTTTTGCCATGAGGGAGTTGGCAAAAATGCTTGTGGCAGGCAAAAAGCCCAGTGTTGAATGGTACCCGTTAATTGTTTCGGGCTATTTTTTGGCGCTATTGACCCAAAACTTGACCAGCCAGTTCAACTTGCCATTTTCCAGTTTCGCAATCAGCATTATTTACGTAGTGGCAGCCCTTTCATGGATTGTATACGGGTTTAGCCAACGCTACTCGCTTATTCGCAAGGCAGGCCTTGGGCTTGCAATCTTGTCTGTGTTTAAGCTGTTTTTAGTCGACTTGGCAGGCTTGGTCCAAAGCTACCGGATCGTGTCCTACTTCGCCCTGGGCATAACGCTTATTGCGATATCTTTTGTCTACCAGTATTTCAACAAACGGCTGGAATTATTAGAAGGGGTAGAATTTGATGAGGAAAAAGACGATTAGCAAACTTGCCATGCTGCTGGCGTTGGCAATAGCAGCAACGCCAGCCTTTGCGCACACCGCAAGCATCCAGATGGCTGGCAACAGCCGCTACAAGGCTTTGCGTCTGACGCCGGAGATTTACAACAACGCAAACAGCGATTTGTCTGACTTGCTTGTTGTGGATTCCAGCGGGCAAAACGCGCCTTATTTTATACACAACACTATGGTCGACACTTCAGCTAGCTATGAGGCTATCCCAATGAAGCTGGCAAACTCCTACCTGAAAGAGGACAGCTTTTACTTTGACTACGAGCTGGCGCTTCCCTCAGACAGCGACACCATTGGGACATCCATTGAATTTGAAACAAGAGACACTAATTTTGCCAAAAACGCAACGTTATATGGAAGCTATGATGGCATGAATTGGGACAAGGTCACAGACGACATGCTCTATTCGATTGACAAGAAGACAAAGTTGTCAATTGGTTTCACGTCCCCCTTAAAGTACACCTATTATAGGCTGCAATTATCAAACAATCTAGAGCAGATATCTTTTAGCGCCGCTAGCATTGTCTACAACATTGAAACCAGCAATGCCAGCTACTTTGTAGAGGCTTTCAACCCCAGCTTCAATGTAAAAAGCAGCGACGGCAAGACGGTAGTTTCCATTGAAGGACTAAAAAACCTGCGGCTGGATAGTGTTGAAATCCAGACATCAAGCATGTTCAAGAGATACGCCTGCACGAGCAGCGGGGCAAGCAAAGAGATCTTCAACCTGTCGTTGAATGGAGAAGCCTACTCTGACACCAGAATACCGCTTGCCAGGCAAATACCACAATACGATGTTTTTGAGGTGACGATAACCGATGCCGACGACAAGCCGATAATAATTGATGGAGTCACAGTAAACTACTGCGCTGATGAAATTGTGTTTGAAGGCGAGCCCGGCATAATGTACACCTTGGAGTTTGGGCAAGACCCAGCCAAAAGGGCTCCAGTATATGACATTGCCAGCTACAAGGAGGAGATCATCAGGGGCGGCATCGACAGGGTAGGCATAAGCCAGATAGATATCAGCGCAGAAATTCCAAAGGGGCGGGACTACACCGCTGTTTTTAACATAGTGGTTGCTGCAGCCGCCCTGCTTTTAGGCGCTGTGATTGTTTTGAAGCTTGTAAAAAAGCAGGCCTGACAGATCCACTGCCAGCAGTTTAGTCCCGCATGGACTTGAGCAGGGCTATCTCCTCTTTGTAGCCGTCAATCTCATTTGGGGTCTCCAAGTAAAAAGGCAAATCCCGCAGCAATGGATGGTTGATAATCCTGCCAAAGGCTTCAAGGCCTATTGACCCTTCGCCAATTTTTGCATGTCGGTCTTTCCTGGACCCAAAGGGGTTTGCGCTGTCATTCAAATGCACAGCCATTAGTTTTTCCATGCCTAGCACTTCGCCAAATTCGCCCAGCACCCCATCCAAGTCGCCTACAATGTCATACCCCGCGCTGTAGACATGGCATGTGTCAAAGCAAACGCCAATTCTTGGCCTTTTAGCCTCGCCTACCAGATCAATAATGCTGGCAAGCTGCCCAAAAGTGCATCCTATCTCGCTGCCCTTTCCCGCCATGGTCTCAAGGAGGAGTGTAGTTGTTTGGGAGGCTGGCATTGCCACGTCCAAGAGGGCGCCTGCCAGCCCAACCCCTTTTTCGGGGCCTTGCCCCACATGGTTTCCTGGATGTATGGTGTAGAGCCCGCCAGGGATATTTTCGAGCCTGGACAGGTCAGACTCCAGCACATACTTGGCAAATTCAGCTGTCTTTGGCTCTTTGGCGCATGGGTTCAATGTATAGGGGGCATGTGCCAAGGGCTTGTGGATTCCTGCCTCGATAGAGAATTCGAGGAATTTGGCGATGTCTTTCATGTCAAGGGCCTTGGCTGCGCCGCCTCTTGGGTTGCGGGAGAAGTATTGGAAGGTGTTTGCGCCTATTTCAACGGATTGCTTGGCCATGTTAGAATATCCTTTTGAATTGGACAAATGGCAACCGATCATAAACATTGATTATCTCCAATAATATTATTTGTTGCTTAAAACCATGGGAAAAAAATGTTGATATTTATCCCCGTTGCCTTTAGTATAGAGGACAATTCATCCTTTATCCATGCAATAATAAGAATTTGGAGTGCAAATCTATGGAAAACAATTTGATCTTCAGGCTGGCAAATGAATCTGACTCGAAGCAGATCCTGGCAATCTACAACGCAGGAAAAGCTTTTTTAAAAGCCAACGGGGTCGACCAGTGGCAGACTGATGACTTTCCCAATGCGCAGTCTATTGAGCTCGATTTGTCAAATGGCACGCTTTATGCGCTAGAAGACGCAACAACTGGCGATATTGCATCCGTGGCAACCCTTATATTCGGCTTGGATCCCACATATGCGGTTATCTATGACGGCGCATGGGCCAGTAGCGAGCCCTATGCCACAATCCACAGGGTGGCAGTGGCCCAAGGGCAAAATGGGAAAGGTTTGTCCCAAACCATGTTGGGCTATTGCGAGCAGGTCGCTTTGTCCAAAGGTGTAAGCCAAATGCGTATTGATACCCACAAGGACAATAAAGCCATGTTGCGGCTTGTTGAAAAGCTAGGGTATACCGAGAGGGGATATATCTTTATCGCTGATGGCACAAAGCGAACCGCTTTTGACAAACAGATCTAGCCAAGCCTCACCGGTAGCAGGTTTGTAGCCAAAGGTATGGCGGGCAGTTCTTTGTTGTAGCTTCCAACCGGACGCTGTCGACCCCTCGAGCTTGCTATGCCAATAGAAAAAAACGAAAGAGCCCCTTATGGAAAGGCGGCTCTTTTGCGTTGTGCTGTGGGTCATTGCTGCGGCAAATTTTCGATCAGATGTTTGCAGCTATTCAAAATTTATGCGAGATATAAGCTCATCGCCTCTATGCCGAAATTGGATTTTTGGCACAGCAACAGCATTATGCCCCATATCCAGCAGTGGCTAGACACACAAGCCGGAGGCTTTCGATATTTTGCTATTCATTATGAAGCTCCCTTGGCAATATATCATAAAAGGAATCTTTATAGAAGGAGATAAGCTCATGTTTGATGTAGAGTATTACACGTTCCAGACAGTGAAAAACCTGTTGAGTAGTTCATAGACAGCCTTGGTTTGAACATACGTGTTACTGCTTTAGGGAGCCTTGACATACTTGCGGAGTTTGGCAACATGCTGCGGGAACCGTATCGCATACCATGCGCTTGAGAACCTATCCTTCGGCTAAGCGACGGTAGCCCATAGGAAAAGGTTTGCTTGAATTGCGTGTCAAGTCCGCCTGGGACATCACAGGATATTTTACTTTTTTGTAGTGAACAATAAGATTATCCTGGAAATGGTTTTGTGAAGAAAACACGCAAAACGCCACCAAGCGAAATAGAGCTTGCCATGAAGTAGAAAGCGGATTAGCGCAAGAAATGGGGGACTATAAGAAACATTTAGATAAACAGCTTGAAAACCCGGAGTTCCCGGCTGAATGGGAGCGTCAAGAATATATCAAGGCGATTATTGCCGCCAGCATAGAGCAAAACTAAACGCAAAAAGAATTGTCCGAAAAAACGGGTATCGGACAATCGCCAACAAAAAATCCAAAATATTGGAAGCTGAACTTTACGAACATTTTACATTCTATATACATATATTTGATATTTCAAACAATGCAATTAACATATACTGTTTTTAGTTTTGAAGTACTTATAAGTTAGCAGTATTCTGACTTGAGCGGAAGGGGCCCGCTCAGCGCATAGGGCATCACCGAAAGGTTTGCCCTTTTTTGGTTTTTTGTGCATGTCGCCAGCAACCATTAATTGGCGATGGATAAACAGCTCTTTTGGCTGCAAAGCAAACGCCCGCCTGCCAAGCATATGGCCTTTTGCGCCAAGACAAGATTTGGATCCAACATATCGTACATGCCTGTAAAGGGCTCAAACTCCTTGCACATGGAAAACACAAGCGGCAATTCAGTGCATGACAGCACAAAAGCCTCTGCCCCGGATGCCTGCATCCTTTGAAAAACCGCAGAAAGGCCAAACATTGGAGCCTGGAAAGAATTAGCCTTGACTGCGTTTATCAAAGATGATATCGCCTCTTGCTCTTCAATATGCGGGGTGCATACCTCAATGCCCAATGAATCATAATATGGCTGGAAGCTGGCGTGTTTGATAAAGCCTTCGGTGGCAAGCAATCCGACTTTTTTATATCCCCTGGAGTGCGCTTCCTTTACAGTCTCTTCAATAATGTTGATGATGGGTATGTCAACACAATTGGATAACTCCTCAAAGAGGGCATGGGCTGTGTTGCAGCCCAACAACAAAAAGTCTGCTCCCATATTTTGGAGGCGAATCGCAGAAAAAGCCATAGTTTTCAGCGGGTTTTCCCCTTGGCCGAGCAGAAACTTGGTCCTGTCAGGCACTTGTGTGTTATTATCTATCAAAACAGGTATATGGTCCTGGTCGCATTCGACATAAGTATTGAGCACTATCTTTTGGAATATATCGACAGTGGCAAGAGCGCCCATTCCGCCAATTATCCCTGCAGTTTTATATTTCAATTTTAAATCTCCATATGTTTAGTCAGCTTGTCCGTTTAAATACCATTTGAGGGCTCTTTGCTCCATTTCTTTCACAAAAGAGTCTTTTCCATCGCTGTATCCGTCAATATCATTGGGGAATTTTAAAGCGAGGCCCTCTTTAAGCAATCCATATTCGTGTGCTACATCCGGATGGCAGCGCAAATAAGCGGCTAGCGCCAAATGCCTGTCAATATTGTGGGTGTCTAACTCTTCAAAAATATGGATCTGGTGGGTTCGCTCATCTCCGCCTTTGCGGAAATAACGCCTTCCCGGTATCCCGTTCTCGCCAAGGGGCTCGTAGCCGAGTCGGGCAAACAAGTGGTTGAGCCTGTCTACTTTGCTTATGTCCCTCACAACAGGCATAATGTCTATGATCGGTTTAGCTTTTAGCCCTGGAACCGAGGTGCTGCCGATATGGAAAATATCCACACACTCATTGCCAAGAATATCCCTAATTTTCCCGGATTCCTCTTTGAAAATCAAGGACCAGTTTTTATCAAACTCGACAACAATAACTCTCAAGCTGCAACCTCCAACCATTCTATAATACCGCAAAATGTCTGCGTTCCGTTTTTTGTAGATTACAAGAATGAAATTTGTAGAAAAGGCTAACCAATTATAATGTGAAATAATTATTATAAAAGTTATTATGAAAACATATTAAATCTAGAATTCAAGTTGCAATCGACTTTTTCTTGCTATGGTTTTCATAAATAATTAGATTATTAATCCAGGTTGGAACAAACACCCAAAAAACTGGATAGTGCAGCTTGCTGCTAAATAATGGCATTGTGCTGAAACGAGTAAATGAATGCTTTCAACTACCGAAAACTATACATTTTTCATATTTGCTATATAATTCCTGCGACCATATGCACTTTGCCCCAATTTCTGGAGTTGTTTCTAGTAAAAACTTCCCGCATTTTTGAAATCAAAGCAAATGCAATTCACCCCAATAAAAGATAAAGCGCCAATGGGAAAAAAAACTTGACAAACAAAGGCCGATAAGTTACTCTAGTTCCAATAATTTAAAACCGATGAAGCGGGAATAAAACAGGCGGGCGCTTTTCAGAGAGGTGGCAGTTGCTGCGAAGCCACTAAGAATGCTGTCTGCAAATGGGCCGCTGAGGGCGAGGCGAAGCAGTTTGTTGCTGTTGTAGTTTAGCCGCCATGCCAGCGTTATTGGCAGGGGATGTGATAGCATCCTGCTAAGCGGGTTTTGCTTTAGTAATAGCAAAACCAAATAAGGTGGCACCGCAGGCATTTGGCTTGTCCTTTCAAGAAGGGCAGCTTTTTTTATTTACCCAAAACACCGGTTGGCAATTTAAGAGGAGAAAAAAATGAAAACAAAAACACAACTAAACAAAACCACAAAGAAAGCATTGCTGCTTTTACTTGCAGCTGCCTTTGCGCTGTCTCTCATCGGGTGCGGCCAAGGCAATTCAAATACGCAAGGATCCGGTTCCAAAGAAGAAAAAATAATTATAGCTATTGTCCAGCCTATGGACCATACCTCCCTGAACCAAATCCGCGACACGATCATCGAAGAGCTTGGCGCATCTGAGTTTGCCGATAAAATCGAGATTGTGCAGAAAAACGCTGCCGGGGATTTGTCCTTGTTGCCGAGCATCATGAACGAAATAATGGCAAGCGGCGCTAGCATCCTCGTGCCCATAGCGACACAGCCTGCCCAAGCGGCTAAAAACGCAGCTGAGGGCGCTGATATCCAAATTGTCTTCTCGGCAGTGAGCAATCCCATACAAGCGGGCTTGGTAGAGTCTTTTGACAAGACAGACTCAAATATCACAGGCGTGTCCAACACAATAGCTGTCGCAGATATTTTCAAACTCGCGGGGGAGCTCACCCCTGAAGTTGAGACTTTCGGCTTAGTCTACAACGCCTCTGAGACCAACTCGCTCGCAAGCATCAACACAGCAAAAGAATACTGCCAGAACAATGGCATACCTTTTGTAGAAGCGACTATAGCCTCCACTGCAGATTTGCAGCAAGCTGCCCTTTCCTTGGTAGGCAGGGCTGACGCATTCTTTACACCAAACGACAACACTGTGGCCAGCGCAATGGAAGTGTACGCCACCATCGCAATCGAGCATAAAATGCCGCTGTATGTCGGCGCTGACTCAATGGTCATCGACGGCGGGTTTGCCACTGTGGGAATAGACTATGTGCAGCTGGGGCAGCAAACGACAGATATGATAGTGCGCTTGCTTTCAGGGCAAACTATTGCAGAGAACCCGGTTGAGGCAGTAAGCGAGTTCTCAAAAATGGTCAATCCCGCCACTGCCGAGCTTCTAGGGATAACAATCCCCGAGGATTTTGACGGCAAGCTCCTTGGGAAATAATAATTGGAGAGCAACAAGTGGAAAGAAAGATAGTGATTATCGGGGCAGGCCATGTGGGAAGCCATGTGGCCTTGTCCCTCGCTTACGGGAATATAGCAAATGAGATCGTCTTTATCGATATAATAGAGGAAAAAGCCCGGGCGCAGGCGCAAGAGGTCATGGATGCGGCAGCTTTCGCAGGTTGGCCTGTCACGGCAAGGGCCGGCGGGTACAAAGATTGCGCAGGGGCAGGGGTGGTATTCCTGTGTTTTGGCAAGCCTAGGGAGCCGGGCATGACACGCCTTGACACCTTTGGCTCGTCAATCGAGGCATCCCTTGAAGTGTTGCCGCTGCTTGCCAGGGCCGACACTCAATCGAGCGTAATAATATCAATAACTAACCCAGCCGACGTGGTTGCGAGCTTTTTCGTCCAAAGGCTATCCCTAGAAAAAGGGCAGCTGTTCTCGACAGGCACCTTGCTTGACACAGCTAGGATGAAACAGGTTGTGGCAGGATACTTTGATGTGTCGGCTTCGAGCATAGACGGGCTGGTCATGGGGGAGCACGGCGACAGCCAATTTGTGCCTTTCTCATCCCTTATGGTAGGCTCAAAGCCTTTCACCGCAATGTTTTCGAATAACAGTGATGCTGCTTACGCAGCCAGCCAAATTGAGATGGAAACAGCCCAAAGGGGGACTGCCATCATGGAAGGCAAAGGCTCCACAGAGTTTGGGATCGGGTATGTCGCGGCTATGGCAGCCAAAGCTGTCCTTGATGGCGCAAAGCGGGTATTGCCTGTTTCAACCCTTCTTGAAGGGGAGTACGGCCAAGACGGTTTTCTCATTGGCGTTCCGGCTATCATCGGCGCCAGCGGGGTCCAAAAGGTTGTCGAGTTGCCTTTAAATGATGGAGAGCTTGCCCGTTTCGCCATGTCTTGCGCTGTAGTCAAAAGCTACAATGAAATGGCAGGCGGGATGTAATGAAAATTGTCCTCATCGGGTCGATTGAGCTGGGCTTGGTTTACGCAGTGCTGGCAATGGGGGTTTTTGTGACTTTCCGTGTGTTGAACACTCCCGACCTCACAGTGGATGGGAGTTTTGTTTTAGGCATGGCGGTATGCGCCTTGCAAGTGCAAAAAGGAAGGCCTTTCTTCGCCCTTTTTGCAGCGTTTTTTGCAGGGGCGCTAGCTGGCTTGGCTACCGGCTCCCTATACGTGAAACTCAATATCCAGCCTATACTGGCAGGGGTGCTCATAGCCGGAGGGTTGTATTCTGTGAATATTTACGTAATGGGAGGCAGATCCAACATCAGCTTGTTCGGTACCAGCTCTATTTTTACCGGATCATCGAAAATGGCTGTCCTTGCCATTGTATGCGCTGTGCTGGCATGTGTTTTGGCTGTTTTTTTTAAAACCCGGATGGGCATGGCCCTGCGAGCCACTGGGGACAATGAAGAAATGGTCAGGGCCTCCTCTATAAACGCGGACAGCTGCAAACTCGTAGGCTTCTGCCTGGCAAACGGCATAGCTGCAATGTCCGGCGCGCTTTTGGCACAATACCAAAACTCGGTAGACGTGGGCTACGGCTCAGGCATTGTTGTCGCGGGGCTGGCGTCTGTGATCATAGGCGAGGGGATTTTGGGGAGGCGGGGCATACCCTTGTCGCTTTTGGGGGCAGTAACAGGCTCTGTGTTTTACAGGCTTATATTGGCAGCCGCTTTCAAGGTGAGCTTCTTCCCGGCTTACGCGGTCAAGCTCGCCAGCTCAATAATAGTTGCGGCGGCAATGGGCGCGCCATATGTGAAGCAAGGCTTCGCCAAGGTGGCAAAAAGGATAAAGGGCAAGGAAGGCAGTGATTATGCTTGAATTGAAAGGCGTTTCAAAAGCTTTTTTCAAAGGCACTGTAAATGAAAGGGTTGCCCTTGAGGATGTCTCCCTTGAGCTGTTGCGGGGGGATTTTGCAATGATCCTGGGATCCAACGGGTCAGGAAAGTCTTCTCTTTTCAATGCGATTTGCGGGAAGTTCGAGCTTGACTCAGGGCAGGTGTTCCTGGATGGCAAGCGCATCGACCCATTGCCAGACTACAAACGCGCCCTTGAGATAGGGCGCATCATGCAAGACCCGATGAAAGGCACTGCGCCGGGCATGACTATCGAGGAGAACCTGTCTTTGGCATACACCAGAAAAGCGAAAAAAAGCTTTTTCGCTGTAAGCAAGAAAGACAGGGGCGTGTTTCGGCAAGCGCTTGAAGGCTTGGGCATGGGCCTTGAGGACAGGCTGACAGATAAAGTCGGTTTGTTGTCAGGAGGGCAAAGGCAAGCTGTGGCGCTTTTGATGGCTACAATAGCCGAGCCAAAACTTTTGCTCTTTGACGAGCATACTGCTGCCCTTGACCCTGCCGCAGCAAAGAAGGTGATGGAGATGACTGTGGCCGTCGCGCACCAAAAGCAAATTGCGGCTATGGTTATCACCCACGACATCAATGCGGCAATAATGCATGGAAACCGCATATTAATGATGAACGAAGCCAAAATTGCACTAGATATCGCGTCTGGGCAGAAAAAGGAGCTGACTCCAGAAAAGCTGCTGGAGCTGTATTCCCAAAAGAGCAATACACCGCTGCCCGACAGGGTTATCTTGGGTTGAGGCTAAAATAAAAAATAGCCAAGGGCAAGCCTTGGCGACATAATCAAAAAATGATGGCAGGGACCAATCCTGTCATGTCGTGTTTGATGGAGAGAAAACCAGGCTGCTTCCATTTAGCCAGGGGTATGTGAGCCCAGTTGTCGTTTGTGCGTAATCAAGCGCGTAAGGCAAAGCTTTTTTGCGTCTCATCTTTACTTCAACTTGGTTGTTGCCAATCGAAATTTCACCTGCATTGTCGATTAGTTTACCAAACAGGGCTTTTGCGCTGTCGTTGCTGTTTCCTACAGTTTTCATAGCTAGCAGCCTATACAAGTTATTGGCTAGCATAGTCATCGTAAGGTCAAAATCCACATCGATTGACAATTCAGAGTTGATGCGGTTCAAATGGAAAAAATCAAGCTGCTCACCAAGCTCGCTTTCATTCAGCCACTTTTCGCTATACCTCTTAATCAGCTCGCTAAGATCCATTTCAAAGTTGTTGGTCACGATCACATCCGGCATGCCTTTGCCGTCCCAAGTCACTGCCACTTGCCTCAGCACTGCATCGCATCCTTTCAAGGTGGTCTCATTCTCATAAACTGACAAAACCTTGTCTTGGCCGCCTGCCATATGTAAAGTGAAAGGTTTCCAACTGAATTCAGGCACCCTAGCTATTTTCTCTCTAAGCATTTTGCTTTTGCGTTGGAGTGTGATAAAAGTCAAGCCCTGTTTGTCCATCTTGTCAAGGTTGCTATAAGTAGTGAAACGGCCGTTAAACTCAAAGCATCCCGATTGGATGGAATGGTGGCCAGGGGTGGCGCTGCAAAACTCAATAAACTCGCAAAGCGCGTCAACTTTGCTATTCCTTGATTTTACTGTTGTGTCTGCATAGCAGCCCAAGCCGGAAGTTGGGTCGTATACATAGAGGGAATTGACTGAGGACAAACTTCTTGCCGGCCATGACCCTGCGTTGTTTGACCAATATGGCACGGCTGTATAACACAAGCTCACAATGCCAGTGAACATCCCTTCGAAATTCAAGGCATTTTTAAGGGCTTTGAGAAACTCGATGTTCATATCCCTGTCAATTTGGCTTGCGTAGGTATTTAGCCATGCAGTCGCCGGCAAAGCATTTAGCCCGGCAAACAAGCCCATCCCCTTGTCCATGCACCATGAGTCGTCTGCCGCGAAGTGCGCTATGCCCCCAAGTTTTAGAGCCAAAAAAGACAGGATTGCGGATACATTGCTGATTTGCCCCATGCCTGGATAGGGCGAGTTTTGGATCAGCGCATCAATCCCGTACTCTTTGATAATTGGCGCAAAGAGCATCAAGCCTGCAATTTGGGTTGAGAACCGGTCATCCTCCAAACCGATGGAGATTGGATTTTCTTGTGCCATTGAAGCCACAGGCGCGCTGCTTGCCGCGGCTTTGCGTTCTTCTCCATCCCTGCGGGGCAGCCTGGCAAAGCCCTCTTCGCGAAGGACTTTTGTTATTTGTTTTTCTGAGACCTTGATATCCATAGCATCCAAGGTAGACTTTATCTCCGGAACTCCCATATTTTTTTTCCTGCACTCGACTATAATTTCCCTTGAGCCTGCTTCTTGTTGAAGCCTTGGCCTACCCCTAGACGGGTCTTTGAAGAAAGGGTCTGGCTCCTCCCCGCTGTTGCCATCAGAGGACATTTTAATTTTAAAGTCGCGCACCAAGGAATAGACAGAGCTTACCGAGTATCCATGCGCCTTTGAAATTTCTTCTGCTGATTTCCCGTCAAGGAAAAAATCGCGCATAGCCAAATACTGCTTGTGCAACGCAAGCTTCGGATACAAAAAGTAGTCCCGGATATGGTCTGTTGGTTGTTTATTCTCCATAAAGACATTATGCCAACAAAGTATTTTACTTCGCAAGGGAAAAAACGGAAAAAAATCGATATATGTCGATTTGTGATGTTTGTGTGTAGATAGTTGGTCCACCCATGGGGTTTGGGGTATGTTGTTATCAATTGTGTAGAGGATACCACCATCTCAAACCATTGAAGGTTAGGTGGCGGGATGAGTCTTTAGAGAGGCTTTTAGGCGCTGTAGCCCATAAGTTTAAAGCAGCATTTTCATTATCCACTAAAGATGTGACTCATACAAAACACCTCCAATAACAGAGCAATCTCGATACATCCTATTTTCGTCATATTTTGATATATTTTGACATGTCTTATAGTTTAATGTATATTTATGCCAATATATATACACTATAGAGAGGGTATGCTTTGAAGGACTTTAAATGGTTGCAGTTTTCGGATTTGCATTTCAGTTCATTTGATACTTTTGATACACTACTGGCGCGAAAGGCTTTACTGGAATGCTTGGAAAGAGAGAAGTTTGAATGCGACTATGTCTTTATCACTGGAGATATAGCACACAAAAATAAGTATGAGAATGTCGACAAGCACATGGCTGAAATTATTTCCCGGATTGCTGTCGAACTCAGCAATGTCTTCTGGTCAGTGGGCAACCACGACATTAAACGCGACTCGCGGTTGCGAAAATCAGAGATATTGCGGATTCGCACAGCAGACAATCCCTCACTAGAGTTCGATATCGCAATGTCTGATGAGGAAACTCGAACTTTGCTCACACACTCAGGAATGTCTGATTATATCAGGGAATATAAACGCATATTTGGCCGTGAGCTATCCTCGGAAGAGATTTCAGATGCGCATATTTACCACTCTTTTGATAATTTGAATCTTGTTGTGCTCAACACCTGCCTGACATCATGCGACGACGATGACCCGCACAACTTGCTGGTCGCCGAGAGCTCTTTGATTCGTGTTTTAGATAAAATTACTGACAAAAATAAGCCGCTTATTGTTATAGGCCATCACAACAAGGAATTCTTGCATCAGAATGAACAGGAAAAAATAGCAATGCTGTTTGAAAGCGCAGGGGTAGATTTATATCTGTGCGGGCATTCCCATCGGCTGGGATACTCCCGTTTTGATGATGCTGGCAGCGATATCCACCAGATTACATGTGGCAGTGGCATAATCGGAAACGATACAGTTTTCTCGTTTATGTTCGGGGAGTATGATGCCGCAAAACACACTGTTTATATTACACCATACAGTTATTCGGATCGTAGCGCAAAACGGTTTAGCAAGGATTTCAATCTCCACCGTAGATTGTTAGAAAATAGCAATGACTTTCTCTTAGAACGTTTAGCGGAACATAAAGCCAACACCGTCCTATCTGAAATTCGAATACCGCTGGAAGACGAAAGCCTGTTTATTCGATCCCAGCGGTATTATGACTTCCTTCGGAGCGAGGAAGGGCGCTTTTCCTTCCTGAATGTTGATGAGCAAATTATACCAAAAGCAAAAATGCCTGAAACGCGCGTTCTCGGCATTGAAGACAGAGAGCCGCGAGGGTTGATGGACGTTTTGAGAGACGCTTCAATCAAAGATAATATGCTTATCATTGGCGACGGAGGTATGGGAAAAACAACTGCTATGCTGCAAATCTGGGAGGAATTGCTTAACACGCGATCAGGAGCATTGCCGTTGTACATACCTCTGAATGAGTATAAGCCGCACCCGGAGTTTATCCGCAATTATGTGAAGCAGTTTTACGGGCGAATCGATATATACGAGTTGAACCGAGACTTTGTGCTTCTTCTTGACGGCTTCAACGAAGCATCAGGAGATATGTTGCCGATGACTCGCGAGATAAATGCTTTGACGCACCAGAAAATTGACTATATTCGAATTTTCATTACTTCGCGCAGCAGGTTTTTACCTGACCAGAAAATGGACAATTTTCAAATCCAAACCTTGCAGCCTTTGGACGATAAAGCCGTGAAGGATTATTTGGAGGAACATAATTTTGAATTAGGCGATACACCTATCGAATTGCTCAGAACACCCATGATGCTGACCCTTTACACAGAGACAGATTCGATCCAAAAGGCAATCAAGCCTAGAAGGCTTTTTGATTTCAAGCACAACTTGACACGAGGAGAGTTGCTTTACAACTATATGCTCTGCCAAGTGGCAAATTATGTCCTGAATGGGCGATTGGACGATGTAAACGCAGCTTGGTTTGCCTTGTTTGCCGCCGCTCCATATATTGCTTATATGATGGAGAAATCAGGCACATTTCACATCGACAAAAAAGAGTTTGCAAATGCGATGTCGGAGTTTCAGAAACAAATCCCAGTAGAAAACCGAATTGAGAGTATGCCTGGGGATTTGCAAAAGCTGATATCCCCTCACATGGCCTCATCTCTGTCAACAGAAGATGTCCTAATATACCAGCAGGCTCTTTTGGTGGAAGAAGCAGGGCAGTATACCTTCAAGCATCAATATTTCCGCGATTTTTTCGCTGCCCTTCACATTGCCAACACCATTGATGGCTACATAAAAGGAAAGTCAAACAGTCTTCCTAAAGAGGTTAGTGGGAATCTTTGGTCGATATATGTTCGCGACATGCTGGGAGGCTATTACGGCGATTATCGGCATAGTGAAAAGTATAACCTGGATGCCCATACCCAGCTCCATGAACTTCTTGGCAAGCTGCGAGGCAAATCCAACGAAGACTGCGGCTTGGCTGTAAACAATATTATAGAAACATGGCGCCAGTCGCGAAACAACAGAATTCTCTGGGAGGATTTAAGCCGATTGGACTTAAGCCATCTGCCATTGAATGGAGTTATGCTTTCAAGTCCCCATCAAGCCTCCAAATTCGACGGAAGCCTCATCTCTGATGCTACTTTTCTGCCTCAAGGGCATTCTGTTACGGTAAACAGCGCGGTGTACAGCCCGGATGGCCGGCGAATCCTCTCCGGCGCAGATGTCGGCACCATCAAGGAATGGGACAGGGAGACGGGAGGGTGCCTGTGGACGAGCCCTCCGTATGGAGGCATATTAATATCAGGTTGCGACTTCAAAGGTTGCCGTTACACCTCCCCAGAGATTGAGATGCTTGTCAAGACTTTTGGCGGTAGAACGCTTAACCCATATTTAACCAGGGTCCGATCGGAAAAACTTTTTGGCCATACAATGGATATAAACATTTCTTTGGGTGAAGACACCATGAGAAATTTGGTAATCACTGGGCGTAACGGCAGCGGTAAGTCGACTTTATTACTTGGTGTCAAGCAGGCTCTGGAAGCTATCTTTAAAGATGATAAATCGGGTGATGTTACGCTGGAGTTTTCTGGAGACAAACAACAGGAAGCACATAATGTGTTGCGGCATGAGTATAACCAGGGTTATTTTATGTTCACATATTTTCAATCTAACCATCTGTATGATGAAACGAAATCTGGGTTATGGGATCGTTTGAACAAGACGCATGCAAATATGAACCAGCTAAGGCTTGAGGGCAAGCATACTGAGGCAGAGTCTCAAGCTGCATGGCTAGACAAGATTAAGAAACTTCTTTGTGATTTATTAGAGACAGAAGTAGAGTTTAGATTAGTGAAAGGTGAACTTGAAATATGGCATAAATTCCGGGGTGAGGAGCCTCAAATAAGACTCGACAAGTTGCCGGATGGCTATTCTGCCACTATAAACATTTTTAGCTCGATATTGTCTCATTGGACGGATATTTCAATTCCATTAAGCCGTATGCGAGGACTAATATTAATTGATGAGCTGGAGGCGCACTTGCATGTTCAGTTGCAGAAGACTATATTTCCATTTCTGACAGAACAGTTGCCTAATGTGCAGTTTATTGTTGTCACACACTCGCCGTTTATCCTAAATTCAGTTAAGAATGCCGTGGTGTTCGATATGGAGCGTGACACAGTTGCATACCGGTCCCAAGACAGCAAATACGGCTTGCAGGGATGGACACTTGAAAGCATTCTGGGAAATATTCTTGGGGAAGACGACGAATCGAAGCTCCTCTCGGATAAGTTGAAGGAGTTTGAAGGCTATATTGATTGCGAAGACAATATTGGAGCTAGCAAGATATATCGCGAGCTTCATGAGATGATGGATGTTGAAAACCGTTTCCTAACCGTTTTGCGACTCCAACTCTCAGCAATCGGAGGACTTCCTAATGATTAAAATTGACTACAAGAAGAAGCCATGTGAATTGACACCAGAGATTGCGAAATGCAAAACTGAACGATATAAGAGCAATCGTGATGAAAAGGTCTGGTGCGAGGAATACATACAAACGAGGCTAAGGGAAATGTCCCATGGCAAGTGTTGTTATTGCGAAAGAGAACTCAAATACAAGAACGATTATGAGGAATATGATATAGTATGCCACTATTCTCATCCGAGCAAACATCCAGAAAAAGTTCTTGAATGGAAAAATTTATTGCCTGTTTGCCCTATTTGCAAAGATGAAAGAGGCGAATTTGATACAGATGAAAAGCCAATAATCAACCCGCGATGTGAATATCCAAGCGACCATTTGTATTTAAATAATTATAGATACTATGGGAAATCAACAAGAGGAAAAAACACGGTTGAGGCTTTCAAGCTCAATGATCGGAAAAATGCAACACGCGAACGTTTTGACATCTCAGATGCAGTGATAAAAAGCCTGTCGGAGCTCTATGAGAAGTCCAAGAGTGAAGATTCTTCAATTATTAGAGGTTTTCGCGATTTACTAAGACTTGCGCAGCCACAATCGCCGTTTAGCGCTTTGATAGCAACAAGTTTGCTCAATGAGCCGAATTATCATGAACTAAAACAATATATGGAAAGGATGAAGTATTGGAATTGCGAATTGAAGGATATGGATAAAACGATTAGAAAGAATTCGCTGACACCACCAGAAAATAAAAGGAATGAAACTATGGGGCAAATAATTGGAAATGAGTTTGATGATATCAGTATAGGTATTGTGACTGCCTTGTCGCACGAGTTTGCGGCAGTCGAGGTGCTTCTTGATAATTTTGAAGAGTTGCCGTTTACCGGAGAGGATGCAATCGCTGGAAATAGGCATTACATTGGTGAGATACAGAGTAATCAAGGCGGCATGCATAAAGTAGTACTTTGCATGCTGCCTAAATACGGAACAGATATGGCTGCAATTATAACTTCAAAAATGATGGCTCGGTTTCCAAGCATTAGGAATATTATCATGTGCGGAATTGCAGGCGGTATACCGTCTGAAGTGCGATTGGGAGACTTAGTCGTATCTACAAAAGGCGTGATGCAATATGATTTGGGTACAGATAATTCAATCACGTTTATTCAGAAAGGAAACCCCAGAGACTGTAGCGATTTTCTATTAGAAGCTGTTCGACTTCTAGAGGCGGAAGAAGAAATTAACGGTTGTAAGTGGATGGAGCACATCAACACAATCAACAACAAAAATGAAAAAGACTATTCGCGACCCACTATTAAAAAGGAAATACTCGATATTGAGATAGATGGAGAATATATAACTGTTGAGCAGGATGTCGCACTAAGCACAAGTTATCATACTGGAAAAATCGCTTCTGGAAACTCTGTTCTCAGAAATCCAAAAAGGAGAGACTCATTGCATCAAGAGCATGGCGTAATAGCTGTTGAAATGGAGTCCTCTGGAGTCTCTGCTGCGACTCACCTAGGAAACCACGGTTATATCGCAGTACGTGGAATCTGCGACTATTGCGACACACAGAAGAATGACGATTGGCAACGCTACGCTGCTGCAGTAGCTGCAGCGTATACATATGAGCTGATTAAATCCATACCAACATTTCAATCAAGTGAAGCAAAAGATAAATCTAAGATTGAAAACTACAAATACAGCAATATTAGTTCTGAAAGTAATATTCTATTGGAAACTATGAGAAATAGGTATAGTTTATCGGAATTAACAGTACTAGCTTTTAGGATTGACATTGAGATGGAAGATATTGGAGGTGCAACGAAGGATGAAAAGATAGTTGAGTTGATAAAGCATTGCGAGAGGAAACAGTTACTTGATAATCTAGTATCTCAAATAAATATCGATACAAATAATGCATTGCAAACAAATGAATAATGTCAATTTGATGTAAGCATTCTCCCGGAGATGGGTTGTTTATTCTCCATAGTGGCATTATGCCAACAAAGTATTTTACTTCGCAAGGGAAAAAACGGAAAAAAATCGATATATGTCGATTTATGATGTTTTGTCGCATGTGTGTAGATAGTGAGTTCGCCCATGGGTTTGCGGTAAGTTGTTATCAAATGTACAGCCCTGCTTCAAGCCCGTAGATTTATAGGCGGCGTGGCAAATCGGAAAAGCTCAGGGGCGCAAATGGATCTGGGAGGCGAGTGCGCTGCTATTTTATTGTCAGACACACTCGCTCTCTGGAGGATCAGGCAAGCCTCTAGCAAACTTGTAGGCGCTGATGGCAGCTGTGAGCTTGCCCAAAAGAAACATTTGGCTTGTTGCAATGCCGAAACCATCCCCCTCACACTCTCGCTAGCCTGAAGCTGTGCGCCAATAGATTGGGCGCCGTTTAGGGAAGCGTTTTGTCCATTAAGTGTCCCGAGGAAACACTGAAGCTTTTCGCCTTCAGCATTCAAGATGTGGCTTAGCGCCAGCTCCTCGACAGCAATCGATGATTTGCGTTATTGTCTGCCCGATGGTTATTCCGGGAATGCATTGCCAGTTGGCTCTAACTGTCACATCGCCATCTGGCATAGTGAATGACGCAGCAGCGTTGTTGGGATTATTGATAATTATGCCATCATCTGTAGTCCAGCCAGTGAAGGCTTTGCCTGGGCACGATCCGGCATAAATATTGACAAGCTGGGACTCCTCATAGTATCCTGCCCCAGATATTTTAGCGCAGGAATCAAGAACTGCCACATAATGGTAGCCTTCCGGCACATCAAACATCAAATACCTGAATTCCACGCCTGTGATCCCGTCAACCGGCAAAGTAGATGTGTATGGGCTCATAGAGTAGTACCCGCCGATTCCTGGTATAGTCACTGGCGGATAATTGACAACCGCATCGCTGTTGAAGATATTCCCGCTGTCCACCCAAAAACGCGCAACTCCAATGGCAGTGTCCAAACCTGGCTCAAGAGCAAGCGGATATTGTGGCGAGAGGTTTATAGCGACTGCGTTTGGATCGGTCGATTTCGACCAAAAAACGCCGCCGCTTATTTCCTTGAGGTCTCCCTGCGCACTGTCGTTGTATATCGCTATCATCCCGACAAATGTGCCGCTTGATATCAAATCAATAGTGCCTGCATTGCGCAGGGCATATCTTTCGCCGTTTATTGTGCCGCCATCGATTAGGGCGATTACTCCACGGTTTTCGATGCCAGTTGAGCCTTGGATGTTGGCATCTGCGCCTATTTCGCCTATAAAAGAGCTAGCAACTGTGTATATTCCATATGTCTCTGCGTTAAAGTCGCCGCCGGTAATTTCGAGCACAGAGCAATACCGGTCAACTTGAAGCCCGCGCTGGCTGGCAAAAACCCCGCCTGTTATCTTGTCGATTCTGCCTGGGGTTCTGCGCTCCACGAATAGACCCAAACGCCAATTAATGGCCCATGGAATGTCCCGCCTGATATAGTGCCAATGCCTGTCAAGTGGTTTACACCAGGCTTATTCTCGCCTTCAATTTGGATAGCGGAATATGCAACTCCAGTATTTGTCGCTACAAACACGCCTCCGCTAACCAAGTCAATCCAAGCGCCGCGGATTATCATTACAGCTGCCTCAGCGGCAGATTCAAAATGTCCGCCAGATATCTCGCCGATGGTTGCATTGTCCCCTACATAAAGCGCTTGCCCATGAGCTGCCTGGTTAGCGCCAAAAACGGTCTTTTGAAAAAAATTGCCGCCTGATATTTTGCCTATTCTTGTGCCTGTGCCAATCAAACTTACCGCTTCGTCTTTAATGCCGATATAATCGCCTGAAGATATTTCGCTGATATAGGCGCCACCATCCATAAAAATGGCAACGTTTAATCCTTCGTATATGCCGCCGCTAAATGAGCCTCTTGCTTGTGGGCCGATAAAAGAAATTGTTGTTCCATCGCTTACTATTTCAATGCCGTCTTTGCCAATCAACTCGCCATTTGTGACTCTCACTCTTGAATGTATGGTTAACACATTTATGCTTGTTCCGTCTCCAAGGGTTAGCGTTTTGCCGCTGTCTACGGATATAGTGGGGGAATTCGATCCAACAATTGTGATTGAATGGTGCCCCCCCGTGCTTATAATAGTTGTATTTGCTGTGATATAAATATTTGTTGTCTCTATTAGATCGCCATCAATTTGTTAACGTATAATTCCAAGATTTATAGAGCATCATGGCATTTATAGCAGTTTGGTGGATAGCTGGGCCACATCCTTGAAGCTCAACAAGCGGGCTTTGACAACAAAAATACTTACCCAGTTAAACTAGCTTTTTATTATCCGCTTTAATAAACAATAGCTGTTCCAAACAGCAAATTATTATGATATTTTGCCTTTTTGTCTAAATGGTTCTTAGGTAGCCATACGCCATATTTATCCAAGAACTGCCTCTTTTTGGCTAACTGCGACAAGTTGCCTTCAAATTTGTGTTGATGAAACACCACTTTACGTTTGCCTCACGGTTTATTCCTTGGCAGCCCAAACTTTGTTACGTGTATGGAAAATAAGGCTGTTATTGAAAAAAATACAAACAAACAACTTTGGGATATGCATGATCTGCAAAAAATAAAATACAAGCCTGAATGCAAATACTTTTTTTCGAAATCTTGATTTTATCCACAATTTGATACAAAGGAAATAAGCAGCGTCAATGGAATTTTAGAAGCCGAAATGAATATAGTTCAACATGAGGTAAAATATAAAAGTGTCAAGCAGTCTTTCCTGTTGTTGGGCTATTAAATTTCTGCATATTTGCTTTATCGATAATTTCCTGGGAAAGGAGTAGTAGAAAACAAATGAATTTTATAGGGATCTTTATCAGTTTCTTGGGAAGCTTCGGCATGTTTATATTTGGCATCAACCTGCTTTCATCTTCGTTGCAGAAAACAGCAGGCAAGAAGATGAAAGAAATCTTGGGCACAGTCTCTAAAAGCCAGTTTCGGGGCGTGCTGTTTGGGGCGGTAGTAACCTCGATAATCCAAAGCTCCACAGCAACCACTGTTATGGTGGTGGGTTTTGTAAATGCAGGGGTTTTGGCCCTGAACCATATTGTCGGGATAATAATGGGCGCCAACATAGGGTCCACTACAACAAGCTGGCTGGTGGCAAGCGTAGAGTGGTCAAGCTTTCTCAAGCCCGAAACAATAGGCGCTATATGCTCTGCCGCTGGGGCATTGTTGCTCTTGTTTTCAAAGAAAGAAAATGTCCGCAATGCCGGGGAGGTCATTGTAGGCCTTGGAATATTGTTTTTGGGCTTGTCCCAAATGCCCGATGCCCTGGCGCCAGTGTCTGGGCTTGACATTGTGCGCTCGTTCTTTGCCTATATGGGAAACAACCCGATACTTGGTGTAATCTCCGGCATCATAGTCACTGCAATTATACAAAGCAGCACGGCGTCAATCGGGATCCTGCAATCAATGGCTATGTCAGGCATGATCCCCGTAAGCGCAGCTCTCTACATCATCCTAGGACAAAATATCGGAACTTGCCTGACGGCGCTGCTGTCCAGTATTGGCACATCAAGAAATGCCATAGCTGCTTCATATGTGCATTTGGTCTACAACATATTGGGTGCTTCGGCATTCGGCGCAGCAGCAATCATTTACTTCACTGTTATAAACAAAAGCTATGGCCCGGTTCCCATAACAAGCTCCGGCATAAGCCTGGTGCATACCGGATACAACGCTTTTGCGCTAGTATTGCTATATCCTTTCGGGCAGAAGATACTCTCTATCTCTGAGTGGATGGCAGATAAAAGCGCTGGTCCAAGCCTTGAGAATGCTTCCCTGCTAGAGTTGGAAAAGCTGGATGAGGCTGTCTTGGAAGCTCCCCAGATAGCACTTGAAAACAGCGAAAACTCAATCTACAAACTAATGGGCTTAGTGAGGGCGAATTTGGAGCTGGGCTACAATGCTTTCGCAAAAAAAGAATTTATCCAGATCAGCTTATTTTGGAGAAATGCAAACGAAATAGACATAGCAAATGACGAAATAAGCGAATTTCTCAAAAAACTTTATAACGAAGATCTGGCACCGTGGGAATTCATATTGGCAGCGTCATTAATTAACTGCCTGATCAGCATAAAGCGCATAAGCAACCGTTCCAAAGGGTTTGCTAAACTAGCGGAGGATATGAGGGACGCAGATGCGGATTACAGCGAAGCCGGCTCTAATAGTCTCCACCAGATATACGGTGCTGCAATGGAGTGCTACGATTACATGTGCAAAGCTTTTATGTACCGGGACAAACAAGCTATCGAAATGACTGCTAAAAGGGCAGGGCAAGTGGAGCAATTGCGGGAGAGATACCAAGCCGAGCACAGGAATATGGCTTCGCGGGGGGGATACAGCGTCGATGCCGGTTTGGCGTTTGCTGAGGCTGCAAGGCACTTTGCCAGGATCGCCCACAACATCAACAGTGTCGCAGAATCGATTTCCAGCTCGACTGTTGCGGCTGACGACACCCATGAAGGGAGCGGGGATGCCGGCAGGTATGTGGGCTCAGGCACAAAGAACCAATAACAACCTGCTGGTGTTGGTTCGAAAAAACATGAGTAGTGTAGAATTGGCTCATGTTTTGGGTTCTTCCATGCTCTTGCCAAGATCCAGCGCCATTTTGGGCGGTTTACGCTTTGGGTTGTTGAAGCGCTTGCTGACAGCGATTGTTTAAGCTTGCATCTGAACTGAATGAAGCAGCGCCGCCGATAAAAATGCATTGCCGGCAACGACTTCTGTCTTTCGGCTCGTCCCTTTATAAGCCGCCTACCGGATCCAGAGTAAACTGATCGGCCCAGCTCCCTCTAACACTTCGAATCCCTGATGGCCTGCCATCAGAAGTACGCCACTAAAATCAAGTGCTTGTGCGCTTCACATTGATAGCAGGGTTGTTGATGAGGGAATATCTCCGCTGACGCATTTCGGAGCGGTTTATGTGTTTATGATAAGCTTGTCTGGCGCCCATAAAAAGACGCTTTGCCTGAAGAGAACTCAAGCGTTATTAAGGATTTGAAGAAAGGATACACCGTAAAACAGGCTGAACAGGGCAATTGGCGACTCAAATAAATGGCTTAGAATAGCCATTTATATTAAATTGGCTCCAATTGCGGAATACGCAAGTAAAAGCTGTATGGGGAGTAGCATAAACCTATTTGTTGCAGTATGGGGCATTCCCACAGTTTCTTGCCCCATTCAGTTAAATCAAACGGCATTATGCATCTGGCTGTTCTGAAGCGCGTTGCAGTTGTTCGATTTCGAGCAAAAACAACCCAGTGCCTTCACTTATTGTCTTAAGCGGGACATTTAGTTTTAGTAGTCTAAACTGCTTTGCAGGACTACCCGGCGCAATGGGAACCTGTAGAACAAGCGTTGTGGAAGACAGCGTTTTCTGCTAACACAGCTAGATCCAACACCAGTAGCTTTGACGACGAAGAGCTGCGGGTTTTCGTAAAAAACTCTAGTTTTTGTGCTGCTGGTTTTTATTGCCTGAAAAGCAAAACAAGCTGCTTGTCAGCAACCTGTTTTGCTTTTTTTTATTGTCTGTATAATGGGTCTAAAACCCTCGCCTTCCAGGCGAAACCTTTAGGTCAACTTGCAAGATGAATTGTTTTCAGCCGATTTAGTAATACTAAATCGAAGAGGTGAAAACAA